>SMEQ01000308.1_pt1 | contig 15329 bp, 10 predicted proteins | sample 2456281 | NCBI WGS metagenome assembly SMEQ01 (sample SAMN10132596, study PRJNA489261) | soil metagenome | isolation source: day1 antibiotic-loamy sand soil ammended with raw manure from dairy cow... | place: USA | collected 2015-04-01
TTACTTTGTTTAGTGCAAGGTGTTGCGAAAATTGTTTCACCACATCTTTAGTCTCAACATAATGCATATAGTATAGTTGTTAGGGGGTTTTTATAAAATAGCAGTAAATTTATTAGTAAGGTTGTATTGTATCTCACCAGTATTACTTGCTAATTGTATTTTTTTTATTTGTCGTTTTGTTTAATATTTCAGAATTACTTGCTCACCAAGCATCTTGGCCAATCTTGGCCAATATTTTTTTGATCTCTTCCAGTTTCTGTTTCTCTTGCAATAGTTTCATTGTTGTCTCAAAGTCATCGTTCTTTTGAGCTTCTTTAATTTTTTTCATCACCACTGCTATTTGTTGCATGATATATGCATTTTTCAACTCAGTGGTAGTGCGTGGAATCAGCTCTTCCAGAGAGTTTTGCTCCAACAGTTTCGAGTTTTCATCGTTGTGCTCTTCTCCCAATGCTTTGGCATGAATTTTACTCAGTTGATATCTGTCGCTCAGCATTTCGGTGGCCAATTTGCTTATATGTTCGTCTGCATGTGACATGAAGTATCTTGCAGGTTGAAAGTCCTCGTTGGCTGACTCTCTGTATGCTTCTTCAAAGATTTGAGCATACAACGGATTGGTTATCTCTATGTTGTCGCGCTCCAAATCGAAATGTACAAACTCTATCACTGTACTTCCTTCCTCCACCAAAACATCTATTTCTACAGATTGTTTATCTTTTATTTGCTTTTGTTTTTCGAAGCGCTGAAAAATCATGGTCATACCATAGCGCACTATATAGCGGATAATTTCTCGCTCAATAGTATCAATACGCAATTTTTTGCGCGACATGCCCACTTGCATCTCTTTGTGAGAAGGTGTTTGTGGTGATGAGGAGGCAGCATTGGATGGTTGTGCTCCTCTATCAGATGGTCTGTCAGATCTTGTTTGTGAGGGACGACTTCTTTGGTCGTATTTTCGCAGTTGTATTTTATTTACTGCTTGAATCAATATTTTCTCGTTGATATCCAATAGGCTGGCGCTGTCTTTTACATACACCGATCGTTTTATACTATCGGGGATAAGGGCTATGCTCTCTACAATATTGGAGATGAGTCCGGCCCTCTTCACGGGGTCGTTTTTGGTTTCGCTGAGGAGTAGCTGTGCTTTGAAGCGAATGAAATCGACCTCATTGTCTGCAATAAATTTATTGAAGCTCTCTGCATTTTGTTTGCGAGCAAACGAGTCGGGGTCTTCGCCTTTTGGCAAAAGCACCACCTTCACGTTGAGGCCTTCTTCCAACAACAAGTCTATTCCTCTTAGTGCTGCCGATATTCCTGCCGCATCGCCATCATAGAGCACGGTCATGTTTTGGGTGAAACGGCGAATGAGTCTTATTTGGCCAGTAGTGAGCGCTGTGCCCGATGAGGATACCACATTCTCTATTCCGGCTTGGTGCATAGAGAGCACATCGGTGTAACCCTCTACCATAAAGCAGCGGTCTTCTTTCACAATGGCTCTTTTTGCAAAGTAAAGGCCGTAAAGCTCTCTGCTCTTGGAGTATATTTCGCTTTCGGGGGAGTTTACATATTTGGCCAATTTGTCGGCTTTGCGCAGTATGCGACCACCAAATGCAACCACCTTGCCCGATAGGGTGTGTACAGGAAATATGACACGTCCACGAAAGCGGTCATAGATGGGCCCGTGATTTTCGCCCCCTGCAACGAGACCTGTTTTGAGCAGCAACTCTTTTTTGTAGCCCAAACGCATGGCTTCGGCCGAAAATGCATTGTTTTGTTCGAGGGCGTAGCCCAATTCGAACTTCTTGATGATGTCGTCTCTATAGCCCCGTTCTTTGAAATAGGCGTGGCCAACGCTTTTGCCTTCGGGGTGGGTGTAGAGCAGGTTGTGAAAATAAGTGCGTGCAAAGTCGTTGATGATGAACATGCTTTCGCGTTCGCTCTCCAATACTTTCTCTTCATCGGTTTGTTCTCTCTCTCTCACCTCGATGTTGTATTTCTTGGCCAGATATTTGAGGGCTTCGTAATACGACAGTTGTTCGTGCTTCATTATAAAATGAATAGCCGTGCCGCCTTCGCCACACGAAAAACATTTGCAAATATTCTTGGAGGGAGAGACAGAAAAAGAGGGTGTTCTGTCGTCGTGAAATGGGCACAAACCCACATAGTTGACTCCTCTTTTTTTGAGAGTAACAAAATCGGACACCACCTCTACAATCTGTGCAGTGTCTTGAATACGGTCTATAGTTGCTTTATCAATCATTTTGGGGTTACGAAATTAGCTATTTAAGTTGTAAATAAATCACAATTCGATAAATTAATCTTATATTTGTAGTTGACAAATCTAATCTATTATGAATATCTAATCAAAAAACTTTTAAAACATGGATGCAATTAACTGGTCAGACCTATCGTTCGGTTATATGAAAACCGACGCAAACGTTCGTACTCATTATCGTAACGGGCAGTGGAGCACACCCGAAGTAGAAACTTCTGAGTTTCTAAACATTCACATGGCAGCTACTTGTTTGCACTACGGACAAGAGGCTTTTGAGGGCATGAAGGCCTTTAGAGGTAAAGATAACAAAATTCGCGTATTCAGAATGCGCGAGAATGCACTTCGCCTACAAAGATCTTGTCAGGGCATTATGATGGCCGAACTTCCCGTGGAGCTATTCGAAGCGTGTATCTTTAAAGTAATCAAAGAGAACGAACGTTTTGTGCCTCCCTATGAAAGTGGAGCATCGCTCTATATTCGTCCTTTGCTTTTCGGAACAAGTGCCCAAGTGGGTGTGAAACCTGCTGAAGAATACACATTCTTGGTGTTTGTTACGCCTGTAGGTCCTTATTTCAAAGAGGGTTTCAAACCTACTCCTATGGCCATTATGCGCGAGTATGACAGAGCTGCACCGCTTGGAACAGGAACCTACAAAGTGGGTGGTAACTATGCTGCAAGCATGCAATCGGGGGTGAAAGCTGCCAGATTGGGTTATTCTGCTGTAGTTTACCTGGATGCTAAAGAGAAAAAATATATTGACGAGTGTGGGCCTGCCAATTTCTTCGGTATTAAAGACAATACATACATCACACCAAAATCGCCTTCAATTCTTCCCTCTATCACCAACAAGAGTTTGATTCAATTGGCCGAAGATATGGGAATGAAAGTGGAGCGTCGTCCTGTTCCGGTTGAGGAATTGGCTACGTTTGAAGAGGCTGGTGCTTGTGGAACGGCTGCCGTAATCAGTCCTATTTTAAGAATAGACGACTTGGATGCCGAAAAAACTTACCAATTTTGTAAAGATGGAACGCCTGGACCCATCTCTAAAAAACTTTACGACAAATTGCGTGCAATACAGTATGGCGATGAACCAGATGTGCATGGTTGGGTAACGATTGTAGAGTAAACAGGTCAACTATTTATTGACTATATAATATTTAAAAGCCACTTTTTTAATTAAGGTGGCTTTTTTTCTACCCGCTCGCACTGAACCCACCCTGTCATATTGAACGAAGTGAAGTATCCCGTTCAATGTTTATTGTCATACTGAACGAAGTGAAGTGTCTGTTTAATAGTAGTTACTTTTCATGTAGATCCCTCACTTTTTGTCCCATGAATTTTCGCACTATTTCATCGAGCCGTGTACCAATGACATGTTTTTACAACTGGCTGATACTCACTCCCCTTCGTTTTTAACGAGGGGGTTTTGGTTTTGCGTTTCCAACGCATAGAGGTATCCCCATCTCCGTGCACTATTGTAGTGGCCGAACTGCGTGTCGGCCATGGTTCAATAACCACCTGGCTCTTTATACAGATCCCTCACTTCGTGTCGGGATGACAGGTGTGTTTTTGGACACTGCTGATAGCTGATAGCTGACTGCTACTACCGCGATGACAGAGGTTGTTATAAATCAAACATAAATAGTTAATCACACGATTTAGCGGCTGTTGCAATAATTAACCAGCTTTTTTTATTATCTTCGAACCTTAGTTTTAGGATTACAGTTTTTCACTACAAAACAAATGGAACAATGCGTATAAAACCACTATATATACTCTGTTTAGCATTCCTTGCTACTTTTTTGGCGGCGTGCACCAATAGCGGCAATAAATCGACCGCAAAAGATGGCAACATCCAATTGAATATTGGTGTGATGTCATCTATGGATTATCTGCCTTTGGCTGTGGCCCAAGAGAATGGCTTCTTTGAGCAAGAAGGCGTCAACGTTACGATTCATAAATTCTACTCAGCCAATGAGCGCGATGCAGCATTCCAAAGTGGCAATTTGGATGGAACCATCTTGGATTATACCGGCGCAGCTATTCAGCGTGCAGGTGGCATAAATCTGAAAATGACATCGCAATGCGATGGTTCTTTTGTGTTGGTTGCCGGTAAAGAGTCGGGAGTGGTTAGTATTCAGGATTTGAAAGACAAACGATTGGCAGTGTCGCGCAATACGGTTATCGATTTTTGTACCGATTTGGTATTGCAACAGGCCAATATTGCAGAAAAAGATGTAGATAAAGTAGAGATCAATAAAATACCACTCCGTTTGGAGATGTTGCGCAATGGCAAGATTGATGCCACAATGTTGCCCGATCCCTTTGCTACCATTGCATTAGAGGGGGGTAATAAGAATGTGATTGATATAAATGAATTGGATTTGCGTGTAACAGGCATTGCGTTTCACGATGAGGTGATTGCTGAGAAAGAGGAGGGTCTAAAGAGCTTTTATCGTGCTTACAATAGCGCTATTGCGCTTATCAAATCGCAACCATTGTCAGCTTTTGAATCTTTGCTGACCACCGAAATTGGTTTCCCAGCTGAGTTTGTTGGTAAGGTTCAATTGCCCCACTATGCAATGGCTCAATTGCCACAACCTAAAGATTTAGAAAGAGTAGAACAATGGCTGAAAGCAAAAAACCTTGTTCCATCAGATTTCGACATCAACACATTAATTGCAACCAGCCTTATTCCCTGATAAACCTACAATATGAGTTCTGGAAAACTATCGCTTCGCAATGTTTCAGTGCATTTTGGCAAGACTTCTGTGCTAAACGACATCTCTTTCTCTTTGGAGCAAGGCAGGACGCTTACTGTCGTGGGCCCATCGGGATGTGGCAAGTCGACACTGCTCAATGTGTTAGGTGGAATTATCAAAAACTACGAAGGTGAGATATTGATGGGAGAGACGCAACTGAGCATTGCGAAACTTAGCTATGGCTATGTGCCGCAAAACCTTGGATTGCTTGCCTGGAAAAAAGTGAAAGATAATATTCTGTTGCCCTTCAAGATTAACAAAGACCTAAAAATTGATCAAGATGAGGTGAATGATGTCTTGACCAAGCTTGAATTGACCCATTTGCTGGACCGTTACCCATCGCAATTGAGTGGTGGTCAACGCCAACGGGTTGCATTGGCGCGCGTTTTTATATCGCATCCCGATATATTACTGATGGATGAGCCTTTCTCTGCATTGGACACACTCACAGCTGACACTTCGCGTGAACTGTTTTTAGATTTGTGGCGAAAATACCGACCCACTACCATTTTCACCACCCACAATTTGTCGGAAGCGGTGAAGCTGGGCGAGCACATATTGTTGTTGGACAAACAGCCAGCAACAGTGTTGCGCTTTGTAAAGAATCCACTCTTCGAGAGTCAACATCAACACAACGAAGCAGCCTTTGCAGAGTTTAAGAAGCAACTGATGGGTTGGATTCGTGAGGGAGTAAATACAGAAAATGGTAGTAATAACCAGAGAAGATGAATAAAAAAGTATTCTTGCCCAAATCGTTTCGTCTCCTCTTTGGAGGGATTATCTCTTTCAATGTCATTTGGTGGTTGTTGGCTGTTGTTTTCAACAACAAAGCCCTCCCCAATCCATTGGATGTGTACGCCACCCTCCCCAAAACACTCTCGCAGGGTATGTTTGATCACTCCGTGGCCAGTTTGCGCCGTATATTCATTGGAGTGTTCATTGCTTTGGTATTGGGCATGGCTGGAGGCTTATTGACAGGCCTTAGCAAACAAGCCAATAAGTTGCTCAATCCTCTATTGTATCTATCTTATCCTGTTCCGAAGCTTGCTTTATTGCCAGTGGTGATGATTTTGTTTGGGATTGGCGAAACTACAAAGATTGTGATGATTGTTTTGATTATTGTGTTCCAACTCGTCATATCCATTCGCGATGCCATCAGGAATATTGATAAAGAAAACTACTATGTGCTCTCTACCCTTGGAGCCTCTAAGTGGCAACAGATAATACATGTGGTGTTGCCCGCCATTCTACCCGAAACCCTTTCGGCTCTGCGTGTTACGGTTGGAATTGCCACTTCGGTGCTGTTTGTGACCGAAACCTTTGGCACTGACAAAGGATTAGGCTTTTTCATTGTAGATGCTTGGATGCGTATCGATTACCTTACCATGTATGCAGGCATCGTGATGCTTTCCATTATTGGGTCGCTGCTCTTTATATTGCTTGACATAACGGATACCATGTTTTGTAAGTGGAGCAAATTGAGGAGTGGGAATTGAGATAAATTACGAATTACGAATTTCGAAACAACAAACTTCTACCACTCACTATACGGATTCTTCACCAACATAGAGTTGTAATACCGCACATCGTGCGTAACTTCCTTGCCCAACCAATCGGGTTTTTCAAACACCTCGTCTTCCGATTGTAGTTCTACTTCGGCCATCAAAAGACCCTCGTTGCTTCCATAGAATTCATCCACTTCAAATATATGTGCACCCACTTTCACCAAATAGCGGGTTTTCTCTATGATTTCTTTCTCGCAAAATTGCAACATATCTTCGGCATCACTCACAGGAATCTCTTTTTCCCACTCATAACGTGTGAGCCCATTGCCCGAAACCGTGCTTTTTACAGTGATGTAGGCAAAGTCGCCTTTTATGCGGATGCGCACCACTCGTTTGGGTACCGATGAGAGGTAGCCTTGCACTATGCGCCAATGAGTAAAGGCTTGCGATTTGTATTCGCCGGTCACTAAAAACTTTCGTTCTATTTCGTAATTCATGTCAATGTGGGTTTATGGGAGTGAAACTGTCTTATCAACAAACAAAAATAGGCATTGTTCTTGTAAAAAAGAGTGTTCCGCTCACACAAATGTCAATTTGTAAATAACGGAGTGTCATTACTTCCAATTCAAATAAAAAAAGACCATTAAAAAGGTGGAAATTAAATCAACAGTGGAGGAAGGGGCAATCATGACAGGAAAATAGCATCTACCACAAAATGAATCTTTAATACTATAAAAAGGTTGTTTTATGATAAGAATTAGCACTGAAAATGGTATGAATATTAAATATTTCAATCAAAACAAATGAAAATCTATTCAGAAATGAGATTTTATATCCAAAAATAGACTTTTAAGACAGAAATAGTGAAAAATGTGTGCCATAAAAGAATGCAAACGGGGTTGAAAACCATATTCCCCATCGTGGATACAAGTTTCATCTGTTTAAAGGATTTTGCAGGCAATGAAATGATGATACTTGCTGTGTGGCTACAAAGGTATTATAAAATGCATGGAATTCTCGACTATTTTCCCTTGTCTCTTGTCCCTATTTTCTAATACCACTGCATATTTTCATACTGCGAACTGCGTTGTTCGTATTTGAGGTCTTGCAATAATGAAGATTTGGCTCTGATCATGAAGTTGTATGATTTGTATGGGCCAATGGGGATGAAGCTTGCCGACATGCTCCAGCAGTGCAAGTCGCGTGTGAGTGTGCAGTTGACATAGGTAAATTTACTGAGGTCGAAGTTATAATCGGTGTTGAATGTAAAGTTCCAATTGGTGGTGGGTTGCAACGAACCGCTAATTCCCAAACTGTGAGTGAGACGGCCTTTGTACTCTATCTTTTCGAAATCGAAATCGCCATAATTGTATCTCAACGAGTAATTGAGCGATAGATTCCAATTGACTGCTGTTTTCATGTATCCATATTGGTCATACTCTTTGTTGTCAGCAGTTTGTTCAAACACACTTTCGGGCACGTCTCTTGGATTTTCGTATTCGGGTTCTGTGCCCAGCGTTCCATCATCTACTTTGTTATCAGCTGCTCCCTTGTCCTTATCTTTGTCATCATCTTTCCCGCCAAACAACTTGCTGAATGTATCTTGATTGATAGAATAGGCAAATGATGTGCCAGTGCTATAGAGGCGTCCAAAGCCTTTTCCATTCAATATTCTCAGTTTATCTACATGTACAGGCCTTCCATTCTCGTTCACCTCATACATATAAGGATCCCATGTTGCATTCAGGCTCAGAGTATAAGATTTCGATAGTTTCAGTCGCATATTAGAGTTTATCATGCTCCATTTCATGCTGTCGGCCATCATATTATAACTAAAGTTGATGCCCAAATCATCTATAAGACTCACTTTTTTAAAGCCTGTTGAGTCGCTCTCAGAGCGGATTTTCATCTCAAGATTGTTCTTAAAATCGAACCCAATATTACCTTGCTCGCCTTGTGATGGAGCACCAAACATCATGCGCGAATAGGGCGAGTAGGTGTAGTCTATATCTTCGCCATACTCATTTCTATAAGTATATGTTTCGTAAAAATTATAGCGGGGAGCACCAAAGTCTGGTCTATAGCTCATACTGATGCTTGGGGTGAATACGTGACGAATGGCTTGTACTTTATCGCCAAACATCTTCAAGGGTTTGTACATTCCGTAGAGTTTTGTATTCACGCTTACCGAAGCGCTATAATCGTAGACGCGGTTAAAACCATAAATGGTGTCTGATACAACATGTCGTTGAGTAACAGGATCCCACTCTTGCGTCTCTTTGCCAGTATACCAACGCTCGTTGTAATTAAACGAAGGAGAAATATTGATATAATCCATTATGCTAAAAGTTGCACTCACAGGAATGCTATGGCGCATACCATTTTGCCAGTCTTTGATGATATTGGCTTTCATAAACTCACTCTCTTTTGTATTAATGGAGTTACGAAATTCTCCAGAGTAGCTCATCGTTATTTTTTCGAACCATTTCTCTTGACCCACCGCATCTTTGCGTTTGAATGGGTAGATTCGGCTCATATTTGCAGATATATTGGGCAATGTTGCCGAAATAGTGGAGTCGCGCGACACTTGGTTCACACTTGCCGATGCCGATATGTTGAAAGGCGAGTTTGGGAATCGCTGTGTAAGATTGACGGTAGAGCTCTTTGTATTGTTGGTAGCCTCTCTGCTATAGCGCGATACCATGTTGCGCTGATTGTAAGAGCTGGTGGAGTAGTTTACACTTGCCGATAGTGTTCTATACATATTGGCTTTTGGGTCTTGCGAGTGCGTCCAACTCAATCTAAAGTCGGTAGAGGTAGAATAGTCGGGCATACCTTTATCACCCAGTATTGTTTTTAGATAATTGGCATTCACGTTTCCCGAAAACTTGTAGCGCTTTCTATAGTTTGATTGCAAACCCAATCCCCACGATCCTTTGGTGTATATCTCTCCTGTTGCGGCCAAGTCGACGTAGTCGCTGATTGCAAAATAATATCCACCATTGTGCAGGTAAAAACCACGCTCCATCTCGTCACCATAGGATGGCATGATAATGCCCGATGAATAAGTCTCATTGAAGGGAAAAAATGCAAAAGGGAGCACTAATGGAAACAAGGGCACATCGGCTACAACCAGCCATGCTGGGCCAGTCACTACGTCTTCGCCGGGTCTCACTTTGGCTTTAGAAAGATTGAGGTAGAAGTGCGGATGGTCGTGTAAATCGCAAGTAGTGTATTTTGCATTCAGCATATAGAATGAGTTGTCGTCATTCTTTTTGGCTTGGTTGGCCACAATATATCCCTCGCCTTGCTCCGTCACTACATCTTGAATGAAGGCTCTCTCGGTTTTGAAGTTGTATCTCACACCCTTCATCTCATATTGTGTGCCTTTGTCATCAAATGTGGGAAATCCAAACTGCTTGCCCACCGAGTCTAAACCAAACGTAGCTCCAATGAGGCTGCTGTCCATATCCATCGTGATGAGCTCTCCTTTGATGGCAATATCTTGGTATTTTACATCTGCATCGCCATATAAGAAACCTTTATTGTCTTTTGTAAAAACAATTGAGTCTTGAGCCGTGTAAAAAACAGTGCTTTGCAGCGTTTCTTTCTTCTTGGGGATTGTATCTGATGGGATTGTATCTGTTGGCATCAACAAAACTGAATCTGATGGGATGGACAATGTATCTGAAGGATTCAGCCCTAAAGGTTTTTGTGGCAAAGCAATACGCAGAGAATCACCACCAATAGCCTCTGATTGTGAAAGAGATAAGGTGGCGTTCGTAAAGAACGTTATAATGAATATTATACTTATTAAAAGGTGTTTCATCTAAAAGCTTTGATGCGCAAACGTTATGACTCGCAAAACTAATCATTTAAGTATTAACTACCTCAAAAAATATAAAAATAAAACTTAAGACCTTTGCAGGCATGCTTTGTAAAAGCTGGGGGGTGAGGTGTAATGAGTAATGAGAAAATCAATGTCATCCCGACACGAAGTGAGGGATCTGTATAAAGAGTATTTTACTATTACACAGATACTTCATTGCGTTCAGTATGACAGGGTTGTTTTCTCACACCTCACATATCCCACACCTCTATCTAATATTCGCAATAGAGATTACATCGGCAAACACTCCCGCCGCTGTCACAGCAGCTCCGGCGCCATATCCTTTTATCACCATGGGGTGTTCATTGTATCTTTCAGTAGTGATCATAATGATGTTGTTGCTCCCTTCTAAGTCGTAGAACGGATGGCCTCTCTCCACTTCACGTAAAGCCACTTCACACATGTTTCCGTCAGCTTTACTCAAATCGTAAGTTGCTACAAGTCGCAAACGTTTGGCTTCGAGTTCCAATTTTTTGCGGCGCTCTTCAAAACTCTCATCCAATTCGGAAATGGTGTTCCAAAACTCTTCAATTGTTCCATCAAAATATTTTTGCGGAATAAGTGGTATTTTCTTTACATCCAATTGTTCGATGCTACCACCTGCTTCGCGCGAAAGAATAACTAATTTGCGCACTACATCCAATCCGCTCAAATCTGTGCGAGGATCGGGTTCTGCAAACTGTGCATCAACCGACATTTTGATAGCTTTACTAAAAGGAACGTCTTCACTCAACGTATTGAATATAAAATTGAGTGTACCAGAAAGCACTGCCTGTAGTTTTGTTATTTTGTCTCCCGAATTGGTGAGTGAGTTCATTGTATTGATGATGGGCAATCCTGCGCCCACATTGGTTTCAAATAGAAACTTCACTCCGTTGGTTCGTGCTGTTTCTTTCAAGTCGTTGTAGTTTTCAAAAGCCGATGAGGCGGCAATCTTATTGGCCGTAACAATAGATACATTGTTTGACATCAAATCTTTGTACAGCTCTGATATATCTGGGCTGGCGGTGCAATCGACAAACACAGAGTTGAAGATATTCATCTCAAAGATCTCGTCGCATATTGTTTGTGGTGAACTTTTCACTCCGTTTGTCATCAGATTGTTGTAGAAATCATCCAACTCTATGCCATCTCTATTGAAGAGAGCTTTCCTACCATTGGCAATGCCTACCACATTCATGCGCAATTTGTTTTGCTCTTTCAGTGTATCTTGTTGCAGTTTTATCTGGTTGAGCAAGTTACTACCTACAGTTCCTGTGCCAACAATAAAGAGGTTCAACTCTTGATAGGCCGATAGGAAAAACGAATCGTGTATCACATTGAGCGCTTTGCGCAAATTGTCTTTTGTGATTACACACGATATGTTTGTTTCGGATGCTCCTTGCGCTAAAGCCAACATGCTAATGCCGCTTCTGCCCAACGAATCAAAGAATTTGCCTGCAACGCCTGGAACATTTTTCATGTTTTGCCCCACAATGGCAATAGTAGAGAGATTATATTCTACAGTGATTTCGTTGATGCTACCCATTGCTATTTCATGGGCAAACTCTTCGCTCAGTACTTTTTGAGAAAGGGCTGCATCGGGTGTGCTCACTCCTATTGAAGTGCTATTCTCTGATGAGGCTTGCGATACGAGAAACACGCTGATACCATTGAGTGCTAAAGTCTGGAATATGCGATGGTTCACACCAATAATGCCCACCATGCCCAATCCTTGAATGGTGATGAGGGCCGTGTCGCTAATGGACGAAATACCTTTAATAACTTTTCCGTCGTCTTTCGTTTGTTTGCTCAGAATCAATGTCCCTTTGGATGAGGGGTTGAAACTATTTCTCAGTCGTATAGGTATGTTTTTGTGATACACCGGAAAGATAGTGGGCGGATAGATAACCTTGGCCCCAAAGTTGCTCAACTCTATGGCTTCTATATAAGTGAGCTCCTCTATCACATAGGCTGATTGAATAATTTTTGGGTCGGCTGTCATAAAACCATCCACATCGGTCCATATTTCCAAAATAGAAGCATCCAATGCAGCTGCTATAATAGAGGCAGTGTAGTCAGATCCTCCACGTCCAAGATTGGTGATGTCGTTTTCGTCTCTGCTTGAAGAGATAAAACCGGGCACAATGGCAATACAATCTATATCCTTTAGGTGTTCCTTTATCAATTGGTTGGATAGAGGAATATCGGGTATGTGTTTATTAAATTGTTTGGTGGTTTTAATGAACTCTGTAGAGTCATAGAGTTTTGCATTGGGAATGGCTTTGCTCAAAATCAGACTCGATAATCGCTCGCCGTAACTAACAATTTTATCGGATGTTTTTTGTGACAAATCACCAATAAGGTATATTCCTCGCAGTATGTTTTTGAGATCATCTAAGAGAGGTTGCGTCTCTTGATAGAGTTCTTTTTTGACTTCGTCCAGCTCAATGACCTCTTCAATAATCGTGTTGTGATGATTAAGGATGATGTCATAAATCATTTCGTAAGTCTTGTCGGCGCTCAATGCATAATTGGCAGCTTGCAAGAGCTGTTCGGTCACACCATAGAGGGCTGACACAACTATTACTATTGGTTGGCTTTCAGCCCCAATTATATCTTTTACTTTGTATATAGCATCGGAAGTTCCCAAAGAAATTCCGCCAAATTTCATTACTTTCATCTTATTGTCTGTAACGCCTTTAGCGTTACTGTTTTTAGTTCGTTTTTGTGAGTTGAATGTTTTGAGTAGTTGTTTAGTAGTAATTGGATAACTACTAAACTTCCTGTTGCCATCACTGGCAAGTGCAATGAAAACCTATTTGTCCCCTGGGCGGGGCATTCGATAAGAATAAGTAATATAAAGATATATCATAGTTTGTAACATTAATCTTTGCATTCGTTTGTCACACTTTTTATTGCAAAGAGTTACAAAGATAAAGTTTTTATCTAAAAACAACCGTAAAATGAAAGAAAAAGACCATTTATGGAGTTAAACACGTTTTAAATAGACCGAAACCGAACCATCATTCACATTGAAGAACCCTTTGCCATCTTCGCCTATCACGACATCTTCTTCAATGTTGCCCATTTTATCATACCAAGCAGAGCCTGCATAGTCTTCGCCAACAAACATTGGTTTTGTACCCCCCTCGCCATTGCTCATTATCACCACGCAACCATCGGGATGATTTTCGTCTCCTTTTCTTACCCAACCTACCACATTGGGGTGATCAAAATAATCTACTTGTTCTCCATAAGCAAAATCACGACGCACATCCAGCAATTGGTCAATGGTCCATTGATTGTCTTCTTGCGGGTTCTCACCTCCAATACCGTAGTAATCTCCCAAAAACAAGCAGGGATATCCATCTTTTCTCAACAATATTAAGGCGTAGCCTAATGGCTTGAACCACCTTTGAACAAATGATTCTAATGCTTGCGAGGGTTGCGAGTCGTGATTGTCAACAAACGTGACAGTTTTCATTGGATGTTCTGCAACTACACTATTCTCGAATATTTTACGCATATCGAAACCTCCTCCATCTTCTGATGCTTGTTTAAAGTTGAAGTGCAGCGCCACATCAAAAAGATCGATGTTATAATCCACATTGTGAAGATAATCATTGACAACCATCTTATCATAATACCAATATTCGCCAACTGCATAGAAATCTTCTCCAAATTCACCTTTCACATGCTTGATGAGGTCATCAATAAACCAATCGTTGATATGTTTTATTGCGTCAAGACGAACACCATCCACATTGGTTTCATTTATGAACCAACTGATCCATTTTTTTGTCTCTTCATATACATCGGGGTGTTTGTAATCTATATCTGTGAACATGAGATAATCGAAATTGGCAAACTCTTGACTTACAGAATCATCGTTTACATCAATGCCTTTGTTTTCGCCTAAGATTACATATATTGCTTCTTTGTTGTCGCGGTGATTGTAATCGGTAGCGGAGAAATGTTCCCAACTCCATTTAAAGTCTGAGTATTTGTTGTCTCTTCCCGGAAAGTTGAATCGTGTCCAACCTTCTATTTCATAGGGTTCGGTTATTCCTTTGTTGCGATCGTGCGGATCCACTTCTACTACATTAAAGGCTTGCAACTCATCGCCACCGGCTTTATGATTGAGCACAACGTCGGCATATACCATAATGCCATTGTCGTGCAGGGCATCTATACAGTCGTGTAGCTCTTGTTTGGTTCCGTATTTGGTGCGCACAGTTCCTTTTTGATCAAATTCTCCCAAATCGTACAAGTCATAGGCTCCATAACCCACATCGTCAGAACCTGTACCTTTGTAGCAGGGCGGAATCCAAACAGATGTAACTCCCACTTCGCTCAAATGCTGAGCATCTTCTTTTAATCTGTTCCAAAGGTTTCCATCGTTTGGCAAATACCACTCAAAGTATTGCATCATTATTCCGTTTATTCTCATGTTTGTGTTTTATTTAAGTTTCCATCTATAACGTTATACAACAAAGAGGGTTCATGCAAAATGACTAACTATTTCCTTGCAAAGATGAATTATTATCATTATCCATAAATTATTAAACGTTATTGATTATAAATCATCAATATAATGTTACTTTTGTAATAGCAGTCGGTCGGTTTGTCGCAACACATTTAGGTGTGTTGAGGAAAGTCCGGGCAACAAAGAGCACCATATTTCCTAACAGGAAGCTATTTGCGAAGGTAGAGCAACGTAGCAGAAAATAACCGCCACCATCCTTTGAATAAGGAAGGAGGTAAGGGTGAAAAGGTGAGGTAAGAGCTCACCGGGTTTTGCAGCAATGCAGAACGCTGTACGTCTTATGGGTTGCAAGGTCATGTATATCGGATATGTAGGGTTGCTCGCCCGATGCCGAGGGGTGGACCGCTAAAGAGTAATGGTGACATTGCTC
>SMEQ01000302.1_pt1 | contig 15312 bp, 12 predicted proteins | sample 2456281 | NCBI WGS metagenome assembly SMEQ01 (sample SAMN10132596, study PRJNA489261) | soil metagenome | isolation source: day1 antibiotic-loamy sand soil ammended with raw manure from dairy cow... | place: USA | collected 2015-04-01
CTCGTTCTGTTTTATCGGAATCATAAGGCATCGAATATACTTTATTAATCTTCAAGCCAATCTCTTTATTTACAATCTCCAGTAAACTTTCATCAACGATATCCAAGCTAATTCGACCAAAAGGCTGATTTTCTTCCCTAATCTCCCAAAAGGCTTTAATTAAACTGGTATCATTTCTTGTCGTCGCTTCATAGGGCTTTTCAATCTTCATCAGTTTTGGATAGACATTCGACGAGGAGTTCAAATAGTGGTTCGAAACATGATGTGGCAGTATTTTTTCTTTTTAATCATTTTCGCAATATGCGCTGTTTTCTGGGACGACGTCAGTCAAAGTCCACTGATGCTCACTACCTATTTGATTGGATTTTATTATTATGGTTTTAGTTTTCTAGATTACATCAATGAAAGAAGAAAATTATCAGTAGATGAAAGCATTGTACTAATGAGAAAATACAGAGGGCTGACCATCGCCATCGGAACCATCTACTCACTTTTGATTCTAGTTCCAGTTAATTTAGACGCTTTATTCAACTGGAGTCAGTTTAACAAAGAACCAATTGCCGTTTTTAGTCAGTTTTTCGTCCATGCTTTTCTCTGGGGCTGTGCTGCTTTCGCTCCTATTCTTGCAACTGTTGCATCCACCATAGCTGTCCAAGAAATTGTAGATGATCCGCTATATCTAAAAAATGAACCTCAATAAGCAAAAATCGTACGTTTTAGACAATATAGACAACTACTTTTCAAAAAACGTTTCGTTCAAATAACAAAATACTATATTTGTGAGTCATACAAATAATTATCTTGAATTTTATTCACCAACTATTATGAGAACAACTTTTTGCACTTTATTCCTTTTAACTCTTACTGCATTTTCGAACCAACTTGTGGCTTTTGAAAAAGTAAGAATCATACCGCCAGACACCATCACAAGCGTAATTGACCGATCAGCTTCAATCCTCATTGTAGAAGAAGGTAAAAAACTATTTACCGAAGGTAGTGTTCGTGATGCTTTAATTAAATTTCGACAAGCAGCAGTTAAAGATCCTAATTCATGGAGACCTCCATATTGGATTAGTCTGAGTCATTATCATTTAGACAACTACGGTTTCGCTCTTCAATATGGAAATGAAGCCATTAAAAAAAGTTCAGCAGTAGATAAAGATATTTACGAATTACTAGGAAAAGCGCATCACCGACTGGGAAATCTTGACAGTGCCATTTTCAACTATGAGATTGCGTTGAAAGTGATGTCTAAGAGCGCATTGCGCGATGCTCAAATTCCAGAAAAAATAAAACAATGTCAATTTGCCAAAGAATTGAATAAACAAACTCCTTTTGCTGAGAAGACGAAATTAGAAGGAGAAGTTAACTCCGGATTCAACGACTATGGTCCGATTGTAATCAAAGGCGGTCAAGAAATGTATTTTACTTCTCGAAGAGCAAATACCACTGGCGGTGGATTGAACCCTGAAGAAGGACAGTATTTTGAAGACATCTATCATGCCAAATGGAACAAAGAAGAGCAAATCTGGGACAGTGTAACAAATTCATTAGACAGGATAAACGGAACTGGATTTGAAGCATTTTCTTACATTTCTGAAGATGGGATGCATGGTGTTTTAACAATTAACAATGAAGCGGTAGATGAAAAAATCATTACCCGAAGTTCTGATATTTTTGAAGTTCAATTTTCAAACAAAGGGAAATGGGGAACTCCAAAAGCAATTAAAAACAAAACCATCAATACCAGTTACTTTGATGCTAGTGCAACGCTTACCGCAGACGGGAATACCATGTATTTTGTTTCAAACCGAAATGCAACCAAAAGAAAAACAGATATCTATGTAGTTGAAAAGGTAGGCAAAAAATGGGGTACTGCGGTTCCGGTTTCTGACAGCATCAACACACCAGGAAATGAGGCCACTCCATTTATCTCACCAGATGGTCGCTTTTTATTCTTTAGCTCAGACCATCACTTAGGAATGGGTGGATACGATATTTTTGTTTCCGAAAATCTTGGAAACACATGGTCTAAACCCGTAAACTTAGGCGCTGCAATTAACTCAGTGAATGACGACACGCACTTTGTTTACTATTCTGATCTTAAGAAAGCATACTTTGCAACTTTTGTTTTGGTTGGACAAAAAGCAAGTATGGATATTTTTGAAATTGACATGACGAATTTTGTGATGCCAAAATAAGATAATATCTCCATATCTAATTAAACAGCAACTTTGAACGGTTGCTGTTTTTTTTGATCTTTTTTTATGACCTAAAAGCACTTTTATAAACTCGAAAAGAAACGCTTAGATCTTTAGACTACCAGTTTTACTCAACAGAAATCATAAACTTAATTCTAAAACAGATTACAAATCTACTTTTTAACATTGATTTTTTATTATCTTGTAAAAAACTAGCTTTAGGTAACGATTCAGAGCTTTCTAGTTGGTTCTATTCTTTCTTCGGATTTTGCTTCAGATATACACTACTTATATTTTGAAGTTTCTTTTTCTCACTTGCTGAGTTGTCCGTTTAAACCAGTAAATTTTAATCACCAATAAAGATTTTATTTTTATGCACATCATTGACATTTCAATTTTCATACTTTACATGCTTGCGATGCTGGGAATTGGCGTCTACTTTTTGAAAAAAAACAAATCACAAGAAGATTACTACGTTGGCGGCAGAGGTATGAAATCCATTTACATCGGACTTTCCGTAGTGGCAACAGATGTAGGGGTGGTTTTTCAATTGGACTTGGTGGACTGGGTTTTTTAATTGGTGTTGCAGGAAGCTGGATGCTTTTTACGGGGTTAATTGGCGCTTGGCTGAGTGCTATTTTTCTCATTCCTCGGATTTATCCTTTGGCAAAAAAACACAACTTCTTGAGCTTTCCGCAAGTTCTTAATCATTATTACAATAAGAAAGTAGCACTGATTGCAGGGGTGATTTCCTTAATTGGATACATCGGTTTTACAAGCTCTCAAGTATTAGCAGGTGCAAAATTAGCTGCAGCAACCTTTCCATCTATCTCCATCGTGAGTGCGGTTCTCATTATGGGGGTGATTGTAATTAGTTATACCGTTTTAGGTGGTCTAAAGGCTGTTATTTATACCGATACCGTGCAATGGATCATCTTGATGGTGGGATTAATTTTTGTTGGTGTTCCGTTGGGATACCTAAAAGTTGGAGGATGGGAAGTCATTCAACAGTACATGCCAGCCAATTTTCTCGACATGACCAATGTCTCTTTTGTACAAATCATCAATTGGTTTGTGACCATTGTTCCCATTTGGTTTGTAGGTATGACTTTGTATCAGCGTATTTACGCAGCCAAAGATGAAAAGACTGCTAAGAAAGCCTGGTTTTTAGCCGGTTTATTTGAATGGCCCATCATGGCATTTATGGGAATTGCATTGGGGATTTTGAGTAGAATCGCTTTTGAACAAGGCATGTTTACTGAGTTCGGTTACGCGCCTGGAATGCCAATCGATGAAGAGATTGGATTGCCCTTGTTTCTTGCACATATTTTTCCAGTTGGATTAATGGGCTTATTAATGTCAGCTTATTTCTCAGCCATCATGTCTACAGCGGACAGTTGTCTAATCGCAGCGTCTGGAAACTTCACAACCGATATTTTAAAGATGTCAAGTGAAAATAAAAAAGGAATTCGCTATTCTCAAATTGCTACTTTGGTCATTGGAGTCATGGCCATCATTCTTGCAACATTAATGGAAAATGTCTTGGAACTCATGCTCTACTCCTACGGCTTTATGGTTTCAGGGTTATTTATTCCCGTTTTAGGAACTATACTTCTGAAAAACCCTTCCTCCAATGCAGCCTTATACGCCATGGTTTTAGGTGGTGGAACAACCATTTTCTTACTTTTGACAAGCGCTACCTTGCCGTTCGGATTGGATTCAAACTTTTTCGGAATCATCGTCTCGGCGCTTGCTTTCCTTTTGGTTCAATACCTAGACAACCGAAGAAACCTTACCTTGGGTCGTGTTTCTTGATTAGATGTAAGCTAAAATTGGATTGTGGGAATTTTAACTCTTAATACGAAAGGTGTGAATTGGAAGCTTAAATTCAAAAAAAAAGAAATTGCAATTTGAAAAACAATTATCTTTGATAGTCAAGATTGTCTGAGTTTTGGCTGACAATCTAACATAAACCTAAAATGTTGCTAATAAAAGATTACTCATCCTCATGATCCTCGCGGTTGGATTGTTTTCATGTAAAAAAGAAACTACACCAGACGTTCCTGATGAGACCACCAACTTGATTTATTTTTACGATAAAATTCAAGATGGGAATCTTTCTGTTTTTTCTTACGACGGGACGGTAGAAAAGAATTTGGTCAACGACCATACACACGATTATTGGTGGATAAAAGTCAGCCCTGACAAAACGAAGTTTTTGTGTTATCGCTCTCCAAAAGATGCGGGTTTGAATTCGTACACGGTATCTGATTTGATGGTTTTTAACATGGACGGAACGAATGGAACTGTCATTATCCCTGCAGGCGTATATTCGTGGGAATTGCAAGCCCATGCCAAATGGTCTCCGGATGGAACGTTGATTTTGAGTTCTGCAAAATGTAAAGACCCTGCTGCAAATGACAACGTTGCGAGAGGAAGAATGGTTGTGGTGAATGCCGATGGAACCAACCCAAGAATAATTTCTAAATTTTTACACGACATTGCTGATCCGGCTTGGTCGCATGATGGTTCCAAAGTGGTTTATGTTGGTCCTTCAGATTTAAATGATCAAGTAAATCCCGAGAAAGCAGAAATTTACCAGGCAACTTTGAATTACAATACCATGGTATTAGAGAATCCGATACGTTTGACTTTTGATGACAAATATTGTTATGATCCAACCTGGTCTCCAGATGGAAATTGGATTGCTTATAGCAAAGGAGCTTTTGTAAATTTATTTTGGACCGAAAATCACGATATCTACAAATGTCGACCTGACGGTTCGGAAGATGTTTTGGTTTTGCATGACGGAAAAGTAAACGGTGTACCGTCTTGGACTCCCGATGGTCAAAGATTAATTTTTCATGTGCTGGGTTTGCATACACCACCGCCGTTTAGCCTGTATAGTTGCAGCGTCTATGGGAATGACAAAAAAGTAATTCTCAGTAGTGACAACGCAAAACGATCCACGCTTTCTGCTATTGAGAAATAGTCTTCACTGTTAAATTATTTTAAACCATTCGACTTTCATAACAAGCGAGCGGCTTTATGTGAAAATTTGATCTAAATTTGATTGAATAAAACGCCTTGCGAAAATCAACTGAAATCGCAAGCGTCTCCTATTTTTATCACGTATGAAAGTATTATTAACTGGTGGTTCGGGCGCCGTGGGACAAAATGTTTTAAAGCAACTGATTGAAGAGAAAGATTTGGAGATCATTGCTTTTGACATGAAAAGCTCTAAAAATAAAAAATTCTACAAGCCTTACTTAAACGCCATATCCGTTGTATATGGTGATATCTCTAAAAAAGAAGATTTACTTCCCGCATGCAAAGAAATGGATGTAGTCATACATTTGGCAGCAATCATACCACCCGCTGCGGATTTGTATCCTGATTTAGCACATAAAGTAAACGTCATTGGAACTAAAAATCTCATCGACTTAATTGAAGAATTTTCAGAAAATGCATTCTTTCTTTATGCATCGTCGGTTTCTGTTTATGGAAATCGTCTTAAAAACCCACTAATCAACGTAGGAGATCCGATGTCACCCAGCGAAGGAGACGAATATGCGAAAACCAAAATATTAGCGGAAGAAGCCTTGCAAAGCAGTAAATTGGATTGGAGTATTTTCCGTTTGTCTGCCATCATGGGAGCTGATAATCACAAGATTTCAGGTCTTATGTTTCACATGCCCTTGGATACTTCGATGGAAATCACTACTCCAGAAGATACCGGTCGTGCATTTGTAAAAGCGATATATAAGCGCGACGAACTCTCCCATCGGCTTTTCAATTTAGGTGGCGGAGAAGCTTGTCGGATTACATACGAAGAGTTTTTGTCCACTTCATTTGTCATCTTTGGTTTGGGTAAACTTAATTTTCCTAAAAATGCATTCGCAACTCATAATTTTCATTGTGGGTTTTATCAAGATGGGGACGCTTTGGAAGAAATTCTTCATTTCAGAAAAGCCACGATGGAATCTTATTTTGAAACCGTAAAAAAATCTGTTTCTCCCATCAAGCGTTTCTTTGCGAGACTTTTTAATCGGGATGTGAAAAGACACTTGTTGAGACAGTCAGATCCTTTGAAAGCAATAAAGAAAAAGGACAGAGGTTTAATTAGACGCTTTTTTAATGGTCCCGGAAAATAAAATGGGTGGCTTCCATAGCTCTCGCGACTTGGAATACGTTGATGCAGGATTAAATTCCAACATCAACACGCTCTGGTAAATGAGCAACTTTTCGTTTTTCTCGTTTGATGATTCTCTCTCATCGATAAAAGTTGTCACGAGCTACTTTGTATTTCAAGTTTAAGTCTGCTATTTGTTGCTGATTCAAGGTTTTGTGTTCTGATAAAACAAACAACACTTTCACCATTTCATAGCTTACATTCAAACTCGCGATTTGCTTGTGCATGGATTGCCTAACATTCACACTTAAAAGTCTGCATATCTTGTAATAATTTTTTATTTACATAGGCCTTAACGATAGTGTACATTTAATAAATGGGAAATCAAAAGAAAAAACATACTGATAATTCCGAATTTCTCAAGACAAGAATTGCAATGAGCGAATTTCAAAAAATCCATAATATTATCCGAAAAGATTATATAGAATTGATCAATGTGACAGAAAAGCATAAGTCTATAAAAAAAGAATTTGATTCTCTTTATCGTGCTTGTCTTAAAGGTTTATTTTCAATCATTGAAGCAGATATATTTGGCCTAAATAACCTTGACAAATATGAAGGTTATTCTGACAAACATTCATTTGAAGAAAAATTCAAAAAAACTTTTAAACAAGTTTGCAAAACTTGGAACAAAGCGGAACTACAAAAAAAATATTTTGACGGTAAATACAGGAAAATGAAAGAATTGAAACAGAAACGAGATGAGTTAATTCATCCCAAAAAAATAGAGCATCTTCATGAAGCAAATGAATCAGAATTTGAAATATTAAAGGATGTCTTTAATGACTATAACCTTTTTATAAATAGTTTAATGGATGACTTTTATATAAGTATGGACATAAACCTAATGGATTTCATTGGACTGAACAAAAACGTGCCTAACACTCCGTGAATTCCAAGTCCTTTAAATCAATTACCACGACCAAATATTTTCTAAACAATATAAAATTGAAGAATCCGATAAAATGTACGAAGGAGTTGTCTATTATTTATTAAATTTGTGTAAACGGTCTGAAGTGGGCCCAATCATCACTCGATATGAATTAAAAAACTCATATTAATAAACTCAATCATCATGAAAAAACTGAATAAAATTTTACTAGTTGCACTTATAATCCCTTTGTTTTTCGGTTGTAGCAACAACAATATAAGCTTGGATCAAAACAATGTAAAAGTAGAATGGATCGCGTATAAAACAACCGATAAGGTTCCTGTTTCCGGTACATTTAACCAAGTAAAGATTGAAAACTTGCAAGAAGGCAGTACTCCGGAAGAAGTTTTAAATGGAGCTACATTTTCCATTCCTGTGAGTAGTCTTTTCTCAAACAGCGAAGAACGGGACACCAAGTTGAAGCAACTATTTTTCGGAGTGATGAAAAATACTGAATTGATTTCTGGTAAATTCATTCATGCTGAAAAAGATTCTAGACTTTCCGTTACCATGAACGGTGTAACACGTGAAATTCCAGTTCAAACCGTAGCCGTAAACAATACGTTTCGATTAAAAGGAACAATTCAGCTGCCAGAATTTGAAACACAAGAAGCAATGGATTCTTTGAACAAAGCTTGTTATGAATTGCACATGGGTGGCGATGGCATCAGCAAAACATGGGAAGACGTAGCGATTGAAGGAGTTTTCTCTTTTACAAAATAAAATAAGCACAAACAGATTCAAATTAAATACAAACGCCTTGAACTCGATTCTATCTAGAATTTCGTTCAAGGCGTTCTTGTTTGTAGTTTAACGGATCTAATGTTTTAAGTGCTTAAATTCAGCGTGGTATTAAAATGTATACACCAAATTTAGAAATACATTTCTGCCCATACGCGGAATGTTATTCCAATCAGAAAAAGTAGAATAATAGGCATCCAAAATATTCTCTACCCCTGCTTTGGCAAGTAATTTCGTTTTGCCAATGTCAAACGAGTAACTCAAACTGGCATTTAAGGTTCCCCAATCTGCAGTTCTAGTTTCGCCATATGCTGGATTAAATGTTGTTTGCTCCAAGTTGCCTTTTACCATAAACTCTACATTGAACTTCTTGAAAAAATAATTCACTGAAGTCACATAACGAACTGGACTTATAAAGGGTAAAATTTCATTTTTAAAATCTTGTCCATAACTGTATGTCACTTGACCTTTCCAATTAATTTTATAAGGAAAACGGTATTCCAAAATCAAATCAGAATTGGCAATTGTAGCGTATTTTAAACTTTCGTATACCTTGATGCCATTAGCTCCGATGGTCATGGGCAACAAAACAGGATCTACTTTTCCCACAATGTAATTGTTGATGTGAAAATAAGAACCAGCCAATTTTACGCTCAGCCTATTTTTCTTATAAGCAACTGAAAAAGAAGCGTCGAAAGATTCTTCATTTTTCAAATTCGGATTTCCAACATAGTCGTATCGGTCAAAACTGTTGAATAAATAAAAACCATAGCCTTCTGAAACGGAAGGCGCTCGATCGCCGTAACCTATTCCGAAATCAAAATTAAATGTTCTTTTTTCAAAGCGGTAATGTGCTGAAAAATTCTTCACGGTTCGCATTTTCTGATCTTTCATCTCGGGATAAAAAATTTGCAAACTTTGCAATCCGAAAGTGTCTGGCAAAGCGTTGTGGTGTAATCCGATACTTCCAGACAAAACAAGAGAAGAATGTGCATCCAATTTCCAAGTATCCGCTAGATAAATACTCGTAAACAACGTACGAACATCTGGCCACGTATACATGAACATCAATTTCTCATTTGAATTGGCTGGATACATGGTCATTTCAGCTATCGAACGATTGTAATATCCATTTAAGTTTACATTCACTTGATGTTTGCCCAAATCCATTCTCATATCCGAATACATTCCGTAGGTGTCACTCCAACCTGGCATGTCCATGTGAATGGGAACAAAAGGTCGTTTGGTGTCATCCATGACGTGCGTTACTTTGTTGTAATACAATTTCGTTTCCCAGTGATGTATCAAGCTCGAATCTTTGTGATATTCATATTTCATAGAAGAAATCAATGCTTTTGCCAAAGAAACATCCATCGGTAAAGCTGGATAACCCACGTTTGTAGCATAATCATAAATAACAGAAGCTTCCAAACTGTTGTTTTTATTCATCAACCAACCTGCAGTTGCTGACGTATTTATTTTACTGAATTGAGAAAATTCAATTTCCCGATTTCCACCGGCTTTGTAATTATCAGCACTGCGATGCATCACGTCTGCACTGATATAAAATGAACTATCCACATAGCGAACTGAACCGCCAAGAATTCGTTGCAAATTGTTGCTTTCAAATCCGGCATTGAGCCCTCCGCTCCAACCTAATTTTCCATCATTGGAGTTTTTACGTTTCAAATCAATCGAACCGCCAATGGTAGAACCATGCTTTGCACCTTGTTGTCCGGAATTAATAACCGCTTCCGAAAGATTTGAAATTTCTACGTAGGAAGTAATTGGATCCATCTTGTCTGTACAAGCACCAAAAATTCGCATGCCATCGATTGTTAAAACGGTTCTCTCAGTTGCCATCGAATTCAACAATGGTTCCCAGGCATACGCACCGCGTTTCATCATTTCAATCTTTCCAGATTGCTGCAAATATTCATCGATGCTCGTAAGTGGTTTTACATGTTGTTTATCGCTTGTTGATTTTTTGGCAAAAACGATGATTTCATTTAAAAGTTCCAAACTAGCAGAATCAATTACAGGTACTTGAGCAAACGAATTGAAAGCAAACAACATTCCGAAAAGGAGTAACTTTATCTTTTTCATCTTGATCTTTTTAGGTAAGTCGGCAAGGAAGAATCTTTGCCGACTTGAAAACAATTCTTAAAATTCTACTTCAAAGAAAATGGAACTTGCTTCTACCGCGGTTGTCACTTCTTCACCCTTTAAAACTTCTTGATTTTCGTTTAAAACTTGAAGATTAATTTTCCAATATCCTGTCATGGTTAAAGACAATTTCCCGTTGTAAATTCCTGTATTATTCGTTTGAACCAAGTGAACATTATTTGGTGAACCGTGATTTCCCATGCTTGGCATTCTAGGATCAATCTTTACTTGAAATCCATTTACAGCAGGATAACTGGTCATGCTTTCCATTTTAAAAATCATGGCTTGCATGTCATTGATTCCAACTTTTGGACTCGCAGGATTGACCATTGCCACAATGTATTTTTTATTGTCAGTTCCTGTAAAAGTAACCACGCGACGTTTGTCTGAATTGTTTACGGTCACTTGTCCAGTTGCAGTATAAGCAACACCATTAATCGAATAATTAATGGTCAATTCCCAATACTCCGTTGCGTTGCTTGCCATCTGAAACACTACAAAACCATCGTACAAGTTTGTTTTGTTTGCTGTTTTCGCAAAAGCAGAAACTGGACTACTGTGAGACATGGAGGTCATGTTCATCATTGGTTTTACAGCCATCGCAACGTTGCTTTCATAAGCATTTGTTGCTGTGTTTTTGATGCGGATAAATAACGAATTGTGACCAATTTTAAAATCTCCAGTTTTAGTAAATAACTCCAAGTTATGCGTTTGATTCGCAAGATCAATAACTTTAATCAAACCGTCTGTTTCAGTTGGTGCTGGAACAATTGGATCTATTTTTTTATCTTTCTTACATGAAACTGCAAGCAAAGCGAATGCGGCAAAAGCCACTATTTTAAGTGTTTTCATTTTTCTTAATTTTAAATTACACGGTAAAGGAATTCCACGTTGAGCTTGAGAAGCTTCAAGAATAAATTCCAGGACATCTTCGTTTTCAATTGGAATTTGTTCAGATTGAAAGCAAAAAAGTTAATAATCGGATATTAAGAAAGTATTGCCGGTGGATGAAAAATGGAAAAGATATTTTCCGTTTTGTACAAATTAGAATAAGTTGCTAGGTTTTGGTTTTCTTCTTCGAAAAAGATGCTCTCAAATTTAAAAGAATGAATTTCTGAACAGAAAAGTAAACTGCTTTCCACAAAATTCACTTTTTTAGAATCTGAAACGGGATTATTTTCTTGAATTTCTTTTGCCAACTCTTTTTTCAAGTGACATTTCCCATTACATTCCATTTCTGGTTTGTCTATGTTTTCACAAAGCTCCGTGCTGATGTATTCATAATTTACAGCATAACTGATGATTGGCATAACCGGCCGAATCATCAAGTAAAATGCAAATATGAATATCATCCATTTCATGATTCAAAAGTAGTCACAGTTTTCAAATCAAGGCATGATGCTTATCATCTTTCTAAAATTAAAGCAAAAAAAAACGGAAATTTTAATTTCCGTTATCGTTAAAAATCCAAATACCTTGTATGGTAACGTGTAATGTTGTTTTCATAGTTTTGTTTTTAAGGGGTTTATATATTCAAAAATACGTCCTAATGCTAGACCATTTTAAAAAATCCCTTGATTTGCACCTTCTATTGATTCTAAGGTTCTTAATTTTATGTTAAGTGAACATATCTCTGGATTTATGAAATCATTATCAAAAGCTTTTTTAATTTTATCGTTATATTCGAGGAATTGAACTCAATAAATCATTCTTTTTGCAAGATATATTTGGTTCAAAAACTATGAACAAAAAAAACACACCTATGAAAATGAGAGCCTTAATAGTCGACGATGAAGAAATTGCCCGTAAAAACCTACAGTTTTTATTAGAAGAATTCTGTCCTGAAATTGAAGTAATTGGAGAAGCTTCTGGCAAAGAACAAGCAAAAGCCATCATTGAATCATCCAAACCTGATGTTGTTTTTTTAGATATCAGAATGCCGAGCGGCGCAGAAGGTTTTGAACTTTTGGACGAAATTGAAGACAAAGACTTTTTAGTCGTTTTTGTAACGGCATTCAAAGATTATGCTTTGCGCGCCTTCAATGCAAGTGCGGTTTACTATTTATTGAAACCAATCGATATTGACGATTTAAGAGCAGCAGTTGACAAACTGGTTGAAGCCAAACAAATTTTCAGCGAAGATCCTTCCAACTTTGTTACGTATTTTAAGTCACTTAAAAACTTGTCGCAAAGTCTCTTGTCAGACAAACCCAACAACCGAATTGCAATTAGTCACACGCGTGGTTTAAAAATCATCGAAGATGACACCATTGTTCACTTGGAAGCGAATGGAAACTGTACCACCATTTATTTTGAAGATGGAACACGTTATTTAGATACACGGACTTTGAAAATCTATGAAAACATTTTAGATCCCGCTAAATTTTTCAGAGTACACAAGTCCCATATCATCAATCTAAATCGTTTGTCAGAATATTTGAATGAAGATGGACATTTTGCCGTATTAAAAGGTGGACTTCGAATTCCAGTTGCCCGAAACAGAGTAAGTGACTTTGTGAGATTATTGAAAAAATGAAAAAACAGCTCCTCGCTTCTATTTTGTTCTTATTTGTTTGGGTAAATTCTCAAGCACAGAGTTATTCTTTTATCACCTTTTCAGTAGCAGAAGGATTACCTCAGTCGCAGGTTTCGGGAATTGTTCAGGATGAAAAAGGATATCTTTGGGTAGGAACCATGGGAGGTTTAGGACGATTTAATGGAACTTCTTTTCAAAACTTCTCAACCAATAATGGATTGCTCAACAACAGAATAACCAGTTTAAAAGTGATTGAAAATCAGGTTTGGATTGGTCACGAAGGCGGTGTTACATTAATTGAAAATGAGAAATTTAGTCGTTGGGCTTTTACAGAAGAAAATAAAAATATTAGCGTATTGGAAATCACACCATTCATGGATGGATATGTGATTGCCACCAATGGAAGTGGATTATTCTTTATCAACAAACAAAAACAAATTCGAAATATTCTACTTCCAAACATCGATCAAAACCGAGTTCGTGGATTAATTCAAGTAAACAAAGATTTATACATTGCTACACGAGGTGGATTATTAAGAACAGCCGACCTATATGGCTTCAACCTTGTTGATGACTCGCTTAATCTCAATATTTCAGGGATTGCACTTCGAAATCAAAAATTGTTTTTAACTACTTTTGATAGAGGATTTTTCGAGTATGATTATCGCAGCAAGAAAATCACAAGCCTCACAATTGCGTCCGAATATTCCGGTATTCGGAAATGTATTCTAGACTCAAAAGGAAATATTTGGACAGCCAGTCGAGAAGGCGTTTTAATTATCAGTCCAAAAAACAAATTGCGCGTCATCGATGAAAACAAAGGTCTCCCAATCAACGCGGTAAGTTCGATTTTTGAAGATAAAAATGGAACTATATGGATTGGATCGGAAGGAAAAGGAATTTTTCGATTTCCAGGAGAGCGGTTTGTAACCTTTGATTCTCGCTCAGGCATCCAAAGTGATTTAATTATTTCTGGAATTGAAATCAATCCCAAAACACTTTTATTTGGAACGTATGACAAAGGAATAATCACCTATTCCGATAAAACTTTCACCCAACACTCCTTGCCTAACACAACCATTTGGTCGCTGATCAAAGATCAGTATCAAAACATCTGGGTGGGTTCGGAGTCGGGCTTGTATCGGGTAAATCAAGGATCAAATCCAACTTTTGAATATCAACCAATCATCGAGGAAAAAATCACCTGTTTTTACAAAAACAATCAAAATGAAATTTGGGTTGGTGGATCAGGAGGGCTGAACAAAATCACCAATGGAGTCATCCAAAAAATAAAGAACTCAAATACGACCCAAAACACAGGGACGATTCGCAACATTGTTGAATTTAATAAGCAAATAATATGTGCAACAGACGGTGGACTTTTTACCTTCAAAAATGGAAAGTACACTCAATACTTGGGAATCAACAAAAAAACTTTTTCATTGAATGTTGATCCATACAACAATTTATGGATTGGAACTGAAGAAGGTTTTTATTGGAGTGATGGACTGAATATCCGAAAATTTAGTTTAACTGGTCAAACTGCCTCTAATTTCATCAACTTCATTAACTACCGATCAGACCAACTTTTTATAGGCACCAATAACGGTTTATACGTTTTATCTGATCTACACAAAAAAACGCATGCAACACAACATCATTTCGGGCTGGAAGAAGGGATTGTGAACTTGGAGTCCAATCTCAACTCTAGTTTTTTCGATTCGAAAGGCAAGCTGTGGTTTGGTACCGCGCAAGGATTAGTTGCCTTTGACCCCTACTCTAAAAGCTTGTTGCCGCTAGAATCCAATCCCTACCTCAATATTGCGTCTATAAAATTGAACATGCAAGAATTTAATTATACGGAATATGCCAGCTCTTTCTTAGAAAATGGAATTCCACTTAATTTAAAATTACCACGGTCAAAAAACAACTTACTCATTGAATTAGAAGGTATTTCACTTCAAAATGCAAAAGAACTCAGTTACCAATATTGGATTGAAGGATTAGAATCCAATTGGTCACCCAACTTCCAAAATCCACAAGTTACCCTATCCAATTTACCTGCAGGTAAATACAAATTACATGTTCGAGCAAACATTCAAAACAAATTGTATTCCAATGAATACATTTTAGAAATTAAAATTGCACCTATTTTCTATGCAACATGGTGGTTTCTGACCTTGTTGGTTATTTTCATCTCTGGAATTATTGTCTTGGTGGTTCGATTCAGAATAAAAAGAGAACGCATTCAGAACTACCAAGAACTTTTAGAGTTTAAAGCCCGTTTATCATCACTCGAGCAACAATCGCTGAACGCGAGTATGAACAGACACTTTATTTTTAACTCACTCAATTCCATTCAATATTTTATCAACACCCAAGATCGAGTTTCTGCCAATAAATATTTAACAAATTTCGCGAAGTTAATTCGAAAAAACCTTGACTCATCCTCAGAGTCCAACAGCATGGTGTCACTGGACGAAGAAATCGAGCGACTGGAATTGTACCTTTCTTTGGAAGCCATGCGTTTCAAAGATCGCTTTGA
>SMEQ01000303.1_pt1 | contig 15311 bp, 15 predicted proteins | sample 2456281 | NCBI WGS metagenome assembly SMEQ01 (sample SAMN10132596, study PRJNA489261) | soil metagenome | isolation source: day1 antibiotic-loamy sand soil ammended with raw manure from dairy cow... | place: USA | collected 2015-04-01
GCTGGTTGCAAAAGCTGATTCTAAAATTCTTTTTACGTTAATAACCGGTGATTTAATTGGATACATCATCGGGGTATAACCACGGGCATCTTAAGAGCTAAAAAGAACAGTAATCGGCTGGCCGCTGAGGTGTATGGCGCGTAGACTCACTGAGTGTTCTGGGCTTTTAGCTACAAAGCTGATAATTATAACATTACGTCGTTAACTCCCCTCATGTGAGACCGTGCATGTCTGTTTGGAAGTCGTTCCGCTCGTTGTATTTTGCCACTTTATTAATGCTGCTAGGCTCAGGTTTACTGAGTACCTACCTTGCTTTGCATGTTGCCGAACGTACCAACAGTATTTGGGTGGGTGCCTTGATGACGGGCTTCTACCTAGGCTTGGTGCTGGGTGGCAAAATTGGTCACCGCTTAATCGCACGCGTTGGGCATATCCGTGCCTATGTCGCCAGTGCGGGCTTTGTGACTGCCGCGGTGTTAATGCATGGTTTAACGGACAACTTACCCGTGTGGCTGCTGCTGCGTGTGCAAGTGGGTCTGGGCATGATGTGCATGTATATGGTGGTGGAAAGCTGGCTCAACGAGCAAAGCACCTCTGACGAGCGCGGCATGGTTTTTTCCGGTTATATGATGGCCTCCTACTTAGGGATGGTGCTCGGCCAGCTGGTTTTGGCTGCTGTACCCGGCCTCGACGCTAACTTATTACTCTTTGTCGCACTGTGCTTTGCTTTATGTTTAGTACCTGTAGCACTGACGCGTCGTATTCACCCTGAGCCTTTGCACCCTGCACCGCTGGAGCCGCGCTATTTCTTCCAGCGTGTCCCTTTATCGATGCTCACCGGCTTAGCTGCAGGCGCGATGGTGGGCGCTTTTTATGGTTTAGCACCGTTATATGCCAGCCGTATTGGCTTACCAACCCATATGATTGGTTTGTTTATGGCCGCTTGTATTGTCACAGGCCTAATCGCCCAAGGGCCTTTAGGCTGGCTCTCAGATGGCTTTGATCGCCCCACTTTGATTCGCGCGTGCAGTGCTATTTTGATGCTGATTGCGCTACCTCAAGCGATTTGGACCAATTTGCCGCTGCCCTTCATTTTTATTGGTGGTGGTGCGACGGCGATGCTGTTCTTTAGCTTGTATCCACTGGCCGTTGCCTTTGCCAATGACAACGTTGAAGCCGAAAAGCGTGTGTCGTTAACCGCTGTACTTCTGACGACCTTTGGTGTCGGCGCCAGCATCAGCCCCGTGTTGGTTGGTGCACTGATGAAAACATTTGGCCCTAATATGCTTTATGTGGCGATCAGTCTTTTCGCCATGTTTATTACCATCAGCGTACGTCCACAGGCGATTACCGGTGAAAACATCAGTGATGAAGCACCTTTGCAGCACATCTTTATGCCCGACGGCATTATTAGCTCGCCTTTAGTTGCAGCACTTGACCCCCGTATTGAAGAAAGTCATGTGCAAGAACAGATGCAGGACAGCCCGCTTACTGATGTGGCTGACGACTCAGAGGAACAGCATTACTAAAGTGTTGCAGCAGGTCATTAGCGGATTGTATCGATATCCGCCTGACAAACACCGCTCAGCGCTTTAGAATGATGCTTTTTATGTACTCAAACCATGCACACATTACGCTTAATGCACCCTGATGATCTGCCTGAGATTATGGATATCCAGCTCAAGGTTTATGACGATGCTTTGCAAGAAACAGCTGAAGTTATTGCGCAACGTCTGGCCCAAGTCCCTGATTTAGCCATTGTGGCGCAAGACTCACAGGGTATTTGTGGCTATTTATTCAGCTACCGCTCACAACAAGGTGTGGTTACACCTCTGGACGGTGATTTTGTTGAACCGCCCAGCAGTGATTGCTTATATTTGCATGATTTAGCTGTAGCGCCACGTGCCCTCAAGCGCGGGATTGGTCCCAGTTTAGTCAAACATAAACTACGCATAGCCCGCCAAGCTGGCCTGCAACACTGTAGTTTAGTCTCGGTACAAGACTCAGCACCCTTTTGGCAACGCTTGGGTTTTACCACGCAAAAAACCACACACCCGCAACACATCACAGCGCTGGCTTCGTATGGCGTACCTGCGGTGTATATGCAAAGACGCTTATAATACTGCGCTGCACCTGAGTGCAGCGCCCATGCTCTCTTGATTATCACAGCCCTAATTCTAGGCGCACTCTAACCTTGTAAGGACATATCGTATGGAATTTGCTCTATATCTACTGCTGGGCTCTATAGCTGGCGTGCTCGCGGGTTTATTTGGCGTAGGTGGCGGCATTATTATTGTGCCTGTTTTAGTTTTAAGCTTTAGCGCACAAGGCTTTGCGCCTGAAATACTTACGCACTTAGCTGTGGGGACTTCACTGGCCACCATTGCTTTTACGTCGATCAATTCCATTCGCGAGCATCACCGTCGTGGCGCAGTGCAATGGGGTTTAGTGCGCTGGATGGCACCCGGTATTCTGGTTGGTGCAGCAGTGGGCGGCCTGACCGCAGCCTGGATTGACGGCCCTATTTTGCAAAAAATTATTGGTGTGTTTGCCATTTGTGTGGCGATTCAATTGGCGCTCAACTTAACGCCTAAGAACCCACGCCCTGTGCCTAAAACACCTGAATTAATCGCCGCGGGTGGCGTGATTGGTTGGGCTTCAGCTATTTTTGGTATTGGCGGTGGTTCAGTCACGGTGCCGTTTTTAGTTTGGCGTAGCGTCCCTATGCAACAGGCTGTCGCAACCTCTGCGGCCTGTGGTTTCCCTATCGCTTGTGCGGGTGCGCTGGTATTTATGAGTACCGGCTGGCAGCAAACACAACTACCTGAGTGGAGCTTAGGCTATATTTACTTGCCCGCTTTACTGGGTATTGCCATCACTTCAGTGTTTTTTGCGCGCTTTGGCGCTAAATTGGCTCATAAACTGTCGCCGGTATTATTAAAGCGTTTATTTGCTCTGCTACTGATTGTAGTGGGTAGCAATTTCTTGCTGAATTAAGGATTAAGTATGCTCACCTATCCAAATATTGACCCTGTTGCCATCGCACTGGGGCCACTCAAAATTCACTGGTACGGTTTAATGTACTTAGTGGGTATTGGTGGCGCGTGGTGGCTGGCAGGTCGGCGCTTACACAAGTTTGACGCCAACTGGACGAAAGACACCCTCTCTGACCTGATTTTCTGGGTCGCAATGGGGATCATTTTAGGTGGGCGCTTAGGCTATGTGCTGTTTTATGATTTAGCCGCTTACATTGATAACCCAGCGCTGGTATTGCGCATCTGGGAAGGCGGCATGTCGTTCCACGGTGGTTTTTTGGGGGTGATGCTGGCGGTGTGGCTGTTTGGTCGCAAACACAATAAAAGCTTTTTCCAATTGATGGATTTTATTGCTCCGCTCGTGCCCATCGGCTTAGGCGCGGGGCGCATTGGCAACTTTATTAATGCCGAATTATGGGGTAAAGCCACCGACGTATCTTGGGCGATGGTGTTCCCCACCGATCCTGAGCAATTGGCGCGCCACCCTTCGCAGCTCTATCAATTTGCACTCGAAGGCGTGGCGCTGTTTATCATCTTATGGCTCTATTCACGCAAGCCGCGCCCGACCATGGCCATCTCTGGCATGTTCGCGCTGTGTTACGGGCTGTTCCGCTTTATTGTCGAATTCGTCCGCGTCCCTGATGCACAAATCGGCTATTTAGCCTTTGATTGGCTGACCATGGGGCAAATCTTATGCATCCCGATGATTGTCGGCGGTATCGGCTTAATTACAGTGGCGTATCAGCGTCAGGAGACAAACCCAGCATGAAACAGTATCTCGACTTAATGCGCCATGTGCGTGATCACGGCGTGGATAAAAGCGACCGTACCGGAACCGGTACGCGCAGCGTATTTGGCCATCAAATGCGTTTTGATTTAAATGCGGGCTTCCCATTGGTGACCACCAAAAAGTGCCACTTAAGATCCATTATTCATGAATTACTGTGGTTTTTGCAGGGCGATACCAATATTAAATACCTGCAAGATAACGGTGTACGGATTTGGGATGAGTGGGCCGATGAACAAGGTGACTTAGGCCCGGTATATGGTTACCAATGGCGCAGCTGGCCCACGCCCAATGGCGAATCCATTGATCAAATCAGCAAGCTGATCGACATGATTAAAACCAATCCTGATTCGCGTCGCCTGATTGTCAGTGCTTGGAATCCAGCCTTAGTGGACGACATGGCGCTGCCACCCTGCCATGCGTTGTTTCAGTTTTATGTGGCTGACGGCAAGCTCAGTTGTCAGCTCTACCAGCGCTCTGCGGATATCTTTTTGGGCGTGCCCTTTAATATTGCCAGCTATGCGTTACTGACCATGATGGTCGCGCAAGTCTGTGATCTACAACTGGGCGACTTTGTTTGGAGCGGCGGTGATTGTCATCTGTACTCCAACCATATGGAACAAGTTGAGCTGCAGTTGAGCCGCGATCCCTTACCGCTGCCAACAATGCACATCAACCCTAAGATCGACTCCATTTTTGACTTTAAGATTGATGACTTTGAGCTGCGCGATTATCAAGCGCACCCGCATATTAAGGCGCAAGTCGCAGTCTAATTTAGCGCTGCACTGATATCTGATTCCAGGGCACACAAGCAGACTTGCGTGCCCTATAGCAACCACAGGTTTATTTATGTACGACTGGCTCAACGCACTCCCCAAAGCAGAACTGCACATGCATTTAGAAGGCTCTTTAGAGCCTGAATTGATGTTTCAATTGGCGGAACGCAATCGCATTCAACTGCCATGGGACAACGTGGAAACCTTGCGCAGTGCCTATGCGTTTAATAACTTGCAGGAGTTTTTGGACATCTATTATCAAGGTGCCAATGTCTTACAAACTGAGCAAGATTTTTATGATCTGACCTGGGCCTATTTAAAAAAATGTGAAGAACAAAATGTGATTCATGTTGAGCCCTTTTTTGATCCGCAAACCCATACCGAACGTGGCATCCCGATGGAAGTGGCCATCACCGGTATCAGTGAAGCGCTGGCGGATGCCCGCGATATGTTGGGCATTAGCAGCGGCTTGATCTTAAGCTTTTTACGCCATTTATCAGAAGAGGATGCGTTTGCCACCTTGCAGCAAGCCATGCCTTTTCGCGACCTATTCTTTGCCGTTGGTTTAGACAGCTCGGAGATGGGCCATCCACCGAGTAAATTCACCCAAGTCTTTGCTAAGGCTCGCGCTGAAGGTTTACTCGCGGTTGCCCATGCCGGCGAAGAAGGTCCACCAGAATATGTGTGGCAAGCTTTGGATTTACTTAAAGTCAGCCGTATCGATCACGGTGTGCGAGCTTGGGAAGACCCACGCTTAGTCGCGCGTTTAATTGAAGAGCAAATCCCGCTCACGGTCTGCCCGTTGTCCAACACCAAGTTGCGCGTGTATCAGGATATGAGTGAACATCCTATTTTAGAGATGCTGGAACAGGGTGTGATGGTGACAGTGAACTCAGACGATCCAGCGTACTTTGGCGGTTATCTCACGGAGAATTTTCAGGCTCTGCACACAGGCTTAGGCATGACTCAGCAACAAGCTCAACGCTTGGCTGACAACAGCTTAAAAGCACGTTTAGCGCCCTGATCACATAATCATGCCACAGACTCAACGACACCTACGCAACTGGGTCGCCAGCGGTGATCTGAGCGCCGAGCAACTGCAGCAGGCTTTAGCCTTAACTCACACCACGCCGCCCGCAGGGGCAACGTTGCGTTTTCTCAGTTGTGTGGTGCTGGCCTTGGCAGTCGCTATGCTGTGCAGTGGGGTGATTTTTTTCTTCGCTTACAACTGGGATGCGCTCACACGTTGGCATAAGTTTGCCCTTGCACAAGGTGCTCTCTTGCTTGCGCTGGCCCCTCTTATACGCTTTAACCTGCCCCATGCCGTGGCGCAAGCCAGCTTATTTGCCGCCAGTTTACTGGTGGGTGCATTGCTGGCTTTAGTTGGACAAACCTACCAAAGTGGCGCAGATACCTATCAGCTGTTTGCACTTTGGGCGGCGTTGATTTTACCTTGGGTCATGATTGCGCGTATGCCAGCGCTTTGGCTGCTATTACTGGTGCTGCTGAACCTGTGCGTGGCCTTGTTGCTCAGTGATTTTTTGCTGCAACCTTGGATGCTGTGGCTCGATAACCCCACGATGCTTTTATTTCTGCTCAACGCCAGTGCGGCAGCGCTCTGGCTCTATGTCACCCGCCACACAGCAGCTTCTCGCACCTTGAACTGGGCGCAGCGCAGCATCAATTTATACAGCCTTATGTTGATCACGTTAATGGCCATGGGGCAAATCATGCGAGGCCTGGACTCTGATCTGCTGACCTTAATAACTTGGGTGCTATTCGTGAGTGCGTGGTGGTATCTCTACCGCGTACGGCACTTGGATTTAGTGATGCTATCGGCTTTGATCATGGCGTGCATTGTCCTGAGCGTCGGTCTGATTGCGCAGATTCCCGAACATTATCTGGGCTTGGAAGGCTTGTTTTTACTGATGGCCGTGAGCGTGATGGGCTTATCCAGTGCGGGCTCGATGTGGCTTAAACGCCTTAAACACACCAGCCAAAAGAACGCAGCAGACACACAAGGTGCTAAACATGAGTGATCCACAGGCACTATGGCAGCAATTGCTCGATGCCGGCGTGGTGACCTCACCGATGCCAGCGAGCACAGTTGAGCCGCCTGCATTGTTTATGCGTCTTTTACTTGGCGCTTCAGGCTGGTTTGCGGCACTGTTTTTTGCCTTATTTATTGCCACAGTGTTTGTTGGTTTTTTAATCGATGCAAGCCAAGTGTGGGGCTTAGGCTTGGGCTTATGTGCACTCAGCTTGGTACTCAGTCGCAGACGTCACAGCGGTGTATTTATGCAGCAATTTATTTTTGCTTGCAGCTTAGCTGGGCAAGGTTTAATTATTTTTAGCATCGCGGTGAATATGCACAGCTCGCAGCTGGGCGCACTGCTGATTATCGCGCTGCAAGTGCTGTTATTTATCGGCACCGGTATCAGCAATCAACGCAGCGCCTCAACGTTTATCGCCTGCTGCGCTCTACTCTGGCTGTTAGGCGAACAGGCTTGGCTTTACGCTGTACCTATTTTCAGTCTCGGCGCATTAGGACTCTGGCTCTATCGCAGCCGCTTACCGGCGTACGCAGACTCTGTGCAACCGGCTGTCACTGGGTTGACCTTAGCGCTGTGGCTTAGCATCGCTTTAACCTTAATCACCCATAGCACCGAAAGTTTCTGGGGCTATGACATACCCAATAGCTGGTTGACACACTTATGGATCACGGCCCTCTTGAGCAGCGCCATCTGTTTAGCTTTAGCTTGGCCGCTGATTCAGCACACAGTCGCGGATGGACCGTTGCGCAGGCTAGCCATTTGCGTAGGTGTTGGCATTGCCCTGCTCAACCTAAAGATGCCAGGCCTCGCACCCCTCATATTACTGTTCAGCATTGGCGTGGCACAGGCGCATCGCGGTTTAATCTGGCTCAATCTCTGCTGTTTAATCGCTTATCTACTGCTTTATTATTACAGTTTAAATGACACGCTACTCTACAAATCCATCGTGTTATGCATCAGCGCAAGCGTACTTTTAATCCTGTATGGCATCTTAAATCATTATGCACAACGGCCAACTCTGGAGCAGCAGCATGATGCGTAAATGGCTGATTGCACTCAGCACGCTGCTGATACTGGGCGTGGTCAATAGCGGGATTTGGTCGTCTGAAAAACTATTGCAAGACGGAGAACCCGTGCTGCTGGAGTTGGCACCTTTAGATCCACGTTCACTGATGCAAGGTGATTATATGGCGCTGCGTTTTGCCATGACCGATGCCATCAAAGCGCACCATGACACTACCACACCGCTCAGTAACGGCATGGCCATTGTTGAGCTGGATGCACAACGACGGGCAAGCTTTGTGGCGCTTGATCAGCAGCAACCGCTGGCCAACAATCAATTACGCCTGCAGTTTCGTTTACGTCAGGGCCAAGTGAAGTTCGCGACTAATGCCTTCTTTTTTCAAGAAGGTACTGGCGATGTCTACGCCCAAGCACGTTATGGTTTATTTCGCGTGAATCAGCAAGGGCAGATGCTGCTCACGCACTTAGTGGATGCTCAACTGCAACCCTTGGGGCAAGCCAAGCAGTTGCAGCCTAACACTCAAGAATAAACGACAGATTACAGCGGCTTGGCGCCCATCAACGCACTGATAGCCAACAACAGCACCAGCACAAATACAGCCCACAACAGCGCTAAGCCTTGGTCACGGCCACTGGCATTTTTCTGACTGGCCAGCAGCAGCTGCCAGCGGCTGAGATTGCTGTACAAAAAACCACCAAAGATAAAAATCAAAGGCAACAGAGCAATACTGATCATCAACCATTTTTGATTCAGCGGCCAACCTGCCGCATGCGTCATCCACCAACCTGTGATCCCTAGACTCAAGGTCAAGACGGCAAAAACAGGCAAACTGATCACGCGTGTACGGCGCAGTTTCTGCGCCAACACCGCAGGTTCTTTACCCTTGGCACGCCACACAATCAAGATATGTACCAGCACGCCCAGCAGCAACAAAACCGCCGGCACACTGTGCGCCATGCGTAACGCTAAATAATTCTCCAATCTGTAGCACTCCTCAAACCTATTGATCACTCAAGCATCAAGCTGTTTATCAGCCTAAAAGTGCTTACCCTAGCCTAAAAACAACTGGTAGGCCGGATTTTCAGTTTCATCCCAATACGGGTAGCCAATTTTATCTAAGGCAGCGGCCAGCATCTGCTGTTCCTCTTTGGGTACTTGCAGTGCCGCTAACACACGACCATCGGCAGCACCGTGATTGCGATAATGGAACATGGAAATATTCCAGCGACCTCCCAGCTTATTTAAAAAGTTAAATAAGGCGCCGGGGCGCTCAGGGAATTCAAAACGAAAAACTCGTTCACTGGTCACAGCATCAGCGTGGCCACCGACCATATGACGAATATGCAGCTTAGCCAGCTCGTTTTCTGTGAGGTCCAGCACTGGGAAACCCTGCTCACGCAAGTGTTCAACCAAAGCGGCGCGCGGATCTAAATCAGGGTGTGTTTGCACACCGACAAAAATATGGGCCGTGCCATCAGTGTGGTAGCGGTAATTAAACTCGGTAATTTGACGTTTACCGACCGCTTCACAGAAGCGTTTAAAACTGCCCGGTTGCTCCGGAATAGTCACGGCAATAATCGCTTCGCGCTGCTCACCCAGTTCGGCCCGCTCCGCCACATGGCGTAAGCGGTCAAAGTTCACATTAGCGCCCGAATCAATGGCAACTAAATTTTCACCCTTCAACTGGGTGCGCTCAACATACTTTTTAATCCCTGCTACGGCCAATGCGCCTGCTGGTTCAGTGATGGAGCGGGTATCGTCATAAATATCTTTCATCGCCGCACAGATTTCATCGGTGCTGACGGTAATCACTTCATCCACATGGTCACGGCAAATCTCAAAGGTGTATTGACCGATTTGCGTTACCGCCACACCATCGGCAAACAGACCGACTTGCGGTAACACCACACGCTCGCCAGCCGCCATCGCTTGTTGTAAGCAATTGGAATCAACGGGCTCAACACCAATGATTTTCACCTCAGGGCGCACATACTTAATGTAGGCAGCCACACCCGCGATCATGCCACCACCACCGCAAGGGACAAACACGGCATGCAATGGACCTTGATGCTGACGCAAGATTTCCATCGCCACAGTACCTTGACCGGCAATCACATCAGGGTCGTCATAGGGGTGGATATACACCAAGCCCTTTTCTTCCACCAACTTCAGTGAATGAGCTAAGGCTTCCGGGAACGCATCACCATGCAACACCACACGAGCACCGCGCGAGCGCACAGCTTTCACTTTAATTTCAGGTGTGGTTTTAGGCATCACAATAGTGGCTTTAATACCTAAAAACTTTGCCGCTAAAGCCACGCCTTGCGCATGGTTACCGGCCGAGGCTGTGACCACGCCGCAGGCACGTTCTTCAGGACTGAGCTGCACAATTTTATTGTAGGCGCCACGAATTTTAAATGAGAATACCGGCTGCAAGTCCTCACGCTTGAGCAAAATATGATTGCCTAAACGCTCGGATAATTGAGGGGCGATTTGCAGCGGGGTTTCTTGTGCCACGTCATAGACACGGGCGTTTAAGATTTTCTTCACATAATGTTCAAGCATGGCAGGTCCACTAATCTGTACGGCAAAGCCAAACAGTCTACTCCACCGATCACAACTCAACCACATGCATGCTGCACAAGTCGCTATAATCAGTCCATATTCCTTATTGACCGGAGCCTACCGTGAATCAAGATCAACTGAAGCAAGCTGTCGCCCAAGCAGCCATTGACTATATCCTGCCGCACCTCGAGCCTCGCAGCATCATCGGCGTGGGTACAGGCTCCACCGCAAACTTCTTTATTGACCTACTGGCTGAGCATAAATACGACTTTGCCGGTGCTGTCGCCAGCTCTGAAGCGACCGCTGATCGTTTAAAGCAGCATGGCATTAGCGTGCACGACTTAAACTCGGTGCAAGAACTTGAGTTTTACGTGGACGGCGCTGATGAGTGCAATAAGTACCTTGAACTGATTAAAGGCGGCGGCGCAGCTTTGACGCGCGAAAAAATTGTCGCTGCAGTGGCCAAAACCTTTATCTGCATTGCCGATGACAGCAAAAAAGTCAGCACCCTCGGTGAGTTTCCTTTACCAGTTGAAGTGATCCCAATGGCACGCAGCTATGTTGCTCGTGAGCTGCTAAAGCTCGGCGGCGATCCGGTCTATCGCACCGGTGTGGTGACGGATAACGGCAACGTGATCTTGGATGTGCATAACCTGAAAATTACAGACCCACGTGGCCTTGAAGAACAAATCAACAGCCTAGTGGGCGTGGTGTGCAGCGGTTTATTTGCGCAACGTCCAGCTGACGTTTTATTTTTAGGCAGCCGTAACGGCGTAGAAAAACTGCTGCGCACGCCTTAACTCAGACATATCACAACAGCCTGTGCCCTACCGAAAATACTCAGTAGGGCATGGACTGCTGATTTGCAGCATTAACACAGCTGAGCCGTATGCACATGCGCGGCCAGAGCACAGCAAGTAGATATCGATCCTTAGCTGGCCCAAAACTTCATCAGCGCCTCAAACGACATCACCACCCCCACACTGGTCACCACCACTGTTAAAGCACCTAATACCAACAGCCAATTCGGGTGACGGTATTCACTACCGACAATACTCACACGCTTCGCCGCAATCAGCATGCAGGCTAAAGCAATAGGTAAGACAAAGGCATTGAGTGCGCCCGCTATCACAAGAATTTTGACCGGCTGCCCCAATAAGCAATACACAGCAGTGGAAAACGCAATAAAACCCACCACAATATATTTTTGTTGGCGAGCAATCCACGGGTGCCACGACTGCGTAAAGCTGACACTGGTGTAGGCACAACCAATCACTGAAGAAATCGATGCCGCTAACAACACCAAACCAAAAACTTTATAGCCAATCATGCCTAAAGAACTGGAAAACACGGCCGCTGCTGGGTTGTTCGGATCCAGTTCAATACCCTGACTGACCACGCCTAAACCAGCGCTGCGGGGCAAACGTTGTGTGCTACCTATGCAAAAATTCGCCAGCAATGCTTGATTGAGTCCTTGCAAAACATTAATTGCGACCCCGAACAGTTGCAGCGAGTGGCCAGCTTACTGCGTACTTTATCCGGCGTGTATGACCAAGCCGCGCGCTCCGCAACCTCACTTTAAGCCGGTGATGTGCTGCAATATTATGGGATGGTGTGAGTTCAAGGTATCCAGCCTGGATTAGGGCTCTTGAGCCACTTTTTTAAACACATAAAAAAGATTGGGCTCACTGACGATATAAATCGTACCTTGCTCATCCATCGCTACACCTTCGGCTTGTTTAATACTGCGAGCCAAACCATTAAAACCCATCGCTAGGCTCATAAAGCTCACTGGATTACCTTGCGTATCGAGCTCAAGCAACATGCGCGATTCATCCGATAACACCAGCACATGGCCCGTGCGATGATCAATGGCCAAGGAGGAAAAATCACGCATAAAGATCTGCTTTGAGGGCAGCTCCTCTAATGTATGAATCGGCACGTGTGTCTCATCGGCGATTTCTGGGAAAGGTAGGCTAAATAAGCCAAAGGGGCTGCGCTCTTTCGCCAGCAACATCCGCTGATTGCGTGCATCCCAGGCGATGCCTTCGGCGCCTTTATTGCCACCGGACATCGCTGCTAAACTGATTCTTGGCAGTGTATTGCCATCAATATAAACGGCGTCGAGCGGTAAATAAAACGCAGTCAAAGTGGCTTCGCGCTCATCAATAATGACGATACGTCCATCACTGAGCACTTCCACACCTTCCGGATCAGCAAAACCGCGCAGTTCAACTTCACGCAATACTTCACCGGTTAAAGACAACTCAACCAACTTAGGGATTCTGCCCGTCACCGTAAACAGCGTGTTGCTTAATGGGCTCCAACTTAAGCCGGACGTTTCAGCATCCGCCAGTCCAGCCAAAGGCTTGGCTTCAATCACCGCACGGTAACCAGGCAGCCAAATGCTGTCCGTTTGCTGCTGGGCAGAGGTGTTATATTCGGTCCATAAAAACAGTAAACGATCATCCCAGTGCAAGTAATGCAGCACAACAAATACGACACTGCAGGCGCAGGCCAATAACCATAGCTTGGGACGGGCCAACACCATTTTTAATCGACTCACGCTCTGATCCTTACTGACTTAAAAAACACATGGGCGCCTATCCAGATCAAACCTATGCGCACCCAGTGTATAAAGCGCACTATTCTACTGTGAAAAGCAGATCTACGCCCCTGACAATCGTTATACTCTGTGCATTGTTTTTGGAGAGTTCCATGTCACTACCTACCTTACGCTTAAAATCCAACGCTGATCGTCGCTTACGCAGTGGCCATTTATGGATCTATAGCAATGAAGTTGATACCAAACTGTCGCCCCTTAATGCCTTTAAAGTGGGTGACCAAGCCCTGATTGAAAGCGCCTCAGGCAAACCCTTAGGTATCGCCGTACTGAGTCCGCAAACCTTAGTGTGCGCACGCCTCGTGTCACGCGACATTGAGCACCGCCTGGATAAATCCCTGCTGGTGCACCGCCTGAATATTGCGTTGTCATTGCGTGAACGCCTCTTTAGCACACCCTTTTATCGCTTAGTGCATGGTGAAGGCGATCTATTACCGGGTCTGGAAATCGATCGTTTTGGCGATATTGTCGTTGTACAAATCACTGCAGCCTGTATGGAGCCTCACAAAGATATTATTTTGGAAGCTTTGCTGCAGGTCTGCAAACCCACCGGCGTACTCTGGCGTAATGATGCCAATACCCGTGACGCTGAAGGTTTAGAGCGTTATCTGGAAGTGGCCTTTGGTGAAGTGCCTGAGTGGGTGCAATTGCTGGAGAATGATCTGGTATATAACGCACCACTGCTGCAGAAAAAAGCCTTGGGCTGGCATTACGACCAACGTTTTAACCGTTTACAAGCTGCGGTGTATTGCACTGATAAGCGCGTCTTGTCGGTGTACAGCGATGTGGGCAGTTGGGCTATTCCTGCAGCCTTAGCGGGTGCGACTGAAGTGCTCTGCGCTGACGCATCCGCACAAGCCTTGGACGCCTTAGAGCAAAACGCCCAGCTCAATGATATTGGTGAAACCCTGCTCTGCGCCGAAGGCGATGTATTGGAAACTTTGCAGGCACTCAAAAGCGATGAAGAGCGCTTTGATGTGATCATTGTTGATCCGCCCGCCTTTATTAAGCGCAAAAAGGATCAAAAATCGGGTGAAGCCGGCTATCGTAAGCTGTATGAGCACTGCATTCGTTTATTAAGCCGTGATGGTATTTTAATCTGCTCATCGCGCTCACCTTTTTACAGTGAAGACAGTATGCACAGCACGCTCTTAGCCAGCGCGCGTCACTTAGACCGCAATATTCAGATTCTTGAACACAGCGGACAAAGTGCCGATCACCCCATGCACCCAGCGATTGCTGAAACACGTCATTTGAAATATACCGTGTGCCGTATTTTGCCCAACAGCTAAGCAAAACCACGCTGCCCTTTGCTCACCTGCACAGGGCAGCGTAGAATAAAATCATGTTCGTCATTACCCTCGGCGAGCGTACATATGCTTTGCCGATCGCACGGTTATCCCGCAGCAACAGTTGCAGATGCACTTATCGCCCTTATTTTATTTTTGCAGGAAATTCTCATGCCTGATTATCGTTCGAAAACCTCAACCTTCGGCCGCAATATGGCGGGTGCCCGTGCACTATGGCGTGCAACCGGTATGACCGACGCAGATTTCCATAAGCCAATTATTGCTGTCGCCAACTCCTTTACCCAGTTTGTTCCAGGTCACGTACACCTGAAAGATATGGGTCAGCTGGTAGCGCGTGAAATTGAGCGTGCCGGCGGCGTGGCTAAAGAATTCAACACCATTGCGGTCGATGACGGTATCGCCATGGGTCACGATGGCATGCTCTATTCACTGCCGAGTCGTGAAATCATTGCCGATTCCGTGGAATATATGGCCAACGCACACTGTGCAGATGCCCTCGTATGTATTTCCAACTGCGATAAAATCACCCCCGGTATGCTGATGGCGGCATTGCGCCTGAATATTCCAGTGATTTTTGTTTCGGGCGGCCCAATGGAAGCGGGTAAAACTAAGCTAGCAAGCCACGGTCTCGACTTAGTCGATGCCATGGTGATCGCTGCAGATGACGATGCATCTGACGAAAAAGTCGCCGAATACGAGCGCAGCGCTTGCCCAACCTGTGGTTCATGCTCAGGTATGTTTACCGCTAACTCGATGAACTGTTTAGTTGAAGCGTTAGGCTTAGGCTTGCCGGGCAACGGCACCGTGTTAGCTACGCACGCCGATCGTAAAGAGCTGTTCTTAGAAGCCGGCCGTACCATTGTTGACCTGTGCCGTCGTTACTATAAAGAAGATGACGAATCGGCTCTGCCACGCAACATTGCCAACTTCAAAGCCTTTGAAAATGCGATGAGCTTGGACATTGCTATGGGCGGCTCGAGTAATACTATTTTGCACTTGTTAGCTGCAGCGCAAGAAGCCGAAATGGACTTTGACTTGCTGGATATCGACCGTTTATCACGCAAGGTGCCGGAGTTGTGTAAAGTTGCGCCGAACATCAAGGATTACCACATGGAAGACGTGCACCGCGCCGGTGGT
>SMEQ01000304.1_pt1 | contig 15290 bp, 15 predicted proteins | sample 2456281 | NCBI WGS metagenome assembly SMEQ01 (sample SAMN10132596, study PRJNA489261) | soil metagenome | isolation source: day1 antibiotic-loamy sand soil ammended with raw manure from dairy cow... | place: USA | collected 2015-04-01
GCTACTTCGGGGGCTCGGGTCTATCACGTCTGCTATGGCTCTAGTTTCGGCAAACTGCATCGTATCGCCTTCCGTTTTGTATATAGGCTAGGCATTGCCCACAAAACAGCCGCGTAATTATGACTGTTAGCGAGAAAATTGCAACCGCTTAATGTGTTTAGGTCGCGTGCAAGCTGTATTTTTAATTAAATAGCCACATACAGGCGGCAACAGTCTTTATAAAGCGACTTTTCACTATAAATAACAGATACGTTGGTCGATAGGCTCAAGTTAAAGACCCTGTTCCCTAGCTTTACTCTAGCTGCATGGGTCTATAATGAAGCGGCACGCACTTGTGGAGCCATCATGTACATACCCCCATTATTTTCTGCTTTACGCCAAGCCTTTGCTAGCGGCTATACATTTCAGTCACTCAGAAGTGATATGAGCGCAGGTTTAACCATCGGCATTATTGCCATTCCTCTAGCCATGGCACTCGCCATCGCCGTCGGTGTTCCGCCACAACACGGTTTATACACCGTACTGATTGGCGGCTCTGTCATTGCCTTGACGGGCGGATCACGCTTTAACGTCTCGGGGCCAACAGCAGCCTTTGTGGTGATTTTATTACCTATTACGCAGCAATTTGGTGTGGGTGGCTTATTGCTGTGCACCTCAATGGCTGGGGTGATTTTAATTATCATGGCGTTTATGCGCGCTGGGGCACTGTTACAGTTTATTCCTTATCCGGTCACTCTGGGTTTTACTGCTGGAATCGGCGTTGTTATTGCCACATTGCAAATTAAAGATGCTTTCGGCTTAGAAAACATCGAACCTGCAGTCAACTATATTGAACAAGTCAGCGCTCTATTTAGCGCCCTACCCAGCGTGCATTTGGGTGATACTTTAGTGGCCGCAGCTACGCTAGCCGTACTGATTATTTGGCCGCGCTTCGTACCTAAAATTCCTGGGCACTTAGTCGCTTTAACCGTGGGTAGCTTTATTGGCTTAGCGCTGAACAATGCTGATATCACGGTAGCCACTTTAGGTGATCGTTTCAGCTATAGCGTCGACGGTATCGAGCACCCAGGCATTCCACCCTTTTTACCGACATTTATGTGGCCTTGGCAATTGCCGGGACCTGATGGCCAACCTTTAGTACTGTCCTTTGAGTTATTTCGACAATTGCTAGCACCCGCTTTTGCCATTGCTATGCTTGGTGCGATTGAATCACTGCTCTGCGCAGTCGTATCAGACGGTATGGCGGGCACTAAGCACAATCCCAATGGAGAACTACTCGGCCAAGGCATCGGTAATATTGTCGCCCCCATGTTCGGTGGAATCACCGCCACTGCCGCTATTGCACGCAGTGCCGCAAACGTTCGCGCCGGCGCCTACTCACCCATCGCCGCTATCACTCATGCGGGCGTGGTGTTGCTCGCCATGCTGTTTTTAGCGCCGTTATTTAGCCATTTACCCATGGCAGCACTGGCAGCGCTGTTGCTGATGGTGGCGTGGAATATGAGTGAACCCAAGCATGTTGTGCATACCCTAAAAATTGCCCCACGCAACGATGTGCTGATTTTACTGACTTGCCTGTCACTCACAGTACTGTTCGATATGGTGCTCGCCGTTGGCGTAGGCCTGCTACTGGCAGCCGGTTTATTTATTAAGAGCATGAGTGATTTAACGGATACCGCTAGCGTGCCGCGCATGGGTCAAGATGACCTCGACTTGCCTGACTCAGTCGCTGTATACGCCATTCGTGGTCCTTTATTTTTTGGCGCGGCTGAAAAAGCACTCAGCGTACTGCGTAAATTCAACCCAGAAATACGTGTGGTCATTATTGATTTAAGTGCGGTGCCGATGCTGGATATGACAGCTCTAGCTGCGCTCAGCAATGTACTGATTGATTATCAAAACAACAATATCGGTATCATATTTTTGGGCACATCAGCCAAAGTACGCCATAAAATGCGTCGCGCCGGCATACGTTTAGAGCACAACAAGCTCTCCTACGTGAGCAACTACAGCATGGCCCAAGCGCGTGCCTTGCGCTGGCTGACGGAAGACTCCAGTCCAGCGGAAGACAATAACGCAGCCACATAAAATATTTTATCCGACGCTGGCAAGGTGCGTGTTTAACGTCACACCTTGTCACAGCGCCCACCTGCAGAGTACTCAATACTTATGATAAACTTTGAGCCTATGAATACATACACATCTCGCCCTGCTGTACTGTGCCTCTCCGGTCACGACCCTGTTGGCGGCGCGGGCTTGCAAGCCGATATTGAAGCGCTACTGGCACAAAACTGCCATGCCACGCCTGTCATTACAGCATTGACGATTCAAGATACTGTCAATGTCAGCGACTTTAAAATTCTCGAACACGACTGGGTCATGGCGCAAGCACAGGCCATTATTCAAGACATGCCCGTGTTTGCGATTAAGCTCGGTATGCTTGGTTCTTTAGCCATGGTTGATACCGTTGCGCAAATCATTAAACAACTGCCCAATATACCTTTTGTCTGCGACCCGGTACTGCGTGCTGGTGGCGGCGGTGCTTTAGGTAAAGACGAAGTAGGCTATGCGCTGCGCTCCACGCTAATGCCTTTAGCCACAGTGGTCACGCCTAATTTACCCGAAGCACAAATCCTCGCTGAATTACCCAACGGTAGCGCTGACGAGTGCGCCGCGGTGCTGCTCAAGCACTGTGAGCACTTATTGATTACCGGTGGCCACGGTGATGAGCGTGAAGTACACAACCGTTTGTACTGCGCTGACGGCAGCACTCACACGTTTACTTGCGCACGTTTACCCGGCGAATATCACGGCTCAGGCTGCACACTCGCCAGCACCTTGGCCGGTCGTTTAGCCTTAGGTCAGGAACTCGTCAGCGCCGTTGAAACAGCCCTCAACTACACATGGCGCACTTTACGTGATGCTGAAGCACCGGGACGGGGTCAATATATTCCACGTCGCCTGCCATTGGATTTTTGTCGCCCATGACTACACACGCTAAGTCGTTACGCGGCTTATATGCCATCACAGATTCTGCATTATTGGCAGACGGTCGTTTACTGCCTTACTGCGAAGCAGCGTTACGTGGTGGCGCTAAACTCTTACAGTATCGTGATAAATCCACAGACACTGCGCGCCGTCTCAAAGAAGCCCAAGCCCTAAAAACACTGTGCGAACACTACGGTGCACGCCTGATTATCAACGACGACCTTGAGTTAGCTGCTGTGATTGCTGCTGATTTACATCTGGGCCAAGGTGACGGCAGTTTAGCCAACGCGCGGCAACGTTTAGGTCCTGAGGCTATTATTGGCGCCACCTGCCATGCACAACTTGAACTGGCGCAACAGGCTATAGCGCAGCAGGCAGATTATATTGCCTTTGGTCGATTTTATGATTCACACACCAAACCTGGCAGTGTATTGGCGTCCACAGAGTTATTGACACAAGCCCAAGCACTGCAGCGCCCAATTGTGGCTATTGGCGGAATTACACTCGAGAACTCTAGTGTATTGATTCAACATGGAGCTGCTATGTTAGCGGTCATCCATGGACTCTTTGCAGCCGACTCTGCGGCTGAAGTTGAACAACGCGCGCGTGCTTTTAGCGCACTTTTTACTGATTAATTTTTGCAGCGACAGGCTCACTGCTTTTCTTAGATGAGGTTTTTAATGTCACGCTCAGCATCTCTTTTCGAACAAGCCCAACAGCACATTCCTGGTGGCGTTAACTCACCGGTGCGCGCCTTTGCTGGCGTGGGCGGTACACCTTTATTTTTTAAACATGCCGCTGGTGCTTATGTAACTGATGAAGACGATAAGCAGTATGTGGATTATGTCGGCTCATGGGGTCCGATGATTCTCGGCCACAGCCATCCAGATGTGTTGGATGCGGTACGTGCACAACTTGAGCACGGTTTATCCTACGGCGCCCCCACTGCACTAGAAGTGGAAATGGCTGACTTAGTCTGCAGCCTAGTACCATCAATGGATATGGTACGCATGACCAGCTCCGGTACCGAAGCAACCATGAGTGCAATTCGCTTGGCGCGTGGTTACACCGCTCGCGATAGCATTATCAAGTTTGAGGGTTGCTACCACGGTCACTCAGACAGCCTGTTAGTTAAAGCAGGTTCTGGTGCTTTAACGCTTGGCGTACCCAGCTCACCAGGTGTGCCTGCAGCTTTTGCTCAGCATACTATTACTCTGCCATTTAATGATATTGACGCTGTTGCCGCTTATTTAGCCGAACACGGCCAAGAGATCGCCTGCATTATTGTTGAGCCAGTCGCCGGCAATATGAACTGTGTGCCACCAGCAGCGGGCTTTCTTGAAGGTTTACGCGAGCAGTGTGACAAGCACGGTGTGGTGTTGATTTTTGATGAAGTGATGACCGGTTTCCGTGTGGCTTTAGGCGGTGCGCAAGCTTTATACGGCGTCACACCAGACCTATCCACCTTCGGTAAAATTATCGGTGGTGGTATGCCAGTGGGTTGCTTTGGTGGCAACAAGAAAATCATGTCGCACATTGCGCCTTTAGGTCCGGTGTACCAAGCCGGTACTTTATCGGGTAACCCTTTAGCAATGGCGGCGGGTTTAACTACGCTGAAACTGATCAACCGTCCCGGTTTCCACGATGAGCTAACGGACTACACAGCACGCTTACTCAAAGGTTTACAAGAGCGCGCTGATGCAGCAGGTATTCCTTTCACCACCACGCAAGCAGGTGGGATGTTTGGTATCTACTTTACTGAGCGCAAGAATATCACCAGCTTTGAAGATGCGACCAGTAGCAATATTGAGCACTTTAAGCAGTTCTTCCACTTGATGCTCGAAGGCGGTGTGTACTTAGCACCCAGTGCGTTTGAAGCAGGCTTTACCTCGATTGCGCTGGGTGATACTGAACTCAAAATCACTTTAGATGCAGCAGAGCGTGCGTTTGCACAGATGAAAAGCTAAGCGCGATATAAGCTGATGATAAAACGCCCGTTGATTCGGGCGTTTTTTATGGGTGCTGTGTTGTTTGTCGTGCTTAAAGGTTTGGGCGCCTGTCGTGCTGCGCTATTGCTGTTTTTCCGTCGACGAACCCATCCTGGGTTCAACTCCGGCGCTACGCCATCCATGGCTACGCTCGTCACAGCAACAGCGCAGCACTCATCAATCCCCTATAGGGTTTGCATGATTACACTATAAAAGACAAAAACCGTTGCGGATTAAATAATGGCACAGTCAATTGCAACAACCCGCTTGTGCATCTAGCTTTTGCTTTTATTTCTAACGATAAACTCACCAACAACATCAATATTCAACAAGCAGCTCGCTCGTGTCGCGACAAGCGAGCCATGGATGGCGAGCGCCCGAATTGAGGCAGGAAGCCTCATTGAGGGAAAAGCGCCATGAGCGAGCTGCGCCATACACAGATATTGCATCTGCCGCTAAGGCTAACAACACACAACTATAATCATTCAGTCAAACGACTCAACACATCAGGCAACTGGGAAATCTGACTGATCTGCGCATCAGGCTCGCGCTCGCCGGTCCAAATGCTGCGCTCAGGATTAAACCACACCGTACGCATACCCACTTGTTGCGCGCCAAACACATCATCTTGCGGGTGATCACCAATATGCACACTCTGCGCCGCCGGCACTTGCGCACGAGCTAAAGCCGTTAAAAACACCTGCGGCTCAGGTTTAGCCATACCCAACATATCCGCATTCAGAGCAAAAGAAAAATACTCACCCAACCCCACACGACGCACATCAGCGTTGCCATTGCTTAACGCACCCAACATATACTCACGGCGCAACTGCTCTAAAGTCGGCAACACATCGCTAAATAACTCAACATTTTGCCGCGCCGCTAAAAACACCTGAAACGCCTGCTCAGCAATTTCCTGCGCTTCAATGGGCGCATAGCCCGACTGCAATAAAGCTCGGCGCAACACCTGATAACGCAACTCACTGACCTGACGATCCAAGTGCGGTTGCAACTGCACCACCTCAGCACGCAACTGCTGCAAACGCTCCACAGTTAACACCTCTAAGCGCGTAGCATGCTCGGCTAACCACGCCCGTAAAGTTGTATCTGCGGCAATAATCACCGGCTTCACTGACCACAAAGTGTCATCTAAATCAAAGGTAATTAAGCGAATGCTCATGATGTTGGTTTCCGTTTAGCGCGTGGATGTGCTTGATCATAGACTTGCGCTAGATGTTGAAAATCAAGATGAGTATAAATTTGCGTGGTACTGATATCCGCATGCCCAAGTAATTCTTGTACGGCACGCAAATCATGCGATGACTCTAAAATATGACTGGCAAAAGAGTGGCGCAACATATGCGGATGTAGATGCTGCCCTAGATCGCGCGAGCCTGCTAAACGTACCCGCTCACGCACTAACTGTGGACTCATGCGCCGACCGCGCACACCAATAAACAAGGCTTGATCGTGCGATTTCACCTGCCCGCGCACCGCCAACCAGCGCTCAACTGCTGCCACTGCTTGACTGCCCACCGGCAACATTCGTTGTTTATTACCTTTACCCAGCACCACCACCAAGCCTTGCGCTAAGTCCACATCAACAATATTGAGCCCCACCAACTCTGACAAACGCAGACCTGATGAATACAGTAATTCTAAAATCGCATGGTCACGGCAGCTGGAAAAATCATCCGCCACAGGACTATCGAGCAATTGCTGAGCACGGTCTACATCCAAAACCTTGGGCAATTTACGCGGCCCTTTAGGTGGTCGAATGCCCGCAGCAGGGTCGTGCTGACACACAGCTTCACGAATTAAATACGCGTATAAGCCACGCACCGCGGATAACAACCGCGCAATACTACGTCCCGCTAAGCCGCCTTTATGCAGCTGTGCCACAAGCTCACGCAGTTGCGCGACTTGCAGATCACGCCAATGCTGTATCTCCTGCGCCTTAGCCCAGTCGATAACCTTGGCCAGATCACTTCGATATGCGCTGAGCGTATGCGCTGATACTTGACGCTCGACCTGCAAATACGTCAAAAAAGCAGTCAACTGAACTTGCATAAACACCTCATATCAAGACGCTTACTTCACTGCTCGCAATGACGCCAACATCGAAGGCAGCACCCGCGCCAGCACGTCAGCTAAATAGGTTAAAAACAACGTATCCATGGAGCTGTTGTAATGCTGCTGATCATCACTGCCAACAGCCAACACGCCCTGAATACCATTGTGTTCTAAAGTGACCACTGCAGCAGACTGAATATGCTCGGCTTGCTCTTGGCCAAAGAGAAAAACCAACTCTTTAGCACGCAACACGCCACAAAAAGCTTTATGACTGACTAACAGCCCACCAATGTGCTGCTGCGCAGCTTTCAGCGTGGTGCTGCGACCAATGCTGATCGGCTTATCATGGAACAGCGTCAAACTGGCAAAAGGCACTTGAAATGAGTGGCGCAGACTATCGTCCACAATCCCCACCAACTCATCGACAGTCTGTGCTTCCAGCATTTCTAAAATCAGGCGGCGAACCTTATCAAACAAGCGATCATTATCCCGCGCGACATCCATCAACTCGGTCAAACGGTTATGCATATCGACATTACGTTCACGTAACACCTGCATTTGTCGCTCAACTAATGAAATGGCACTGCCGCGTTTGTGCATAATGCGCATCTGTAACAGCAACTCATCCTCATCTTGAAAAAAATCAGGATGAGCCGCCAAATAGCTCGCAACCTGCTGTGCTGTGACAGCGGACTTGGCTTTCTTTACAGTACTCATATACGGATTTGCCCTTCATAAATACGCGTTGCCAATCCAGTGATCCACACCTGCTGCGCGACGCGATGGAATCGACACTCTATGCCACCCTCGCTCGACTGGATTTGCACCTCAGAACTCACCCAGCCTTGCTCAATAGCATATAGCGCTGCGGCACACACGCCGTGATGAAAGTGCTCTATATCACCCCGGCCTAACTGCCAAGTACGCAGACTCAGTGTTTGCACATCCTGCACCTGCAATGCAGTGATCAAAGTATTATCACAAGCCTGTACCTGCTGCGCCACATGCTCGGCCAATTCAGCCATCGGTGCCTGTACTACATCAGCCACAGCGAGCACCGCATGCAGTCCATGCAACGACACCAAGTTGACATCTGTAGCGCGCAACCAGGCTGACGGCTCAGTATAAGAGCGAGGTAAAGCAATAGTCTCAGCCAACACAGAGGCCGCAGCTAAAGGTACAGACACTGAACCATCGGCATGCACTTCAACGTCAATCACCGCGTGGCGTAGTTCAATGCGCATCTGCGCCTTAGAAATCAAACGTTTATCAGCGACTAAACGCGCAACACACCACAAATCGCTGGCCAGCCAGTCCACCTCAGCGCCGTTGGTATCAAAGACCCGACAACTGAAGTCAACATCAGGATGTTGCGGCACTTCAATTAAAGCTAAGCGCTCAAACCCCACGCCAGTACGCCGCTCGCTCCAAACATGCATCTGCTGCGGCTGGATATAGGCGTACTGACTGATTAAGTCGAGCACCATTAAGTCGTTGCCAAAGCCATGCATTTTAGTAAAACGCAGGAGCATGTCAGAACTCCGGCAATAAGCTTTCGTGAGCAAACAACTCTTCTATGGTTTCACGTCGGCGGACCAGGTGCGCTTGTTCACCATCCACCACCACTTCAGCAGCGCGACCACGGCTGTTGTAATTGGAGCTCATCACAAAACCATAAGCACCCGAGGAGCACAACGCCAACAAATCGCCTTCAGCCAAGCTCAAATCACGCTCTTTGGCCAAAAAATCACCGGTTTCACAGACCGGCCCCACCACATCATAGCAACGCGTCGCACCGGAGCGCGGCTGTACAGGCTGCACATCCATCCAGGCTTGATAGAGCGCAGGGCGCAGCATGTCATTCATAGCCGCATCGACAATGGCAAAATCTTTGTGCTCAGTGTGCTTGAGGTACTCAACTTTCGTCAGCAATACTCCTGCGTTGGCGACAATATAACGCCCGGGTTCAAACACCAGTGCCAACTCACGACCTGCAATACGTTCACGCACCGCAGCCATATATTCGCCAGCACACGGAGGCTGCTCGTCTTGATAACGCACACCTAAACCGCCGCCTAAATCTAAATGTCGAATCGCAATGCCCTGCTCCGCTAAGCGATCCACTAAAACTAATACGCGGTCCAGCGCATCTAAAAACGGTGCCAAGCTCGTCAGCTGTGAACCGATATGGCAATCCACACCTTGAATCGAAATATGACTCAAAGTCGCGGCATGCTGGTACACAGACTCAGCAATATTAATATCGATACCAAATTTATTATCTTTTAAACCGGTCGAAATATAGGGGTGCGTCCCCGCATCGACGTCCGGATTGACCCGTAACGACACCGGTGCCATCACATCCATCTGTGCGGCAACATCTTGCAAGCGGTCCAGCTCATCCACTGACTCAACGTTAAAGCAATGCACACCCACTTCCAGCGCACGCTGCATTTCTTCACGGGTCTTACCCACGCCAGAAAACACCATCCGCTCAGGCAAACCACCGGCGGCTAACACGCGCTCCAACTCACCAACTGAAACAATGTCAAAACCTGCACCTAAGCGTGCCAAAATATTTAACACAGCAATATTAGAGTTGGCTTTAACTGCAAAACACACCAAATGCTCAACACCTTGCAGACCATCGGTATAACTGCGGTATTGCGCTTCAATATGTGCACGTGAATAAACGTAAGTGGGCGTACCAAACTGCTGAGCAATCGCCGTTAAAGCGACTGACTCAGCGTGCAGTTCGCCTTTTTTATAGGTAAACGCTTGCATGCTGCTCTCCTTAGAGTTCATAACGGTCTTTGCGGTGTTCGTGTGCAGCCTTCTCATCATCCGGATGATACAGCGCACCTTTTTGGCCACAGCCGGCTAAACTCAGCAACATGATCGATAACGCAACCAATGGAAGCACAATACGCTTCATAACAAACCCTTCGTAAAAAACTATGTATGCATTGAGTATACCGACCCCTCATAATCTTGCCTATGCACAGAGCAGCCGCCACACTAGGATAGTGATTAAAAAGACGTGTTATTGTTGAGTACAGCCGCAACTTTTGTTTGCATTGCCTGTTTAGCCTTTAAATATTGTACAGGAGCTCTCCATGAGCCTGAGTAACAGCCAGTTCCACGACCTTGTTGATGCCACCCAAAGACATCTTGAAGATATTTTAGATGACAGTGACGCCGACATTGATATTGAAAACAGCGCAGGAATTTTAACCCTAACGTTTGAAAACCGTAACCAAGTGATTATCACGCGTCAAGAGCCGCTCAAACAACTCTGGCTCGCGGACCGCAGTGGTGGTTTTCACTTTGATTATGACAACAGCGCTGAGCAATGGCGTTGCGATGCAAATCAACGCACACTCACGGATATGTTAGGGGAGATTTTACAGGCCCATACCCAACTCAGCTTTGATTTAACCCAGCTCTAAAACGGCACTTTAGCCCACTGTTTCTTTCGCCGATCCATTGCATATTTAAATAGCTGTGATAGCTTGCACGGTATCTGCTGTAGAGAATAACAGCACCTCAAAACCTCGTCATATGGCGGGGTTTTGTCTTTTTTACTGATGATATATCTTTTAGGAGTAGCAAAAAAACCATGAGCAACAAACCCGCGATCACCGTCACCCGTCTGGATATGCAACGCTTGGAGCAGATGCTCAACAACCTAGACGACTATGACGCCGCAGCCGAAGCACTTGAAGCAGAACTTGCCCGCGCGAATTTTGTTGGTCATACGGACATCGCTAACGACGTCGTCACCATGAACTCCAAAGCACACTTTAGTGAGGAGTCCAGTGCTGCAGATTACCAACTCACTTTGGCCTACCCAGCCCAAAGCGCCATTGAAGGCCATGTCTCAATTCTGGCACCCATTGGTACCGCCTTATTGGGCTTAAGTGTTGGACAAAGTATTGAGTGGTTAACGCCAGCCGGAAAAACCCTCAAGCTGACCCTCAACCAAGTGGCTTACCAGCCCGAAGCCCACGGCGAGTTCACCCTCTAAGTCTTGCCTTGCCATGCTCGATAACAGAGCTGCTTGAGTGTTAAGTTAGGCTGGCTTTGTGATTCTGCAGCGCTTGATTTAAATCGGTTTCTAAAGCTGTTTTGCGCTGCAAGAAATGGATCGTCTGCACGCTGTCATGGCCGGCAACTTTAGATAAATCAATGTCAGTGATGTAACAGCGACGCGACTCACGCTCAGCACTGGCATTGGTTTCCAGAAGATAACGCGCAACAGCGTCATAGAGTTTGGCACCATACTGCAGCTCTGAAAATTCTTGATGATTGCAATACAGCAGCAAAGTGCCGTCGCGCTCATAAATCGCCTGCACAGCGTCAAACCCTTGTTCAGGTCCGGCACTCACAGGCTGACACTGCTCAATACTCTGCGGGCTCGCGTCGCCATCGGGATAAATACGATGATAATTGACGCTCAAGGGCGTCATCGCAGACTGCACCGCAATAAAGGACTCAGCAATATTATGCCGATAGAGCAATGAATCGAGAAAACTATGTAAGGGCTGCAGCAAAGCCGCTTCACTGATAAAAGGCTGGTTGTGCAGCCACAAACCATTGCGCTCATCTAAAATATATAAGTAGGCCCGCCCCAGCACCACACGGTAGAACACCTGTACGGTGTCGGCACGCCCGACCGGTAAAATAAACTTCAGCGCCTGACCTTGCAATGCATACTGGTCAACGCGCCAGCGAATATACTCCGCTTGTTCTTGCGATAAATACTCAACCAACTGCGCTTGATTGGCAAAACTCATATATGCCGCACGCCCTGCGCGCCACTCTAAAACGTGCAACTGCTGTTGAATCTGTAATAAATAGCGCGCGTCACTGCTGTCTTGAGTGTGCGCAAACACCTGCGTCACCACTTGTTCAACCCGCTTAGCAATTAAGGTCGCTTGGTTTTTACAAAAACTGCCCACATGAATTTGTGCATTGGCACTGTATTGAGCACAACTGGTACGCAATTCACTTAAGCACTCAAGCAGCGCATGCTCACCACTAAAGCGGCTCACAATCAGTTCATTCCAACTGTTGAGCACCACTTGATCAATGCTCAAAATAAGATTATCACCCTGCTCTGAATAATTGAGCGCGTCGGTGTAATCACTGACCAGATGTGTATTGGCCTGACTGTGCTGCGGTAATGGATCAACGCCGACATTCACCAACAGCAAAACGGTCGCAGGGTAACTGCTTTCTAACAAGGCTTCTTCGCTGACATCCGCACAAGGCAGCGGCAGCACATACCTGAAGCTGTTTAAAATGCCGCGCAATTCAGGCTCAGTTAAATCACTGTTTGGCGCCACCACAGACATGCGTGTTGAGTTATCAATCACACCATTTAAGTAGCCCCAAGCTAAAACAGCCAACAAGTCTTTCGCACGTTTAAGCGGCGAATAATCACGCCATTCACCGCCCAACAATCCGCCTTTAAACAAACCCCAATACGCTTGTTCTGGGTCATCGGGAATGCATTGCACTAAGGTTAAAACATCTTCGGACAAGTCCGGTGCAATACTGGGATTCAGGTATTCAACCTTACCCACCTTGCGTTCAAAAGCGGCATATAAACGCCGACCTAAAACTGCAAGATCACGCGTGGCAACCGCCGGCTCAACCTGCACTTTTAAGCCCAACTGAGTCAGCAAACGATAGCTGTACATCAACTCGCGTACTAATAAACGCCGCTCACTTTGTGCTTGCAGTACTTTCCACAAATGACGCCGATCCAGGTGACTGAGCAATACTGCGCGCCAACCCCAAGTATGGGTCAATTGCTCCAGCATAATGCGCCGCCAATTATTGGAGCGACGCAGCTGGCTTTGGGTTAAACGCTTACCTACTTTCAGATATAAACAACGCCGCACCAACTCCAAACGCTCTAACTCATTACGGTCGAGCAAATAGGTTTCTAAACGTCGGTACAGCATCACATACGCATCCAGCTCATTCGGATCGAGCTGATCGGCATAAATCGCCCGCTTATAACTCAAACTTAAGCACTGCACCTGAGGATGCTCAGAGGCATATACTTCAATCAGCAGCAGCTTTAACAATGACTTATAAGGCGAATCAATGCCCTTATACAACTGCCACATGCCGGCACTGATAAACTCTTGCGCCGGAATATGCGCGACACCACCCAAATCAATGACATCTTCGCGGTTAATAAAGCGCTGTTCTAATAAAGTGGCGCAATACTCTGCATACCGATGCTCTTCAGACTCTGGCACGTACCACCACAACAGCGTACGCCCAGCCAGCCAAATCGCTGTACGGTAAAACTCATCCAGCAACAAATAATGCTGAGTGCCGCCGCAGTCATCAATCGACAATTGGCCATCATTGACCTGCCCTTGCGAAAACTGCTCAGGCTCAACCAGAAAAAGCGTCACCGTAGCGCCCAACGTTTCCGCCCAGTGGCTTAAAAGATCACACTTCTGGCGTAATTCTTGTCGTTGCTGCTGCGTTAAATCTGAGCTGTGGCACAGCCATACATCCATATCACTGTTTTCACAATGCGCGATGCTGCCCAAGCTGCCCATTAAAAACAGTCCATGCAATGGGAAATCACCATCAGAACCGCGAGGGGATTTGTAGCTAAAGGAGCGCGCTAAGGACTGCGCCTCTTGCACTAAATAACGACTGGGCTTGTAGTCACTGATACCTGCAGGCGTTGCATTGGACACATAGCCTGGTAATAACGGATGGTTCACGTGCAACAACAAAGGTAATAAACGTAAAACCGTTTGCTGGCGGGTTGATAAAATCAAGTTAGCACGTTGTAAGCGATCATGGTTGACGCTTAAAAAACGCTCGCGTAAGGCTTTTAGATCTTTACGATCAATGCCTTCATCAATATTTAAGCGTATCTCAACCATGACCTCGTCAGCCGCTCTACTCTGTGACTAATACAGTCAGCACCGCTTGTGCATGTGCTGCTGTTTCTAAACCTAAACTCGTTAGATAACCACCGTCATCCTGACTGAGCAAGCCTTTTTCAAACAAACGCTGCGCTGCTGCCACGCGCTCGGGACCCGCACTGCTGTGCACTTTCAAACCTTCTTGTGTGCTGTCTAGATTGTACAAACACAACACTTCAAGTTCCGCGATAATCTCAGGAGTCCAAGACATAATTTTTCCACCTAGGGTTTGGGAAATAAGGGACTTACATCGCAGCCACCCAGCAGCTTAAGCGTGCTCAGGTAACTGCGGTAATGCGCGTAATGCACGCTCGTAAGCCAGCAAATCAAAGGCGTGATCAGCCTCTAACATATCACTGATTTGCCAGGCTAATACTTGCGCCATCATCTGTACAATATCGTCACGTGTATGTCCGACTAAAGTCAGTTTGTTCATGACAGCCTGTACACAAGGTGGCTGCTGCGCGGCAAGTTGATTTTCAATGGCTTCCAACAGCTGACTTTCAACCAATTCATCATCCTGCTCATCATCAACCTCGGCTGACGAATCATCTACAGATGAGGGCAATGCGGTTGCTTCTTGCGCTGTTGCTGCAGTGTGTTGATCGTTTTGACTCACAGGTGCATTTCCTTCATCAAGCTGACACAGCATGCAATCATCTACATCACCTTGGTTGGTTTCTACATAGCGTACCTTGCGGCTGGCTGAAGAGCGATCCGCCGATACTTGATAACGTAAATCTCTCGGTTTTTCCGTCACGCTGACCTCCACTGTTGTACCGCCGCAAGCCTCGTATACTTAGCGACTGGCTAATAATTCACGACCACGTTGCACTGCCGCACGCACTTGCGCCGGTGCAGTACCACCAATATGGTCGCGCGCATTGACTGAACCCTCTAAGGTCAAGACATCAAAAACATCCGCACCAATTTCAGTGCTGAACTGCTGTAATTCAGCTAAAGTCATTTGCGCTAAATCTTTACCTTCTTTAACCCCGTAACCCACCGCATGGCCGACAATTTCATGGCAATCACGGAAAGGTAAACCCTTACCCACTAAGTAATCGGCTAAGTCGGTGGCGGTAGAAAAACCACGCAGCGCTGCTTCGCGCATCATCTCGTGCTTAGGCACAATCGCAGGCACCATATCGGCAAAGGCACGCAAGCTGTCGCGCAGAGTATCAGCGGCATCAAATAACGGCTCTTTGTCTTCTTGGTTATCCTTGTTGTAGGCCAAAGGCTGACCTTTCATTAAGGTTAACAAGCCCATCAAGGC
>SMEQ01000401.1_pt1 | contig 15262 bp, 12 predicted proteins | sample 2456281 | NCBI WGS metagenome assembly SMEQ01 (sample SAMN10132596, study PRJNA489261) | soil metagenome | isolation source: day1 antibiotic-loamy sand soil ammended with raw manure from dairy cow... | place: USA | collected 2015-04-01
ACCTCTGAGCGTTTACAGCAATTAGGCATTGTAGATGATGTTATTAAAGAGCCTTTAGGTGGCGCACATCGTAATGTAGAGCAAATGGCCGATAGCATTAAGCAGTATTTAATTACTGAGCTAGACAGGCTAAGCGCTTTAGACCTTGATGAGCTACTCGACAAACGTTATCAGCGCTTAATGTCCTACGGTAACGATTAGTAAACTTATGTTAGGTGGGGTTAAATCCTTCATCCTGCCTTATTATTCAGCCCGCCGCTGGTTTGTAGCATTCAGTGGCGGTCTCGATTCTTGCGTTTTACTACATCTACTCTCGCAATTAGACGACACGCCACCGATTACTGCTGTGTATGTCCATCATGGCTTGCAGCAAGCAGCGGATGATTGGCAAGAGCATTGCCAAACAATGGCCGAAGATTTAGGCGTGGATTTTACTGCTATTAAAGTGTCGGTAGATACTAGTGGCAATATCGAAGAGCATGCACGAGAAGCACGCTATCAAGCCTTTACGGATTTATTAACAGAAAACGATTGTATATTCGTCGGTCACCATGGCGATGACCAAGCAGAAACCTTTCTCTACCGTTTAATGCGCGGCGCCGGCTTACGTGGTTTAGCTGCCATGCCAAAAAGCCGGCCTCTAGGCCAAGGCACACTAGTGCGCCCGCTTTTGGAGGTGCCGTTAGAGCAGCTAGAGGCCTATGCCAAGCAGCAGCAATTAAGCTTTGTACACGACCCCAGCAACGACGAAGATCATTACGACCGTAACTACCTGCGCCACCGAGTATTGCCTACATTAGCCAAACGATGGCCAGCGATGCCAAGCAGCATAGCGCGTAGTGTGGCGCATTTACGTGAAGCCCAAGTGCTACTCGATGAGTTAGCCGCAGAAGATTGCCAAACGTATGCCAGCACCCAGCATCAATTAGCTTGTTTCCAATTGAGCCAATGGCAAAATCTATCAGCCGCCAGACAAAGCAATGTGCTGCGTTACTGGTTGCATCAGCACGATGTGTTATTAAGCAGCAAGCAATATCAGCAGTTAGTAAGCGATGTCATAGGCGCCAAAGCCGACGCTACACCGCTTTTAATGCTAGAAAACAAAGTGATTCGCCGCTATCAACAAACGCTGTATATCTGCCCCAAGCAAGAACCCCACGAATTTATCCCGCAACAATGGCATACCATAAAACCATTAACGCTCGAAGGTATTGGCACATTTGCCTTAGACAAGCCCTGTGATGTAACACTAAGCGTACGCCAGCGACAAGGTGGCGAGCAAATACGCTTAGCAAATGCCAAGCAACATAAAAAGCTAAAGCACGCACTACAAGAAGCGCAAATCCCGCCCTGGCTGCGCGATCAATTACCGTTGTTCTATTACGAAGAGCAGCTAATAGCCGTCGCCGATATGCTGCTGGCAGACAAAGCAGCTGAGCTGCTGCAAGGCGCAAGAATAGTTCGCTTAAACAACGAAAAATAACCCCTCACCGTCATCGCGAGGCGCAGCCGTGGCGATCTAGCGTCTGAGTGAGCTCAGCGGTCGTTTTCTACTTGCACGCGCCAGCGTTTAAAGGTGTTTTCTACGTCGTTTTTGGCTGGGTTATTAAGAAAGAATACAGGTTGCAGCAAAAGACGGTTAATAGCATCCGTTTTGATATAGCGTTTACCGTAGAAAAACGCTCCTTCAAAGGGGCCGATAATCACCGGATTAAAATAGCTGGGCAAATTCAGTGTTGCACGCAAGCTGCTATCTAACGCCATGGTATCAATTTCTGCATAAGGCTTGGTGCTATCAATAATTAAATCCGCTTCTGCAATTTGGCTGCCGCTGGCGGTATTAAATAGCTGGGCTTTTGCATTGGCTAGATCAAAGCTAATATGCAGTGTGTGATGCTGATCGTAATCGACGGTAAATTGATAGGCGAGGCGATTACCACCGATGGGAAAGCTATTGAGAGCATCGTTAAGATTAGTCATGCCGGCGGCAATGCGGGTGGGGCTAAGCGTATAACCATTGTTATTAAATACCGACTCAACCACAACCGTATCTAAGGCAACCGAACGGCTTGCCGCGTAAATTAAAGCGCCATCAGAAAAGCGCACAGTATCAAACTCTATATCCGCCCAGATATCAACGTGCGGTAAAACAGGATAATTGTATAGGTTTTCGTAGTCGTCTAATCTATCACCGAACACATCACGTTCAGCACGAACATCGCCATAGCGGCTAAAGTCCCAAACAAAACGTGCTGCTAATTGACGTTCAAAAATATTGTCATCAATGGTTTCATAGATAGGGCGGTTGAGTATGGTTTTTGCTGCTTGCAAAAAGCCGTCCTCTAAAACGCGATAGCTGCGCGGCTTCATGTATTTGGAATCTTGTAAGGGGTTTTCGATAGTGGCCCAAGCAAGGTTAAGCTCTTCCCATGATAGTTGCTTGTATTTTAAGCGATTTAGCGTTTGGTCGTCGTCTTCATCCTCCGGTTCTATATTGGTTACAGAGGGGGAGAAGCTATCGATAGTGAGTAACATAATATCATCACGGCTATCACTGGCTTGTTCGAATTTTTGCACGCTAAAAATATGCAGGCTGCCTTCTTTTTGTAAGATTTCATTGGCGGGGCCAGATACTTTTATGCTCTCGCTACTAGCTTCGTCGTCATCGCGATTGCAGGCGCTGATTAGCACTGTACAAAGTAGAATTATGATAAACGTCGATGGGCTAAGTGCTTTCAAGGTGTTGCTCTCTTAAATAAGGTCTCTTGTGGTTGGACAAGAAACCTAAAGGGGTTGTTCAATAGCTGGGATGGTAGTGCAAGCTGTATCCCAGCGCAAAGCTGCTGGTTTAATCCTTGTTGTTTTTCTCACAAACAAAAACTTGGAAAAAACTAAACGGCGCTTTTGTTTTGGCCATTGCCAAAGGCAACATAAAAGTTGGTGTGGTATTGGGCATAACAAAGCCACCGATAAAAGTATGTGCAGTGATGTTTAGCTGTTGCTCTTGAATAATGCGCGTTAAATATTTACGTGAAGAGTATACCGCGCGACGTTCATGTGGAATTAATAAGGCACCGATAAAGATAAGCGGGTTGTTACGGTTAGGCTCTGAAATAATCACATGCTGTTTGCTCACGCGCTGCATTTCTTTAACGGCAAGTTCTGGGTTTTCTAAGTGATGCAATAAATTGGAGCAGAACACCAGATCAAAGTGATTATCAGCAAAGGGCAGTTCATAGGCGGAACCAACCTGTTTATTGCTAGCAGGGTTGTATTGCAACTGGTTGGCCGATAAATCCAGTGCGGTAAGCTCGCAGTCTTTCTCAAAGTGTTGCGCAAAGTAACCATTGCCAGAACCGATATCCAAGACGGTTTTTCCCGCCAAGGGTATTTGTTGTTGTATCCAGTCATATTTGGGTTGTGAGAATGCTTGGATAACGGGGTGGCTATAAAGGCGTTCTTTGCTGCTGGCGTAATAATCTTTTGTGGAGTCTTCGACTTTCATAATGTTATTTTTATTGGTTAAGAGAATGGTTAAGCTTAACGTTTTAGTCGTTTGCCTGACAAGTTTTTATAAGGCTGCTAATAGGGCGTTAATTTTGCTTAGGCATTCTTGGTACTCATCCTCTGCTGTGGAGTCTGCAGTAATGCCGCCTCCAGCCCATGCAGTAATGGTTTGTTGTTGGCAAGACAAGGTGCGTATACAAATGTTGGAATCGAAGTGGCCGTTATCACTAGCAATGAAGACACTGCCGCAGTAAATGCCTCGGTTTTCTTTTTCTAGCTCGGCAATAATTTGGCAAGCACGAATTTTAGGTGCGCCAGTTATAGAACCACCGGGGAAGCTAGCAAAGAAAACATCCCAGATCGTATATTGCGCAGCGATGGTGCCGCGAACCGTGCTAACAAGATGGTGCACGTTTTCAAAGCTTTCCAAAGCGCATAGCGCATCGACACGTACGCTACCACTCTCGCAATAGCGGCCAAAGTCATTACGCATTAAATCCACAATCATAATGTTCTCAGCGCGATTCTTTGCGCTGTTGAGCAGTGTGTTTGCCAGGTCTTGGTCGATTTGCTTGTCACTATGGCGTGCTACTGTGCCCTTGATTGGCTTAGTCTCTATTTGCTTGCCATCCGCGGCAATAAAACGCTCGGGCGATATGCTTAAAATGCTTTGCTGTGGGAAGCGTAGATAAGCCATAAAAGGAGAAGGCACGGCTTTGCGTAATTGCTGATAGGCTGTAAAGCTATCGCCTTGGAAAGTGGCTTTAAACGGCAGGGCAAAGTTTACTTGGTAGCAATCACCGGCGTGAATGTATTGTTGAATTTGCGTAAAAGCCTGCTGGTAGTCACTTTGGCTGATGCTGGCCGTGAAGGCTTGGTTTAAGGTGAATGCCGTATGCGCGATCTGGCTATTGAGCATGGTTTGTATTTGATCGAGTAGAGCCGGTGGTAGCTCATCGCGCCAGACTAATTGGCAGCTTTGTTGCGCGTGGTCTTGAACAACAGCCCATTGATAATAACCGGCCCAAAAGCAGGCTTGCTGGCTATTGGTTTTTGTCTGGCTTTGCGGCTCTATAAAAGCTGCTAAATCGTAATTGGCAAAACCCAGCCAGCCGCCAGTAAAAGGCAAAGTGCTGTTAGTTTTGCTCTGCGTGGCGTTAAGAATATTTTTTAGCTGTATTAAATTTTGTACTGAATGGCCGCAATTGTCACTATCGATATGGTGTATGCCTTGGCTATCAATAAAAACTTGCTGGCTAGGGTAAGCGGTAAAAATATCGTAGCGGCCTTGCGCTTGTCTTGGTTTGCCTGAATCAAGCAAGATAGCGTTGTTTTGCTGCGAAAACGGCTTAAAAAGCAGGCTGATGTCGGCAGTATAGGGGAGTGATTGGCTGTGCAGCAAGGCGATATATCCGCAGTAAATTTGTTATTTTACCTTTAATTTCATTGTATTACAGCGATTGTTTGGAGGAAGTATGACCGCCTTTGTAATTGACATTTGCTCGGTGTGCCTTTATGTTTGGCAGCTTTCCAACAAGACACTATCTGATATTTGCACATTTTGCATTATTCATTTAATTCAGCCATCTGGATAAAGAACATGACATCAACAAAACTTATTCCATCTCTTGATAACCCATTCAGCGAAAAACAGGAAGTTGAATTTGTTGTGCCGGGACAAGCCAGCTATGAGCCAGGCCTGTACGAAGCAGCACTGAGAAAGGGTTTAGATTTAATCGAGCGTCCGCGCAAAGCGGCATCAGAAGCCAGCATTCAGCGTCAGCACTTAAAAAAGCGTATGACCATCTGGGAGCGTATTCGCGTATTAGCGGATAAAGACTCCGAGCCTACGGTTTTATATCAGAACTGGGGTCCTAATTTAGACGGTGCCTCCTTAGTAACGGCTATTATTAAAGTGAAAGGCCGCGATGTTGCTTTATACGGTCATGATTTTACCGTGCGTGCCGGCTCCATGGATGCCACTAACGGCCAAAAGCTAGCTAACTTATTTGAGCTGGCTGGTAAGCGCAAAATTCCCGTCGTAGGTTTGAACGACTCCGCCGGTGCTTACATTCCTGCCGGTGTCGGTGGTCTTGATGGCTATGCCACCGCATTTACTGCATTGCGCAAAATCAACGGCGTTGTACCTAGCATTATGTGTATGTTTGGTTTTAACGCAGGTGGTGGTTCTTACTTGCCACGCCAAGGTAGCTTTTTGATTCAACCAAAAGACACCTTCTTTGGCTTAACAGGCCCAGGCGTTGTTAAATCTGTTCTTGGTGAAGATGTTACCCCAGATGAGTTAGGTGGCCCTATGGTGCATAGCGCATCCGGTGTTACCGATTTTGTGGTTGAAGACGAAGTGGCCGCACTGCAAAAAGTGATCGAGCTATTAAGCTACTTTCCAGACAATAACGAACAAAAAGCACCGTTCCGCTTAACCAGTGATAATGGCGACAGGAAGACATGGGAAATTGATATCCTATTGAAAAAAGCCATTAACTCACCCACAGGCTTTAACACACCATTTGATGTTGCCATTATGGTGCAGCAGCTGTGTGACCACGGCGATTACACCGAGTTCCAGCCGGATCGTGCACGTAACACCTTGTGTGCTTGGGGCCGTTTAAACGGTAACGTTGTCGGCTTTATTGCTAACAACTCCTCAGTCGCTTCTGGCCAAATTGATATTGATGCGGCGTATAAAAATGCTCGCTTTATCCGTTTCTGTAATCTTTACAATATCCCAATGATCTTTATGGAAGACACCACCGGTTTCTTACCGGGTAAAGATCAAGAAGCTGGCGGTATCGTACAAGCCGGTCGCGCCATGTTGGATGCGATTATCGATTTACGCACACCACGCTTCTTAGTATTGATTCGTAACGCCTTTGGTGGCGCTTATGCGTCCTATAACAACTACCCAACCGGTGCAGACTTTGTTTGCGCTTTGCCAATTACCCGTTGTGCGGTAATGGGTCCTGCCGGTTTAGAGTATGTGTTTAAAGACGAAGTACGCGCAATTCGCGGTTCGATTAAAAAGCGCATTGCCGTTTTGACAGCCGAAAAACAGCAAGAAGGTTTATCCGCTGACGACGCAAAAGCGAAAGCGACCGCAGAAGTTGCTGAGTGGCAGAAACAAGAAGAAGCCATTCTTGCGCAAAAATACGAAGAGCAGCTAATGAATGCTAACGAAGCCTTAAGCCTAGGTTCGATTTCGCAAATCGTTATGCCTAGCGACTTACGTAAGGTGTTAGCAGACAAAATGGATTTCCATATCAAACATTATAAAGCTGAGCCAATGTCTGGTGTACAGCGCGAATTTCACTAATTGAGCATAGCTAGAAATAAGAGGTTGCACATCGTGGCAAAGAGAGATTTTTATATAGATAATCCGCTGATCCATAAAGATCGCAAGCTAGCTGCTCACACATCCGAGTGGGTACGTAGCTTTTCTACTACAGCATTAAAGCCCCTGATCATTTGTCGTGGTCCTATTCGTAAAGAAGCGATGGATGTATTCGACGAAATGGGTATCGACCAATACGGTATTTTATTGTCTGAAAAAGACTCCATTACCTACACTAATGCTTTAGCGCCTGAATTGCGCAAGCTAACCGATCCTAACCGCATTCACCGCGTACCGGATTATAGCGGCGCGACCAAAGAAGAGCGCCAAGAGCGTATTCGTCAAATCGCCAACATTGCTAATAGCAATGGCTACAATGCGATTTTTGCAGGCTACGGCTTTATGTCCGAAGATGCAGAAATGGTTATCGGCATGGAAGAAGCTGGCTTGATTTTCATGGGTCCAGGTTCTTACACGCAAAGCTCAGCGGGTATGAAAGACGAAGCCAAGCGTACCGCACTAGAAAACGGCGTATCGGTAACACCGGGTGTTAACAACGGTACCAGCATTGCGCTAGTGAATAAGTACGGCGAAGATGGCCTACAAAAGTGCGTTGACGAGTTCAAATTAGCCGTTGATTTATCAGCCTATAACAACACCGAAGAAAAGTGCTTAGCGATTTTAGAAGCATCCTATAAAGCGGGTGTGGACGTTGTTAGCATTGATGATATCGGCGAAGCCTTAAAACAAGAAGCGGTACGTTTATTCCAAGAAAAACCGAATAACCGTTTCCGTTTAAAAGGTATTGCCGGCGGTGGTGGTAAAGGTCAGCGTATTTTACAAGCGCCAAGCAGCTACGAAGGTGCCAACCTTGAAGAGCAAATCGAAAAAGCCGTTGCCAAAGTACCCGATTTAGTACGTGAGTGCTTGATCGAGTTAAAAACCAACGGCGTGGGCGATAACAAAAACGTCCTTATCGAAATGAACATCGAAACCACCCGTCACCAAGAAATCCAAGTGGTTGGTAATGGCGAATGGTGTATCACCATGGGTGGCCGTGACTGTTCATTGCAAATGAACGAACAAAAGTTATTAGAAGTTTCTGTAACACAAGAAGAACTTGCCGCCGCTAAAGCTGAAGCCGAAGCCGCAGGTCGTACTGCAGAAGCCAAGCAGCTAGCAAACGACATCACCATTTTAGAGCGCATGGAAGAAGAAGGTGCGCGTTTTGGTAAAGCCGTTAAGTTAAACTCTGTTGCTACATTTGAATGTATCGTAGATGGCGAATCGCACTACTTCATGGAAATGAACACGCGTATTCAGGTAGAGCACCGCGTTACCGAGCTATGCTACGGTTTGCGCTTTACCAACCCGAACGATGCCAACGATTACTTTGAAACCGAATCTTTGGTAGAAGTGATGGCGCTATTGGCTTTACACGGTAAAAAATTACCCAAGCCCACACGCTTTAAGCGCAATAACGTTTCCGTAGAAGCGCGTTTAAACGCCACTAACCAAGCCTTACAGCCACACGCAGGTGGCATCATCAAGAAGTGGTCAGACCCTATCGAAGGCGAAATCCGTGATGACCAAGGTATCAGCATGCACAACCCGGATACCGGTATGTTTATGCAGTACCGTTTGGCCGGTGCCTATGACTCCAACGTAGCGTTATTGCTAACCGTGGGCGATAGCCGTTTAGATACCTACCAAAAGCTGGCTGAAGTAATTCGCTTAACCGTATTGCGCGGTAGCGATTTGCACACCAACTTAGAGTTCCACTACGGCTTAGTGAACTGGTTTATTGGTAACAATATTAACGCACGCCCAACCACGCGTTTTATCGTGCCTTACCTAACAGCTATTGGTCAGTTAAAAGAGCAAGCGAATCAGGTAAACCTTAACTACGCGTTTAATCGTGTATTAAAGAAAGCCATTGCCAATATTGACGATGCCGATATCGCAAAAGGTACGCAAACAGCCATCGAGCGTAAGCGCAGCTTAATATTGCGTCCTATCGAGAAACTGTTTGAGCAACCACACTATTTGGCGGGCTGGTTAAGCCTGAACAAAAAGAACTTTACTGTTGATAACGGTAAAGTGACATGGTTAGAAAACCCCATCAAAGTGCTTGCCGACGCTTATCACTTTTTGAATATGGAATACAAAAATTCTGCGCCAGCAGCCTATGTGATTTGGTGTCACGATAAGCTTATCCTAGATGATGCTTTAGACTTTTATGCCCAGCTAGAAAGCAAGCTGAATGCAAGCTCTTATGCAGACTTAGTACAAAAGCTAGCAGCAGACAAAGCAGAGGGTATAGATGATGCACAGTGGCGCGCTATTCAGGCCGCTCACGCAGGCTACCAGTTAGGTACTGAAGTGTTCAACATCTTGCCGCATATCGCGCTACAAACAGCGTTTTATGACTTGCAAGTGAATGATGACCTAACCATCACCATTCCAGACGTACTTAGCGATAAAGCCTTGCAAGAAGCCATGGCTAAGGTATTAGTACCGCCGCCAGTAGCAAGCTCGGATGAAATCGTTGCGGTTTCCGGTGGTATGTTCTACTCGCGTGAATCGCCAGTGCATGAGCAGTTCGTTAAAGAAGGCAGCCACTTCAAAGCCGGCGACCCGCTTTACATTGTTGAAGTCATGAAAATGTTCAACAAAGTTTATGCGCAGTTCTCAGGCACTATCGACAAGGTGTTGGTAGAGACAGACGGCAGCATTATCAAGAAAGGCCAGTCTTTATTTAAAATCACACCGGATGAAGTGATAGAAATAGAGACAGAAGAGCAAGTAGAAGCGCGTCAGCGTGCTTATACGGATACTTTATTAGCAAAGCTTTAATTGTATATTGCTAACTAATCAAGCCGGCCATTGTGCCGGCTTTTTTGTGGCTGAATATAATGTTCGGAAAGGGCTTGTGTTGACCAATTATGCGTATTTTTTTGATGCCTATTTAAGGCGAAGTGGCTTTCCCCGAGGGTGTGTCACCAAATACCTTTTTTAAGGTAGAGCTAATCCAGCTTTGTTCTTTTTTAAGGATTTTCTTCACATAGGGTACATAATCTACATCTTCATGATGAATGTGCTGGATAAGCCAAGTCATCAACCATGTGCGCACGCGTCTGGCAACGCTAAATGGATCCTTGCCGCTTTCTAAATCCGCTTGTACGTTAATAATTCGTTCCTCAAAGCGACGATGTATTGCCTGGTGCGCCGCACACAAGATATAACCCGCTTGCTGCATTAGTTGCTCTTCAAAAGAAAAATGATCCAAACAATAATCACGTAATTGTTCAATAGTTAAAAATACCTGATCGGCATCATTAGCCGTAATGGCCGAACTGAGCTTATTAATATAGTTAACGATTTGTTTATGCTGCGCATCAATCACATCAATGCCTAGGTTTAAGTCTGCTGTCCACTCATAAAATTGCATAGTCTGCTCCGTTTCATTCGTTTTAGACCTATGCAGTGTAGGTAGCCCGATTATTTAATAGCTTGATATGCATCAAGCACAAAGCATTTGTTACAAAGCGGTTAGCTTAGTGGGTAAATGAAAAACGGTTTAAAGCAGTAGGGCGGTGGTGAATAAACATACTGCCAAGAGGTGCAGCGTGTTTATGCACATAAACATACCAACAGCTTGCGCGTTTATCAGTACTGTTATTTTTTATGGCCTTTAAAATCAGTGGGTTATTGAAATGACAGCGATGATATTGTGCAAAGAACGAAGATGTTTCTGTGCATGCGCGTTTTTATCTTGGCAGAAAGTTTGCTGTTCTTGGTTTTATTGATTATAAAGAGCCACTTAAACAAATTTTAATAAGTGAGTTCTAGGGGTGTTATTGTGCGTGCCTATGAATAAGCTGTTATGCGTAAAAAAGGAAACCTATGAACCAGCCAAATCTATTTTCATATGCAACAAGTGAACTTTCTCAGGATGCGTTTATTTGCTGGTTGTTATCTTGGGCATCACCAGATTTCAAGAACTCTGACGAAGACCTGCATGGATGTGCAGCGAATCTCGTAAAATCTCTATTCGATAAGCACAAGAAAAAAGCCCCATCAGAGATCAAGCATGTTGAGGTTAAAAAACAAGATAATAATATTGATGTGCTATGCATTATCAATGAAATCTACCCTATCTTGATTGAAGATAAGACTGGAACAAAACATCATTCTAATCAGCTAAGCCGATACCTTGAGGACATAAAGGGAAGGAATTTTGATGAGGATAATATAATTCCAATTTATTTCAAAACTGAAGATCAAGCCAGTTATTCCAATGTCGAAAAAAATGGTTATCAACCTTTTTTAAGAGAAGACTTCTTAAGCATCTTGAACGGGTATAAAGGCACAAACGCAATACTCGTTGATTATCGAGACCATCTCCAATCAATTACCGATAAGGTTGAAAGTTATAAATCCATTGAATTATCCAAATGGGGTTGGCATTCGTGGATAGGTTTCTATCTTGAATTGCAAAAAAGGCTCGGTAACGGGCATTGGGATTATGTGGCTAATCCTAATGGAGGGTTCCTTGGTTTTTGGTGGCACTTCCAAGGCAATGATGAGTGTGAGCAATATTTACAACTTGAACAGGATAAATTTTGTTTCAAAATATGGGTGAAAAACGAAGATCAACGAAGAACGCTAAGGTCAAAGTGGTCCAAAACCATTAAACATGAAGCTGAGAATTTTAAGCTTAACCTGGTAAAGCCAGCTAGGTTTGGTAACGGCGAATACATGACAGTTTGTGTTCTTGAGGGCGAATATCGTAAAACCATTGGAGGAGTTATAGATATGGATGCAACGATAACGCAGTTTAGAAACGCAGAAAACTTACTGAAATCAGTGCATGAAATCGCATAACAATCACATGCACTCGGACAGCAAAAAGCGCCGCTCGTTCCTCGCTCTGCTTTTTGCTGCCGGTGATGTGAGGCGTTATGTGCATGAACCACGCCCGTGAATTGGCCTTCTGAATATATTTGAGGAAAGATAATGAAAGTTGTAGTTTTAGGCGCAACAGGAACTACTGGCCAATTAGTTATTGCTGAAGCTTTGGCAAAGGGTTATGAAGTAATTGCGTTTGTTCGCAGGCCAGATGCACTACAAAAAACAGACGGCCTCACAATTGTTCAGGGTTCCGTCGACAATCAGGATGAATTGCAAAAATGTTTCTCTGGCGCGGATGCAGTCATATCTTGCCTTGGCGTGCGCCCTAGCTTGCGCTCGTTGCGTCACGGAAGCAATTTGCAGCGCAGAACACTTCCAAATATTATCGAGGCAATTAATGAAGCAGGCGTCAAGCGCTTTATTCTAATGTCATCATTCGGTTCTGGGGAAACCCGTAAAAAGGCGGCATTATTTATAAAAGTGGTTCTATATTCATTCCTTGCCAAGAAAATGTTCGACGACAAAGCCATTGCCGAACAGTCGCTATCGCAGTGCAAGGCAAACTGGACGGCAGTTTATCCTGTAACCTTATCTCAATCTCCTGCCATTCCAGAATCAGAGCTTGTGCCGCTCGAAAAAGTTCGTAAGGTTCCGGGCATTCCTCGTCTGCCTTTTGCCAATGTTGCAAGGTCGCTGGTCAATCTAATACCAGAAGAAAATTATGCCGGCAAAAAACTCTTGTTAACTATTCCTGGGTGCTGGCGGTAATGCAAAAAGAAAATGCACCTAACAAGTCGCTCAAGGCGTTCGCTGCGCTCACTGGGACAGTCCTAACCGGCGCTGCTTCGCATTATCGCGCCGGTTCGGCCTGCCCCTTAGCTCTGCGTTATATCATTTAGGATTGACTATGGGAACCGTAACAGAAGCTCTCGTAAGTGCCATAAAATCAGACCAGTTAAAGTCCGTACTTGCTGATTTAAACATGTACTTTTATAACAGGAAGCATGAGGGACAGATTCGTGACGCATTACTAGTAGAGATTAGCAAAAACTCCCTGTATGTAGGATTGAGTGAGTATCCAAAAAGTGGGGCTGGAGCAGTAGACCTAACTTTATTTCATAAAAATGGGGGGCTCGATACAGCAGCCGTGATTGAGTTTAAGCACCATTACCCAAAAGATATGAATTATAGAGGCTGCTTGGATGCTATTGTTTCAGATACCTCGAGAGCAGTGGAGCGGCCTACCACTCATTTTGTTCTAATCATGCAGGTGCGCAACCAGTCTGAAGCTTTACCTTTTGGCCCCGTCAAATTTATGGAGCGAAATGATCCAGATGTTCATACGTATGTTAAGAAGCTAGATGACTATTCAAAGTTCCCGCCGTGGCTAGAAAAAAGAGAGGCTATGGTTAGCGTTGTCGACGACATACACTCGGAATATTGGTTTTTCATATATAAGATACGTAACTAGTATAACCAGTCGCCGTTGTGGACTGCTTTGCCCTGCGAGCAAAACAGCCACAAGGCTCAAGCGTTATATTTAGATTCATTCGTAAATCTTGTTTAAAAGGAGAGGTTGTGAATCAGACATTAAAGGTAAGAAGCTTTCTTGTTCTAAAGAAGGTTGACATAGAAGTTAAAAAAATAAATGTCATAATTGGCCCCCAGGCAAACGGGAAAAGTTTGATCGCAAAATTATTATATTTTTTCCAGAATGTTTCCAAAGACTTCATTATTGGAATCCGGGCTCAAAGTACCAAAAGAGAGCTTGATAAAAAAATAATTGATGAATTTGAAACAAAGTTTCCCAGATATTCATGGGAGGGTAGTTCTTTTAAAATACAGTACATTATCGATGGAATTGATTTTTCAATACTAGGTGAAAAGAACACCCGGGGAAAAACAAGCATTTCAGTTAGTTATTCGGAAGATTTGGTGAAGCTTTTTAATAATAAGAAGAAGCTTTATAAAAAACGGCTAGCTGATTATAAAGAGCAGGAGAAGAAAGACCGTAGGATTCTTGATGCTGAAAGAAGAGTGATGATTGAGCATATAATAGAACCTATGAAAGATGAAAGGTGTTCCGCATTTTTTTCGGAGTCTGTCTTTATTCCGGCATCCAGATCGTTTTTTGCTAACTTACAAAAGAATATATTTACATTTTTGGCCTCCAATCTTGATATTGACCCATTTCTTAAAGAATTTGGAAGTCTCTATGAAACGTCAAAACGTATGTACAAAGATGCGTTTTTTCTAAGAAAGCATAAAGCTCTTCTTGAAGATATGTATAGAGCGTTAGAGGCAATTGTAAATGGTGATTATGAGTATCATGATGAGCAGGATTGGATAATATCTAAAGGGAAAAGAATTAACTTAGCAAATGCTTCGTCTGGCCAACAGGAATCATTACCAATGTTGTTGGTATTGTGTGTATGGCCAATGTTGAGAAATTCTGAACAAGGAAGCATGTTCTTTATTGAAGAGCCAGAGGCACATTTGTTTCCTACATCACAAGGGTACATCGTTTCAATAATATCCTTACTATATAAAAACCTTGGTACTAACTTTTTTGTGACTTCCCATAGTCCGTATATATTGTCAGCATTGAATAATTTTATTTTAGCTAGCGATGCTGTTGAAAGCGGGAAAATTTCTAACGAAGAATTTTTAAAGCTTAATGGTTCAGGTCTACCTGTAAAATTTGAAGACGTCTCAGCTTATACGATTATTCACGGAGAAAGCGAACCAATTTGCGATAGTGAATATCGGATGGTCGGCGGAGAGATGCTTGATGGGGTATCAGAGCACTTTGAAAGTGTAATGAACGAGCTTCTGCTTTCTGAGGGATGAAATAATGGACTATAACAAATGTAGCACTTTGGCAAATGACTCAACCATCGTTGTTCAAGAGAATAAAAGTAGATTTGAGTTGAAAAACCCCGAAAGAAAGTATTTTCAAAAAATTGAGGTCGATGGCTGTTTAATAGGTGAAGGATTCGAGAAATGCGACTGGATTATTGCCTCAGAAAATCAAAAGAAAAGGGCTTTGTATATTGAGCTGAAAGGCTGCGACATTGACAAAGCGATATCCCAACTTAAGTCGACCCTGTTACATACTAAGGAAAAATATAGAGACTACAATAGAGAATGTTATGCCGTTACCACAAGAATACCAAAGCATGGGCCATCGATTCGCAAGAAATGCTTGGAGTTTTATAAATCGACAAAGGCCACTCTGAGCGTTAAAAACATAAAAGCTAGTGTCGAGGGCTGATTATTAACAAGTCACGGAAGGCGGACGCGTGAAACGCGCCGCTTCGTTCAGCGTTAGGGCTTTCGAATTCTGCAAGCATTGCCTTGTTACGAGCAGACTAATGAAAAAAGACAAACTAGTCGATCCACTGAAGGAACATCGCGAGATGTTGGCGGCTTTGAGCGATCCACTGAAAGAACATCGTGAAATGATGGCAGCCCTGGGTGATCCGTTGAAGG
>SMEQ01000306.1_pt1 | contig 15211 bp, 8 predicted proteins | sample 2456281 | NCBI WGS metagenome assembly SMEQ01 (sample SAMN10132596, study PRJNA489261) | soil metagenome | isolation source: day1 antibiotic-loamy sand soil ammended with raw manure from dairy cow... | place: USA | collected 2015-04-01
GCTATTTACGTAATAAACGTTTAAAAGACATTATGACCACGCCAGTTATTAGCGTAAATTTTGATACACCACTGACGGAGCTAGTCACCTTACTCAGCGACCGCAGCTTGCACTATATGCCAGTGGTTGATGAGCACAGGCAACTGGCTGGAATTATTACGCAAACAGATCTGATTGCAGCCTTATATCGCGGCTGGCTGGTACGTGCTTAATCGCATCTATTTAATACAACAGACGCTCTTGCGTTTGCAGCCAGTTGGCATCGGTTTGCATTAACTTTTTCAGCACCGCAAGCGCATCCTGCAAGGCAACACTGGGTTGTGCATCGACATAGACTAAATACACAGGCCAAGAAAACTCGGGGGCATGCGCCACGCGCTCTAAGGTACCTTCAGCAATATGCGACTCAACCACACGGGTTCTAAAATAACCGCGCCCGCCTTCTTGCAACATGGTCTGCAGCGCCAAGGCGCCCACATTACAGCGCAGCGTACTGTGAATATGCTGCGGCAACACGGCATCATGCTGCTGGCGAAATAAAGGCCCCCAATCCACATAGATATAGGGCTCAGGCTGCAGCACCGACTGCACTTGTACCAGTTTTTCCTCAAGCAACTGCTCAACCTGCAAGCCCGGCCAATAATGCGGTTGGTGCATCAACGCCGCATCAAGCTCACCACTTTCTAGCTTTTTACATAAAGTCGCTACGTCATGCACACTGGCATGCACGGCATAATCAGACTGTTGTTTAGACAGCTGGATAAACCAGTCTTTGAGCAATGGATTCCACAAGGTGGTTTCTGCCGCCAAACGCACCTGCACTTGCAAACTTTGGGCAAAAGGTAAAGCCGTGCGCGCCGCTTCCCAAGTGTGTACGAGTTGGTGGGCATAATGTACAAAATGCTCGCCATGCACTGTTAAGCTAGCACCGGCACGGTTACGCACAAATAGTGAGCAATGGAGTTGCGCCTCAAGATTTTTTATCCGCGCCGTCACTGTGGTCTGAGTGACACATAACTGCTCTGCCGCCGCAATAAAACTGCCACAGCGCACAATCACTAAAAATGTCCGAGCCAGTTCAATATCCATTCATCTCTAAACCTTTGCCTGCCAATTATTGTTCGAGTGGACTGGGATTAAATAGTGCAGTCTGCGAACATATACAAAATCATAGTAGAAGTTACACCATGACCCAGACCTCGACTGAACAATTGTTAAAAGAATGGCAACAGTTGCTTAACGATACGCCAGAGAGCATCACTCATTGCGCCCAACAGTTGGCTCAGCAGCATGCTGAGACATTAGCTAAAAGCTTTTATCAGCACATGCTTGCAGACCTCGCAGCCGCTCAATTTTTATCCCACGAGCAGGTGCATGAACGCTTAAGTGGTTCAATGCAGCGCTGGATTATTGCCTTATTTAGCCTCACTCGTGACGACGATACACGCCCCGTCATTGCTCATCAAAAACATATTGGCGATGTGCATGCGCGTATCGATATTCCAGTGCATTTGGTGCTACGTGGCGCTCGCGTCTTAAAAGATACTGTGGCTCAATTATTAGAGGTCAATGCACAGTACCAAGACTGCTTAGTATTTATTAGCACTCTGATCGATATGGCAATGGAAGTGATGAGTCAGGCCTATGCCGTATCCCATGACCATAATGCACGTGCTGAAGAGTCGTATCGTTTATTTTCCATTGCGCAAAACTCCGCCCATGAAAAAGACCGTCAACGCGCTGCTTTGTTGGATTGGGAAAATCAGTGCATGTTTGATATTGCGATGGGCTTGCAATTCTCACAGCTTAACTCCTTATCAGCATCCGAGTTTGGCTTATGGTTCCGCCATAAAGGCGCACATGCCTTCGAAGGCAGCCATGAGACCACTTTGATTGGTGAAACCATCGACAAGATCGATACTGTTGTTTTACCCATGCTGAAACTGGCACAAGCAGACCCACAACAACACCAGCAATTGCTACGCAATCTGCATGAGCAAGTCCAAAGTATTGCTTACCTGTTAGACACTTTATTTGATCAGGTCAGCGAGCTTGAAAGTGGACGCGATGTGCTGACCCAGTTGTTAAATCGCAAGTTTTTACCCGTAGTGCTGGGCAAAGAAATCAGCTACGCACGTCAACACCAGCGTAAATTTTGTCTGTTAATGATCGATGCTGATTATTTCAAAGTCGTGAATGATACTCACGGCCATGAATCAGGCGATGTGGTGTTGCAGCAATTAGCTGGGCTGTTGAGTAACAGCTGTCGCAGTGGTGATTATGTTTTTCGCTTAGGCGGCGAAGAGTTCTTGATGCTGTTGGTTGATGTTGACAGCGAGCAGGCGTGTAAAGTGGCCGAAAAAATTCGTGCCACTATCGCTAAAGAAGAATTTCGTTTACCGCGTGGCAACACAGCACAAATGACTGTCAGCATTGGTGTAACCGAATATAACGGCCATCCCGACCCTCAGCAGTTACTCAACAAAGCCGATGAGGCACTGTATAAAGCCAAAGGTTTAGGCCGTAACCGCGTGATTACTGCGGACTGATCGACATCCTATGGCTGGCAAAAATATCCTTTGTGCGCACTACTGATTGGCGCTTGCCTCTTATCAGTAGCGCACAACGGCACTGTCCATTAACATGGGCTTAAGTTAATTTATTACCAACCCTTTTGGAGTTCACTATGCGCAAGTTACTTATCTCAGCTTTACTTGTGGGCGCTAGCCTCGTAGCACCTGGCACTTTTGCTCAAGAGTTGGCTGAGGGTCGTAATTACATCACGCTCAGCAGCCCAGTTCCGACCGTACAACCAGAAAAAATCGAAGTTGTGGAACTGTTTTGGTATGGCTGCCCACACTGTTATCAGCTTGAAGCCGCTATCAATCCTTGGTCAGCCAAGCTCCCTGAAGACGTGAATTTTGTCCGCGTGCCAGCCATGTTTGGTGGTATTTGGAATATGCACGGTCAACTGTTTTACACCTTAGAAACCCTGAAAGCTGATGAAAGCGTGCACAACAGCATCTTTAACGCATTACACAATGCTGGCCGTAAATTGTCATCAGTTGATGAAATCGCTGAGTTTGTAGCGCAGCAAGGCATTGATAAAGACCTGTTTAAGAAAACTTGGAATTCATTTAGCGTAAAAAGCCAAATGGAAAAAGCTAAGAAACTTGCGCTGGCTTATCAAATCAGTGGCGTGCCTGCGATCGTCGTCAATGGCAAATACCGTTTTGATATTGGTATGGCCGGTGGTTTACAAGAAACTGTTGATGTGGCCGATGCACTGATTGAAAAAGAACGTCAAGCCCAATAGGAGGCTGCCGTGCTGCTACCACGCCGTTTAAGTAAAGAGCGCTCAATCATTTGCTGCGACGCCAATTACAATGTGCTGTGCAGCCCCGATGTATTGCCGCGTAACGAGCGGCACATACGCCTGCTGAGCTTTAATATTCAGGTCGGTATCAGCACGAGCGCGTACAGGCATTATGTGACGCGCAGCTGGAAGCATCTCATTCCGCATCAAGAGCGTTACCGTAATCTAGAAAAAATCGGTTTCTTGCTGGGCGACTATGACATTGTTGCGCTACAAGAAGCCGATGGCGGCAGTTTACGCTCCGGTAATATCAACCAAGTTCAACAGTTGGCACAATTGGGTAATTTCCCCTATTGGTACCAACAGCGCAATCGTAACCTCGGGCCTTTTGCCCAACACAGTAACGGCTTACTCAGTCGCTTTCAGCCTGAACGCTTAGAGGATCACCCACTGCCCGGCCCTGCTGGACGTGGCGCTATTCTCGCGCAAATTGGTCAAGGTGCTGATGCCATTGCCGTTGTCTCTATGCACCTTGCGCTCGGTGCCAAAGCGCGTACGCGTCAGCTGTCTTATGTGCGCGCTATTGTCAGTGACTATCAACACATCGTCTTGATGGGTGATATGAATACCCATGCTGACAGTCTGCTGCTCAATTCACCACTCAGTGATTTAAATTTACGCGCAGCACAAACAGCCGCCACGTTCCCAAGCTGGAAACCACAACGCTGTTTAGATCACATCTTAATCAGCTCTGAGCTCGAAGTGGCCAATATGTCCGTGTTGCCCATACCGATTTCTGATCACTTGCCAGTCTCCATGGATATTATTTTACCTAACCAGGGTTCTGCACAATCTTATCAATTTTCACCGCAGTCACATGGATGATCTATGTCGAACGATACACACGAGTGGAAGAAAAAGTATTTAGCGCTGCTTGATCAACACGAGCACCTTGAGTCAGGTTTTTCACAGCAGACGGAACTACTCAAGCGCGCGCTGATCCGTAGCAGCCTAGCCGCTGAAGGCAATGACCCACAACTGGATCAACAACTGCAGTTGTTACGTACTTTATTGCGTAAAGATTTGAACAATTACGAGCTCGAGCAGCATATTGATCAGCTTGAAGCCGCCGTTTTAAAATCAGAAACCAACCTGCAGCAACGTAAAGATATGCTCAGCACAACCCTGAGCCACTTTGTGCAGCAACTGCAACAATTACAGCCGCCCAAAGATGTCACAAAAGAGCTTAAAGCCTTTGAAAAATCACTGCAAAAACAGCTGAATCAACCTTACAACACCTATAATGTGATCCAACAGTTACAACAACTGCAGTCACGCGCCATCAGTGCCAACACCGAGCAGAATGAGTCCAGTCCAGCCGGTGAATCGACACCGGGATTATTTGCCCGTTTATTCAAATCCAATAATGCTGCACCGCAGCCTATTACCCTTGAAACTGAAGTCGACACGTCAAGTACAACAGCGAGCGCAGCCGAGCACTGTGTGATCACTACCAGTGAACTTTTCACGCAACCCATTCCGGAAGAAGCCAGAGCGGCAGCTGACACTATTGAAACTGCAGAGGTTGCAGAGGTTGCAGAGGTTGCAGAGGTTGCAGAGGTTGCAGAGGTTGCAGAGCCTAGCGCAGTGTCGTCTGATGACAATGAATTGTTTGCTGAAACTGATTCCAGCTATACATTGCCGCAACTCTCAGAAACCCCTTATAGTGCCGTTGCACAGCATATTCACACCACCTTGACCGAGTTGCTCAACGAACTGCCTGTGACGGATAGGCATGAACTGCAAGCCGCCTCACTGCGCGAACGTATTGATCAAGGCCTGAACTGGTACGAACTTGCACCCCTGCTCGATGAACTCTCCCTCTTCATTATTGCGCTGACCAGTGGCACTGACAGCGAGCTCGAACAATACCTACTTGAACTCAACCAGCGCTTGGCGACTTTTTATGAAACGCTGCAAGAAACCTCCAGTGGCTACAGCGAGTCGGTCAAAGATGCGCAAGTGCTTGATAATGATTTACGCGAGCATGTCACCAGCTTTCATGATGATATCCACACCTCCACCGATCTTGATGACTTAAAGAAGCTGGTGGATACGCGCCTTGATCGCTTTATCAGCACTTTGCAGGTCTATCAAGAAAAGCGTGAACGCAACGACAGTGCAATCCTTGAACGTTTCGCAACGATGACCGCCTATTCCCAGCAAATGGAACAAGAAGCGCAATTACTCACACAAAAGCTAGAAGAACAACGCCAAAAAGCGCTGCTAGATCCTCTTACAGGTCTAGCGAACCGAGCCGCATGGAATGAACGTTCGGAGCTCGAGCATGACCGTATTCAACGCACTGATACGCCCTTGCTGCTGAGCATTATTGATATTGACCACTTTAAACGGGTCAATGATAGCTATGGCCATTTAGCCGGCGATAAAGTGTTAAAAATCATCGCCAATGAGCTGAAAAAACGGCTGCGCAAAACAGACTTTATTGCACGCTTTGGCGGCGAGGAATACGCCCTACTGCTGCCAGACACCCCTCTACAGAGTGGCTATGAGCTGATTGAAACATTGCGCTTGGCCATCGAAGCCTGCCCATTTCACTTTAAAGGCGAGCCTGTGACCATTACGTTCTCAGCAGGTATTGGCCAAGTGTGTGCCACAGAAACACTAGATCAAGCCTTTGAGCGCATTGATCAGGCGTTATATAGCGCGAAGAAGTCCGGGCGCAACCAAACGCAATATGCCCAAGACACCAGCCACTGATACGGCACGTGCAGGTTGCGTCAGCCCGCTCACTTGATCAGTTTAAGATCAGCGAGCTTTTGCTCCAGCCCTTGTAAGTCAGGTATTTTTGCCACTTCACCCTCAAGACTGACCGCTGCCAACTCCAGCGGCAACAAAGGTTCTTGCGCTAAAGCGGGGAGATGTTCATCCACGCGTACTGAGCGTGGAATACCCTGAATCAGTAATGCAAAAAACTTAAAGCCTTCACGCTCGCCAATGGCATTGATAATGACAATACGTGCGCCTTCCGTATTGACCGGGGCGCCGCTTGAGGCCGACTCAAAGCATAAGAGCGGTAAACTTAAATCACGCCAGCCGACTTGGCCGAGCAACCAGTCTGGGGAGTTTTCTGCCGGTTGGACGTTACGATAGACAACCAGTTCCGCCACCGCTGTATTGGGTAACAACAGTAAACGATCACTGAGTGTTAAGAGTAAACCGGTGAGCTGGGTCGGTGCCGCTGGCGAAACCTCTACTGTTTGCGTCATTGCCTTATCCTTTTCAAATCATCGTTATGCTGTTGTTTGTGCGCGTTTAACAAGTACTGCACCAACTCATGCGCTAAACCCTGCGGAGTCGCACTGAAGCGACTTAAGCCAAGCTCACGCACGCTATCAGGCATGCTAGAACAGGCACAGCTTTCCGCATTTTGCGTCCAGACTTGCGCGCCTTGCTGATGCATATATTCAGCGGCAAGACTGCCATCGCTGCCCATGCCGCTGAACACAATGACACCGCAGTGTGCGCCATAATGCTGGGCTAAATTACGCATCATTTGCTCAATGGATGGACTGTAAGGGCCTTCCCAAGCACTATCGAGCGTATGCAAACGGCTGGACTCAGTAAAGGTCAGCACACGCTCAATAGGTACTACGACCACTTCGCCTGCTCGGACAAAATGATAATCCGTCAGCAAGCGTACCGGCCATTGACTGTGACGACCCACCGCTTGTGGCAGACTGCCTTCAAAATTCGCATCAATATGCTGCGCATAAATAAAACCCAGCGGTAAGCCTTGGGGTAATACATCTAAAAATGCTTTAACCGCTTGCGGCCCACCCAAAGATGCCGCCAGCAACCACACCTGCTGTGCCGGCTGATCACTCGCGATGCGCTCTTTAACAAAGTGCTGCGGCAGTGCAATCACCTGCGGCTGTGCCCGATCAAGCTCATCACTGAATTGATCAGTGGCTAAAGGCTGCGCGCTGACTGACTCGGTTAACTGTAATATTTTTTTTAATAAAGCCCGCTCCCAGCGCGGAAATTCTTCAGAGTCACGCGCAGGTGCCGCGCCTTCACCGAACAACACGGGCGCGCTGGGTTCGCTTAGAAAGTACTCCAGCGCTATGCACTCAGTCTCGCTCGCACAAATGGCATCATACAACCACAAGTCGGTCTCACAAGCGTGTAAACGATCCACTGCAAGTTGCTGCGGATCACTATTGAGCACCACTTGATAACCGTGTTTGCTGAGGAACTGCTGCAAAATATGCCGTTGTAGCGATGTATCCGCCACAACGGCAATTCTTACGGCAGTCTGATCAATCATTACTCTGCAACAGTTGATCAATAGCGGCTAACAACACCGTTTCTTGATACGGCTTACCCAAGTAATCATTGACGCCAATCGCCATCGCACGCTCACGGTGTTTTTCACCCGTACGCGAAGTGATCATAATGATGGGCAGGTCTTTGAGTGTGCTGTCATGACGTACCAGATTCGCTACTTCAAAGCCATCCATGCGCGGCATTTCAATATCCAGCAGCATAATATCGGGCTTGCGCTCTTGCAGTTGTGCAATAGCATCGACCCCATCTTTTGCCGTCATCACTTGCATCCCATGGCGCTCAAGTAAGCGTGTGGTCACCTTGCGTACTGTGACCGAATCATCCACCACCAACACTAAGGTTGACTGCTCTTTTTCCGTAGCGCCCAGCAAGGCTTGCTCAGAGCCTCTGCGCAAACGGTTACGCGTATGCTGCCAACGAATCGTTGCCAACAGATCGAGAATAACCACAACACGGCCATCCCCAAGAATAGTAGCGCCGGAAATACCATGCACCCCGATAAACTGTGGCCCTAAGCTTTTCACCACGATTTCACGAGAACCGGCGAGCACATCCACTTGCACCGCAATCGCAAAATCATTAGAACGCACCAGAATCACCGGCAAGGGTAAGGTCTGTCCGACTAGCTTGGGATGCTGTCCATTATCGAGCAGATCGCCAATGTATTTGAGCTGGTAATTCTGCCCCGCATATTCAAACTCGGCGGGCTTACCTTCTTGTTGCTCTTGCTCATAGAGGGCTTCCAGCTCATACGGGGAAACGCGCACAATACCCTCAATCGTATTGAGTGGTACGGCATACAAGTCTTCACCGGCCATAACCATCAAGGCACGGTTCACTGATACGGTGAAAGGTAAGCGAATGGTAAAGCAGGTGCCTGTGCCCGGCTCTGAATCAATAGTGATGGAACCACCCACTTGTTTGATTTCTGAGCTGACCACGTCCATGCCCACGCCACGTCCCGAGACTTGCGTGACTTTACTCGCGGTCGAAAAACCCGCATGTAAAATAAACTGCATGACATCTTGGTCGCTGATATCCGAATCTGGCGTAATTAAGCCGCGCTCTAGAGCTTTTTTACGCACGGCATCCACATTCACCCCGGCACCATCGTCGGTCAATACCAGCAGCACATCTGCACCGGCTCGGCTCAACTCAAGACGAATAACGCCTTTTTCTGGTTTATTGGCTGCTTTGCGCACCTCAGCAGACTCAATACCATGGTCAATGGCGTTGCGCAGCATATGCTCTAACGGCGACTGCATGCGCTCAAGCACGTTACGGTCCACCTCGCCTTCAGCGTTCGCGACAATAAACTCAACGGGTTTATTCAGCTCAGAGGACACCTGACGCACCACTCGACGCAAGCGCGGTAGCAAACTCTGGAACGGCACCATGCGCGTACGCATCAAGCCTTCTTGCAGCTCAGTATTGACGCGCGCCTGTTGCAGCAACAAGGTTTCAGCATCACGGTTACGCGCGGCTAAAGTTTCTTTTAAATCCAGTAAGTCAGACGATGACTCAAACAGTGCTCGCGATAATTGCTGCAGTTGTGAGTGACGGTCCATTTCCAGCGGGTCAAAATCTTCGTAGCCGGCTTTCTCAGTCTCTGCTTGATAGCGACTTAAAATCTGCGCTTGAGTTTCCGTATCTAAACGGCGCAACTGGTCACGTACACGGTCAATGGTGGCTTCCATTTCACCTAAGGTGAAACCAAAGTCACTGACTTGCTGCTCAACACGACCACGGAAAATGGAGGTTTCACCAGCCAAGTTCACCAGCCCTTCGAGCAGTTGCGAAGGCACTCGCACTTGCTCTTGTGGACCGCTTTGCGTTTTGCTGTCTTGAGCGTCTTGTAAGGCTTTTTCTTCAAACGGCAGTAAGACAACAGCATCTTTAGCCTGAGGTTCAAGCGCACTTGCTGCGACAATCGGATGAGCAAACTGCAGCACCTTTGCTTCGCTCTCATTGTCGTCAGCCGTCACTGCAGGCACTGATGTAACTGAGGGCGCAATAAGCCCCTGACTGATCTGCGCCACTTCAGTGCGCAGTTGTTGCACAGCTGCCTGCAATTGTTGATGCAAGCTGTCAGGCCAAGGCCCACCTTGCTCAATGGCTTCGAGTAACTGCGTCTCAAGCTGCTGACTGATATCACCAATGGCCTGTGCTTGCGCCAAGCGCGCACCACCTTTAAGGGTGTTCAGTGCGCGCAATGCTTCATGGATAGGTAACTCGGTCGCGTGCGGCTGAGCAAATGCCGTTAAGGCTGTATCAATCTCAGCAATTAACTCATCCGACTCTAGGGTGAAAATACCTAAAATATCATCATTGGCATGGCTGTCACTGCTGTGTTTTTTTGGCTGCAACTCAACACTGCTGGGCACCGCTTGCTGAGCATTAAGATCGGCACGCGCCTGCTTAATCCGCGCAATATATTCTTGGCCGCTCGGTAAGGCCTGATCATCACGCACAGCTTCAAGCATCACAGCTAAGGCGTCATGGCAATCTTGTAATAAATTAAAGATAGGTTCATTGACCTTTAATTTACCCGCACCGAGATCTTCATATAAATCTTCCAGTTCATGGGCAAGATCACCAATGTGTGCAAACTCCACCATGCGTGCGCCCCCTTTCAGGGTATGCAAATCACGTTGGAGTGTTTCCAGCTCAAGCAAATTATCACTGTTGGCAATCCAACGTAGTAAAGCCGCGGTAGCACTATCAATAATCTCGAAGCCTTCTTCAAGAAAGATATCCACCAGATCAGGATCGCGAGTATTTTCTACAGCCAGTTCAGCCACAGATGTTTCTGGCTCTGGCTCTGGCTCTGGCTCTGGCTCTGGCTCTGGCTCTGGCTCTGGCTCTGGCTCTGGCTCTGGCTCTGCAGTCTCGGGGGCATCTTGCACAGGCTCAAGCACTAATTCATCAGCAACGCTGGCCGGCTCACTCTCGTTGCCTGCGATGACTTCTGCAGCAGAGTCAGCCATAGCATCTAAAGCAAAGAGGTCCTCTGCTTCAGTAGCATCACTGTGCTCATCTTCAACGCTACTGTTGTCCGCGTCTTCGATCACCTCTGCTGACAGCTCAGTTGCGTGATCTAAGGTAAAAGGTTCAAGGTCTTCGAGCTCAACACCCAGAGTTGCCGGTGGCAAGTCATCCGCTTGATCGTGATTAACTGTCTGGATTAACGGCGCAGTTTCTCCTCGGCGAAAAGCTAGCATGCTGTTAATCAAAGTGCGCGGCTGCTGCATGGTTTGCTTAGCTTGCAACTGATCGAGCAACACCGCGAGTCGGTCATGTCCACGCAGTAGCAAATCACCGAGCGCATCACTGTGCGTATAACGGCCGTCGAGCAAACCTTCATACAAGGACTCGATTTCATGCGCCAAATCACCAATCGGCTCAATCTCAGCCATGCGCGCGCCACCTTTTAAGGTATGCAAATCGCGCAATAAAGCCGGCATCGCTGTCTTGTTATCAGGATCAGCCAACCAGGTCTCTAAGGACGCACTGGCACTTTCTAGGAGATCCATACCTTCTTCAAGGAACAGATCGATAATATCTTGATCAAGATTTGCCGTTGAAAAATCGTCCTCAATCTCCGGCTGCACAGGCGCAAATGTAGGCTGTGCAGTAGACTCGAGAACAGGCTGCAATTGGTGCTCAGGCAGTTCTGTCTCGGCCAACGACTCAGCAGAATGCGGCGGCTCAATACTGAGATCCAGATCAAGCTCTAAGGCAGATTCAAGCTCAGACTCAGGCGTCACAGCTTGCAGCTCAATGGTTTCCAAATCACTGCCAGTCGGATCAACATCCACTATCGCGGCGGGACGCAACTCATCACTCATCAGCTCATATAAAGCATCAACACAGTCCTGGCGCGCATCCACTTGTAAGCCAGCTGCGACCTGATCCATCATATTAATCAGCGCATCGTGCGCTTGTTTAGCCTGGGTAAAGAAACGCTCCTCAGTGGGTAAACGTTCCTCTTTAACCGCGCTATACAATTCAAGAAGCGCACTGCATAAATCTTCAATTTGTGGCAGCTCAGCTACTTCGGCACTCTGACCGAGGTTGATCAACTCATCCAACAAAGTCGCCAACTCTTTACGCTCAGCTGGATGGGTGCGCCAGCATTCAAGCTGCTCATCCATATCCAGTAAGGTATCCATACCTTCAGCTAAGAAAGTGGAAATAACTTTAGGGTCGCGCGCGCCTTTAGGATCTTCAGCATTCTGATCCTCGGCATGCGCGAGGCGCTCACTCATCACCTGATAGAGCTTTTCTAAGAATGCCGGAGCACCCTCAATGTCTTGTAACGGTGTGCTATCGAGCTGTTCAATCCCCACTTGCAATAATTGCTCAGCTTCACTGAGCAGCAGTGCTTCATTAAACTCAACCGCCAGTAAATTCGCTTTGTAATCTTTAGCCAGTTTCTCTAGAGCCGTGGCAATGGTGGCCATCGGTAAAATACCGGCCATAAACGCACTGCCTTTCAGCGTATGGAAGGCACGCTGCAGATCATCACTGATCGGATTGGGTAACTGCTGAGCGCAGTCAGCTAAAAATTCAGTCAGTGACTGCACATGCGCTTGAGCTTCATTTTTGAAAATATCCAATAAAATCGGATCAAGCAGTTCTTCGTCAGAGGTATGAATACTCTCTGCCACAGGCGCTGTAGATGCCGGCTCAAGAATGATCTCTTCATCAACAACAGGCTCAGGTGCACTGGATTCTGCTGGCATGGGCTCAAGCTCAATCACGTCCATTGCAGAGGCTTGTGCTGGCTCAGCAACAGGTTCTGCAACTGCAGCGCTACTGAACACAGGTACCGGCTCATTACGTGCCAAAGCATGTGCTGTGGCAGCCAGCTGATCGACATCATCACGCTGACGCTGCTGTTGCGCCGCGTACTCTGCAACCAATTCGGGGAAGAGCTCGATAACAGCCGCGATCACCTCAAATACCGGCTCAGTCACCGCAAGATTGCCTTCGATCACTCGATTCAGCATATTCTCAATCGACCACGCCAACTCGCCGGCCACTAAAGCACGCACCATACGCCCACTACCCTTAAGGGTATGGAATGCGCGGCGTACTTCAGTTAGAGCATTTTTGTCATCGGTATTGGCACGCCATTTTGGGAAAAACTCATTGAGTGTTTCCAAGACTTCTTCGGCTTCTTCAACGAAGACTTCTTGCAGCTCTTCGTCAATCGGCTCTTCATCAGCCGGCGGCGGTAAAATACTGGGAGGCACATCCACAGCAGGTGGATTAATGGCACTGACAGGCGCGCTCATCACATCATCTAATGATATGGATTCGTTTGCGCTAGCAGACTCAAGCTGTGGCGCAATGGCTTGCGCCAGCTCCACCTCTGGAATCTCATCGAGTGCCACTTCTGCTGCATCGGCTACTTCAGTAACACCCGGCTCAAGTTCAAGTACTGCATCGGCTTCAAGTTCGAGCGGCGCATCCAGTACTTCAGGTTCAGCTATCGGCTGAGGCTCGACATCCGCACTGCCAAGCTCGATCGTATCTGTTGTTTCTTCTAGGCTAGCGCTGGCGACAAGCGGTTCATCCGCGCTCGGCAACGGTTCAAGATCTGCATTCGGCATATCTGTAGCTATGTCTTCAGCTTCGGCTGTCATGGCCGTTGCAGATTCAGCGCTATCCGGCGCGTCTTGCTGCTCACTGAGCGCAGCGGCATCATTTTCTTGTGCCAGACTTTCTTCAACAGCAAGCGTTAACGGCTCTTGCAGTGCTGTGGGCTCAACAGCTAAGGTTTCTTCAGCTTCGCTGCTATCAGCGGCGTGCTTCAACTGCAAAGGCGCATAACCTAAACTGCTGAGGCTTTCTTCAGCCACATCCAGGATGGTTTCACCTTGGCTGGCATGATCTTCCGCCAAGCGCTCTAGATAATACTCAACACTGGTAATAGCATCGGCTAAGGTGTCGAGGTTTTGCCAATTGGGAATGGCTTGTTTTTCGAGCAATTGTTCTTCGATATAACGGCGGCAGGTTTCTACCAAAGCGGCTGCCCGCTCAAGCGGAATCATCACTAAACCACCGCGTACTTGATTTAACAAATGCGGTACATTGGCTAAGTTTTCATGGTTCCATTGCGAGGCAATAAACTCAATGATGCCGTCTTTAGCATGCTCCAAACCGGTGCGTGCTTCTTTAATAACAATGCGATGTATCTGCCCAACATCCGTCGTAGGCATTAAACTTTGTTCATTGCGCGCATCATCAGGCGTACCGACCATGCCCATCAAAGTCGCTTCGATATAGAGCAAGGCACCAGCAATATCCATCAACACGGCGTCGGATGTTTCGGTCTCGCCGGCCACCAGTGCCGTGACCACATCAATCTGATCCAGGACAATTTTACGCGGCTGGGCAAAACCAAGCACCGCCAGGGTGTCGGCAATTTGCTTCAGCGGTGTTTGTAATGCCTCCAGCTCATCGAGTTTCTGCCGGTCACTGCGCACAAACAGGTCAAGACTGTCTTTAATACGCACGAGTTCTTCACAGAGCGCAGCCACCACCGACTGCATGGCGCCACGATCAGGACCGGCCATACGTGCGCGTTCTTCATCGAGCAGCAACTCATCAGGTAGCGCTTCTTCTAAGCGGTACAGCGCGTGCAGATTTTGCAAACGTGGCGAGTTGGCTTGCGCTTTAGCTACATAAAACAGCAAGTTTTTCAGCAACTCTGGCGAGGCTGGTTGATTTAAACCCGGAGCCTGCTCAGCAACCAGACGGCGCAATTCACGATCGACTTGGCTTAACAAGGTGCGCACAGAAGCACCGGCTTCTACACTGCCATTGGCCAGACCATCAACCAATCCAGCCGCAACCGACCATAACGACTCAAGCGGAGCGTTTTTACTTAAGGTTTCTAAGCGCGCAAAAACCCGCGCCATATAGCCTAAGTTAGTAGGCAGTTCTTGACCACGCAGTACACCAACCAAGGCGACCTGAAGCATTTGCCGCAGCTTGCGCAGCAGTACGTCCATCTCAGGCACGCTTAACTGCTGCATACGCTGTGCTGTTAAGGGCGGATTAACAGCCGGCAACGTTGGGGTAAACAAACTGGTTTCAGACAGGAGTTTTTCACCACGCGCGGCACGCAAATCATTGAGCAGCGGCAAGACCACCATCGGCAAGTCACGGCGCGCGGTTTGGATACGATCCAAATACAACGGCAACTGCAAAATAGCCTGCATCAGCACTTCAAGCGCTTCAGCAAGGTTTTTCACTCGCCCATCTAACAAGGCTTGCGCTAACTGCTCCATCTCTTCAGCGAGCAATGCCGCGCCAAAGAACTCAACCATCTGCAAGGTGCCATGCACCTGATGCACATAAGTTAAGCAAAACCGTAGTCGTGTCGAATCCTCAGGATTCTCCACATACTCTTCTAGTGCGTGACGTGCCTGTTTTAGGGTTTCTGCAATTTCGCCTTTAACCCATTCCAGGGCGACATAGTCGTGCCGATCACCCATAACTACTCCGCTCATA
>SMEQ01000591.1_pt1 | contig 15207 bp, 13 predicted proteins | sample 2456281 | NCBI WGS metagenome assembly SMEQ01 (sample SAMN10132596, study PRJNA489261) | soil metagenome | isolation source: day1 antibiotic-loamy sand soil ammended with raw manure from dairy cow... | place: USA | collected 2015-04-01
ACCCCCGTTTATTCTTTGGCTGCGGGATTGTCTTTGATGGTGTTTTATGTATACGCAATGCAGTGTATGGCAACGGTTGCAGTAGTGAAAAGAGAAACAAATTCTTGGAAATGGCCGCTTATTCAATTGGTATATATGGGAATAATTGCTTATATTGCTAGTTACTTAACGTTTATAATGTTCTCATAACCATGCAAACAGTTTTAGTCATCATCGCCCTTACAGCAGCACTTGTATTTTTAGGAGTGAAGTTATACCGTGCATTCTTCTCTAAAAAATCAAGTTGTGCAAGCTGTGCTTTCAATGAAATGAACCAAAAAGCGGATCCAGCGAAAAATTAATAAATGATTTTTTGATTGGAGTTTTATTCAATTCCATTTTCAGGATAACTGAAATGCAATGGTCTTTGTTTTTCCGCCTTCAGCTTAAAGGTTTCCCTTTTCAAATTGACGTAATAGATTTGCAATACATAAAACTTGCGTTCTTTTTTCTCTTGAACTTGGGCAACTACAAATGCTTTGTAATGATTTTTGCAGAAGTGAGGTTCAAAGTGAATGAATTTTTCACTACCATTATTTAAGGTTATAATCTCTTTACCAATTAGCTCACGTAGCTTATTTGTTTTTAGAAGAATTTGATTTAAATCCATCAAAAATTCATCCTCCCATTTGGAACCCTTTTTTGTTTCTAGTTTCTTTCTGGTCTGTGTATTTTTTTCGTTAATGCTATCTAAAAGTGCAAAATCCTTTCCATCAAAAGCGATGTATTTGAATTCTATTTTCCATTTCTTAGCAACAATTTTTTCAGCATTGTTGTATTCAAAAGATTGAGGCCTGCCAGTTTTGTAAAAGGTGTACTTTTGGGAGAGAAGTGTCGAAGAAGAGCTTATTATGAGAATAAGGAGGATTTTTTTTAACATAAAATAGAGGGGTAAAAAAGAGAAGAAGTCTTTCAACTCCTTCTCATTCAGATACTATTGTTTAATGATTTTTAAAACTTTTGATTCTTGATTTGCATGGATGTTCAAAAAGTAAATCCCTGTACTCTCTTTAGATAAGTCAATTTTCATAATTTGTGTTGAAAGTGACATGTGGTTGTAGACGATACGCCCCCATGTATCGGTAATAAAGACCTGATCCAATTGTGTTTCGCTTCCAAAATCAACAGTTAAAATGGCTGAAATTGGATTTGGGTAAACTTGAATATTGAACTCTGATAATTGATCCAAACCGACAGTGCTTACAAGAATACACGCTGAAGTATCGGCACACCCTGTTTTGGTTATTTCAACGGCGTAACTTCCATTCTCAGTAGCAATGTAAACTTGCCCGGTTGCTCCAGGGATTGGAGTCATTTCAGGACATTTCAACCATTGGTAGGTGGAGCTTGATTGGTTAGCTTTTAAAGTCACTCCGGTCTGAGTTACCGTTGTAATTACATTGGTACTTTGTACGTAAACGCTTTTACACGGAGCATCAATCGCACAGCCACCTTCACCACGTACATAGTAGAAACCAGGAGTATCAATGGTGATTGAGTTCCCGGTCCCAATCTGTGTTCCTCCGCAGGAGTTGGCATACCATACCCATTCGGTGGCGTCATTTAAGTTTCCGCTGGCAATGCTCAAAGTAGTTGTTTCGCCTGGACAAACAGATGTATTTCCACCAATGTTTGGCATATCGGCTAAATCACATCCTGGTTCGTCACTGATGGTAAATACTTGATCCGAAATGTCGAAAAAAGTTCCGTTTTCAGACATGACCATGATGATTGCTTCCGTCGTTAATGTGTTTGGAACCAATACTGGTTCGCTTCCGTCATTTGGAGTGTTCGCTTCTAAGACGGTAAAAGTCTGACCGCCATCGATTGAAAGTAAGATCTGGACATTTGCGCATGAAACGGGTGCTACATTGGTGTTTGCAACCTGCCATGTCACGGTTTTTACAGTGCCTTCTTGCCAAATAATCCCACCAGCTGATGGATAATTAACGATAAACGGTCCGGCAGTAGAAGTGGTTGTAACGGTCAAGTCTTTATGGTCATTACAAGAGCCTCCAACTGCATTGTCTCTTACCGATACTCGAAACTTCATGTTTCGACTTACCGAAGGCAATACTTCCCATGTAAACGGACCATTGTTTAAAATACTTGGAATATTTGGAAAGTATCGCGTCGGATTGGTGCTTGGGGAAAAAGATCTGAAGTTAGGCCCTGATGTAGAGCTTGCTACTGGAGATTGAGTTGAAATCTCTTTGTTCATTTGTTCCCAGTTGTAGGTAAGTACATCTCCATCTGAATCAGAAGCAATTGCCGTTAATGCAAAGGGAGTATTGGCAGGAATCGTGACGTTTCCAACCGTACTCGCGATGACTGGAGCGACATTGTTCAAGGGCGTTTTCACTGGACAAGTATGTGCAGGTCGGGTGATGAAGGTGCCAATTTCTTGTAAAGTTTGACCGTGGAAATGGTCATCACTATTCATCGCAACGTTTGGTGCACAAATTCCGGCATACGCCATGATGGTTGACCCGCTTCCAGGCTCCACGGCTGTATTGCCATTTCGGTTTCCGTTACACGAGTTGTTAAAAGTGTGATTACCTGCAAATTGATGTCCCATTTCATGGGCAACGTAATCAATGTCAAATGGATCCCCGATTGGAGCTCCACTTCCTGTCACGCCGCGCGCTTTTGAATTTGAACTACAAACAACGCCTAATCCAGCCAATCCACCGCTGTTTGTTCCAAAAACGTGACCAATATCGTAATTAGCGCTTCCAATGGTAGAGTTGATGAGGTTTTGATTTTGAGTAATCATCGAGCTTGGATTTCCATTGGTAAACGGATCCGAAGAAGGGTTGGTATATATCAATAGGTTGTTATTGGGAATAATCACCATGGTGATTGCCATATCGCGCTCATAAATTCCATTTACCCGATTCATGGTTGTAACTTGTGCTGCCTGAGCCAAAGCTAAAGTACCTCCGTGGAAAACAGTGTATTCGCCAGTTGCTGAAATTGCTACTCGATAGGTTCTCAACTCACAAGATCCAAATGCTTTAGGAGTAATTTCCGACTCTCCAAAATCTAAAGCACTTATTGTTTCAACTTCACAATTGAATACTTTGTTAGATTTAAAATCTTTTTTATAATACACTTGGTAATTTTCAATATCACCACTGCCAAAGGAATAAGGGTCAATGAACATCGTTGATTCATTCGGTGAAAGGATCATGGCGTGAAACCCTTGTGGCGTGATGTCTAGCTTAACTGTTCGCCCCGACTGGTCCATCGCAACCGCATCGTACGAGCGAATTTCAGGAAACTGAGCTGCCAAACCAGGTGACATGGTGGTGTTTAAGAATACTTGATATTCATACATTTTACCGTCGACATGTGGTAAGCTAATACTCACAGGATTAGAGTTGTTGGTTCTAAGCTGTGCGCTCGCTAACTTGGATTTTAGACCAGAAATGTCTAGTTCTAACGTCAAATAACGGCTTGGATGAATTAATCGATTTCCTGCATTTTCAATACTGCTTTCAGCTACTGGTCTCCAGAAGTTGGAAGATTGAGCCATGGAAAAGGAAAAGGATAAAAAGACACCCAGAGAAAAGAGTATCCATTTTTTGGAGATGTTATTAAGCATTTTTCATAGTTTTAGACGGTCAAGATACAGATAATCTATCTTATACAGGAACTAATTTTGATACATTATTGTAAAGCTTACTTGTACGCTGTATTTTCATCTCTTCTTGAATAACTTTCTCTCAACTATTTGCTTTGTGATTAAATGGCTGGTTAACAGTAATTAATGGTGTTTTCTCTGCGAGTCTAGGTGTTCTGAATAGCTATTGCGGAAAAGGGGGTGAAGAGTATGTAGTTTTACACCATATCGTATGCAGTGACAAAAACAGGTTGTTGCTGTATTTTCTGATTTCTTGTTGACTTCAGTTGAACAACGTCTACAGGTGCAACTCCAATAATTGGATGCAACATTCCCCAGTTGACTTTTGATTTGATATTTTGATAAAGTGGATTGCGAACGTCTGTCCACCATAGAATTAGATTTAACTTTTGATCCGCGAGTATGGATTCAAATAACTCAGTTAATAACTTGGAATCGTTGTTTTTAGACCATACAATTTCAGGTACTACGAACTGATGTTTTTTTGGCTTAATTAACTTTCTTAGCAAAGGAATGTACGGAATTGACTGGGTTAAGAATCCACCCATTTTCCCTGGTAATCTTACAATCTCCCAGTTCACCTGAACTATTCTAGCACATGCAATCACTTCCTTGTTTTCATCGCGCAACACGTAAAAAGGCGGTTTCGAACAATGGGTTTCAAAATAATACTGATGGTCGCCATAAAATTCCCGAATAATTGGAGCTATTTCACCCCAGTCATCGCAGCGCATAAAACGGGATGATTTATTCGGATAGATTCTGCTGAAACTTTGAGTCGCTAATTTTGCAATGGTTTGGAACCCAAAGTTTTCGCTCATCCATTTACTCTTGTCGTTTTTAGGGTCTATGTAAGCATACATCGACGTCACTGGTGGATTACTTTCATTGCCTTGTAATGCTTGTTCAAAAAATGAACGGAGCTCACGTTTAAGAATCGAATTTCCTTTCTGATTCGGTTTCTTCAGGTCAGCTCGTTGTAAGGCTGATTGAAATGCAAAGTAGCGAATATACCAATGTTCACCTCGTCTGCAAAAGGTTACATTACCCAGTGTTTGATGCCGTCGTTCCGCAGATAAAAACAAAGGGTTGTCTGCTTCGTAAATTCGAGTTGATGTGTCTAGGTGTTTGTACTTAGCACCCTTGGTTCCGAGTGTTGTTCCCTGAAGTAAATCAATAATTCCGAGAGTCACTTCCGTTCGAAGTTTAAAAAGAGGGCTGAGTTTAAACATTTTGTTACAACTATAATTTAGTTGGGTAAGATAAAGAATATCTCGATTTACAATCACTGATTGACTAAGATTATTTCTAAAAGAGCAAGATGAATGGTGTTTTTAACGAAAATACGTTTTTCATGAATTGTTATTTTATTTGTAATGATTGACTTTGAGGCTCAAAAAGGCATTCGATGAACCCTTTTATTCGTAACTTTGCAGTATGATTTTGTATAATGTTACTGTAAATATTGATGCTTCTGAACACCAAAATTGGTTAAAATGGATGCGTGAAGAACACATTCCAGCTGTGATGAATACGGGTTGTTTTATTGAAAGCCGTATTTCTCGAATCCAAGGGGAAGAAGAAGGAGGAGTTACTTTTTCAATCATGTACGTGTCTCCTTCTCAGGAATTATATGACACCTATTTACAAGAGCATGCACAAGAATTACAAACGGAACATGGTTTGCGATTTAACGGAAAATTTGCTGCTTTCAGAACAGTTTTAAACGTCATTGAAGAATTTAAGAATGTCCGTTAAAGCTAAAAAACACCTCGGACAACATTTCTTAATTGATAAGAATGTAAGCAAGCGAATTGCCGATCAATTTCAGGCTCACCGCGGATGTCATAAAGTTTTAGAAATTGGGCCAGGAATGGGTGCTTTGACGACTTACCTTCTTGAAAAAGAAGAAAATGAAGTTTGGGTGATGGACGTAGACAAAGAGTCGATTGTTTATTTAAACGAACATTTTCCACAACTTAAAAACCGCATCCTTGAATCGGATTTCTTGAAAGACAACTTGGCTGCTCACTTCGGCACAGAGCCATTTGCGGTTGTTGGAAATTTTCCATATAACATTTCTTCTCAGATTTTATTTCGCTGTTTAGAATACAGAAACCAGATTCCTGAAATAATGGGCATGTTTCAGCGTGAAGTAGCATGGCGAATTGCAGAAAAACCAGGCTCCAAAGCTTACGGAATTATCAGTGTTTTACTTCAAGCATTTTATGATATTGAATATTGCTTTACAGTAGATGAAACGGTTTTCAATCCACCACCAAAGGTGAAGTCAGGTGTTATTCGATTAACTAGAAATGATCGTGATCAATTGGCTTGTAACGAGAAAAAGTTTATTCAGGTAGTTAAATTATGCTTCAATCAGCGACGAAAAATGATTCGTAATTCAGTGAAAACGATGTTGGGAGATCGACCGTTTGAACATCGATTTTTAACCATGAGACCAGAACAATTGTCAGTTGATGATTTTATTGAGCTGACCTTGAGTCTCGAAAAAGCTTTGGAGGATTAACGTTATAAAATCAGTCAAAAATGATTATAAGTTTTCCAAAATTTGGAAAAAGATATCTTTCTTCGCAGGACTAATCGGAACTTCTGAACCATCTTTCATAACAACAGAACCACCATTCTTTTTGTCAAAGCGATCCACAAAATCCAAGTTGATTAAATGAGATTGTTGAACGCGTAAAAAATTGTGGGCAGATAAAAGTGTTTCGTAATCTTTTAAGGTTCGGGAAACTAAAATTCTTTTTCCGTCAAACAAAAAGAAAGAGGTGTAATTTCTGTCAGCTTCGCAACGTACAATGTTCTCTAAGTCAACTACGTGAACACTTTCTTGTGTTTTTAAAACCAACCTTCGTTTTTGTGCCGGTTGTATGTTGTTTTGTAAAGCATCAAACTGGCTATCTTCTTTTTTATGTCCAATGTTCTCGATCGCTCGAACAACCGTTGCTCTCAGTTCTTCTGGATCAATAGGTTTTAAAATGTAGTCTAATGCGCTGAATTTAATGGCTTTAATGGCAAATTCTTCATGGGCAGTAATGAAAACAACTTCAAATTTTTTATCTTTGATTCGCTTCAATAAATCAAAACCCGTTCCATCAGGCATTTGAATATCTAGAAAAACAATTTCAGGCTTGACTTGTTCAATCGCTTTTAATCCCGACTCAACACTTTCTCCAATTGGAAAGGTTTCAATTCCCAAATCAAATGATTCTATCATTTTGGCAATCAGCTCCCTTGTTCTTTGTTCGTCGTCTATAATTACTACTTTCATGTACTTGTAATTTATGAGTTCATTCGATATGGTATCGAAATTAACACTTTTGTTCCAGATTGTTCTACTTTATTATAATCTTCGATTAATAAAAAACCTTCTGACCTATATTTCTTGTTTAAATTATCAATTCTTTCTTTGGTAATTTTCATTGCCATACTTTTGTGCTCGCGACCTTTGTTATTTTCCTCCGCATTTTTTCGACCAATTCCGTTGTCTGTAACTGATATGAAAAGCATGTCTTTTTCATGGTAAAACCGAACGTGAATAAAACCATCTGTTCTTAAATGCAAGCGACCGTGTTCGATTGCATTTTCAACGAAAGGCTGTGTAATCATCGGCGGAATAACAACATCATTTCGAGCAAGAATTTGATCTACTTCAATTTCATACTCAAAGCGTTCTCCAAACCTTAATTTCTGTATGCTTAAGTATTTATCTAAAATGTCAATTTCTGTTTCTAATAGAATGAATTCTTTGGAGGAATTCTCCAAAATTAAACGCATCAATTTTGAGAAGTTCACCAGAAATTTAGATGAATTCTTTGTGTCATTTTCATAGATGTAACTTTGAATTACTGACATCGCATTAAATACAAAGTGCGGATTCATCTGTGCCCTTAAGAGCGTTTGATTCATTTCAGACTGTTGTTGTTGTTGTCGGATGTTGGTTTGATTCCAGCGATAAAAAACAATAATTCCACCTAAGAAAACAACCAACACAAAGCCAAACAAAATATAGGCCTGCATGCTGTTTTTTAATTGAATGTTTTCCAACTGAATGGAAGTTAGTTGTTTCTCTTGTTTTTGTCGCTGAATGGAGTCTGCTTGAATGGAAATATACTGTTCTCGTTGCTCCGTTCGATAGAGCTCATTCAATTCGGCAATTTTCGCACTGGATTCTATGGTTTTTGCACTGTCTGAATAATCGGCATATTTGCGAAGATAGGCATGAGCCAGGTTGTAATTCCCAATTTTTTCATAGACTTCAGAGATGGCTCGATAGGTGTCATAAATTACGCCCTTAAACCCAAATTTGGAGCGAATATCGGCAGATCTATTTAGATAATTGAGTGCATTTTGATGTTTTCCTTGTTTGTAAAAAACAATTCCAACGTTGTGATAAACCGTTGCAATTTCTGCTTGATTTCCACTGGATTCAAAGTAAACCAAAGACTTGTTATAGTTACTCAATGCTTTTGAATAATCGCCTGTCTCTTGATAGACGTCTCCCAAGTTGTTGTAAACCATTCCCAAACCGTCAAAGTCCTTTAAAGACATGAGGGTTTGTAATGCATTATTCTGATAACTAATAGCCTTTTTGTAGTTTTTTTCTTTTAAATAGATAACTCCCAGATTCAATTGTGCAATGGATTTCAAACGATTATTTCGAATTCGATTGGCGTTCTCCATGGCTTGTTGGAAATACAGTCTAGCTTCATGATAGTTTAAAATAGACAGTTGAGAAACTCCCAAAGCCAATGAAAATTCAATGATATTTGGGATGTAATTGACTTCAGTAGCAAGTTGCAGGGCAATGAGGTTTTTGGAAACACTGAGTTCGACTTGACCGAAATAGTTGTAAACAGTTGCTTGCAAATGAAAAGCTGAAGACATGACCGTTTTTTGAGCTGATCTTCTCGCAAATTGAATGGTTTCACTGACAAAGTACATCGAGCTATCCTTGTCATTTTCATTCATTTTGGAGAGAGCCAAAAGTTTGTAAATGTTTGAAATCTCTTTGTTTTCCCGAGTTTTTCGCTTGTCTTTTAGAAGTCTTCTTAAGATGTGATTGCTACTCGAAAAGTCTAATTTATACTGATAAAATTCAGCCATTCGAATGTCTACTTCGTATCGTATTTGTGAAGGTGATAATTGATTGAGGCTGGCAGATAACGCTTGGACTTTGTTGAAGTAAATGTCTTTTGCACCGTTAATTTTATCGATGTCGGCATCAAATAACTGAGCTAAAAACTGAACAGAATCATTTTCTTGCCTGGCTAAATTCAAGATGACGTACCTGATAGAGTCTGCTTTATGAATGTCTGTTGATTGATAATTAATTCCTTTTTGATAAGCGTTCCAGAATAGGGAAGTTGATGAGACGATGTCTGGATATATTTTAACTTGAGAATGAGATGTGGATATTGTAAACAGAAATATCCAAACCAGAGTATGTAACAAGTAATTTCTTAGCTTCATAGAAGGTACTAATTTACAGCTTTTCTTAATAATAATAGCATTTGAATTCGATCTGTTGTTGAAAGAAACAAAAAAGGAGTTATGATGATCTCAAAACTCCTTTTTATATTTTTGTAAATGTGCTCTTGTTACACTTTTTTGAGTGCGATTTTAGAATCTCCTTCTTCAACCAAATCAACCGTCAAAGCTTCGCCGCTCAATTCTACAAACTGAATATCTGAAGCCAATATTTCTGCACAAACGTACGCTTGGTTTTGTGCGATCGCAGTTTGAATTTCAGTCGAGCATTGAATTTTTAAATGAATGCGGTCCGTTACTTCCAAACCAGAATCTTTTCTCAAGTTTTGAACGCGGTTGATCAATTCTCTTGCAATTCCTTCTTGTTTTAATTCTTCGCTCAACGTAATGTCCAACGCAACTGTAATTCCGTTTTCGGAGCTTACCAACCATCCTGGGATGTCTTGCGCTGCGATGTCAAAATCAGCGAGGTCTAAGTTGATTTCCAATCCGTCAACGTCTCCTTTCCAACCTGAATTGGCTTCGATTTTGGCGATGTCGTCTTGGTCGAATTTCGCAACCAAAGCGGCAATGGATTTCATTTGTTTACCGTATTTTGGTCCGATGGTTTTGAAGTTTGGCTTGATGCTTTTCACCAACATGCTGTTTCCTTCATTCAACAATTCCAATTCTTTCACGTTTACTTCTGATAAAATCAATTCGGAAACGTGTTGGATGTTTTTCGCAAATTCAGCACTCAATGCTGGAACCATAATCTTTTGCAAAGGTTGACGAACTCTCAAACGCTCTTTCTTTCTCAGTCCTAAAACCAAAGATGAAACTTTTTGAGCAATGTCCATTTGTGCCTCCAATTCTTTGTTGATAATCGCTTCATTCGCTTTCGGGAAATCTACCAAGTGAACTGATTTTGTGTTGAAACGATTCGTCACCTGATTCAAGTCGCTAAACAATTGATCCATGAAGAATGGTGCAATTGGCGAACTGATAATCGCAACCGTTTCCAAACACGTATACAAGGTTTGATATGCAGAGATTTTATCTTCAGAATCTTCTGATTTCCAGAATCTTCTTCTGCATAAACGAACGTACCAGTTGGAAAGTTGATCGTTCACAAATTCCTGAATCAAACGACCTGCTTTGGTTGGTTCGTACGTTTCAAACGCTTCGTCTACATTTTGAATCAAAGTATTTAATTTGGACAATACCCAACGGTCAATTTCTGGTCGTTTTTCAATTTCAATGTCCGCTTCCGAATAGTCGAAACCATCGATGTTGGCATATAATGTGAAGAATGAATACGTGTTGTACAAGGTTCCGAAGAATTTGCGTTGCACTTCCGTAATTCCATCTAAATCAAATTTTAAATTGTCCCACGGTTGAGCATTCGTAATCATATACCAACGCGTCGCATCGGGACCATATTTATCCAAAGTCATGAATGGATCGACCGTATTTCCAAGACGTTTGGACATTTTTTGTCCGTTTTTGTCCAATACCAATCCGTTTGAAATCACATTTTTGTAAGCCACAGAATCAAAAACCATGGTAGCAATGGCATGCAAGGTATAAAACCAACACCTGGGAAACTTTCGTGTTTGTCAATCAAATCCTTATTTTCAAACGGGTAATGCCATTGTGCATACGGCATCGCACCAGAATCAAACCAAACATCAATCAAGTCTGCTTCACGCTTCATCGGTTTACCGGAAGGAGAAACTAACGTGATTTTGTCCACGTAATTTTTGTGTAAATCAACCAAAGAATAGTTTTCATCCGACATGTCGCCAACAACGAAATTCGCTAATGGATTTTCTGTCATCATTCCAGCTTTCACTGCTTTTTCACATTCATTTTTCAATTCTTCGATGGAAGAAATGATGATGTGTTCGTCGTTTTCTTCTGTCGTCCAGATTGGAATTGGAATTCCCCAGTAACGAGAACGAGAAAGGTTCCAATCGTTGACATTCTCCAACCATTTTCCGAAACGTCCAGTTCCGGTAGATTCTGGTTTCCAGTTGATGGTGTTGTTCAATTCCATCATGCGTTCTTTCATGTTGGAAGCGCGAATGAACCAAGAATCTAATGGATAATACAAAATCGGTTTGTCTGTTCTCCAGCAATGTGGGTAACTGTGTTCGTATTTTTCAACCTTAAAGGCTTTGTTTTCTGTTTTTAATTTGATTGAAATCTGTACATCTGCTGATTTATCCGGCTCTGCTCCAGCGTCGTAATATTCATTTTTGACATACATACCAGCAAATTCTCCCATTTCTGGACGGAATTTACCTTGCAAATCAACCAATGGAACTGCTTTTCCAGTTTCATCCAAAACCAACATGGCTGGAACGCCTGCTTCCGCAGCAACTTTCGCATCATCCGCACCAAAAGTAGGAGCGATGTGTACAATTCCAGTTCCGTCTTCAGTCGTTACAAAATCTCCTGCAATCACGCGGAATGCTTTCTCTGGATTTTCGTGTGGCAAGGCATACGGAAGCAATTGTTCGTAGTTGATTCCAACCAAATCTTTACCTTTGCATTCACCCAAAACGAAATACGGAATGGTTTTATCTCCAGCAGTATAGCTTTTCAATTCTTCGGCCGATTCAACCGCGTTAAAGTTTTTAGAAAATTGACTTCCAACCAAATTCTTAGCCAAAATCACATAAATCGCATCAAAAGTATATGGATTAAACGACTGAACCAGAACGTAATCAATGTTCGGTCCAACAGCCAAAGCCGTGTTTGATGGCAAAGTCCAAGGAGTAGTCGTCCAAGCTAGGAAAAATGAATTTTCAGCAAAAAATCCTCCCCCTTCGCTCCCTCCAAAGGGGGAAACGGATCCGTCAGCAATCTTAAACTGCGCTACGACTGTGGTGTCTTTTACATCGCGGTAACAACCTGGTTGATTGATTTCGTGTGATGAAAGTCCAGTTCCAGCTTTTGGGGAATAGGGTTGAATGGTGTATCCTTTGTACATCAAATCCTTGTTGTACAACTGACCCAACAACCACCAAACGGATTCCATGTATTTGGATTCGTAGGTGATGTATGGATTTTCCATGTCCACCCAATATCCCATTTGTTTGGTGAGGTCATTCCAAATATCTGTATAGCGCATCACGGCGGCTTTACAAGCGTCGTTGTATGCTTCAACCGTGATTTTCTTTCCAATGTCTTCTTTGGTGATTCCCAATTCTTTTTCAACGCCCAATTCAACTGGCAAACCGTGTGTATCCCAACCGGCTTTGCGTTTTACTTGGAAACCTTTCAACGTTTTATAGCGACAAAAAATATCTTTAATCGAGCGCGCCATCACGTGATGAATTCCCGGCAATCCGTTTGCAGATGGCGGTCCTTCGAAAAATACGAATGGTTTCTTTCCTTCACGAGAGGTAATGGATTGTTCGAAAATGTTTTCGGCATCCCATTTTTCCATCACGTTTTTGGCAACTTCTGGTAGATTTAATCCTTTGTAATCTTGATATTTTGAGCTCATTGCTGAATTTTTGTTGAATCGAGTGCAAAGATAGCAGTATTTTAGAAGAATTATGGGTTAAATGGCTAGCAAAGTCGGTGTGTTTTTGCTTGTTTATCAGAAATATGCTCCAAATCAATTGTTGAAAAATGCAAAGTTTAAATAATTTGTTTATGTTTACTCATAATATTTGTAAATTTTAAATGATAAAAAAGAAAATGATACAATCAATTTTTAATATATGTATGTCTTTATAACTCAGTATGTTAATCTAAAGTGGTTTAACATGCTTATTTTATTTGTTTTTTTTTAGTTTTTTAAATTCAAATGCTCAATCAACTTTTTACATTAATCCAAAAGTAGGAGCTGCATTCAGTTTTACTTCTGCTGCATCAGCAGCAGATTTAAAAACGAAATATACACCTTTCGGCGGCACAATTACCGGTCCATATAGTTTGTCTAAAAACTTTAATTTTCTCAAAAACCCAACTATGCTACGTGGATTAGGGCTAGGTATAGTCCTTAACAACAAAAGACATAAATTTGAGCTTGAATGGGAAAAGAGTGCGATTTCATATAAAGTAGAAACCTTCTTTTTAGATTACAGATATGCTGAAAGTATATTCTATTTTTTCAGTACAAAAATAAATGAAAAGACTAAGAGCTTGTACGTTAATTACGCTTATCACTTAACGAAAAACCCTGCCAAGACTTCAATTTGGTTAAAGGTAGCGCCAGGCATTTCTTTAAGCTCAATGTTTGAACTTTATACAGGAAAAAATTACTACAATACATTATTGACACCGAACGTTCGTATAGATTACATTAATTTTCACAACCTGTTTCTCAAACCAACGTTACTGCAAATATTAAAGTGGGTTTTGATGTCGATTTCTACAGAAAAGAAAAATATATTTTATCTCTTTCTTTAAACTATGCCCAAGGTTTTGGAAAATTACAAAGAAACGAATTACACATTGGTTATACAAAATACAACGATGATTTTAGTATCAATGAAGTAAAAGATTATTCAAGAGAAATATACTCAAGAGGATCGAATTTTCAATTTTTAATCTCTAGAACATTCCAACTCTACCCTTGGAGACCAAATAAAAAAGTAAAAGATAGCAGTATTTTAGAAGAATTATAGGTTAAAAGTCTAACAAATCGGTTCATTCTTGCTTGTTTGGAAAGCGTTATGTTGATTCTAAATGTTAAATTAGGATTGAATTGGAGATTTTAATCTTAAACTTGATGAGGAACGAAACGATTTTTTAAAGAAAATCAGATTGCTTTCATTTATTAATATAAGATCATGCGTTTATTTTTAGCCATCATTTTCGGTGTAGTTAGCTCGTCGATTTCCGCACAAATCGTTGTCACGGACATCAACCTCAAACCCATCCCATTTGTAGAAGTTCTTTCCAATAACAAGCATTTTTATGCAGAAACCAACCTGAAAGGCGAGTTGAATTGGGGTGATTTAGAAAAGCTGAAACCAAGCGATACCTTATTTTTCAACTTGGTTTCGTTTGAAAGAATTTTTTTTCTGAAAAAGAATTTATCGCCGAATGATACCATTCAGTTAAACCAACGAATTCAAGAATTGGAAACGTTTACGGTGAATACCAATCCAAAAAAATACAATTACCAGAAGATAGATTTTTGTTATCGAAGTTATCAATTCAACGATGATTCTGTTGCCTTTTACATGGATGGAAAAGGAGCCTATGTTTCAAAGCTGAACAAGGATAATGTTAATTTACTCATTCAGGAAAGCAGGTCTTTTGCCAATCAAGTTGTTGAAGACGAATTTCAACCGCGAAGCGTTCAGATCACTTGGTTACCAAGTGTTCCGAGACCACCTTTTAGATTTCTTCCCTTTCAAGTTGGAAAACAGAAAAAAAGCAACAATCAAGCGCGTATTGAAACCAATGATTCTTACATCACCTATACCTTGGAAGACAAAGACTTTATTGGAACCAATCACTTTGCGAAAACCGAAATCAACCGCGTTCGGCATCAAGTTATCTTGGTATTCCGAAATTACGAAGGTTTGGATGTTTCTTCTATTAATGACTTTGATAATTTAATTTACTACAAATCGATACGGGAATACAAAACAAAGCATGACAAGGAAAAAAAAACCACTAAGATTCTTCAAGTATCTGAAATGTTTGTAGAAGATGTTCAGTATTTGGAGACGGTGAATAAGAAAGATTACAATTCATCTAGGGTAATGCGTAAAAAAAGCAAGTATACCACTGAGTTTTGGAAAGCATGTGCTTGTGAATTGTTTGAAGTGCCAAATAAATATTTGTTGCGTAATCTATATCAGCGGTGAGAGAAATTCCAATTTCATTTTTTTCAATGTTGTAATATTCAATTTCTCTTTCAACGCTAAAATATTTTCCATCTACGTTTTTTGTTTCCAGTTGTCTTTTAGGTCGAATTTGTCTGTGGAAATTTTCTCACCTACGATTGTATCGGCTGCATCAGTTGTAGACTAAATTTTTAGTCTCAAAATCTTATC
>SMEQ01000307.1_pt1 | contig 15204 bp, 12 predicted proteins | sample 2456281 | NCBI WGS metagenome assembly SMEQ01 (sample SAMN10132596, study PRJNA489261) | soil metagenome | isolation source: day1 antibiotic-loamy sand soil ammended with raw manure from dairy cow... | place: USA | collected 2015-04-01
GTGAATTTTAAATACCAAGACAATACCATGTATTGTGATTCAGCTTATTTCTTCGCTAAGAAGAACGAAGTGCGTGCTTATGGAAAAGTACACATCAACAAAAGCGATACCATCAATTTGTTTTGCGACTCGATGCATTACAATGGCAACACTAAAAAAGCCAAATTATGGGGAAATGTTCGAGTCCGAGATCGCGAATATAAATTAGTGACAGATACCCTGGAGTACGATGCCAAAAGAGGTCAAGCGATTTATCGCTACGGAGGAAGGGTAGAAAGTATTCTTAAACAAGAAGTCCTGACAAGTAAAACCGGTTATTTCTATCCAGATTCGAAAAACTTTTTCTTCAGCGGAAGGGTAAATTATAAAAGCGATAGTTTGCGAATGACAACGGATACGCTTCAGTATCAATATTCTCAAAAGAAAGTTTATTTTTACGGGCCAACCGTAATTCACACGCAAGGTTCCACCATGAAATGTGAGAAAGGATGGTTCCACACCGAAGATGAAATCGGTTTATTAGAGAAAAATGCATCCATTCACAAGGATAGTAAAATCATCACCGGAAACAGTTTATACGTTGATTCTCAAAAAGGAATTTCGATCGGTAAAGGAAATGTAATTTACCGAGATACTGCTGGTGCAATGAGTTTTATGGGAGAATATTCCTATCTGTCTGACAAAGATAAACGAGGGTATTTAACTGGAAATGCGTTGGCAGAATATCGAATGAAGAAAGATACCGTGTACATTCACGCGGATACTTTATTTAGTTTTCAAGACAGTTCAAATCAATTAAAATCGGTTTTAGGACATTACGATGTTCGCATTTTTAGTAGCGACTTCCAAGGGAAATGCGACAGTATTAGTTATGACAAAGCGACTGATAAAATGGAATTGCACCACGAGCCGATGTTGTGGAGCCAGAATGCAGAACTCAAAGGTGAATTTATGGAAGTTTTCTTGAAAGATAGTATCCTTGATTTTGTTCAAATCACCAATAAATCAACTGCAGTTTTGGAGGTAGATTCTGGCGGATATTACAATCAAATCGGAGGAAAAAACATGAAAGCCTATTTTAGCAATAATGAACTTTATCGTGTCAAAGTAGAGCAAAATGCGCAAACGATTTATTTTCCACAGGACACCTTGGAAAATGACACCTTAGTTGAAATCAAACGTTCAGGTATGGCACGTATGTATGCGAGCGATTTGGTCGTATATCTGGACAGTGGTGAAGTTTCTAGAGTCGTTTATATTGGAATGCCAGATGGTGTTTTATATCCGATGGATCAAATTAACAAGGAAGAGCAATTTGTCAAAGGGTTTTCCTGGAATCCACTACTTCGTCCACGCAGTTTAGAAGATTTATTATCACCTAAACGAAAATGATTCAGCTAATTATACGAACTTAAAAATATGCTAACAGCCATCATCACTACTTCCGTTCTTATTATAACCTTAGCTGCTCCTCTCTTCGCTTTGAGAGCAGTCTCTTTTGCAAAGAATAAAAACTACATCAAACACATTCAAATTCAAAAGAACACGTTTTGGGCATGCATTGCTGCTGTTTTGGTTTTGGAAGTTCTAATTCGTTTTGGAGGTGGTTCAGGAAGTTTGGTGAAAGACAGCAATTACTTACATACTAATTTTTTCAAATACACACTTGTCTTTCACATTATTGGTGCAGTTTTAACCTATATCACCTGGGGAATCACACTGTTTCTAGCCAATAAAAAACACAAGAAAAGACAAACCTTGCCTGGTAAATTTTCAAATGCTCATAAAGTATTCGGTTATATCACCATCATTGGCTTATTCTACACTGCAATTACCGCCTTGATGGTCTACTTAATGGCTTTTGTGATGTGATTCAGAAATTGATTCAAGTGATTTAATGGTTCGAAAATCATCCATATTCTTTTCAATTCTTATTCTTTTCATTCTTAAATTCGGGTTGATAATGAACTGATTTATTCGTATCTTTAATGACAAACAATGGATAAAAGTTTAAATATGAAAACAACTAACAAAGCGATTGTCATTACCGGGGGAGCAGGAGGAATTGGTCAAGCTTGCGCGAGGAAATACAAAAAAGAATTACTGATTATCACCGATTATTCACAGTCTCAAGTGGATGAATCGGTTGCGATGTTGCGAAAAGAAGGTTTTCATGCGATTGGAATTCCCTGCGACATCACCAATCAAGAAGATGTCAATAAGCTCACTGATTTTGTTGCTTCAAACGGTGGCTTTAAAGCCTTGATTCATACTGCTGGTGTAAGCGGAACAGTGAAAGACACCAAGAAAGTTTTTACCATCGACCTGATCGGAACGGATATTCTTTTGGATGCATTTTACGAGATTGCAACACCAGATTCAGTTGCAGTACTGTTGTCGTCCATGATGGCGCATGTCGTTCCTTTCAATGAGGCATATAACGATGCACTTAAATACCCACAGGCAGATGGTTCTTATGCAAAAGTAGAAAAAGCGGTCAATGGAGACGCTGACCTCATGTATAACTTTGCCAAGAAAGGCGTTTTGCATTTAGTTGAAAAAAATGTGGATCGCTGGGGCGGAAAAGGAGCGCGAGTAGTGAGTTTGTCGCCCGGAGTGATTGAAACACCGATGGCTTTGAAAGCGGCACAAGAACATCCGGAAAGAATGGAAGCAATTAAGCAAGCAACGCCTTTGAAGAGAAATGGACAACCAGAGGACGTGGCAGATGTGGTTTACTTCTTGACTTCTTCTGCAGCACGTTTCATAACTGGAACTGATATTTTAGTGGATGGTGGAGTGATTCACAACATTAAAAAAACGGGGTGATGGAATGGGTTTGAATGAGCGTTTAATTGGCGTATTATATCCAAAATAAAAGAGAGGTCTTCAGACTCAACTTTAAAATCAGTTTCAAATGCAGTCGGGAAAACCTTGCATTGGATTTGCATGTTCGGGCCTTTCAAAACAGAAGTCGTTTCTCCCGGAACAAAACTTGGATAGCCATCGTTTTCGGCAGCGTATAAAGTCCAAACTGTTCCGCCTTGATTTAAGTCCGCTACCATGGAATTGGTCTTCATTTCAGCTGTTGTCTTTCCGTAGAGGTTTTCCGTTCCCGGTGTTTGACCTTGCCATTCGCAAACCCCGTCGATGTGAGCAGAACTTTCTTTGTCCCAATAATTGTTTTCGAGAACTACACTTAGAGCCGTTCCTAAAAAACCTCCAATAAATTCTGTACCTGTCGCTGTCCCGGTAGAATAAGAGCTGTTAACTTCAAGTAAAGAGGTGAAAGAACCACAAAAACCACCTCCTATTCCATTGTAAACTGTCACGTTCGAATGAGAGTAGCAATTTTCAATGACTCCATTCTTCCACATGTTTCCAACCAACACTGTCTTCTCTGCGAACGGATGGATCAACCAATCGGATATTGATTATTGTGGATGTAATGCAACGACCAAATAAACCGGCATAATTGGCATCGGGCATGTTCACAAAAAGATGACTGATTGTGTGGTTGTTTCCGTTGAACTCACCTGAGAATGGCAAGTTGTTATTCACGCCGATGGGAGTCCAAAGATGTGCCGCTAAGTCTTAGTCAGCTGAGAGCGTTATTTTCTTTATAATTGTATATTCAATGAGTTTTTGTTTTTGCAAAAAATAACCCAAAGAGAAAGAAATGACTCTGTTTCGAACTCAATAAAGAGTCCGAAATGAAGTGTACTCTTGTATTGCTAACTGGAACGATTAACGATTTAAGATCCAGTTTGTCATCAACTCCAATACGTTGGGAGAAAAAGTTTCTTCTAGTAGACCATATTCCACCATCTTCCCAGTACTTGTTGTTTGGAAAAGATGATTCATATGGGGCATTTCAACGATTTCATAGTTTGAATTTCCACCTGCTTTCAATGCGGTTTCAATACCGTTTAAATTGGGTTTTGAGGCAACTTGTAAATCTTTGTCTCCGTTGATGGCCAACACACGACATTTGGTCTGTTCCAATGCGATTTGTGGATTGTGAGCGATGAAATAACGGAACCAAGGAGTAACCATCGGATTGATCGCTTGTCGGATTTCACTTTCTGATAAGGTCGTGTCGCTGGCATGATACAGTTTAATCAATTTGTTTTTAGCATCGAAATTATCAGGTGTATTCAACAAAATTTCAAAAGCTTGTCTATTGTTCTCAAGTTGAACTGCAACTGCAGAATCTGACTCTCCTTGAGATCTGGCGATGTCTTCCATTTGTTGCAACATCAAATCTCGAATGAAAATCCCAGGTCCGGCAAGTAGTACGATGAAATCAATCGAAGTGTCCTTTGCAGCAACCATCGGAGCAATCATACCGCCTTCGCTATGCCCAATAATTCCTAGTTTTTGAATGTCTATTCTTTTTTGTTGTTTTAGAAATGCAATTCCAGCTTCTACATCCGAAGCAAAATCTTCTGTTGTGGCCTGACTGAAATTTCCTGCTGATTTTCCAACTCCACGATCGTCAAAACGCAAAACAGCAATTCCATTTTTGGTTAGATAGTCTGCCATGACTAGAAAAGGTTTATGTCCCAAGATTTCTTCATTCCGATCTTGTGGACCGGAGCCGCTTACTAAAATCACCGCTGGAAATGAACCTTTTCCTTTTGGCTTCGTCAACGTACCGGCTAATTTTATTTTTGCTGAAGTATTGTAAAAAGACACTTCTTCTTCCAAGTATTTTATTTTTCCCAATTCCTCTTGTGGACGTTTGGGTTTTTCATAGGTATCCGTTTTCATTCGAGCCAAATTCAAATCATAGGTTTTTCCACCTTGCAGACACTTTCCTTTCAAGGTGTCATTCATAGATGTTCCTACATACAGAATTCCCATGGAGCCTAAATCAATTGTAATTCCGGCTTCATCAACGTGAACCTCTTTAGCAGGAAGGCCAAATGCATTTTGCTGCGGACTATCCATTGTTGCTTTAAACGTGTCTTTTTCTTTGTTGATGTGAAACACAATCGGCAACGCGATGCCAGAAACTTCTATGTACCCGAGCCAATGACCTTCGAAGGTTTGTGCTTGAAATAAGGAATTAAATCCTAGAAATACAAAACTGAATAAACATAAAATTCCTTTCATCGGTATTTGGTTTTGGGGATTGAAGTATTAAAAATACAGTTTTTTTGCCAAATAAAGCACGAATTCAGTAAGTTTGTCTTCAAAATAAAAACCATGGACGGAACCAATCGCAAAAACATTCAAATCGGAGCAGAAGTGAAAATCGTGCTCAAAGAAGACCAAAGAACCGGCTACTTAACCGAAGGTGTTGTCGCATCGATTTTAACCAAATCCCCAAATCATCCACACGGAATTAAAGTAAGATTGGAAACCGGAGAAGTTGGAAGAGTGAAGGAGGTTGTTGAAGAATAGCGAAGTTGATAATTTCTTCATTCTGTTTTTAATTCAATAGTCAATCCCAACGCACTCGCAATCAAAGTGAAATTAGATATCTTTATGTCTTTTCCATTTTCTATTCTGGAAATATAAGGACGTTTCTTCCCCCACTTTTTCAGTGGCCTCCCATTTTAGAGTTCCTTTTTTTTGTGTGATTCAATTAACACTATTCATTCAAATCCATTTCCATTGGATTATTCAACCAAACCGAACTGATTCGTTCTACTTTTGGATTCATTTCTTTTGTAAACAACATGCGTTGACATCTTGGCAATCCTTCCGCTAATCTTCGCATCCCTAAAATAAGTTCTTCCTTGGTCATTTCATCGGCATTATCGAGGATGATTAATTTCAATTCTCCCAAGTTAATTCCATTTTGAATGTATAAATCATAAATCCGTTTTGGTGTTCCTACGATGATGTCTGCACCTTCAAAGATGTGAATTCGTTGTTGAACTTGTTTACCTGCGTCATGTGCAAGTTCAATCATCAGTTCTTTTCTACGAGAAGCAACGGTTAAAAACTGTGCCAATGATTTTGCCTTTTCAGAACTGCTGCAGATGAAAATCGCACGCGGAGAACCCTCACTAGTTTCAGGAACTTTTAGTAAACATGCCAATGCAGCTGCATAAGACTTTTCATCGCTTGTTGGTGCCATGAGCAATAAATCTCCACCCGCTTTGACTTTTTTCAAAATGGTTTCTTGTAATCCTGTTGCTTTTTCAATTCCCAACGCGGCGAATGTATGTTCAAAATGTTCGCTTAATTGTTCAAATACAGTCATGATAAGTTTAATTTTATTATTATTTCAGTTTCTCGTTATTCAAATGTCTTTCTGAATCACGCTGTGTTTTTTTATCCAAATTTTTTTTCAATGCTTCCTCCAGGTTGATTCCAGTTTGATTGGCCAAACAAATCAACACAAACAAAACATCGGCCATCTCATCACCCAAGTCTTTGTTTTTATCACTTTCCTTCTCACTTTGTTCGCCATATCGTCGGGCAATGATCCGTGCCATCTCTCCAACTTCCTCCGTTAAAATAACCATGTTGGTCAATTCACTAAAATAGCGAACTCCGTAGTCTTTAATCCATTTATCAACGGTGTTTTGAGCTTCTTGAATGGTCATTGTTCTTTATTTTTACTGTCAATCCAAATCGTTACAGGGCCGTCGTTGGTCAATTGTACTTGCATGTCAGCACCAAAAACACCCGTTTCCACATTTAACTGACTAACTTTTAAGCCTTTTATAAAATATTCATACAAGGGAATTGCCAGCTCAGGTTTAGCCGCATCGATGAAACTTGGACGATTTCCTTTCCTGGTTGCTGCGTGCAATGTAAATTGACTGATTACTAAGAGGTCCCCACCAATGTCTTGAATCGAAAGGTTCATTTTTCCTTCCGAATCATTGAAAATTCGCATCTGAGTAATCTTTCGGATCAGCCAATCTGCATCCTCTTCTTGGTCTGTATTTCCAATACCCACCAACAAAACCAAACCGCGCTGGATGCTTCCGTGCTCTTGGTTTTCAATGCTGACTTGCGCCTCAGAAACCCGTTGAATTAATACTCGCATTAATAAGTTTCCTTTTTACGATGAATCTCCGACTCATCTTCCGTCATTAACTGTATATACGTCTGATACCTGCTTTCAGAAATATCTCCGGATTCAACCGCATCTTTAACTGCACATTTTGGCTCATTCAAGTGTTGACAATTGTGGTATTTACAAGCACCAATCAATTCTCGCATTTCAGGGAAATAGTGTGACATAAACTGTTTGTCCAAATCAACAATTCCGAACGCACGAATTCCAGGAGTATCAATGATGTAGCCTCCCGACTCCAGCGGGTGCATCTCTGCAAAAGTAGTGGTATGTTGTCCTTGCTGGTGATACTCTGAAATTTCGCCCACCTTTAAATTCAACTGAGGGTCTAAAGAATTTACCAAAGTACTCTTCCCTACTCCGCTGTGTCCAGAAATCATCACTTGATTGCCATTAATTTCAGCTTTCAAAAAATCAACATTCAACCCCGTTTCTGCTGCGATTTTGTGACATGGATATCCGATACGTCCGTACAAATCAATCAATGCATCAACATACTCCATTTGATCTTCATCGTAGGTGTCGATTTTATTAAACAAAAGTGTGGTCGGAATTCGGAAAGATTCAGCTGCAACCAAAAAACGGTCGATGAAAGCCAAGTGAGTAACAGGAGAAGCAATCGTAACCAATAAATAGGCCCGATCAATGTTGGCTGCCAAAATCTGTGATTTTTTACTCAAATTGGTCGATTTACGGACAATGTAATTGGTACGTTCTTCAAAATCTAAAATTACACGATTACCCTCTTCGTCCACTTTTGGGTCAATAACTACTTGGTCACCAGCAGAAATAGGATTGGTTGTTCGCAATTTATCCATCCGAATTTTACCACGTATGCGACAATTCACGATTTTCCCGCTCTCTAGTTCAACCGTGTACCATTTACCGGTCGATTTTAAAACTTTTCCTCTTTCTGTCATTCGATTGTAAAATTAACGATAATTGATGGAATTTAGGCTATTGGGTAATAGTGGGAATTGAGTTTTAAAATTGTTCAGCAAAATCCTCTCCCTCGGTCCCTGTTAACTTCGTTGCATGCTGCGCAAGTCAAAGAGGGAAGAAAAATATTTACTTCTAAAATAAAGATTATAATTAAGTTTTGTGATTTTTCCCAGAGCTGTAAACTTATTTTTGATTTGAAGTCTGGTTTCCTTCTTTAGAGGAGGATTTAGACTATCCTAAAATAAAAATCACCTCCAACATTCTCTTCCTTGCCTGTCGATGTATCCCCATTTCCCATCGGTAGTTTCAACCAATGAAAAACCTAAGTTAAAAGGAAGTGCATCTTTATATTTTAATTCTGTTAACGGCCTGAATATATCATCAACAAATCCGCACTTGTTATTTATGCAAACCAAGATTTCTTTTTCTGGATCATACCAGCGCTCTTTATATCGATTCATTCGTATTTCATCATAGATTATGGGTAATACTTCTAATCCTTTTTTGTTTATAACTCCATATTTCTTGTTAATTTCTACCAACCAAAAATAATCCCTGCCTTTTTCTGACACAGCGGAAATAACATCATATATTGCGGGTGTAATCGTGTCAAAGCACCAAGAATCATTCTTTTGAAGCGTTAGCTCTTTGCTTACTAACCCCATTTTAGCCCCTGAATAATAGGCGCTTACGGTTGAAAAGTTAGAAGAGTTATTACAAGTTGTGTACATGCGATAATCATCGTGACATACTTGTCCTATGCTGTCAATCACGTGAAATTTTCCATTTTTTTCAACTGCGAATCTTGGTGGATTACGATGTGCACGGTAATCTTGATGGTATATCGTGTCAAAAACAGCTTGCGTTAAAAGCGTCATGGATTTATTTATCAAAGCGTATTTGTCTTTTATTTTAACAACAGCGTAGTTGCCATTGAATGGAAGAACAAAATCAAAATCAGCACTTAGCTTATTAAAATTACTGTCCACATAACACCATTTGTCGCCTTCCCGAAAAGGAAAAACAGCTGATGAATAATACGGCTTGGCATCTGAATATAACATCAACAGATGCTTTTGGTTGTCGGGGTCTAACCAATAAACTTGAAATTGTCCGAGGTCTGAAATTTTATATCGTTTTAAATCAATGACTCTTTTAGTACCAGAATAGTTCCTCAGCAAAGATTTAGCCGATAAAACAATCTCTTTTTCCGCCACATTTACTTCTATTTTGATCTTGTTTTTTTTGTATTCTCTGTAGCTGATTGTTAACTCCAACGTATTGTTATTGAATTTTACATGCGGAGGTATAATTGAATCAAAATAAAGACCTTGTCCTTTCACAGTGAAAGAAAACAATATCGTTAAAAGAAGAAATATTATTTTGGTCATTTTCTGTTTGTTTTCGGGATTCGATCGTGATTTGTTATAGTTAGATATTACTAAGACAAGAATTTAAATATAGTAAAGTTCCAATGAACTAAAACAGAATTCAGTTTCGCATACTCGAAAGTACAATGTTTTCTGTATAAAAACAATCGTTCTCTTTGAAAATTCAAAATAGTTTTTTACATTTGTGTTAGAGGTACGTTCGCACGGCGAATCAGAGACCTATTCCGATTTATCGGGAGCCCATGTAGTATATTTTGGAACTTAACATTTTTGACAATCAAGGGAGCCTCAAGAATTCGATGGCGGGCCGCAGCAGGAAACTGTAGAGAATTTCTCTCAGCGGATTACAAAACATTCTGGTAACCTTAAGCGTGTTTCTGAAGTTCTCAGAAATTCAGCTACATGGGTTTATTTTTTCTTTACCTCATCTACTTAAACAACCACCTAATTTAACATGACACTATGAAAATCAAATACTTTTTGACCGTCATCTTTGGCTTATTATTGCTCGTTGAACCTGCTCACTCTCAGACAAACACCACTGTAAACATCGATGTAAATGGGGTAAATAGAAGTTATCGAATTTATGTGCCAGCCATCTATTCAAGTAGCAACGCCGTTCCATTGGTTTTTAATTTTCATGGTTACACTTCCACCAATCAACAACAAGAGGTTTATGCTGATTTTCGTGGAATCGCAGATACAGCTAATTTCATTATCGTGCATCCACAAGGTTTAAACATCGGCGGAGGAACTGGTTGGAATACGTTTGCAGCAGTTTCTACAAATCAAGGAGATTTGAATTTTGTGGAAAAGATGCTCACGAAAATTAGCAGCGATTACAACATCGATCAAAATCGAATTTATAGCACAGGAATGAGTAACGGAGGATTTATGAGTTACGACTTAGCTTGTTTTATGAGCGACCGTTTTGCTGCGATCGCTTCTGTTACTGGCGGAATGATTCCTTCGCATAAAAATGCTTGTCAAGCAAGTCATCCAACGCCTGTGATGCAAATTCATGGGACTGCTGATGCAGTTGTAAGTTTTGACGGAAGTTCGATTGGTAGTTTACATGTTGATTCACTGGTGAAGTTTTGGGTTAAATACAATAACTGTAATCTAACTCCAGTTTTCACGGCTGTGCCGGATGTTGTTACCACCGATAATTGCACCGCAGAGCATTATGTTTATTCTGGTGGAACGCATGGTGCAACGGTAGAATTCTTTAAAATTATTGGCGGTGGACACAATTGGGCTGGTGCTCCGATTTCTATCAATGGCAATACAAACATGGACATCAGTGCATCCAAAGAAATTTGGCGTTTTTTCAGTAAGTACAAATTGAATGATTTGATCTTGAAAACAGGAAACATCGAGAAAAATAAAAACATTCTTGTTTATCCAAACCCAACTCAAAACCAAGTAACGATTGAACTTGAAAATTCAGACAATACTATTTTTGAATTGTATGATGCAACGGGAAGATTAATACAGCGAAATGAGTTGACTTCTGGCAACAACGAAATCTCCACAAGTCAATTAACGCAAGGAGTTTTCATGTACACCTTAACTCAAAATCAACGCATTGTTCAATCTGGAAAAATTGTAAAAGCGAACTAAAGAACGAAAGAATGCTTATCCGTGAATTGTTTCTTCCTTACCGTAATTGACGATGATCGAACCTTCGTACTCCAACCATTCTTGCCATCTTTTATTTACATCACCTTCACCATATTTTCTAGCAAAACCTAGGAAAGTAGTATAATGTCCTGCTTCACTAATCATCAACTCTCTGTAAAAGTTCGATAATTCGGGATCTTTGATGTTTTCAGAAAGAACTCTAAAACGCTCACAGCTTCTTGCTTCGATCATGGCAGAGAAAAGCAGACGATCTGTCAAAGCTTGTTTACGGCTCCCGTCTTTTTTTAAGAATTTCATCAATTCATTCACGTAATTATCTTTGCGCTCGCGTGCTAGGGTCAATCCTTTCTTTTTAATCAAGTCGTGAACCATTTGGAAATGCTCCATTTCTTCACGCGCAATCACTAACAGTTCAGTCACTAACTCTTCTAATTCAGAATTCATTGCAATCATCGAAATTGCATTCGAAGCTGCTTTTTGTTCGCACCATAAATGATCCGATAATACCTCACTGATATTAGACTCTACAATATTTACCCAACGCGGGTCCGTTTTAAGCTTTAATCCCAACATGACATTCTATTAAAAAAGAACTACAAAGTTAAGGATTATTTCAACTTCCCTGCCGTTTCATACGTCTATTAAACAACAGTCAAAGGATTCAGCACTATTTTTCATCAAAAGAAACGGAATATATAGATCCTAAAGTGATTGTTTCATTATTTTTCATTATTTTTCAGGTATGAAACTACTCTTATTACTAATTTTCAGCAGTTTTGCCTTGCTCACTTACAGTCAGGAAATAGAACACTCGCACTCCATTCATCATGCTTTCATCGAAAACAAAGGTCAATGGGATTCTAAGGTATTATTTAAAACCCGTTTTAACGGTGGGAACCTTTGGGTTGAACAAGGTAAATTGATGTTTCATTTACAAGATTATGCTGCTTTTCAAGCCGCGCATGCAAATCCGTATTTTGAAGGAGAATCCAATTTTTACAGACAACATGTCGTTCATCTCAATTTTAAAGGAGCGCAAGAAGTTCACAAAATCACCAAAGAAAAACCGACAAAGGCTTATTACAACTTCTTTCACGGAAACGATAAAAGCAAGTGGCAGGGTGGTGTTCACGGATACTCTGAAGCGACTCTTCATCAACTCTACAATGGAATCAACCTGAAGTTAATTGAAGAAAACGAAGAATTAAAATACGAATTTCAGGTGGCACCTCATGTCAACCCAAACGTCATTCAATTGGACATTCAGGGGAAGGACAAAGTCAACATCGACAAAGAAGGAAACCTCAACATTCACACACCTTTGGGAATCATCCGAGAGAAGAAACCGTTTGCTTATCAAATCATCAATGGGAATATACGGGAAGTAAGCTGTAATTTCAAACTGAAAGACGATTTGGTGATTTTTGAACTTGGGAAATACAACGAGCGCATTGAGTTAATCATCGATCCAACCTTGATTTTCGCAACTTATTCGGGTTCCATCACTGACAACTTTGGGATGACAGCAACCTACGGCTATGATGGAACTGCATTTTCGGGCGGAACGATTTACGGAAACTCCTATCCTACTCCAGATCCAAATGCTTTTGATGTAACTTCCAATTTCACAGTGGTGAATGTTTACAATTCCGTGACCACAGATGTTTTTGTATCTAAATACGCAGAAGACGGCTCTACGATGATTTGGACGACTTTTTTTGGTGGCGGAGATAACAGCAAAGGAACAGAAACCATTCACAGTCTGATTTGTGATCAACAGAACAACTTATATATGTATGGAGCTACGTCGAGTACCGACATTCCCATTCAAAATGGCTTTCAACCTATTCACGGTGGTGGTAGTGCTTTGTATGTGAGTTACAACGGAGCGAATTTTGACAATGCCGGAGTAGATATTTATGTGGCCAAATTTAGCGCAGACGGACATCAGTTACTTGCTTCCACCTATGTTGGTGGATCTGAAAATGACGGTGTTAACTACAACATTCATGGCGGAAATTATCCAGCTGCTTTATACGATTCTTTGACTTCGAATTATGGGGATCAATTTAGGGGAGAAATCATGCTGGACGCAGCCGGAAATTGCATCATAGCTTCCTCTTCTCGTTCCAGTAACTTCCCAACCCAAAACGCAATTCAACCCACCCTTGGCGGGATGCAAGACGGAGTGATCTTCAAATTAAATTCTGATTTTTCAGCGCTTTTGTTTTCCACTTTTATGGGAGGCTCCAACAACGACGCTTGTTATTCAGTCAAAATTGATTCCAGCTACAACATCGTTTTCTCTGGAGGTTCTAGTTCTACCAACCTACCCACAACTCCCGGAGCATGGCAACCCAATTACCAAGGTGGAAAAGCAGACGGTTTTGTGGGAAAATTAGATCCAACCGGAACCGCATTAACGCATTTATCGTATGTAGGAACCAGTAATTATGACCAAGCTTTTTTTGTTGAAATTGATAGGAACGACAATGTTTTTCTTTTGGGTCAATCGCGTGGTGGATTATTTCCAGTCACCAATGCCGCCTACTCCGTTCCTTCTAGCGGTCAGTTCATCGCCAAGCTTTCTTCTGATTTATCCACACTTGAAAACTCAACTGTCTTTGGAAATGGGAATGCAGGTCTGAATATTTCACCTTCCGCCTTTCTAGTTGACTTCTGTGGAAACATTTACGTTTCTGGTTGGGGCGCGAATATTCTTCAAAACACCCCTTTAAATGGGATGGATGTCACCACAGATGCTTTTCAACCCAACTCCCCCAATGGATTTGATTTCTACTTGATGGTAGTCAATCGTACATTTAGCACGCTCTTGTACGGAAGTTATCTTGGTGGAAACCAAGCAAGAGAACACGTGGATGGCGGAACATCTCGCTTCGACAAAAACGGAATTGTTTATCAATCTGTTTGCGGTGGCTGTGGAGGTTACAGTGATTTCCCAACAACTGCTGGCGCTTGGTCAAACAATAATTTAAGTTCCAATTGCAACAACATTCTCTTCAAATTTGATTTTGGAATCACACCAAAAGCGGAATTTACAGCAGATACAACTAGTGGCTGTGCTCCGCTTACCATTACATTTGACAACACTTCTACCGCCACAGATTCTTATCAGTGGATTTTTGGAGACGGTTCGGTGGACTCACTCACTTTCAACCCAACGGTAACGTACGATACACCAGGAACTTATTATGTCAAACTTCTGGTGACCGATTCCATTTGTCAAATTACCGACTCAGCAGAAATCACCATTCATGTATACGACTCGCTCGTAATTGATGTGGTCGATATTTTGGAACTCTGTCAACCCGCTCCCATCACACTGATCGGAAACACTTATGGAACTGCCACCCAATTTCATTGGTCCTCCGACAATCAGTTTACAGATATGCTGAATGCAAATTTAGCTGATTCTACCTTAACGATTACTCCCAGCGGTTCGACTGTTTACTATTTTCAAGCCTCTAATGCCTATTGCTCCATGTACGATAGCGTCATTGTTAATTTTGTCAGTTCTGGAATTGAATTGAGCGGTCAAACCGGAATTTGCATCAATGAATCCACCTTGATCACCGTCAACAACATCAACCCAGCTGTCAACTTGACGTATTCTTGGTCGCCCGCCTCCATTATCACACAACAAAACAGTGCAACTACCGTGACCGTCCAACCGGATAGTTCTCAATATGTTTATGTTACTGCCAGTACGATTGACGGATGTATCATCGAAGATTCGATATTCATTAACGTAAGTCCGCTGGGAAATATCAATGTTGAGGCCAGCGCTTCGAATTACAGCGTGATGGAAGGTGACGATGTAGATTTATTTGGACAGCCTGCTGGATATGCCTATCAATGGGAGCCAGCTGGTGACGTAAACTCTCCCAACTCACAAAATACGAGCGCAAAGATTCCGGGTGATCGAATTTTTACGCTTACAGTTTCAGATGCTTTTTGTGCTAAATCGGATACAGTTCATATAAAAACAATTCCATTTGTTTGTGAGCATCCTTTCATTTTTGTACCAAATGCTTTTTCTCCAAATGGCGATGGTGATAATGATATTTTATATGTTCGAAGCGCCATCACAACGGAAATTCTTTTTAGAGTGTTTGATCGTTGGGGAGAAATGGTTTGGGAATCTACCAGTTTACACATTGCTTG
>SMEQ01000309.1_pt1 | contig 15171 bp, 15 predicted proteins | sample 2456281 | NCBI WGS metagenome assembly SMEQ01 (sample SAMN10132596, study PRJNA489261) | soil metagenome | isolation source: day1 antibiotic-loamy sand soil ammended with raw manure from dairy cow... | place: USA | collected 2015-04-01
AACTATCTGGCAGCAAGAGATCAGCGTACTTAACTGTGCACCCTCGGCATTTTACCCCATGGTCGAACTAGCCACGGATGAACAGCTAAATAACTTAGCCAGTTTGCGACTGCTATTGTTTGGTGGCGAATCCATCAACCTGAATAACCTACAACACTGGATTCAGTCGCCTAGCTTTAACGCTAGCTTGGTGAATATGTACGGCCCCACCGAATGTACCGATATCGCCACCGCCTTTAGTTTAACAGCGGAAGAAGTACAGCAATGGCCAAGCGATAAAGCCATTCCTATTGGCCAGCCAATACCCGGTGTTTCGCTGTATGTACTAAACGAACAGCTACAAGCCGTGCCGCAAGATTTGCCAGGCGAACTGTATATCGCCGGTAGCAGTGTCGGTGCAGGTTATTGGCAACGGCCAGAAATGAATGCTGAAAGCTTTATTGAAAACCCTTACAGCCAAAACAACAGCGACACCATCCTGTATAAAACAGGCGATAGAGTGATCAGCAAAAACGGTGAACTCTATTACCTAGGCCGTAAAGACTTCCAAGTAAAACTCCACGGTTTACGTATGGAGCTAGGCGAAATCGAACAAGCGATTAAACAACTAGGTGATCATATCGACAGCTATGTGTTGGTCGATAATGAGCAGCTATTAGCCTTTGTGCGCTGTGAAGAAATACCCGATAACGCCATCGCCACGCTACAGGCACAGCTGCCCGCTTATATGCTGCCGAAGAGCTTAATCCGTGTGGATAGCTGGCCGCTGAATGCGCATGGCAAGATAGACCGCAATGCCTTATTAGCACTAGATCGCCCAAGTGAAAGCAGCACGTCAGTTGCGCCCCGCACAGAAACCGAACAACAGTTAGCTGCCCTTTGGCAAGAGGTGCTAGGTGATAGCGTAGGTATTCACGATAACTTCTTCGGTGCCGGTGGCGACTCCATTGCAGCGGTACGATTGGTAGCAAGAATCGAGCTATTCTTCTCGATCAAAATACCGGTATCGTCCTTATTTAACGCACAAACCATTGCCCAGTTAGCTTTGTTAATTGACCAACAAACCGGTGCATGGTCACCCATCGTGCCAATCCAGCCGCAAGGCCATAAAACACCGATATTCGCCGTGCACGCTATCGGCGCGATGGTAATGAGCTATAAGGATTTAGCCCAAAGCCTAGGCACAGAACAACCGTTTTACGGCATTCAAGCCTTAGGTTTTGAAGAAGGCCAAGAGCCGTTCACCGCGTTGAATGAAATGGTTGCCTACTACACCGCTGCGATAAAGCAACAACAACCTGAAGGGCCATACCGCTTAATAGGTCACTCCTTTGGTGGCTTAATCGCGGTGGAAATTGCCCGGCAATTACTAACAGAAGGCAAACAAGTGGAGCAGCTGATACTGCTAGATACCCACATGCCAGTGAAGTACATGGAGAGCTTCACCGACGATGCCACCATGCTAAAAGCCTTTGCTGAGCATAACTTTGGTGTGGTGAATATTCCGCTCAGTGCTTTACGTAAACTGCCACAAGATAAAATGATCGATACCGTCGCCGAGCAATTTACAGGCATAGTCAGTGCCGACTTTATTCATCGTGCCATTAGTATCATCAAAGGCTTCCAGCAAATGATGCGTTCCTACAAGCCACAGCCATTAGCCATGCCTATAACGCTAATACGGCCAAAACAGCAAAGTGCGGTACAAAAGCTTGCGAATATCAGCCGAGGTAAATCGAATAAAACCCTAGGCTGGGATAAAATCACCCCGCAATTAACGGTTAAAACAACAGCAGGCGATCACCACAGCATGCTACAAGGCGATAATGCCAAAGCGCTGGCAAATATCTTAGAAAACTTGTTGGATAAAGAATGATAAATAAACAGCAGCCCTGCTTATGCGGCAAAAACAAAACCTGGCAACAATGCTGCGGCCGATTTCTTGATGGCAGTGAACACGCAAAAACCGCCGAGCAATTAATGCGCTCACGCTATAGCGCTTATGCCGCTGGCGGTTATGGGGATTATCTGCTCGCTACCTGGCACCCAGCCACCGCAGGCGGTTTAAGTGCAGCGGAATTATCTATCAAAAGTCATGATTGGTGTGGCTTAAAGGTTTTGGATAAAGCCCAAGAGGGCGATAAAGCCACGGTGGAATTTATTGCGTGGCATAAAAGTGAAGAAGCAGAAGGCGCAAGCCAGCGCGACGGCCAGTGGGTGCAATCTCTGCACGAGAAATCCAGTTTTGTACGCATTCATAGCCGCTGGCTATATGTAGGCGGCGAGATAAGCTAGCCAGCGCTTGCTGTACTATTGGGCTGCTAAGGCTTTTTCAATATCAGCAGCAATAGCCTCAGGTTTTGTAGAGGGCGCATAACGCTTGATAACTTTGCCATCGCGGCCGACTAAAAACTTAGTAAAATTCCACTTAACCCGCTCGGTGCCGGCAATGCCCTTAGCTTCGCTTTTTAGATGTGCAAACAAAGGATGTGCATCAGCGCCATTTACATCAATTTTGGCAAACATAGGAAAGCTAACGCCGTAATTCACTTGGCAAAAATCCGCAATGCTTAAATCATCCGCAGGATCTTGATTGGCAAATTGATTACAGGGAAAGCCCAGCACCACCAAGCCTTGTTCTTGATAGTTTTTATACAGTTTTTCTAAACCTTCAAACTGTGGTGTAAAACCGCATTTGCTTGCTGTATTCACAATTAATAGCACCTTGCCTTGGTGCTCATTCAAGCTTTGCTCTTTGCCGCTGATAGTATTGGCAGTAAACGAGTAAATAGAATCCGACATAATCAAGCCTTTGTAATAGGGTGTGTCTGCATTTTACACAGATAAAAAGCTAAGCCACAATGGGTCAATCAAATGTGCCGCTGCTATGGCAAAAGTGCGGACTAATAGTATAGAGTACGCATCAAACGAACACAGTATATAATGCTGGAACGCCACCCTCTGAGTTAAAAGAAAATGCCCGTATATTTACCACGCAGTATTATTCTCGTCTTAGCTTTATTGCTAGCCGCCTGTAGCACAACCGAGGTGCGTCAGGGGCCGATGGTAAAGGCGAAGTCGATTTTGCTATTGCCTTTAAGTTCTTTGCATAGTGAGCTTGCTGAAGCGGGGCATGGCATAACCCAGGATCTCAATCAGGTATTGGGAAAGAAAAAATTCACAGTCATCAACCCCGATGATCAGCAAGTACAAGCAGCAAGCGATCAAGCCTTGGCGGCGGCAGGTGCCGTGTATGACCCTTCCATAGGCCAGTTTTTACCGATGGATAGATTGGTGTATATTAAAAGCCTGATCGATTATTACAGCACACAATTTGATTTCGAGGTGTTAATTCAGCCTGAGTTGTTAATACGCAACGCTGATGTAGTAGGCGATACCGCAACCTGGGATGGCGTAGAGCGCAGTGTTGAATTAAGCAGCAAGCCAAAAACGCCTTATAGGGCGTTAAAAACCGTGCGCGGCGTTTCGATAAGGCTCTCAGCCTACAGCCATAATGGTGCGGATTTATTGCATAGCTATGCGGGTATTGGCTTACCTTATACGATTAACTACGCTGTCAAACCACCAGCATTTGATCTAAAAACTGTATTGTTTACAGAAAAAGAACAGCGTCAAGCCGCTGAGAATGCATTAAAACCCTTTTTCTATCAGGTGAAATACCATGCCAAGTAATACCATCAAAGTACGACGCAGTGCTTTATATATGCCTTGTTCTAACCAGCGTGCCTTAGAAAAAGCCACCACACTTGAAGCAGATGTGCTGCTATTTGACTTAGAAGATGCAGTAGCCCCTGCTAATAAGCCGCAAGCACGAGAAATGATCGTTGCTGCTTTAGCAAACTTGGATTATCAACACAGAGAAAAAGTCGTGCGCGTCAACGGCCTTGATAATCTGTGGGGTATGGATGATTTAAAAGCACTAAAAGATAGCCAATTTGATGCGCTATTAATACCCAAAGCCGAAAGCATAGAACAAGTAAACCAAGTAATCGCTGTATTCGATAGGCCCATCGCCATCTGGTTAATGATAGAAACCCCCAAAGGCGTACTCAATGTAGAGAAACTCGCCCAGCACCCGCAAGTACACGTATTAGTGATGGGTACTAATGATTTAGCCAAAGAGCTGCGCGTACAGCAATCTGCCGAGCGCGCAGAATTCTCCTATGCCTTTGGCCGCTGCCTACTCGCCGCCAGAGCTTATAACTGCGATATTCTCGATGGTGTTTACAATCAACTCGATGATTTAAAAGGCCTAGAGGCTGAATGTTCGCAGGGTAAAATGCTAGGTTTTGATGGTAAAACCCTGATTCACCCCAAACAATTGGCCATAGCTAACAGCGTGTTTATGCCAAGCGAGCAAGAAATCCTGCAAGCCAAAAATATCATCGCCGCTTGGCAAGAAGCCGATGATAAAGGCGTGATTGTTGTTGATGGTAAATTAGTCGAAGAGCTGCATGTAGAGCAAGCAAAACGACAGCTAGCCATGGCAGAAAGCGTATCGGCGAGTCAAGAATAAAGAGCTGTGTGAGCGAATCTTATTCGCGATGGTTTTTTAAAACAATAATAAAAGAAGGCAAGAAGTAACGTGGTAGCCAGTGGCAAAAAAGTACTCATCGTAACCCGCAATCTACCGCCACTTATTGGCGGTATGGAGCGTTTAAACTGGCATATTGCCGATGAGCTTTCCAAACAACACCAGGTGAGCCTGCTTAGTCATAAAGAAGCAAAAGCCCAAGCCCCTAAAGACGCTATATTTCATGCTGTGCCACTTAAACCACTATCACTTTTTTTACTGCTCGCCTTTATAAAAACCCTTTATCTATGCCTAAAAAAACGCCCCGATATATTGCTGGCGGGCAGTGGGCTAACTGCGCCCATCGTGGTGTTTTGGGCAAAAATATTCCGTAAAAAAAGCATGGTGTATATTCACGGATTAGACATCAACAATGCAAGCAAGGTGTATCAGTCACTATGGTTACCCTTTATTCGTGCAGCCGATACCGTCATTGCCAACAGCACGCCAACGCGCCAACTTTGCCTACAGAACAAAGTAAAAGAAGAGAAAATACATATTATTCACCCCGGTGTTAGTTACCCTGCAAAAGCACCCGATATTGAGTTGATCCAACAGCTAAAAAAACAGTACGGGTTAGAAAATAAAAAGGTTCTAATATCGGTAGGGCGCTTAACCGAGCGCAAAGGCTTAAACGAATTTATCAACCAAAGCTTTGCCGATATTGTAAAGCAGCAGCCGAATACCGTGCTGTTGATTGTGGGTGACACACCAAGCCAGTCCTTAAATAAAAACCTACAATCGAAAGAGCTAATTCTAGCTACAGCAAAAAAACACAGTATCACTGATAATATAATTTTCACGGGGAATATAAGTGACGACGCTATTTTGTCTAGCATTTATTATTTGTCAGACATCCATGTATTCCCAGTAAAACATATCCCAGAAGATCCCGAAGGTTTTGGTATGGTCGCGATAGAGGCAGCCGCGCACGGTAAACCAACCATCGCTTTCGCTACCGGTGGCATAGTGGATGCGGTAAAGAATGAGCAATCCGGCTATTTAATCGCTAATCAGCAATACGCAGAATTAACAGAAAAAATATTGGTTTTGTTAGAAGATAAAACATTGATTGAAGAAGAGCACTGCAAGCAGTTTGCCGAGCAGTTCGCCTGGCACCATCTAGCAGCAAAATTCAGCCAGCTTATGTAATAGTGCCAGACTTGAGAAAACGATTAAGCCGCTAAAGACTTAACAAACACCTGATTCAATACCAGCTTCACCGGCTGCGCCAAGCTATCACCCACAGGGCAATGATTTTGTAAGTGCTCAACCAACCGATCGATATTGGCCTGCGGTGAAGCGCTCTGAATATGAAAATCATAACGAATTTCAGAATAACCCGGGCGAACGGGCGCTTTACCAAAAAAGCCATCAAGATCCAAATCACCTTCCACTTCTACACGAAAGTCATCCAGCTCTACATCAAACTGCTTGGCGTAAACACGCGCCACAATCGCCTGGCACGCCGCAAGCGAGCCTAATAAAGCCTCGATAGGGTTCATGCCGGTATCGGTACCGCCAAGCTCTTTAGGCTCATCAATGGCCAAAGTAAAGCTTCTCGCCTTAACGGTAACCTTAACGCCTTGCTCTAACTGCGCCTGTGCTTTAAATTGCTGAATTGCCATGGTTAAATCTCTTTAAAAAGGAAAGGATGAAAAGCCTGAATTGTAGAGATTTAAGCACTGTGTGTGAAATAACCAATAGTGCTGTACTTATGCACTTAAGTTCTTCTCTTTACGTTAAACTGTAAAGAGTAACAGGCATATGAATCCTTTAGAAGGCAAAGCAAGCATGAAGAACTTATTAAAGATGGAGCCTAAGCCCGATACTTTTGAAAGTTGTGATGAAGAGAAGCCACAAAAGTATATATTTGAAAGGAAAGGGCATGCGACGACAGATCTGTCATCACGTAGCCTTAAAGCCTTGAAGATAGAACGATTACTCAACTTACAGAATAAGCCGAATAATGCACCTATACAGCTGCTTGAAGTTGGTTGCGGATCGGGCGGAATATCTGACTATTTCGCAACGCACCCAAGTTTGCAGTGCGAAGTACATGCAGTTGATGTAAACGATAATCGTAAAGTGAGTTCATCTTATCAATTCCAGTTGGTGGATAGTGTAGTCCTCCCTTTTGAGGATGAGTTCTTTGATGTTGTTATTACCAATCATGTTATAGAGCATGTAGGTGACACGGAGGCTCAAATTGAGCACTTGCAAGAAATTCAGCGGGTTTTAAAAGAAGATGGTATTGTTTATCTTGCAGTACCTAATCGATGGATGCTAACAGAACCGCACTATAAGCTTCGGTTTTTAAGTTGGTTGCCGCATAGCTGGCGAACGCCGTATTTAAAGTGGCGCGGGGAAGGTGAGCTTTATGATTGCGAGCCGCTAGCAATGACCGAGTTAGAAAAAATGCTCACTTTATGTAATTACCGCTGGGAAAATATCTGTATCGATGCGTTTCGAGAAACATTAAATATAGAGCATCCCAATGCGTTTATAACGAGACTAGTTAATACTTTGCCGGATGTCTTTTTTAGGCCATTGAAGCCAATAATTCCTACGTTAATCTATAGTTTAGAGCTTGCTGGCGAAGGCGATCTTCCTGAAAAATAATATTGCTTTATCCGGTCTTTAAAGCAATTCAACTAAGCCTTTTTCAAGCAAAGCAATCGATTGCTTCCAGTCGGGTATATCAATATTGGTCTTTTCTAAGGCATTAAGTTGTTGTATGGCTCGGTTTGCTAGGCTTTTATAGTCGCTTGGAGAGTAAAGTAGCGATTCATTTAGCAAGCTTCTCATGTCGCCAACAGCACTAGCAATGATGGTGAGTTCAGTGGCTAGCATCTCGTATGCTTTTTGTGGAAAGCAATAGCGACCAAAATCATCGTCAGGAATGCACAAAATGCCAATATCTAACGCCTGAAATAAACACACAACATCTTGATGAGCTAACAAACCTAAATAAATGACTCGGTCATCATCAGGTAAAGGCGTGTTAGCTTCTGTAGGACCAGCTAAAACCAAATAAACGTTATCATCGCGTTCTTTTATAATGGCCCAAGCCTGAAATAAGTCGTCAATGCCTTTCATTTTAGTTAAGCCACCTGCAGTACCTACCAGTTTTGCTGTGGTGGGTAGGTTTAACTTTTGCCTTGCTGCAAGTTTCTCGCCGGGCAGGAATAGACTTTTGTCTATCACGCTAGGCATAGCCAAAATATTATGTATATCTGGGTGTTGGTGACGAACCTTGTCCGCTAAAGAAATGCTAGTTGTACTGATAAGCTGAGCCTTATCTAAAGCGCGATGGAATAAGTGAGTAAAAAATGGAATTCTCGCTTGCTGGTAAGACTCAAAATTATCATATAAATCAGCTACAAATGGTTTGCCTAATTTCTTAGCACACCACGCCCCAATAATAATATGCGGTATATCTGAGGCCGCAATAATAATGTCAGGCTGAAGCTTTTTGAGTTCGCGTAATAAATGCCAAGGATAATTAAGTAGAGCTGGTTTTGATAAGCCAAGATAGCTTTTTCCGTGCCACACTAACGATTTTTGTTCGTCACTTTCATCCCAAGTGCCTTGGGTGTGTGATTGATAGCTTAAGCAAAATGCGTTCACTTGGTGGCCAAGCAATGCCAGTTGATTAGGTATTTCATATAGGCGTGCGTATTTGTCCAGAATTACATCCTTAGACATATATTGCCGTTTACATAGAAAAGCTATTTTCAACTATTTTCCGCCTAAAATTTTACTGGCTGCATTTAAAGCAGCACCAACAACTTGATCCATATTGTAATAACGATATTCTGCTAAACGGCCAACAAAGCTAACATTTTCTTCTTGCCTGGTTAAAGCATGATACTTTTTAAATAGTAATTCATTTTCATCACGTGGAATCGGGTAATAGGGCTCACCCTCAGCTTGGGGGTACTCACGCATAATAGATGTGCCAGAGTGCTGTTGCCCTGTTAGGTGTTTGAACTCTGTGATGCGAGTGTAAGCATGATCATTAGGGTAGTTCACGGTCCCTACCTTCTGAAATTGTGGCGTTGTGGCAATATGCTCATGTTCAAAACGCAAAGAGCGATAAGGTAAGCGGCCATAGCAATAGTCATAATATGCATCAATAGGGCCAGTATAAACAATATGATGGTAAGCGCTTGTATCCAGCTCAAAAAAATCTACACCTGTTTCTACGGTGATATTCGGATGTTGCAGTAGATTTTCAAACATCTTGGTATAGCCGTGCAATGGCATTACTTGATAAGTGTCAGTGAAGTATCGGTCATCCGTATTCGTACGCACTGGAATACGTGCAGCAACGCCGGCTTTTAATTGTGAAGGCTCCAAACCCCATTGCTTGCGCGTGTAATTTAAGAAGAATTTCTCATATAAATCTTGCCCAACGCTATTTAACACGACATCTTCGCTAGTGCGAACAGGGTCTTTGGGGACACGCACTTTTTCAAAAAAAGCGGCTGCATCTACTTCATCTAAATCCAATTGATAGAGGTGATTCAAGGTGTCGCGATTAATAGGGAATGGGTAAGTCTTGCCATCCACAACGCCTAACACGCGATGCTCATAAGGCCGCCACTCAGTAAAACGAGAGAGATAGCTAAATATACGTTCACTATTAGTATGGAAGATATGCGGGCCATAGCGGTGCACTAATACACCATTAGCGTCTAGCCCATCATAAGCATTGCCAGCGATATGCGATCGTCGGTCTATGATATGAACAGCATGACCAGCTTCGGCTAGCTCGCGCGCTGTGACACTGCCGGCAAAGCCAGCACCTACGATAAGATAGGGGTGAGACATAAAAGCCTTATTAATCGTTGAGTTATTGTATGTGTTTTATAAAGCTTTGCGATTGGCTAATCGCAAATGCTTAAAAAGGTCTATTCAAGGTTTTCATATTGAGTGTAGCAACCTGTAGCAATATCTTAAGAGTTAAACAGGCTCAAGTATTGGTCAACACTAGCATCTACTGAAAACTGATCTGCCCTTTTCTTTACATTCTCTGGTTGTTTTCCATATGTTATAACTTTCATTATGTTTTCAGCTAACATTTCTGCATTATTGTTAGGCGTAAGAGTTCCAAATTTGCCGTTATTCAATATTTCTTTAGCACCATTTAAGTTGTCAGTGGCAATAACTTGTGTTCCACACGCCATAGCTTCAATTAGCACAGTAGGAAGCCCTTCCCATTTAGAGGTCAGTACCAGCACATCAGATTGGCGCATATAGGCGTATGGATTGATGCAATAGTCTAAGAAAAGCACGTTTTTAGAAATCTTTAGCTCATTTATAAGTGATATTAATTTTTCCTTTTCTGGTCCTTCACCAATTAAAACGAGTTTACTAGGGGCTGATTCGTTAACAATAGAAAAAGCATTTAAGAGTAGTTGAATGTTTTTCATCTCAACCAGTCGGCCTACAAAAAGGATTATGGGTGTTTGTTTGTTACTAAACCAAGGGTGGCTTATATCGTCAAAGCTAAGCTTGGTAAGCTTTTGACTGATAATGGGGTTGTAAATAACGTGAATTTTTTCGAGTGGGTACTTAATAAAAGAAGATAAATCTTTTGCAACATTGTGAGAAACAGCTACAACAGCATCTGCTTTTGAATATAAGCGCTTCATTAAAAAAGGTATGATTCGGTCGCTGACTTTTTCTGATTTAAATACATCTGCAGAAGGTTCGCTATGCTCGGTTAGTATTATTTTTGTTGGTGATTGCGCTAGTAATCTAGCCAATGACGCAATGTTGTTAGCAGAAGAGCCTGCAGTGATTAGCACGTCAGCCTGAGCTTTCTTTAAATAATTAGCTAATGGCCAAATAGATAGGAAGGGTCTGCTTTCAGGCAGGAGGATGAGGTTGGCGTCGCATGGTAACAAATGGTCAAATTGGTGAGGCCACTGTTCATGTATTGTCACAATGTCGACTTTATAGCCTCTATCTATAATAGCACTAGCAAGGGTTAGCATTACTTGAGTAAGGCCGCCGTGAAGTATGCGAGGAAGGAAAAAGCTAATTTTTTTTATCGTCATATATAACGTTTTTACAGGCTGTCAAAGGAGCTCAGTTTGTGGTATTCAAAAAAACAGATTTATGCTAACGAATTTATTAATAGATTCAGCTAATTGATTGGCTAGAGTTTCTAGTCGTTAGTATTCAATACTAAGACTGTGAAAGCAATGGCCGTGAGTTTGGGGCTAGGTAACTTTATCATATATAGAGTTTTCCAGAAAATAGCGTAACGTAGTGGGGCAGTGAATTTGTCCACTAATTAGAGTTGTATCTATAGGATGTTGTAACTAGCTAACAATGATTAAAGTTTTATTTTTCGAGTGATTATGGATGGAGAGTATTTGAAAGATTTTTATTTTTATAACTTATTGATTCTATTGGTAGCAAGGGGCGGAGTTGAACTTTACCTATAACGCATTGATTTAAAATGCAAAAATATAAATAAATTTTTTATGTACCAACACAAATACCAGCAATATAGCGTCGCTTACAATTACATATTTTGAATTGATTCGCCGCAGGCTTCGATCGGCCTCAAATGCTAATTGCAATAGGGCGGTATTTATTTTAAGTTTAATTTTGCATGCTCTGATGCTAGGGAGCGAATTTCTCTAAGCGCTGAGCTCCTCTTGTCTCGTTCTTTTTTAAGTTCGTCTACTTGCGAATCATATTCTTTAATTGCATCGGTTAATAGCTCATTAGATCTCGCTTCAGCGCTGACAATCTCTTCATGTGTTTTGTGGCTGATATTTATGTAATCTCTTAAGGCTGCACACTGATGTGTATGGTTTTCATAGGCAGTGATTAACGCATTATACATATCCAGTAGCTGATCATTTAGCTCTCCTATCTGGTCATTGTTTTTTGCCAAACTTTGCTTTAACTCGCTGACTTCTTTTCTGTATTTAATAATTGTAGCGTTATCAGCTTCAATCAAACTCTCTAAAGTTGATTCTTGCTTCATTCTCTGTGCTTTAGCCATTTTTGCAAGCTGGCTTGTGGCGGATTTACTGAGAAAAAACGTCTTTTGTATTTTGTCGCTCGTCTTTCTCTTTTGATGGCTATTCCATGCTTTTTTCATTAGCCGATCAATTTCCATTATTTGCCAGTAGGGAGCGCCCATAGAATTTGTGTGTTTAGAAAGAGTCTCTTTAAGGAATGTTGTGTAGCCTATTAAGTTTGCTTTTGAATGTGGGTAAGTGAAAAGCCTTCCTAGCTCATAATAATGCTCAGGCAAGAGGATGGAGAGAAAAGAACTATGTTTTCTTTCGAGGTGTTTTATAGCCCACTTAATATCCAGCTCATCATGGACGTTATCTAGCCAAGAAAATGGCGTGTCATTTTTCGGATTCATAAACACCTATCTGTGCAAAAAAACATATATAAAAGTATAGCACTATTTTTAGAACTTCGTGTGCCATTATGTTCTACACCATGTGTTCTACCATTTGTTCCACCATTAGTTACACCAAGTGCTCCACTGTATGTTATATTGGGTAAAGTCTATTTAATTGTGAGTAAATCAGGGCTTTTTGATGCATAAATCTATGCGGGACCCTAGTTTATTAATCCATTTGATAGGTCAAAATCTATCGGTTAATTTACTAACAAAATATTTTTTAATACGAGTGGTCTATTGTTATGGTGCTGATGAATGTATGTCGAGCCTTGATGAACTCCAGTCATTAACAAGACTATCTCGTCAAACAATATTGAACTGTAAAGTAGAGCTGGTTGAAGCGGGTTATATAGAAAAAACTATAGTTCCTTCGGGGGCAAAAGGTGGTAGGCCAAGGGGTGGGTTTAAACTAACAAGTCATTTTATCGAGCTTGTAGCTATGGTGTCATCGCGATTGGGCGGCGCAATAATAACCAGGCGCACGCATTCAATTACAAAGCTTTGTTTAAATTTACTAACAGATACACCTGAGAAAAAGCGCTTGCCTGTCAAAGGTAAAACTAAAGTCGGGCAGCGCGGGAAGAGTGTAGACTTAACCATAAAGAACAGAGTTGTCCTTTCATTCTTGTGGTTTCATGCAGGTACGAGCGGGCAGATATTAATCTTGGCAAATGATGTAACCACGTTTCCAAGCTGGCTAGGCACTCTTGGTATTACTCAAGCAGAACTATATTCTCAGATTGAGAAGCTCCGTAAGTTGGGTTATATCTATCTAAAGTTTTATAAGGATTACCTTAAGCAGGTAATTGATCAGCCATTTGACTTCATCGGGTTGAATGCCGTAAAAAAACTAGAGTATTTAGAACTTGATTTTGTGCAGGCTAGTGAATTTATTGTCTTCGTTAATGTGCCTGAGCATATATGCTTACATGAAATCAAAGCAAAGCTCAACTCAACAGAAGCGGATTATGATAAAAGTTTATGCCGACTTTCGCGTGCTAGAGATATTCACGAAAGCAAAGATGACCGTATAAATGATGTGTCATTTTTAAAGGCTATAGCAGCACTACCAAACAAAACGGTTGATTCACTTGCTTCATTGTATTTATGGGTGTTTGTTAATGCATTCAGCAAGAGCCATAGCTTTTCCCAGTTAGAAGAGAAGAGCAAATGTATTGACTTAATACGCTGCATACTCAGAGACAGGGGTTGTGAACAGAGTGCTGGCGAGGATCAAATGGAGCATCTAGTTAAACAGGTGCAGCTATGGTGTTTATGCGTTAAAAATAAGTTGCAACAAGAAGCAGGGTCGTTAGCAAGTGAAGTCGCTGAAGGGATTGCTGACTTCGATTTAGTAGTGGTCGGCTTTTCTGATCAGCGGGTAGAATTTGCTCTAAATAAAAAATAATTCGGGCTCCTCTTGATGTGTCGAAAACAACACATTGGAGAAGCATAATGCGACTAATCCGAATTAACGAAGTGATAGCAATTACAGGCCTTAGCAGGGCTACGATTTATAGGTTAGTTTCTAAGAGACGATTCCCCCCGCAGGTAAATCTACTTGCCAACTGTGTGGCGTGGATTGAAGACGAAGTTATTGAATGGGTAAAAGGAAGTAGCATAAATAAAGCACAGGAGGTGCAGTAATTTAATTTCTTCCCGCTGGTTTTTTTACCAGACCAATTCTTCAAAGAAAAAAATCATTCAATCCCGCATCACTATTAGCCATAGCTATAAGTGCAATACGCTTTTTCCCCTCGGTTTATATCATTGATGGTTAATAGGCCTAAGTCTATTAAACAAACCAATAGCTAACTTAGCGACCCCCAAGGGAGCGCATTAAGTATTGTAAGCAATCGAATGATAAACCAATAAACATAAAAAAGAGTACCCCGCACTTTTTCTAGTGGTGATGCCTTTAGCAAAAAAGGTAATAACCGATGAGTAACCCTAATGGCAGTTCAAAGGGCGTATCCACGTGCCAAAAACATTTTGAAGCATTTTATCAGGGCGCTGACAAATACAAAGGCTTTCCTGTAATGAGCAATAAGTACGCTCTTAATGAGCGTTATCTTGAAAGGCTATATCAAACATTTACGGATAGTAGGCACCGAAGTAATCGTCTGTTTGGGTGCTTCATAACGCTGGGTACGCCCATTAGCCTTATGTATGATGAGAGTAGGATAATGGAGCGTTTTATGGCGTCGTTATCTGAGAAATTAGCAGCGAGCTATGAGCGTAAGAAAGCGTTAGATAAATTTACGCATAGGCCAAATCTGGCAAATGTGTGGGCAAGGGAATACAGCAAGTCATCAAGGCCGCATTATCATGTTGCCCTCTTCTTAAATGGCAATGCTTATCGGGCAATAGGTGAATATCAATTAGGACGAGATAACCTATACAACAAAATCATTCAAGCATGGGCATCAGCCTTAAGGGTAGGTGCAGAAGAGGCGCAAGGGCTTGTTTTCTTCCATGAGAGAGGGCAGTACTTCATTGACTACGTTGACGATGAGATGGCAAATAGATGCTTTCATCGAGCAAGCTACCTTGCAAAAGAAGAAACCAAAATAAAGCAGCCACTGCACTCTTTTGGTAGTAGCAAGCCAAAACTTCTATACAAAAAACATATTGAGTTTATAGGTTGATAGCTAGGTTCAGCTTCATCCGTTCGATTAGTCACCACCCAACGGATGCTTAAGTTTTACGGTAGCGCTTCGTCCAATCTAAAAACAATAAATCTTCAGCTTTAATCTAACGGTATAAGGCCTTTAAGGGCTTCAATGCTGCTTCTGGTGATGTGCTATATGCAGCGCTATGCCATATCGAATCAGCTTTACTTCCCCCGCTTACGTTGTATCGCCAGCTTATGTCTTGAGGCCGCTTATTTAAAAATAACTGGTGTAGTCATTAGGTGGGAGAAACAAACAAAAGGTAAATAAAATGAGACTAATAAAATTAAATGATGTTATTGATAAAACCAGCCTACGTCGTTCAACTATCTATAAATACATGGCTGAAAATAAATTTCCGCAATCAGTATCTCTAGGTGGTCGGTCAGTAGCTTGGATTGAGAGTGAGATCGTTGACTGGCTGTTAGAGCGCATAGGCGAGCGTGATGAGGGGATAA
>SMEQ01000310.1_pt1 | contig 15140 bp, 17 predicted proteins | sample 2456281 | NCBI WGS metagenome assembly SMEQ01 (sample SAMN10132596, study PRJNA489261) | soil metagenome | isolation source: day1 antibiotic-loamy sand soil ammended with raw manure from dairy cow... | place: USA | collected 2015-04-01
TTCTTGAACATGGTGGTGCAGGTTAAAACCCGTATGCCGCTGCAAGAGCTGGATCAGCACCTTAAGCAGATAGAAGCGCTCAATGGTCGCTACGCTGTGCCGCGTAAAGGCTTGCCGTTGGATATTGATGTGCTGTTATACGGCCAGCAGGCTGGTGTATATGGCACTGTCACATTGCCGCGCGCGGAGATTTTAACCAACGCTTTTGTTTTATGGCCGTTGGCACTTCTGGCCGGACAGATGCAGCATCCTGTTGTGCAGCAGTCGTTTGCGCAGTTGTGGCAGCAGGCAGCGATTGAGCAAAACTTGTGGCCGCTGGCGTTTACTTGGCGTGAGCAGTCGCTCACACCACAGGGGTTATTGAAAGCCAGCGCAGTGTAACTTGAGCCAATATTTGAGCGTCAATACAACCTGAATCAATCAAGCACCATTGGGGGCAGAATGCGGGTACTCGTACTAGGAGCAGGTGTTGTAGGTGTGACCAGTGCCTATTATCTGGCTAAACAAGGCTATCAAGTGGTGGTAATTGATCGGCAGTCGGCGGTTGCCGAGGAAACCAGTTTTGCTAACGCTGGGCAAATCTCACCCGGTCACGCCTCGCCGTGGGCGGCTCCGGGTATTCCGTTTAAAGCGATAAAATGGATGATGCTCGAGCATTCGCCTTTTTCTTTACGTTTGCGCTCTGATATTTTTCAGTACCAATGGATGGCGCAAATGTTACGCAACTGCACTGCTGCTCGTTATGTGGTGAATAAAGAACGTATGGTGCGTCTGGCCGAGTACAGCCGTGATTGCTTAGATGCGCTGCGTGCAGATACGGGCATTGAGTATGAAGGACAGCAAAAAGGCACCACACAACTGTTTCGTACTCAGCAGCAGTTCGATAGCACCGCGCAAGATATTGAGGTGTTAGAGCGCAGTGGTGTGCCTTATGAGTTAATGGGTGCAGCAGATATTGCCCGTGTTGAGCCTGCTTTGGCGGCGGTGTCTGATAGCTTGGTAGGTGCGTTGCATCTGCCTAACGATCAAACCGGTGATTGCAATTTATTTACCCGTAATCTGGCCGCTAAAGCGCGAGATCTTGGTGTTGAATTTCGTTTTGAGCACAGCATTGAAAGTATCTGCAGTACTGGCGATCGCATCACTGGCGTGTACATTAATGGCGAATTAGAAACGGCTGATCAGTATGTGGTCGCGCTGGGCAGTTATTCGCGCTTGCTACTTGAGCCTTTGGGGATTAAAGCTCCAATTTACCCATTAAAAGGTTATACGCTGACAGTGCCGATAACAGATCCAGCGATGGCGCCACGCTCAACCATTGTTGATGAAACCTACAAAGTGGCAGTCACGCGTTTTGATCAGCGCATCCGTATTGGTGGGATGGCGCATATCAAAGGCTTTGATTTGACCCTGAACCCTAAGCATCGTGAGACTTTAGAATACGTGGCGGGTTTGTTGTATCCACATGCGGGTGATTTAACTCAGGCTGAGTTTTGGACGGGTTTGCGTCCAGCAACACCTGATGGCACACCGATTGTAGGCAAGACGGCGTATCGTAATTTGTTTTTAAATACTGGGCACGGGACTTTAGGGTGGACCATGTCCTGCGGCTCGGCGAGTTATTTGGCCGATCTTATGAGTAAAAAAATACCGCAGATTAGCCGCGAAGGTTTGGATATATTTCGTTACTGCTAGACTAGTAAACTGCTATGCCGTGCTGCTTTCTGCGCGCGGCTATCGGCGAGAGTCTCTACGAATCGTTTTAAATTAGAAGGTGAGCAGGTCATGCGTCCAGCGCGCGCGCTAATTAATTTACAGGCTTTGCGACATAACTATCGATTAGCCCGGCAGTTGTGCGCAGATAAGGCCTTGGCTGTGGTGAAAGCGGATGCTTATGGGCATGGTGCCGTGCCTTGTGCGTTGGCTTTGCATGATATTGCCGACGGCTTTGCTGTGGCGTGCTTAGAGGAAGCACTTGAGTTACGTGCGGCTGGCGTGACCTTGCCCATTTTATTGCTCGAAGGTTTTTTTGATCCAGAAGAGCTAACGTTGATTGTTGCGCATGATTTGTGGTGTGTGATCCATGCTGACTGGCAGTTAGAGGTGCTTGAGCAGGCTGTGTTAGCGCGGCCGTTAACGGTGTGGTTGAAAATGGATTCGGGCATGCACCGTGTCGGTTTTTTTCCTGGCGAGTACCGTGCAGCCTGGCAACGTTTACAGGACTGCCGTAATGTTGCGACTGTGGTACTCATGACTCATTTTGCACAGGCTGATGAGTTGCAGTCGCTGCGCACCCAAGAGCAGTACCAGATATTTACTGATGTGGTGACCGGTATGCAGGCACCCATAAGTGTCTGTAATTCGCCCGCTATATTAGCTTGGCCGGCTATTCGTAGTGATTGGTCACGTCCTGGGATTATTTTATATGGCAGTCAGCCGGTTGCAATGCACAGTGCCAATGCTGAGAAACTGAAGCCAGTGATGACGCTGCAATCAAAAATTATTGCGGTACGTGAGTTATCTGTTGGTGAGCCGGTAGGCTATGGCGCGCAGTTTGTTGCGCAGCAACCGGTGCGCGTGGGCATTGTGGCACTGGGCTACGCTGATGGTTATCCGCGGCATGCGCCGACCGGTACGCCGGTGGCGGTGGATGGTTGTATAACGCAGTTGTTGGGACGTGTATGCATGGACATGTTGGCGGTAGATTTGACCGAGCTCAGGCAAGCTGGGGTTGGTAGTAGCGTTGAGTTGTGGGGCACCACTGTATCGGTTGATGAGGTAGCAGCGCGTGCGGGAACGATTTCTTATGAATTACTCTGCAATGTTAAGCGAGTGGCCTATGAGTACTCCTCTGATGACTCGCTAAAATACACACATGTCTAAATTGTTCTGTTTGCCTAGCGGCAGGGAGTGGTTATACTGTGCAGAACTCGCAAAAGACGTCTTGCGAACATGAATTGCCATGAGAATAGAGGGTGTACCGTGAACCTGATGAAAAAAATTCTGTTAGCCCAAGCAACTGTCTTAGCCTTATGGGCGGTCAGTGCACAAGCGACCACTGATGAAGATATTGCGCAGCGCATTAAACCTGTAGGTGAGGTGTGTGTGCAAGGTCAAGAGTGTGCGAACGCCCCAGCTCCTGCAGAAGTAGCAAGCGCTGATGCTGGAACGCCAGCTGCTGCCTCAACAGGGCGTAGTGGTGATGCTATTTACAATCAGTATTGCACTGTTTGTCACTCAATCGGCTTACTTGATGCACCTAAAACAGGTGATACTGCAGCATGGCAAGCGCGTGCAGACGCTGCCGGTGGTATAGATGGCTTATTGAAAACTTCGATCAGCGGTGTTAATGCGATGCCGCCAAAAGGTACGTGCAGCGACTGTACTGATGACGAGTTAATGAGCGCGATTAAGTCAATGTCTGGCTTGTAAATCGAGCGCTATTTAAAAAACCGCCGTTGGGCGGTTTTTTATTGCTGGATGAAAACTTAATCAGGCTGGTGAGTCATATTTTGGGAGTGCGGGTTGTGCTGCAAAGTTATACCAATGGCCTGTTGATTGCGTTAGGCCTGATTATGGCGATCGGCGCGCAAAACGCCTTTGTCGTCTCACAAGCGCTGCGCCGTGAACATCATCTCTGGGTGGCCAGTGTCTGTGTGTTTTTTGATGTGCTGTTGATCGCATGCGGAGTTTATGGACTGGCGCAGATTCTTACCGGCAGCCCTGTATTGCTCTCTATTGCCCGCTGGGGCGGAGTGCTGTTTTTATCATCCTATGGCGCATTAGCATTACAACGTGCTTTTCGTAGAACGGCTTTGGAAACTGTCAGTGCACGCCCGCTGCAGTCATTGCGAGCGGTACTGATGACAACCCTGGCGGTGACTTTGCTCAATCCGCATGTGTATTTAGACACTGTTTTATTAATAGGCTCGCTCGGTGCGCAACAAGTATCGCCCAGTGCTTATGTGCTGGGCGCAGCAACAGGTTCGCTGTTATGGTTTTTTAGTTTAGCGCTGGGTGCGGCAAAATTAGCACCATGGCTGGCGCGTCCTATTACTTGGCGCGTTATTGATTTTTTAGTCGCCTTGATGATGTTCAGCGTGGCAGCACAATTAGTGCTTGGTGATTGAGGCTGCATCGGTGCAACATGGATAAGCCGCCTCTGAAGTGCTATAATCTATGACTTAAAGCAAGTCGGAGCGGTTGGCAGTTGAATCGGCCGCCCACTTAGGAGCTTGCTGATTGTGCCTTGTCTGATGTAAATGGAGAATAATCATGGCTTTTGAATTACCTGCACTTCCTTACGAAAAAAATGCACTAGAACCACATATCTCTGCAGAAACTCTAGACTTTCACCACGGTAAGCACCACAACGCTTATGTGGTGAATTTGAATAACTTGGTACCGGGTACTGAGTTTGAAGGCAAAAGCTTAGAAGATATTATTAAAACTTCAAGCGGTGGCGTATTTAATAACGCTGCACAAGTGTGGAACCACACGTTTTATTGGAATTGTTTAGCCGCCAATGCAGGTGGTGAGCCAACAGGTGCTTTAGCAGATGCTATTAATGCCGCGTTCGGTTCGTTTGCTGCGTTCAAAGAAGAGTTCACTAAAACTGCAATCGGTACATTCGGTTCTGGTTGGGCTTGGTTAGTTAAAAAGGCTGACGGTTCGTTAGCGTTGTCTAGCACCATTGGTGCAGGCTGCCCGCTAACCACGAGCGACACCCCGTTGCTGACCTGTGATGTATGGGAGCACGCATACTACATTGATTACCGTAATGCGCGTCCTAAGTATGTTGAAGCATTCTGGAATCTAGTTAACTGGGACTTTGTAGCGAAAAATTTCGCTGGCTAAGAGCTCGTAGAACTAAAGCATGCTGTATTAAAACCCCCAGCCGTTGGATTGTCAGCGCTGGGGGTTTTTTTATAATGCCATGTTTTTAATAGGTGTTTTGTTTATGCTTTATGGCGTATAAATAATAAGCCCTGAAAGCAGGACAGGCCGTCGACTGCTAACCAAGTATAATAAAAGGCAGAGATTATTGAATATAGAGCGTAAAGACAGTTTGTCGTTTAAGCTTTTGCGCTGGGTCGTTGCTGCAGCCTTGCTCGTAGGTGTTTTCTTTAGCTTTATGCAAGTTGCCTATGATGCATATTTAACCGAGCAGCAGATAAAAAATGACGGGCAGCGCATATTAGCGATGTTTAGCGATCCATCAAAACAAGCGCTGTACAGTCTTGATGAGGAAGTGGGGCGGCAAGTCATCGAAGGCTTGTTGCATCATGAGGCTGTGCGATTTGCCAGTATTGGCCATCCCGACGAAGTGCTTTTAGCGCAAGGGTCGCGCAGCTTACAAGTTTCGCAGCGCCGTAACTTTACCGATCTTATATTCGCTCAAGAGCACGCTTTTAAAGTGGCGCTGGGCAGTCACTTAGATGGCGATGGCAGTGAGTATTACGGTGATTTAAATATTGTTTTAGATACCGCTTTATACGGTGATCGCTTACTCAGAAATGCTGTCGCTATTCTAATTTCAGGGGTGCTGCGAGCCTTGATTTTAGGCTTAGTCCTCTATCTGATCTACCAAGTGCTACTCACACGACCGCTAGAGAAAACAATCCGGCACCTCAGTCGGATTAATCCAGACCGCCCCGCAGACTATCAATTGCCCTTGCTCAAAGGACATGAAAAAAACGAACTGGGACTGTGGGCGCGTAAGGTGAATCAGTTGTTAGCTGCTATCGAGCGCAATACCCGCTTGCGCCGAGAAGCAGAAGACAGTTTGCTATTGATGTCGCAAATTGATTTTTTAACCGGGTTACCTAATCGCCAAGAGTTGCAGTTGCAGTTAGATAAAATCATTGATGATGCGCGCGATAAACAACAAGGTGTGGCTGTACTGTGTCTTGGTCTGGATGACTTTAAAAATATTAATGAGCAGCACAATTATCAGATCGGTGACTGGTTATTGCAGGGTGTTGCACGACGTTTGCGGGTGCATGGTGAGCGTGAGGGTTGTCTTGCGCGTTTAGGTGGCGATCAGTTTGTGATTGTTAAATCTGGTATTGAAGAGCCGGAGCAAGCCGCTGAGTTGGCACAAAATATCCTTGATAGTTTAAAAGAGCCTTTGGTGATGGCGAAGACTTACAGCTCTGAACTTTTTTCGGTTCGTCTGCACGCCACCATTGGGATTACCTTGTACCCAGATGATGGCGATAGCACTGAGAGCTTACTGCAACAAGCTGAGCAAACCATGCAGCTGGCAAAAAAAGGCGCACGCAATCGCTATCAGTTCTTTATTGCCAGCATTGATTTAGAAATTCGCAGGCGTCGGCGGCTTAAAAAAGAACTTAAAGATGCCATTTCGAACAACCAATTGCATCTGGTCTACCAGCAGCAAATTGACTACAGCAGCAAGGAGGTCATTGGTGTAGAAGCGTTGTTGCGCTGGACGCACCCAGAGCTGGGCATGATTCCCCCGGATGTGTTTATTCCGCTGGCAGAGCAAAGCAGCAATATTATTGAATTGGGTGCTTGGGTGTTAGACCAAGCCTGCCAGCAGTTGCGTGAGTGGCACGCAGAGGGCAAAACAAGTTTAAGAATGGCGGTTAATTTATCAGCAGCGCAGTTACACCACTCTGACTTATTACGCCAAGTGAAAGAAAAGCTGGTGCTGTATAACTTGCAGCCAGACAGTTTGGAGTTGGAAGTCACCGAAACAGGCTTGATGGAAGATATTAAAGCTGCGGCGAGAAACTTACGCGGTTTGCGCAGCATGGGTGTGCGTGTGGCCATTGATGATTTTGGTACGGGCTACTCATCATTGAGTTATTTAAAAACCTTGCCGCTAGATAAAATTAAAATTGATAAAAGCTTTGTGCAGGATGTGTTTGATAGTGAAGATAATGCCACTATAGTGAAAACGATTATCCAACTGAGTAAAAACCTAGGCATGCAGGTGATTGCTGAAGGGGTCGAAACCCTTGAGCAAGAGCGTTTCCTGATAGCGCTGGGTTGTGATGAAGGGCAGGGTTATTGGTACGGCAAGCCGGTGACTGCAGCTGAGGCCAATGCAACATTTTTATGCGTGAACACTGGCAAACGTTCGGCGCTGACCCAGCCTGATCAGTGAGTATTCGCGTGCGCTGCGCTACAGCTTCAATGTGCCTTTTACTTGACTGCTGAGCGTTAACAACCAGTCAGGGTACGAAGGCTTAAGTGCGAGCAAGTAGTTACTGCCACCTAGTTGTTGGACTTGGCGACGAATCCAGCGCGCACGCTGCTCTGTTACTGCGCTGGGCTGGCTGGCGCTACGCTTGAGTGGGCTGGGTAGTGTTGCTGCGAGCAAGTAGGCTTGCTGGTTGGATAGGTAGGCTGCGCCGGTATTGAAATGATACTGGGCTGCCGCTTGTGCACCAAAAACACCAGGTCCCCACTCGGCACTGTTTAAATAGACTTCAAGAATACGCTCTTTGCTCCAGAGCAATTCAATCCACGCGGTGAACCAAGCCTCTAAGATTTTTCGTGGCCAGCTGCGTGATGACCATAAGAATGTGTTCTTCGCCACTTGCTGCGATAAGGTGCTGGCGCCTCGTATGCTGCTGCCTTGTTGGTTGTAACTTAGGGCGGCGCGAATGGCTGCGAAATCAAAGCCGTAATGGCTAGAAAACTGTTGATCTTCTGCAGCAATCACCGCCATCTTTAAATGATCAGGTAAGGTGTGCCACGGCTGCCAAATACGCTTAGCGCTATAGTCTTGTCCGGCAAAATAAGCGTCAATTTGTCTCTCTAACATCAGAGCACTGTAGGGTACATTGACCCAGCGCATCATCAACACCAGAGCGATACTGAGTAACATGCTGCCCAGCAGGCTGAGCAACAGTATGCGTGGTAGTTTACGCAGCAGGGTGAGGCTGAACACTACGGCGTTGATGAATATTGGCAAAAGCATAAGAGACAGTTTACGTAGCATTGTTCTAACCTGAAAAATAGATACACAGCAGTATAACTAGCGCTTTAATAATGTGGAGAGATCATCGTGCGTTATAACGTTTTTATCGCAGCAGTTTTTGCTGGTGTAGCGGTATTGCTCGGCGCCTTTGCTGCGCACGGCTTAAAAAACACCTTGAGTGTAGAATCTTTGGCTGTGTTGCAGACCGGCGTCCAGTATCAGTTTATTCATGCGCTGGCTTTATTGTTGGTCGCCGTGCTGGCACAGCAGCATCCTTCGCGTGCGTTATGGTTTGCCTCAGTATTTTTTATAATGGGTATTGTCCTATTTTCTGGCAGTTTGTACGCCCTGGTATTAACGCCGCTTAAGCCTGGCTTGATTACCCCGATTGGCGGTAGTTTACTGGTGCTGGGTTGGTTGAGTGTCGCCTGCTCAGCTTGGCGTAAAGCGTAAATATTTGGTGATCAGTGACTGAACCCGCTAAAATAACGCCCCTTCGCAATTTTACGGTTGTGTTATGCATATTCAGTTGAATGGTGAGGCCTACCCATTAAGCGAGTCGCTCAGTGTGGCAGGTTTAATTGAGCATCTGCAGTTAGCAGGGCGCCGCGTTGCGGTCGAGTTAAACTTCGAAATCGTGCCGCGCAGCATGTACGAAGCAACGCTGCTCAAAGATGGTGATGCGGTTGAAGTTGTACATGCCATTGGTGGTGGTTAGTTAAGCTGACTGCTTGGACTTATTAAGAGAGACTTTAGATGAATCTTGTGCGGATCGATCGGCCCTTTGTAATAGCGGGTAAAACGTACTCATCACGCTTGTTAGTAGGTACCGGAAAATATAAAGACATGGAAGAAACCCGCTTAGCGATTGAAGCTTCTGGCGCTGAAATTGTGACTGTAGCGGTGCGTCGTACCAATATTGGCCAAAATAAAGATGAAGAAAACCTACTGGATGTTATCAGTCCTGATCGCTATACCATTTTACCCAATACGGCTGGCTGTTATGACGCAGAGTCTGCGATCCGCACCTGTCGTTTAGCGCGCGAGTTACTGGGTGGCCGCACGCTGGTTAAACTCGAAATTCTTGCTGATCAAAAAACTTTATTTCCTAACGTAGTCGAAACCCTGAAAGCTGCCAAAGTTTTGGTGGATGAAGGGTTTGATGTAATGGTCTACACCAGTGATGATCCCATTATCGCTCGCGAACTTGAAGCGATTGGTTGCATTGCGGTGATGCCATTAGCCGGTTTGATTGGTACTGGTTTGGGAATTTGTAACCCGTATAATCTGCGTATTATTTTAGAAGAAGCAAAAATTCCTGTGCTGGTGGATGCCGGTGTGGGGACTGCATCAGATGCAACGATTGCAATGGAAATGGGCTGCGCTGCAGTGCTGATGAACAGTGCTATTGCCAATGCGCAGCAGCCAATTGTTATGGCACAAGCCATGCACCATGCCATTTTAGCAGGCCGTTTAGCCTATCTAGCCGGACGTATGCCCAAGAAACTCTATGCCAGTGCTTCCTCGCCGCTTGACGGCATGATTGGTTAAGTACTGTTATTTAATTCAATGGCTGTGTAGCTCCTGCACAGCCATACATTCATTTAAATAGGATTGCCATGACTGATGATCTCATCACGGATCAAGCGCTGCCGGTGCGCCGCCGTGAAATTAAAAGCTATGTGATGCGTGCCGGTCGGATGACCGATGGTCAGCAGCGTGGATTGGATGAGGGTTGGCCAAAGTTTGGCTTGTTGTTGGCGGATGGCTTGCAAGACTTTGATAAAGTGTTTGCCAGACAAGCGCCACGCACCTTGGAGATTGGTTTTGGCATGGGTCAGTCGCTGCTAGAGATGGCGCAAGCTGCACCTGAAGAGGATTTCATTGGCATTGAAGTGCATCGTCCTGGCGTGGGAGCACTGCTCAATGGCTTGTTAACTGAGAAAATCAGCAACGTGCGCGTGTACAGTTGTGATGCGTTAGAAGTGTTGAAAAACTGTGTAGCCGACGCCAGCCTTGATCGCCTGATGCTGTTTTTTCCTGATCCGTGGCACAAGAGTCGCCACCACAAGCGCCGTATTGTGCAGCCTGAATTTGCCCAGTTAGTACGAAGCAAGCTTAAGGTTGGCGGTGTATTCCATTTGGCTACCGACTGGGAACCCTATGCTGAATATATGCTTGAAGTGCTCAATGTCGCACCAGGTTTTGCCAATCTGTCTGATCAACAAACCTGGGTGGATCGCCCTGCTGAGCGCCCTGTGACTAAGTTTGAACGCCGTGGTGAGCGTCTTGGGCATGGTGTTTGGGATCTTAAGTTTGAGCGTCTTGCAGACTCGCCTAAGCTGAGTCTGTAGTCTTTGTCGGTGCTGTTCTGAGGGAGCGGCACTGAAGCTGTTGTCTTACTCCAAGAATAATAATTATACATTACGCAAGCTGAACTTATAAAAGCATATATAGATGGCAGACTTAGTCTGCTGCGCCCATATACATCAGGGGGATTTGATGATTAAACCACTTATGCTAATGGCTTTGATTGCTTTAGCGTGCCACGTGCAGGCTAAAGTTGATCCTGACCAAGCTGCACGTCTTGGTCAGGATTTAACACCGCTCGGAGCAGAGCGCGCAGCGAACCCTGCTGGTACCATTCCGCAGTGGAATGGCGGTATTACTACACCGCCTGCTGGTTATACCGTTGGTATGCACCACCTCGATCCCTATGTAACGGATAGGCCCTTGTACACCGTTGATCAACAAAACCTTGATCAGTACCGTGCGCAACTTCCGCTCGGTACCCAAGCTTTAATTGAGCGCAATCCTGACTATTATTTACATGTTTACCCGACTCGGCGCAGTGCTGCGGCGCCACAACGCATCTATGCTGCAACTCGGATTAATGCTGAGCAAGCCGAGTTGATTTCGTCGGGTAATGGTGTACAAGGCGTTTCTGCAGGTATCCCTTTTCCGTTACCGCAAGATGGTATTGAGGTCATCTGGAATCACATCATGCGTTACCGTGGCGAGCAATTGCACTCAATCGTCAATCATGCTGCAGTTTTGAGTAGCGGCAACTATAGCTTGGTGAAACGTGAGCGTGATCTGTTCTTTGTGTATGGCCGTGAGGGCATGACCCAGCACGACCTGAATAACACGCTGTTTTATTACAAGTACCGTGTGGTGGCGCCGTCCAGTTTGTCGGGCTCGTCTTTGGTTGTGCAAGAAACGCTGGATCAGGTGTTGGCCATTCGTAAAGCCTGGCGCTTTAATCGCGGTGAGCGCCGAGTACGTCGATTGCCAATGTTGGCTTATGATTCCTTGCAGCCGGACACCAGCGGTATGGCTACTGCAGATGTGGTTGACGCCTATAATGGAGCGCCGGATCGCTATGAGTGGAATTTGCGCGGTAAGCAAGAAATGCTGGTGCCTTACAACAGCTATGCGGTGCATCAGCAAGGTATTGCCTACAGCGATATTTTACAGGATAAAACAGTCAATCCTGAGCTGCTGCGATACGAGCTGCACCGTGTCTGGGTGGTTGAAGCGGATTTGCGCATTGGTTATAGCCACCCTTATGCTAAGCGTCGCTTTTACATCGATGAGGACAGTTGGCAGATCTTAACGGTCGATTTGTATGATAAGGAGGGCGCGTTAATCGGTTTACAAGAAAGCCATCCGATCAACTACTACGACAGCTTAACCTTTGCCAGCACCTTGGAGACCATCTATGACTTCAAAGATAACCGTTACTTTGTCGATGGTTTAGATAATAACGAGCCGATGTATGACTTTAACGTAACATTGCATCCGCGAGATTTTACTCCGCAGGCGTTGCGCCGCGAAGGCAACTAATTATTTGACAGTGCTAGAAAAACCGTCCTTCTGAACTGACCCCAAAAAGTTAGTCCAACTTTTTGGGGTCAGTTCATTCCCCTGGGGCGGCTTTTTAGTTTCTATCAGCTAAGATCCCGATCAAAATAAAGACCATCAGTAGCACCGGCGCGAGCGTGTAGTTGTTGAGGTGAGCGAGGGCGCTGACCAGCATCGGGGTTAGATAAATCATCGCCAAGCCAAAACCAATGGCGCATACCAGGACAAAAATCAGCGTGCGGATGACAAAGTTTAAGTGACCGATAGAGCGGCGCACCCAGCTGATCAGTGCAGGACCCAATAGCACCAGTGCCGTCGCCATAATAGCCAAGGCAATATCATGTAGGTGGGTGCGGCTCCACTTCGACAGCGTCAAAATAAGGTCAACCAATACGTCCATATAACTCCCGTTTTCTTGCGTGGGTTTAACGCTCAGGCGTTAGAAAAATTTGCAGTAAATCATTTAGAAACAACTGCCCTTGTGCGCTGGCGGCTAAACGCTCAGGGTCATCGCTGAGTAAGCCGCGTTGACGCGCTTGCGTGAGTCCCGCCTGTAAAGCGTCAACGGGCAAACCGGTACGCTGACTAAACAGCTTGAGTTGAACACCTTCAGTCAGTCTTAAAGCGTTCATTAGAAACTCAAAGGGTAAGTCGTCAGCCGCGAGAACAGCACTACCGGCCAGTACGGGCTTGCTCGCATCTAAGTAATCACTGGGCTGGCGAGTTTTCCAAGTGCGCTGAATACGCCCATCAGGATCACTGACCTTGCCGTGCGCGCCAGCGCCAATGCCAATAAAATCACCAAATGACCAATAATTAACATTGTGCTGCGCCACTGCTTCGCTGCGCGCATAGGCCGATACTTCGTACTGAATAAAACCATGCTGCGCCAATAAGGCTTGACCTGCTTCTTGAATATCCCAGAGCACATCATCTTCAGGCAGCAGCGGTGGTTTACTCCAAAATACCGTATTGGGCTCCATGGTTAATTGATACCAAGACAGATGGCTGGGGGCTAGGTCGATTGCAGTTTGTAAGTCAGCTAAGGCTTCTTCGGCTGACTGATCGGGTAAGCCGTGCATTAAATCAAGATTAAAGTTATCAAAGCCAGCTTGGCGAGCCATCTGCACTGCAGCAATCGCTTCAGTGGCTGAGTGGACACGGCCTAAGGCTTGCAGTTTAGTATCTTGAAAACTTTGGATACCAATGGAAAGCCGGTTGATCCCCAGCGCACGATAAGCGGCAAATTTTTCTTGCTCGAAGGTACCGGGGTTGGCTTCCAAGGTGATTTCAATCGACGGACTGAAACCAATGCGTTGCTCAATACCCTCTAACAGCGCCTGTAAGGCGTGTGCAGAAAACAAGCTGGGCGTGCCGCCGCCAAAGAAAATAGATTCCAGCTGGCGACCATGGACATGGACTAAATCAAGATCCAAGTCGGCCAGCAACGCAGCAACATACGCTTGCTCAGGAAGCTCGGCTGTTGCTGCATGGGAGTTAAAATCGCAATAAGGGCATTTGCGAATGCACCAAGGAATATGCACATACAAAGCCAGCGGCGGCAGTTTAAAGCCGTTTTCCAGCGGGCGCTGTACGCTTAAATCAGAGGTGATCAGTGTCATAGCGACAGCTGTTGTTTTAACAGTTGCATGGCCTGTGCACGATGGCTGAGCTGGTTCTTAACTGTGTTTGCCAGCTGTGCGCTGCTGCAATCATGCTCGGCGACATAAAATAAGGGATCATAACCAAAGCCGTTTTCGCCCTGTGCTGCATGCAGAATACGCCCCTGCCAGCGTCCTTCACAGATGATCGGCAAAGGGTCATTGGCATGCTGCAACAAGGCCAGCGCGCAAATAAATTGAGCGCCACGCTGAGCGTCCGGCACACCGTGCAGTGCGCTGAGTAGTTTTTGATTGTTGCCCGCATCGCCACCGCTCTCGCTGTAGCGCGCTGAGTAAATCCCCGGTGCGCCCTTTAAGTAATCAACAGTTAAGCCAGAGTCGTCAGCTAAAGCGGGCAGACCAGAGACGTGACAGGCGTAGCGTGCTTTTAAGATCGCGTTCTCGATAAACGTTAAGCCGGTTTCTTCAGGCTCAATCTGGGTGAATTCACTGATTGAGCGAATCACGATCGAGTCGCCCAGCAATGCTTGCAGCTCGCGTAGCTTGCCAGCGTTATGGCTGGCGAGAACCAACTCTTTCATAGGTCAGGGAACACTTCTTGATTAAATTTTAACAGATGAGTTTTACTATCGCTGTCGGTCACTTGCAGTTCAAAGCGCAGCAATTCTTGGCCGGTAATAGCAAATTGAGTCAAGTAGTAAACGGCGTCGCCTTCATCCACTTCTTTGAAGGTCAGTACTTCAATTTGTCCGAGTAGGTTTTTAAAGTTACCGGTGACGGCTCCTTTTTGTCCTTTACCGGACTTGACCATAGAAACATTGAGTACTGCTTGGTTTTTGCTGCGATTTAACCCGACCGCTTTGGCTGTTTCAGGTTGTAAAAAAGTTGAGCTAAAGATGTTGTAATGCACATCCAGCTCACCATAGCTTTGTTGGCGCTTAACCTCGGCGTGGGCAGTAAACACCATAAAAAAACTTAAACTTAAAGCCAGTAAATAACGCATAGCGGTAAACTCCTTCAGTTAGCAGGCATTGGCACCAGTGACACGGTAAATACCAATTTCACCGAGTAAGTTGGGCCACATACGGTTGCCAATATTGTGGCGGTGTTGGCGATCGACAGCAAGACGATCGAGGACGGTCATGTGCATGTCGTGACACAGCGCCTCAAAGTCAGCAAAGGTGCAAAAGTGAATGTTGGGTGTGTTGTACCATGTATAGGGCAAGAAGTCTGAGACGGGCATACGGCCTTTATGCGCCAAATACCAGCGGCAGCGCCAGTGCCCAAAGTTTGGGAAAGTGATAATACAGGTGCGGCCAACGCGTAACATTTCCTGCAGGATTTTATCAGGATAATGCACCACTTGTAGCGCTTGGGTCATCACCACTACGTCAAAACTGTTGCTGGCAAAGTTACCTAAGCCCAGATCGAGGTCTTGTTCGATGACATTGACACCTTTTTCAACGCAGGCAGCAATGTTGTCAGGGTCGATTTCTAAGCCGTAACCGCTGACGTTTTTGTTGTCTTGCAGCCAAGATAATAGCTCACCGTTACCGCAGCCTAAATCCAACACGCGGCTGTTGGCGGGAATCCATTGCTGAATAATTTCTAAATCTGCTCTCATAAGTGCCTCACACGCTGATGCGGTTCATGTAGCCACGAAATGCTTGCAGGTAACGTGGGATTGGAATCAGAAAAGC
>SMEQ01000727.1_pt1 | contig 15118 bp, 14 predicted proteins | sample 2456281 | NCBI WGS metagenome assembly SMEQ01 (sample SAMN10132596, study PRJNA489261) | soil metagenome | isolation source: day1 antibiotic-loamy sand soil ammended with raw manure from dairy cow... | place: USA | collected 2015-04-01
AAACAATAACCTCAACACCTTTTCCGGCATAGGGAGCAGAGTGGGTCGGCGTAATGCAGCGCCTAAGGATTGCGTGAAATCGGCATTAGTTACAGGATTGGGGGCACTGGCATTAAATACGCCATGCGCTCGCTCAGTCTCTACCAGCCACGCATACACTCTGGCCATATCTTCAAGATGGATCCAAGGGAACCAATGCTGTCCCCTACCCAAACGACCGCCCAAGCCCAATTGAAAAGCCGGAAGCATTTTGCTTAAAGAGCCACCCCCTTTACCCAGCACCACACCCGTGCGTACTAAACAAACGCGCACGCCCAAAGCCTCGGCGGCTAAAGCGGCTTTCTCCCAAGCGGCACAAAGTTCATGCGTAAAGCCGTCAACTGGCTGGGTTTGTTCGGTAACCGTTTTATCACCCTGCTCACCGTAATAACCCACGGCGGAGGCCGATACGAGAACCTTGGGAGGAGTAGCTTGCGCCTTCATCCACTCCACCAACTGTTCAGTTGTGTTAACTCTAGAGCTTATCAATACCTGTTTACGTGCGGACGACCAGCGTTTATCGGCAATTCCTGCGCCAGCCAAATTAATCACGGCGTGCACAGAATCAGGTTCTAACTCACTTAACTGATTAACAAACTCAGTCACACCCTGTGGCAACACTGGTTTGGTTTGCCGCGTCCACAAAATCAACTGGTGTCCCTGACTGACTAACAGTGGGCAAAGCGCTTTACCAATAAAACCTGTACCACCAGATATTAAAATACGCATATAGACCTCGACCCGATTGATTGAACTGTCAGCCGTTGAGTGTCCATGACAGCACTTTTTTCACCCTAGTATCAACAGCATTTTATGTTGGGGAATTTGCGACCTAACTCAAAAACACTTATCAAAAAACGACAACTTTCAGGGGCTTATTCTATGCAAAGCCATATGCACCTTAGGCTTGCACAATGCATCCACAAATACTGTGGATAACTCTGTGCATATCATGCTGACAAAACCAGCTTCCTCTTGACTGCATTGGTTCTAGGGCGGTTTGCTGTTTTTTTAGGCACTGACTAAAAGTCCTACTAAATCAGCAACTTGCGCTCACATGAAAAAACATTGCATTATTTAGTATTTTTTAGCGCAGCTTAACGCAACATCAATTCAATCTGTGTACAACTACTGTTACCAAGATATAACTGCGCGCGCTCATACCAGCGGTTAGCGCGCTATAACAGCCCCATACTTGGCTTTACCACATTAAATCATCGGGCACCTGATATGCCGCATAGGGATCGTCTTCATCCGGTGTTTCAGTGGCTACATTTAACAGCACAATCCTGCGCGGATCGCGTTCTTCAATCTTTACTGCCGCATCACGGGGAATGATTTCATACCCGCCACCGTGAGTCACAATGGCTAAACTTCCGCTGCTGAGTTTATTGCGCACCAACTCATTGACAGCAATACGCTTAACTTTTTTCTGATCCACAAAGTTGTAATAGTCATCCGTATCAAGTTTGGGTAAACGACTGCTCTCAATCAGCTGTTTGATTTGTGCAGCACGGGCTTTTTTTTCTGCTTTTTCTTGCTGCTGCTGGTTAAGCTCTTGATCACGTTTAGCTTTTTCTGCAATAGCTTTAGCCGCAGCTTCTTGGCTTGAAGTATCAACTTCAGCTTGGCCTTTATGGACTAAACGCTTTTCTTTCTTTTTTTGACGCTCGGCTTGTTTGGCCTGCTTCTCATTGACCAGTCCAGCTTTAAGTAACTGATCCCGCAAAGATAAACTCATCACAACTTCCTCAATCTCATTGTCCAGCTAAATGTTGCTTGGCTGCATTCCACAACGACTCCAGTGTAGCCAAATCACACTTGGTTATTTCTTTACCCTGCTGCGCTAGGCGTTGCTCAATATAATTAAATCGTTGATAAAAGCGCTGGTTGGTCGAGCGCAGCGCCTGTTCTGGGTCAACCTCTACAAAGCGTGCCAAGTTGCAGACCGAAAACAGGACGTCACCCAACTCATGCTCTACGGCTTGCGTATCCTGCTGGCCAATAGCCTCTTGCAGCTCGGTTATCTCTTCTTGAATTTTAGCGAGCACAGGTGTTAATGACTGCCAGTCAAAACCCACTTTCGCCGCACTTTTTTGTAACTTTAGCGCACGGGTTAAAGCCGGCATATTCAATGCAATACCGTCCAAAATAGAAGCCGTGAGTTGAGTATCCTGTTCGGCGCGCTCTTGCGCCTTAATTTGCTGCCATTGCTGCTCCACCTGTTGCGACTCTAACGCACCGGCTTCACGTTGACTATGCAGCTCGCCACTAGGAAACACATGCGGATGACGTCGAACCAACTTACGCACACAGGTATCAACTACATCGGCAAAATCAAAGCGTGACTCTTCATCAGCCATTTGACTGTAATACACCACCTGAAACAGCAAATCGCCCAGCTCTGCGGGCAGTTGAGCAAAGTCCTGTCGCTCAATCGCATCCGCCACTTCATAAGCTTCTTCAAGGGTGTGCGGCACTATGCTGTGAAAATCCTGCTCCAAATCCCAAGGACAGCCTGTAGCAGGATCGCGCAAACGCGCCATCAAATAGAGTAAATCTGCAAGGTTGTAGTGATTCGTTTTACTCATCTGTTAGTTCTTGCTCAGGTGCTAAATCTTCAAACTGTGTGGCATGCAAGCGGCTGTAATAACCGTTTTGCGCCAATAGCTCTGCGTGTGAGCCACGCTCAACAATTTGCCCCTGATCCATTACCAGAATCAAATCGGCTCGTTCAATGGTGCTTAAACGATGTGCAATAACCAAAGTCGTGCGCCCTTGCACCGCATGCTCTAAGGCCGCTTGGATATGTCGCTCTGATTCAGTATCCAGCGCTGAAGTGGCTTCATCTAAAATCAGCAGTGGTGCGTTTTTAAGTAAAGCACGCGCAATGGCTAAACGTTGTCTTTGCCCGCCCGACAGCAGCACACCATTTTCACCCACCAAGGTTTGGTAACCCTCGGGCATCAGCTCAATAAACTCAGCCGCATAGGCCGCCTCAGCTGCGATTTTAATCTGTTCTAGAGGCGCACCAGCTAGATCACCGTAAGCAATATTATTGGCCACTGTGTCATTAAACAGCGATACATGCTGATTTACTAAGGCAATATGGCGGCGCAAGTTGCGCAGCTTAAGTTGTTTAACATCCACCCCATCAAGCAAAATCTGCCCCTGCTCGTACGCATAAAAGCGCGGTACTAAGCTGGCTAAAGTAGACTTACCACTGCCCGAACGCCCCACCAATGCTACCATCTGCCCAGGCTCTGCGGTAAAGCTGATGTCATGCAATACTGTTTTATTGGTTTGTGGGTAAGCGAAGCTCAGGTTGCGCACTTCAAGACGCCCTTGCACCTCAGCTAACTCCTGCGTACCGCTATCATCTTCTGGCTGCTCATCCAGTTGCTCAAAGATGCTCTCAGCACCGGCCACACCGCGCTGAATAGTGGAGCTCACTTCGGATAGTTGGCGAATAGGTTTAGGCAGCAAACCCGCCAAAGTGATGTAGGCCACCAAATCACCAGGAGAAGAATCACCACGCAGCAGCAACACCAAAAACAACAGCACCGACATAGCCGAGTAAATAACCAGCTGCAGTGAAGGAGTATAGACCGAGGTCGTTTTCACCATTTTCAGCTGTCTTTTGGTATTACTTTCACTAGCCTTTAAAAAGCGCTCCTGCTCAAACTCTTCTCCACCAAAACTGCGTACCACCCGATAACCATGGATGGTTTCAGAGGACACGTGGGTAACATCTCCCATGGCGACTTGAATTTTTTTACTTTGTTTGCGGAATTTTTTGCTTGCACTGCTCACCATCAATGCAATGAGGGGCAAAATTGCCACCATCACCAAAGTCAGTTTCCAGTTCATCCACAGCAGCATGCCAAACAAGAACACTACAGTCATGCCCTCGCGCACCACCACTTTAATGGCTTCGGTAGCAGCGCCTGTCACCATGGTTACGTTGTAGGTAATACGCGAAATCAAATGCCCGGAATTGTTTCGATCAAAATACACGTTCGGCAGAGTTAACAGGTTGTTAAACAGCTGCACGCGTAGGTCATGCACCAACCCCAAGGAAACCTTAGCTAGAAAATAGTTACCCAAAAAAGAACCAACGCCCTGCCACAGCGCAATAATCACAATCAGTAACGGCACAGCTTGTAACAAGCGCAACTCGGCTAACCAGGGGACATCTGGAAATAAAACCGCGTCAGGCGTGGTAAGACCATCAACAAAATACTTTAAGACATAACCCAGCATCGGCTGGGTCGCTGCAAAAAGCAGATAGCCGAAAATACTGATGGAAAAAAGACCGATATAGGGTCTGACATAACGCAGTAGGCGAAAATAGATTTTTGCGCTAGAGAGACTTGTTTTGTTAGATTCGTTGCTACTCATAAACCACATACTCAGCTTTGCATATGGCGGCAAATACTAACACAAAGGCTTTGACTGTTCTTAGCTCAGCAGCGAAAAAAGCAAGGCTAAACACCCGCCAAAGTGACCAGCGAGTCGGTTTAGGCAACACCCAACTAAAACAACACTTCTTTGACGAAGGGTATGGTCAGCTTGCGCTGTGCTTGCAGAGAAGCCTCATCGAGTTTTTCTAAGGCAGAAAACAGGTTATCCATGCTACGTCCTGTGTGGGTTAGCAAGTAACCGCCCACCTCATCAGCCAAATACAAGCCACGTCTTGATGCACGCAACTGCAAAGCACGCAATTTTTCATCATCGGACAATTCGTGCAAATGAAAAACCAGTGCCGTATTCAAGCGTGACTGCAGGTCAGGCAGCTCAATGCCCAGCTCACGCGGGCTTGCCTTAGCACCTATAAGCAATCGCTTTCCTGCATCACGCAATCGATTAAAGGCATGAAACAAAGCTGTTTCCCATTCTGCTAAGCCAACGATGCATTGCACGTCATCCAGAGCAACCAAGTCACAGTTTTCAATATCATCCAGTATTTCGGTGCCGTAACCCACGCACTCAGTCATAGGCAAGTACAGGCTTCTACTGCCAAGCTCTTCGGCGCGCAAACAGGCTGCCTGCAATAAGTGCGTGCGACCTGCCCCAGCAGCACCCCAGAGCCAAATGAAGTTCTCCACCCACGACTGCTCTAGCTGGCAAGCGCGCTCAACGTAGCCTAAGGCTGCAGCATTAGCGCCTGGATAGTAATTGGCAAAGGTCGCATCATCGCGTAGGCGTACCGCAAGGGGTAACTGAACTGGTTTCATAGAAATATCACTACTGCCTGCATGAAATTAATCTGCAGCCTCAGATTCACTGTGTTGATAGAAACGCGACTTTATATAGTAAGCATACAGATGACGCAACAAAACCATCAATATAGCTGCTACCGGCAAAGCCAATAAAACCCCTGTAAAACCTAACAATTGACTACCCACCAACAAGGCAAACATTACCGTGACAGGGTGCAGCCCTAGACGGTCACCGACCAAAGCCTGGGTTAAAAACATACTTTCCAGCAAACGTCCGGCGATAAAGACCAATGCAATGCCGCTCAACACGTAATAATTCAAGCCAAACTGAAACAACCCAGCCAGTAGCGCCAACACCAAACCAACGATAAATCCTAGGTTAGGCACCAAGCTAGCGAACGCTGCAATCACGCCCACAATAAGCGCCAGCTCTAGTCCTAACACGCTTAATCCCAGCGTGTAAATCACACCCAAACTGAGCATCACCAGCAGCTGCCCATGAATAAACGCCCCTAGCACCTCATGGCACTCGCAGGCTAACGTATTGATTATGGTTTCAAAACGGCGCGGTACGAGCAATCGCAAACGTTTGATAATTGCCAACCAATCAATCAGCAGATAAAACGTCACTACTGGAATCAGCAACAGGTTAGCCAGCCAAGAAAAAAACACTGCACCTGAACTGCTTAGCTTAGTCATCAACACACTAGCTAGGCTGGGTGCTTTGTCTATATGTACAAGTAACATGGATTTGAGCTTATCTGCGTGCCAAACATCCTCATCCAAGTTGAAGGCTTCCTGCACCCTAGGCAGGACTTGGCTTTGTAACCAACCAATAAACCGGGGCATCAACTCATACAAATACAGCATTTGCTGGCCTGCAACAGGAATCAATATGAGCAAAAAAACCAACAGCAGACTTAGCGTAAAGCAAAACACCAGCGTTACCGCCCACGCCCGACTAAGCCAACGCTGCAACCACACAACAAGAGGGTTGCTGGCGTAGGCAATCAAGGCACTGACCAAAAAGGGGGTTAATACAGGCAGCAAAACGTAGCACAGCAGCAAAAAAGCTATACAGGCTAACCATAGATAAAGGTGTTTTAAACTCTGCATAAGGGCTTTAAATTATTACCATCCGAACAGCAAATCCACTTTATCTTGGACGCTCTTGGACGGCTCAGTTTTACCAGTGCCCACTTCGCTATTAGATGCTGACTCACTTTCAGTGGCGCTTTCAGATAACTGTTCGGACTCAACCACAACTGGCAAAGCAGAAGACTCGCTCTCAGGTACTGGCAACTCCTGCATGTGCTGTAAGGCAAACAAGCTACGCAGCTGTTCCGGCAACGCCTTAACCTGCCAAACACCTTGCTGACCCGCGAGCCTAACCAGTTTAGCGTTGTAAACCTGCAACAGGCTCTCCACTGTTGCTAATCGCTGCATCGTCAGATCATTTACCTGCACTTTCAGCACCTCACCCTGACCGGGTAACACCGCATACTTATGCACAAAATAGTTTGCCAATTGAAAAAACACAGCATCAGGCAAGTCGTCTACCTTGCTCGCTTCAACCTTGCCCTGACGTACTTTGCCCTGCTCATACAGCTGCCAAAGCGCTGTAGGTTGCGGCTCTTGCTCAACGACCACCCGCAAAAAAACATCACCAGCATAACGCTGCATTAGCTGCTCAACCTGCTCAGCATCCTGTGTAAGCTGCAAGCGATCGGTGAGCATCTGCTCTTGCAAGTCAGCCATTGGGAAACGAACGGGTAAGCCGTTATGCTCAGCGTGCTTAGCGATACTCTCCGCTTTTAATTGACCATCGCTAAACAACTGCTGTCCATGTGTATCACGTTGCGTCCACCACAATAACAGTACCGGTCTTTGCGCACCCCAAGTAGCCAAACCATGCTGCTGTAAAGCATTTAATACGCTAGCGGCATCAAAACGCACCGTTAATGTTGTATCACGATGGTTGTAACCGGTGATTAAGTCTTGGGGATCCGCACTGTGCTGCTTAAGCTGAGGGTAGTCTTCAAGATTACTTACTCCGGTTAAACGCCAAACAACGGTGCTAAAAGCGCGGCTTAGTGCTTTCTCACGCGCTTGATTTTCATCGCTAGTCAGCTGCTCTACGCTAACTTGGTAAATACTCGGCATCTGCACTGCCTGTGCACAGGTTGCCACTAGTAACACGCTTGCCGTAAATAACCCAGCTAAGAAACGCATAATTCCTCTCTCGCATAATTCGGTAGTAATATCCGGGTAGTTTATAAGATTAAGCCATGAAAAACTGCACCCTTGCGATTTAATTGTTTGCCAATAAAAAAGGCAGCTAGGCTGCCTTAATCTCGAACAGTAAATAGAGTTTCTACTCAAGCACTAGCTTATTACGTATACGCTCCAACGTAGAAACACCGATACCTTTCACCTCTAAAAGCTCATCCACCGATGTAAATGGACCTTGAGCCGCACGATAATCCACTATTGCTTGTGCTTTAGAGGGCCCAATTCCCTGCAACTCACGAGATAACGTTTGTGCATCGGCTTGGTTAATATTCACCGACGTCATAGGCGCAACCATCGCCGTTTCTTGCGCTTGAACAACATTACTAACGCCAAGCATGACTGACAGAGCTAACATTAATGAAAACCAGATTGATTTGCTCATAAAAACACTCTCCTTAGTATTTAAGTATGTGCAGAACCGCCAAGTGCTTATCAGCTTGGCCGCGCTACAGCAAGGTCGGCTTTAAGTACCGATTGCAGTTTAAAGTGTAGGCGGTTTTTTTAAACCAACTTGATTTTTAAACAAACCGTGAACCAGCTCACATTCAATTATTAGCCCGACAAAACAGTGTTACCGACTCAGCTGTAACGCCTGAAACACAAGCTGTTGTTGCGCGGTGTAGCCCTCCCCCGCGATCTTTAATGTTGCCAGCTCACGCCGTATTGGATAGTTTTTCCTCAAAAGGTCAAAACCTGCCCCACGCTGCTCAGGCGACAACCTAAACAACATCCGCATTGCCGCATCATCGGTTCTAGGATCGTACAACACTGTTGTTAGCAGGCTTAACAGGTTTTCCGCACTGGCCGTTGGGTTCAACTGAACAGTTTGCAGCAAAGGTTCTGGATATTCTATCGTGGCACTAGGCGACACATCGAAGTGCTGGCAAAACGCATTAAACACCATCTGCGTACCGCGAATTTTGCCATCCAAGCTATACCCAGCAATGTGCGGTGTCGCCAACTGGCATAACGCCGCCAACTCAGGATTAAAAACAGGTTCAGGTTCCCACACATCCAGCACCACAGACAAATCCGTACGCTGTTGCAAGCAGGTTAGCAATGACCGATTATCTATCGTCGCACCCCGAGCTGCATTAATTAACCAAGCGCCCTGCTGCAAAGCAGCTAATTGCTGTGAAGAGAACATATGGTAAGTGGGCCAGCTACCGGAACTCTCTAAGGGTGTGTGCACAGAAATCACATCACACCGCGCCAGAATAGTTGCTAAATCAACATAGTCTTGTGCGGATGACGTCTCTAGCTGCTGGCGCGGCGGGTCACAGAGCATTACCTGATAGCCGAGTTGACGTAACACAGTGGCTAAGCGTTGTCCGACCTGCCCCGCACCCACGATACCGAAAACACGCTCGGCAAGTTTCGCCCCAGTTCGTTGCGCTAACACCTGCAAAACTGCCAACACGTATTCCACTACGGCTTGAGCATTACAGCCCGGCGCGTTAGCCCAAGCTATTTTTTGACTGCTCAAGTAGTCCAAATCTAGATGGTCCGTACCAATGGTGCAGGTACCAACAAACTTAACCGCACTGCCTTGCAGTAGTTGCGGATTAACCTGAGTGATAGAGCGCACGATCAACGCATCTGCTGCACGCACATCGGCGGCACTGATGGCACGACCTGCACGTTTAATTACCCGACCAAACTGAGCAAACACCTGTGCTTCTGGAATATTCTCATCTATAACTATTTGCATACCGTTCACCCCACTACCTTTAGCGAACACAATAAAAAAGCCACGCGCATGTGTGCAAGCGTGGCTTTATTGGCTGTTCTAGGCGTTATAAAAACGCTCCTTAAATAAGCTAAGAAGCCTCTGAATAACTACCTGCGTAGCTACCATTGCGTTAAAAACGTACTCAAAATGCTCATTTACACATGTAAACTGCGCTTTTTCGTACGTTTTTGCCTTGTGTTAGCGTCCTCGGTAACGTTATTCAGAACCGTTTAAAGCTTCTGAGGCACCTAAAAACAAATAGCCGCCAGGCTTTAATGTTGCATGAATACGACGCAAGATATCCTTTTTGACTTCTGCAGAAAAATAAATTAATACGTTACGACAAAAAACCACATCAAACTTGCCCAGCGCAGAATAGCTTTCTAACAAGTTAATTTGCCGAAACTCGACTTTCTGTTTAATGAAATCTTTTATTTTCCAACGGCCACCTGTGCCCACCTTATCAAAATAACGCTGTAGCCTTTCAGGTGACAACCCGCGCGCAATAGCTAAGGCATCGTATTCGCCTTGCTTGCTCGCCTCCAGCATAGTGTTGGACAGCTCAGTGGCTATAATTTGCACACCGGCACGCAACTGACCAAAAGCCGTGCGCTCATATTCATCTAAAATCATACCCAAGGAGTAAGGTTCTTGACCCGAAGAGCAAGCCGCTGACCAAATTCTTAAGCGTTGATTAGGGTACTTTGCAACCAGTTCAGGTAAAACCCTGTTTTTCATTACTTCATAGGGGTAGGTATCACGAAACCAAAGTGTTTCGTTGGTCGTCATGGCATCAATTACCTGAGTATGCAGCGCTCCACGCGGGTTGGCCTGCATGCGACGTACAAGCTCACTTAACGATTGAATGCGCTCTTGTTCGAGTATTTTTTTCAGACGACTACTGACCAAATACTGCTTATTGTCACCGAGCAAAATTCCGGACTGCTTTTCCAAGTAGTCCCGAAATAGATGAAAATCTGAGAGTGTGAGTGACACTATAATAACGCCTTACTATCAAAATCAATTGATCGATTATAGCCTAATATTACTCTAGATGCTCGAATATAAGGTGTCTGCGCTTATTTAAGAACAGCCCAGCAACAAACCAAGCACCCAAAACCCTAACCTTTTTGTTTAAGACGCTTTATAACGCTATCAGCTAATCCGTCCGGCTTAAACTTTGGCAAAAAATCATCTGCTCCCACTTTCTCCACCATCGCCTGATTAAACACACCAGAAAGCGAAGTATGCAGTAACACATATAAATCTTTCAGCCTGGGGTTGTTACGAATTTCGGAGGTTAAGGTATAACCATCCATCACTGGCATCTCAATATCCGAGATCAACATCAGTAATTCCTGTGCTGGATTAAGCCCCTCTTCCACCATATCAGTTAAGTAATTCAAAGCAGCACGCCCATCACTTAACGCAATGATTTGCACTCCTACATCTTGCAGCACGCGCATCAGTTGCTTGCGCGCTACTAGGGAGTCATCAACGATGAGAATTTTTTTACTCGCTGCTTGACTACGAATATCATCATCGAGCACGCCCTCTGAAACATCCTCTTTGCCCGGCACAACCTCGGCTAAAATCTTCTCGACATCAAGAATTTCAACCAGCTCACCCTCAACATGAGTCACTGCAGTTAAATAATGCTCACGACCAGTACCTGCAGGTGGCGGAAGAATTTCCTCCCAGTTTAGGTTAACAATGCGCTCAACCGCACAGACCAAAAAACCCTGCGTTTTCGTGTTGTATTCAGTGACGATGACAAAACTGTCTTCCAGCTTTGTTTTCTCATGCTTGCCTGTTGCCAAGGCTAAATCAATCACTGGAACCGTGTTGCCACGAACCGTAGCCACACCACGCACCATAGGATTTGAATGCGGCATAATGGTTAAGCTAGGACATTGCAAAACCTCGCGCACTTTAAACACATTCACACCATACAGCTGAGAACCAGATAGCCTGAACAGCAACAACTCTAATCTGTTTTGTCCCACCAATTGGGTTCTTTGGTTTACTGAGTCTAAAACACCAGCCATTGCAAACTCCAAAATAACAGCTCAGACCCCGGTTTCTTTCTCGCCAGCTGGTCTGTTTTTTGCTTTAATAATTCTTATGAATATCCAAATGACATTATCCCGACACACAATGGCTGAACGAAACCTGCCAAGCAAGTTTTTTTTGTTCTGCTTTAGCCTACTTTTAACCAATTTTGCTGCGGCCGGCACGAGCATTGATCAGATTATCGACACCGCCCAATCCTTTCTTGAACAAGAAACCAAAAATTATTTAAGCAATAGCGATATAAAAGCACGTTACGAGGTAAGCATTGGCCGTTTAGATAATCGTCTACGGATGGCCGCCTGCGATCAACCACTCAGTGCTTCTTTAGAAAACCCGCAGCAACCGGCCGGTAGAGTTACCCTACGCATTCGTTGCGAGGGCAGCGCACCTTGGTCAATTTTTGTACCGGCACAAGTCAATCTGTACCGTGACGTGGTGGTAGCGACCCGCCCCATAAAACGTAACAGCATTATTCAGACCAATGACATCTCCTTGGCTGAGCGTGATGTCGGCAATCTTAAGCAAGGTTATTTACTCAGCCCGGATAGCGTTATCGGCAGTTTAACCACCCGCGCTCTACAGCATGATCAAGTCATTTCACCCAACCAGCTACGTCAGCCTGCAGCCGTAAAACGTGGTGACCAGGTTATTATTTCCGCAATGAGTGGCAGCGTACGTGTGCGCATGCCAGGCGAAGCCCTGTCTGATGGCGCTATAGGCGAACAAATACGGGTACGCAACACCCGTTCACAACGCGTCATTCATGCACGGGTGGTCGCTCCCGGCCAAGTAGAAGTCGCTATGTAGCCTGCATTAAAACCGCTATACTCTGCATCTGTAAGCCAAAATCAATCATAGTCTCGACACCACTGCTTACGGCTGAAAAGCCTTTTTCATGCATTGCTCTAAAGTTTATTCTGATGCCGCCGATAGTTAAGCTAGTGTTCTAATACTCAGCAGTTAGAGGTTTATCATGGCTATCGAATTTAATCGTGCAAACAGCACGCAAAATCTTACTAAGAACAACGCTCCACCCGCTAAAGCGGGCTTGAGCGATAACTCAGCACCCAACGCAGCTCAGGCGGACTCCTCAGTGTCAGTTAAAAATCTTGGCGAGTCTGTAAAACTAAGCCAAAGCGCGCTTGAGTTACAATCCATCAACGACAAACTCAAGCACGTGCCTGATATAAATCACGACAAAGTGCAAGCGCTTAAGCAGGCTATTGACGATGGCAGCTATAAAGTCGATAGTGCCGCTACAGCCAATAAAATGCTTGCTTTCGAAGCACTACTATAATTTTATAAGCCATGCCAGACACTAGAATATTAGAACTGCTAAACACTGATATACACTCCTGCACAGAACTCCTCGAGATTCTGGAGCAGGAGTTTTCTGCGCTTAACGAACGCAAACTCGAACAGCTGCAAGCACTGCTTGATAGCAAACAGCCGTTACTGATAAGCCTCAACCAAAACGCCAAAGAGCGCAGCAACCTGTTACAACGTAATGGGCTGACAGCCGACATGAGCGGTTTCCAACAATTTGCTCAAAACTCCCCACACTCTGCTAAACTGTTACAGCAACACAGCACACTCAATGACCTGATCGAACAATGTCAAACGGCCAATTTACGCAACGGCCGGTTAATACGTGCCAACCAAATCAGTGTTGGCTCGGCGCTTAACATTATTCGCGGTAACAACGAGCCTTCGCTGTATGACAAATCCGGCAGCACCGCCTACAAAAATACTCGGCGCACTTTTACCAGCGCCTAGTTAGACGGTTATTTTTATACACCATTAGGGTTATTAGTTCGTGTCTACATTGTTTGATGAAGGTAGCGGCCCGCAGCCACCTAAAATATTAACAACTCCAGCAGAAATTAACGGCAACTTTCGCACCCTTCTGAATAACAACCTGCCTTTAAAAATCCGGTTCCCTGGTCGTGAACAACGCTATCTTAGCTATATCGTTGCTGTTGACCGCGAAAACGCTTCGTTAGCGCTTGATGAATTTGTGCCGAACACCGCGCTACGCTTCCTGCAAAACGGCGAGGAGTTTCATGTTGAAGCCCATATAGATGGCGTGCGTATCAACTGGTCGCATCACCAAACAGGCATAGCCGCCACCATCAACGGCCATCCATGCTTATGGTTTAAGTTTCCCGAAGAAATGCGCCACCATCAGCGCCGAGGAACATTTCGCGCCAATGTAATCCCTGACCAGCCCGCCAGCATCACCCTCGCTGGCAACGCCTTGGCTACCCCAGTTAGCGGGCGCTTACTGGATATCTCCGCTACAGGCTGTAAGGTGCATATAGACTCTGCCAACACCCACTTGAAAGCCGGCCAGCTTTACGAGAGCTCTAGCCTAATTATGCCGCATGGCTCATTGACTCTCAGCGTTGAAGCACGCCATGTACAAGTAATAGAAGAGAACGACATTACCAAAGTTGGCCTGCGCTTTCATCAGGTTGATGGCGTTACTCAGCGCAACATTGAACGCTATGTATACCAGCTACAGCGTGAAGCGCGTCGCGATGAAGGCGGCGAGTTGTTTTAAACCTGAAAGACAGAAACAAAAAAGCCTGCGCTTTTAGTAAAGCGTAGGCTTTTTATTTACTTTCTTTTAATGCTAAAAGAATAGTGGCGTCCCCTAGGGGACTCGAACCCCTGTTACCGCCGTGAAAGGGCGGTGTCCTAGGCCACTAGACGAAGGGGACGTAACCCTTGACTCCTACTGACTAAACACATCAATAGGCTAGTTTGAATTGGTGGAGCTACACGGGATCGAACCGTGGACCTCTTGCATGCCATGCAAGCGCTCTCCCAGCTGAGCTATAGCCCCAACTCATTGGACGGGGCGCATGATAAGCAAGACTGGCATTATTGTCAAACCTTTCTTAGCAATAAAGATTATTTAGCTTGTAGGCGGCCGTAGAGTTCAGCATAAACGCCCCCTTGCGCCAACAAAGCCTGGTGATCGCCCTGCTCAACCACGCGCCCCTCAGAAAGTACCAATATCCTATCGGCCTGTCGCACAGCACTTAAACGGTGCGCAATTATAAGCGTGGTACGCCCAGCCAAAAAGCTTTGTAATGCCTGATGCACGCCCTGCTCGGTCTGGCTATCCAGAGCGGAAGTAGCCTCATCCAGAATCACCACGCAGGGATCAGCTAACACCATACGCGCAATAGCTAAACGCTGTTTCTGTCCACCCGAAAGACGCACACCAGCACGACCAATAATGGTGTCTAAACCGTTTGGCAGTTGCCTGACAAACTCATCCAGCTGCGCCACTGCTAGCGCCTGCCAACAGGCCACATCATCACCCGTACGGCCTAGCAGCACGTTTTCTCGCACACTATCGTTAAACAACGCTGGATTCTGTAGTACCACCGCCACATGCTCGCGCACAGGCTGCGTACCAATCTGCTCAATAGGCACGTTATCATAAAAAATCGTACCTCGACTGGGCCGATAAAGACCCAATAACAGTTGCACTAAGGTACTTTTACCACCCCCACTCACACCTACAATGGCTACTTTCTCACCCGGCGCTACTGAGAAGCTCAGGCCATTAAGAATTGGCTCCTGTCGGTAGGCAAAATGCAGATCCTGCACTTCTACGGCTACGGTTTTCTTATGCGTGAACGGGTTAGCTTGGGTGGGATATTCAGTTTCATTCTGCCGCGCTAGCAACTGATTAATCCGCTGCATCGCGCCATTAGCGCCATAGAGCGCATATTGTAAATTCAGT
>SMEQ01000415.1_pt1 | contig 15029 bp, 13 predicted proteins | sample 2456281 | NCBI WGS metagenome assembly SMEQ01 (sample SAMN10132596, study PRJNA489261) | soil metagenome | isolation source: day1 antibiotic-loamy sand soil ammended with raw manure from dairy cow... | place: USA | collected 2015-04-01
GCATCGGGTGCGATTGGAACCTTGATATTGCAATTGGCGAAAGCAAAAGGAGCTCGCATTTCAGCATCTGCTTCATTGAAAAATCACGACTACATGAAATCGCTTGGCGCAGAACATACCGTGGACTACGCCGATGCAGACTGGAAAAAGCAAGTGATCGAACGGTCCAACGGCGGAGTAGATAAAGCATTGGCAATTCAGCCAGGAACTGGAATCGACAGCATTCAGGTGGTAAAGACAAAGGCGAATTAATTACTGTTTCAGGTGACAATACCTCCGTTTCTCCACAAAGAGACATCGAAGTTCGTCAGATGGGACATCAGCTATTTACAAACAAAGAAATAGCGCAGCTCATCGAAGAAATATCTAACGGAACGGTAAAAGTGGAAATTGAAAAAGAATATCCATTTACAGCTGCATTAGAAGCACTTGAAAAAACCGAAACGAGAAGAGCAAGAGGTAAGATGGTCGTTAAGGTAGCTTGATGTTTCAACATGGAAAATAAAATAATTAAAACCGATATTAAAAACCGATTAATGAATAAAATAACCATCATCCTTGTCACTGTTTTATCCGTATTTTGCTCAATAGCATTTGGACAGTCAAAATGTGATTTAAAAATTGATTTCATGCTTCGCGGAAATATCTACGCTCGATCCAGCATCGCTGACACCTTCGCACTTGGTGGATTTGGAAAGTCCAGTAATTCGCCAAAATCAATGAACGGGGAACAGGTATTTTCAGAAAGTGGATTGTTTCTAAAAATAGATACCACAGAAATTACTACGTTGTTTAATAAATACAACGCCTACAAACTGTATTTGGGAAACAAAACGGATACCATCTTAGTATTAAATGGTTCTGACAGTCGACTTGATGTGATTGCGGAAGTTTATCACAACAGAAGATGGAAAGCCATCGAATATTTGCCAAATAGTGGATGCGGAAACAGTTATCATCAGATGTATTTGAAACAAAATGAATATTGGGAATTTATCGTACCCAAATTTTCAGGAAAAATAAAAACCAAATTGCGTTATCGACTTAGGTTAGCCGATAATCGATTCGTCTATTCAAATGAAATAAATACAAGCATTCATAAAAATCAAATGGTTCAAAATCAGAAACGTAAACCCCAGGGAATCATGGATCCATACCGAGATTGATGGATTGAATAAATAATTTTCCTTTTTGGATGAGATTCTCGAAAGGAAATTGAAGTGGTTCAGAAATAGTGAAATCGCTGGAATTATTTTTTAGAGATGAAGGAATATCATTTATTTCCCTTTCGCTTTCAACACAATCATAATCGTGTAGAGCATAATTTTAAAGTCCAAGGCCAAGCTCATGTTTTTGAGATACAACAAATCGTATTTCATGCGTTGAATCATTTGGTCAACATTCTCAGCATAGCCATATTTAACCTGTCCCCACGAGGTAATTCCAGGTCTGACGGAGTTGAGTTGGGTAAATTGCGGTTCGCGCTGTACAATCAACTGAATGTAGTATTGTCGTTCTGGTCGCGGTCCAACCAAACTCATGTCGCCTTTAAGTACGTTGAAAAATTGCGGGAATTCATCCAACCTCATTTTGCGCATTACTTTTCCAGGTTTGGTAATTCGCGGATCGTCTGTACTAGATAATTGAGGACCCTGTGATTCAGCATCCAAATACATGGTTCTAAACTTGATGATTTTAAACGGTTTTCCATTCAATCCAATTCGTTCTTGGGTGAAAAATACGGGGCCTTTGGAATAATACTTAACGGCGATTGCCAAGACGATATAAACAGGAATGAGAAGGATAATGGCAATGATGGAAATCAGAATGTCGATTAAGCGTTTGACTTTCATTTGCCAAAACTGCATGGGGTCGAGGTTTAGTTCTACCAACAAAACACCAAAAATATTGTTCATTTTTACCGAACCTGAAGTGATATCGAACATATCTGGAAGCAAGTGTATTTTAATTCCTTTTCCGTGAATTCGAGAAACAAACTGATTCAAGCGCTGGTGATCTGAACTTTCAACAGCGATGATGATGGACTCAATTTTATGTTCTTCAATCAACTGTTCCAAATCATCTACATGACCTAAAAGCGTTAAGTCATTTTCCAATTGGGTATCATTTCCGTTGATTTTAACAAATCCAATGAAATTGGTTCCAATGCCTTTATGAAGCATTTTAATTTCGTTGTAAATCCCAACTGCTTTGTCGCTTCCGCCGATAATGATGGTGTTGAATCCAATTTTTCCGGCGTGTACACTTTTGACCAAGATGCTGGTGAAAATAATTCTCGGAATGAATGAAACCAGGAAATGAATGACAAACAAAGCAAGTAAAGACTGATAATACAAGTTGTAAATCGTGATCGAATCATAGAGTAAAAACACGAAAAATAACACGATGGTTCCAACTCCAGAAGCGATAAAAGTCAGGTTTAAAATCTTTATTCGAAACAAGCGTTTGATGTCAAAGTACGTTCCTTGAAGATAGTACAAAGAGATCCAGAAGAGCGGAATGAAAAATACGCCCAGGTAAAACATGTCGTCGATTTCAACTGGAGCTTGTTCGATGTATATTTTTCTAAAAAAATAGAATAGAGCCCAAGCAAGTGCACCGGATATATAATCGAGTAGAAGGAGGAGAAGTGATCTTTTGGAGAATTCCATTAGAAGTGAACAATCTTAATGTTATCAATATAGACATCTGTAGAGGTCGCTGAAGGGTCAATGACCATTTGAAGAAATTGCTCAAAGTAATCCGCATCGTTCGAGTAGGATACAATTTCTTTCAAATTGATGTAGGTTTTCTTCCAAACCGGTGTTCCTCTTTGCTTATTCAGCCGAATGTTTGGATGTGTTTTTACGGTTCCTGGAAGAGTAATTGCCAAAACACCGGTTAAAATGTCGTTGGTGTTTTTATACTCGATTTCAAGAAAAACTTCTGCTCCTTGTTTCGGTAGTTGCATCCCATCGTGTGTGGTTCCGGTCCAAAGTGAATCGGTTTGGTTGAGCGCTATATGTCCGCAATAACCTGTCTTTCCAGGATCCGTATGCGGAACTTGATTAATGGTAGCGTTGGAATTTACGTCTGTTGTGAATTTGATGGATGCGGATTCAAAGTCTTCTACAAATGAAAACTGTGTGATGGAAGAGTATCGGGTAACAGGAGTCAGGTTGACAGTTTCGCCTTTTACCAGATTTACAGTTGTTCTATAAGATTCACAAAATGGATAAATCATTTTCCCTTGAAGTGCAATTCCGTTATTGATAATAGCGGGGAAAATAACAATTTCTTTTTCTCCTTCTAGCAGGATCGGGATTTTTATCGGCAGTTCAAAAACACCAATAATTTTATTGTCTACGTACACAAAAGCTTGCGAAAAGTCGTGGTTTAATTCGCCTTCAGCACCGCTCAATAAAGGGTTTGCTTCCAATTCCCATTTTTCAATTTTAATCCAAGATGGCTTTGGATTGTTTTTGACACAAGCAGTCAAGACAACCAGTGCGATTCCGATCAGTAATGTAAATTTAGCTTTCAATCTGAGTTTTTTATTTTTAGAACGAGAAATAGCACTCGTTATTGTTTTACATGATGCTGTTGCTGCCATTTATTTTTTCCAAAATCTGCGTGGCTACTTCCAAAGCATGGAAACCATCTTCAATGGAAACAATGGGTGTGGTGTCGTCTACAATGCATTGGTAGAATGCTTTCAATTCTTCTTGGATGGCATTAATCTCTTCAATTTCAGGTTTATCAAAGATGATTTTCTTCTTGCCTTTGTTGGCACCTAACTCCAAAACAATGTCGAATGGACCCGCTTCGCCTTCGATTTCTTCCAATTGCAGCACCTCTACTTTTTTCTCCAAGAAATCCACAGAAATGTAGGCGTCTTTCTGGAAGAATCGAGATTTACGCATATTTTTCATGGAAATTCGAGAAGCAGTTAAGTTGGCGACACAGCCGTTGTCAAATTCGATTCGAGCATTGGTGATGTCGTGAGAGTCTGAAACCACCGAAACACCGGATGCTGAAATTTGTTTAATTCCAGATTTTACGATGCTCAAAATGATGTCGATGTCGTGAATCATTAAGTCCAAAACCACGGGTACATCTGTTCCTCGTGGATTAAACTGTGCCAAGCGATGCGTTTCGATGAACATGGGATTGGCAAAATGAGGAAGTGCTTTCCTAAACGCTGGATTAAAACGTTCTACGTGTCCAACTTGAACCTTGACGCCTGCTTCGGTTGCTAATTTCATCAACGAAATTCCTTCTTCCAAAGTTTGCGTAATCGGTTTTTCAATAAAAGTATGTTTGCTATTCACGATGGCGGCTTTGGCTACATCGTAATGTGCAAAGGTAGGAGTAACGACATCCACACAGTCCACCGCATTGATTAATTCTGCGAGGTTGGTGTATCGTTTAATCTTAAATCTTTCACAAACTTCTTCTGCGTTGTGATCACTGGGATCAAAGAAACCAATCAACTCGAAACGAGTGGAGAGTTCCAAAATCAATTTGATGTGAATTTTGCCTAAATGACCTGCGCCAATAACCCCTATTTTTAACATAAATACGTGTTTCTGCAAATATAATGGGAAAATGAATTTAAAAAAATCATTCAGAAGCTACTTTTCAACAATCTGAAGGGGTATAATGAGATGTCTCCCTTTTGAATTCAGTTATTTGAAATGTCAAACTGTTCGTAATAACCTGTTTTTTTATTGGTAATGATTTTGGTTAAGGTTGTTATCTGTCCCGTATGGTAGGAAAAGTGTTCCATCACATGCATTAGAACTGAAAACCCTGTTAATTGATAGCCCTGAATGGTGTATATTCTTTCCATTTGATCTTCTTTCAGATCTTTCAAAACATGTCTCATGTTGGTTTTGACATTTTCCATTAAAAAAATCAAATCTGACTTCCGAATGTTTTTGTGAATTTTGAATTCTTCGTCTCGATTTCGATTGTCTGTTTCATCTCCCAAACCAGAAAGTATCCATTGACGACAGTTTCCACTAAGGTGGAGGATAAGATTTCCAATGCTCGGAATGTTCCCGTTGGGTGAGAACCAAATTGATGAATCATCCAACATGGTAAGACACTTGAAAATTCGAGCATAATTCTCAGTCAATACACGCTTTTCAAATTCACTAATGGCCAATTTTTTGGTGCTCATATCTCTAATCTGTTTACTTGATGATTATTTCTTCTAAATTAGAAAAAAAAAGGAATAAAACCATTCAAATGCTTAACGAATCTAGTAAAAGAGATGCGTCTCAAGTTTATAGGTTTTAAATTTCATTTTTTATAAAAGAATAAAGGACCTCTTTATAAAGTGATTTCTCGATAAAATAAACGTGGAAAATGCTAATATTCAGGAATTGAATATTCAAAAATTGACCTCTTTTTAAAACGAGAGTGAATGATTGTCTTAGAATAATGGATTCATTCTGAAAGCTTATTGACTTTACTTTTAATCAAAATACGCGGTACTCCGTAAGTCATTTAATGTTAGATATTATCTGTTGACAATGCTGAAAAATACTCATTATTGGGTATTGCATTTTTAAAAAGAATGTATTTGCTTTGCGCATTGAAAACTAAGACATGCAAGACACTTGCTTTAACAAGATAATTGTGTCTTGCCCAACAATACTATTACTAATCTAAATATAGATCTGTGAAAATAAATCAATTTCAAGAAGTGCTTTCTTTTAGAAAAAAGGACACTAAAAATAGAATCCATAAATCTTTGTTGTCAAAAAGCACAATGAGATTAGTCAGCATTGGAATGTTGTGTTTGTTATCCCACACTGTTTTTGGGCAACGAGATGTTACATCGTACAATAATTTACCACAGCCAGATGCTCGAATACACGTTTCACTCCGACATGATAGAACAATTGGGTTTGCAGATGTGCAGTATTTCGGTGTGGTGATACGAAACAATACCAATGATAAATTGAAGGTAGAATTAGAGTACACCGCGCATTTAACGTGTGGACAAGTAGCAACAGGCAGAATAGGTTTTGGTAACGGACTGGTGATTATGCCAAATCAAACCACGACTCCAGAAGGTTGGTTTGATAAAGACAATACTGTTTTTGACGTTGGAAATAGAAGAAATTCGGAGTGTATTAAAAGTTCAAGACCAAAAGTTCCAGCTGGAAACGATGGCTTTACAGCAATAGATCGGGTTTCTTTCCGATTAATTAGCATTGTGAATTTGACCGAAAAGGAAAAGCAAGAAGCAGATCGACTTCTTGCTGAAAAATTGGTGAGAGAAGGCGAAACCAAATCGTATGCAAAAGATTATGATGGAGCAATTTCCAAGTACCAAGAAGCTTTGAAAATTGATCCGATCAATGAAAAAGCGGAAAAATGAATTGAAGAGGCGGAGAAGAAAAAAGCAGAATTACTTGAAAAAGAAGCCGCTAAATTACAGAAAGCGAAAGCAGCTGAAGCGATAAAAAGAGGAGATGAAAAGCTTGCCCAGGGTGATTTGAGTGGTGCTGAAAATGAATACAATGAGGCTGAAAAATTAGATCCTGAAAACTCAAGTATAAAAGCTAAGAAGGAGCAAATTGACGCTAAAAAGGAAGAGAAGGCAACGAACGATTTAAAACTGAAAGAGGAAGAAGAGAAAAAAACGGCAAAAGTCGCGGAAGAAAAAAAGGAAAAAGAAGAGAAGGCTGCTCAAGAAAAAAGAGATGCTGAAATGGAAGCTGCGGAAGAAAAGAGAAAGGCTGAAGAGGAAGCTGAAAGAAGAAGAATCGAAGAGGAAAGACAAAGAATACAACGAAAAAATCAGTATTACGAGAATAAGCAAAAAGAGTATCAGGCGAATACGGACCTTGCCGCGGAATCTTCAGCAGAAATTATATTGCTTCTCATTAAACTGGGAGTAATCATGTACCAAGATTTGGATAGAGATTTACCAATGTCATCGTTCTTTGACGATAATTGGCGTTTATCATTGAAAATGGGGTATTCATTTACTTCTGTTCCAATGATTTTCAATAGCTCGATCGAGGATTTTGACGGAAATTATTATTCATACACCCACGAATCGCTAGATAAGCAATCCGCAACACTTGAATTAAATGGTGGAGTGGAACTGTGGCCGATGTATGGTAAAAATCTTGGGTTTGGACTTCATGGTCAAGGCGGAATAGGAATCGGAGTTGGATTGCAACAATATACAGGATTCGCACAAGGTGGAGCGAAAGCGTATGTTGGTTTTGAAAGAATGAAATTCTACGGCGAATACAGTGTTGGATTCAGAAGTGTTTCTTTAAACCCATGGATTGATCCGCAGCAGATGGGTGGTGGGAAATTAAGTTATAATTATCATCGAATTTTCACCGGATTACGACATACTATTCCTGGAAAGATGGATACAAAAGGAATCAACATCACGGTTGGACCTTTGTTTGAAAATCAGGATTACAAACGGAACAATTATTTCAATCCCATTGTTGTTAGATGGAATAGTGGAGTAAAATTAGAAATTGACGTTGAAAACCGCTTGTGTCTTTTCGCGGAAGTATTCCCAAATTACGCGCGCGGTGGCGAAGTAGATGAATCGTACAATCCAATATTTAAATCAACAGGAACTTATTTTAGAATAGGCGTATTTAGAAACGTTGATTTCTTTGGAGACTCTCCGTACGCACACTCAAATGATTTAATTGAGCGCAGGAGAAAGAAGAAAGCTTATACTGGAATTTCATTTATCAATCCTTCGTTTAACTGGGTAGTTGATAAAAAACAAGTTGTTACAACAAAGATGCTTCAATTTGGAATTAATCTAGGATTTGAGCAAGATATAAAGCTTTTTTCGGATGTAAATTTTATGACTGGTGCTATCATTTCAATAAATAATGGTGGTAATTCATTTAATGGTGTTGAAGAGGCAAAGTATAAATCTCATTCACTTCAGATTCCATTAGGTATTCGAATTTATCTTGACAATGCTGCTAAACTTAATCGGAAATGGATTTCTAGCGCTTTTAAAAATGACATCAGTGTAATCAATGATAATTATGGATTTAAAAAATCGGATATCAAGAGGTACACAGGAGTACTTTCCTTTGGAGGAGGAATTGATTATATGTTGGGCGCAAAAACCTATGCAAGGGTAGGAATAAATTATGATTATGGAGTCCAATCCGTTTTTTCAAGCCCAACGATGGATGTGAGAAAAAGAGCAGTTTACCTTCAAGCAGGATTTATATTTTAAATAAAATATTATGAAAAAGATACTAATTATTGGGATGTTATTTGTTTGTTTAAACAGCAATGCTCAGCTCTCAAAGCCAGATTTTCAACAAGTTGGTTATTCTATTGAATTGGGAGGTTCTATTTTGTTTTCCATGATGCCCTCACGAATGAATACCATGGAATACTCAGGAGGATACTTGAAAAGTGAGACATTTGAGACATATAATTCAGTCGCTTTCGGACTCAAAGGAGATATAACATTGTCTCCCATTAACCATGATAATTTTGCTTACTTTTTCAAGACAAGTGGAATGTATGGTTGGTTAAGTTCTCACGGACAAAGTAGTTTGTATATGGGACATCAGTTTAGAATTGGCGCACCTCGAATTAAATTTGTTTGCGAGTTTGGTAAATATAAATACAGAAGAGCAACTTATTATAGTTTCACAACAATTTCAAGAACTTCTGGAACTGAAAAAGTTGCTCGATCGTATTACGATGGGATTAATAAAATAAAGTTAGGTGCAAGCTTTACGTTTAGAAAAGAACAAAATTTACTTGTTTTGTATACCGCTGAGAAATTTGACCCTGTCCTAACAAGGGAAAAAGCAAAAGGTGTTTTTGTTGAATATACAATGGCAAATAAAGTTTCATTTTTCACAGATGTAACTTTTGGACATCCAATAATTGGAAGGTATTTACTCACGACGCCCAATCTCGTTTATGGTCTAGAGAAAAAGCGAATTTCCTTTCAGGTAGGAGTGAGAAAACATATTTTACATTCCAAAAAATACGTTGAGTTAATGTATCGTGATTTTGATTAATTCTCTTTAATTAAAAATATATTTAAACTAGTAATCACTATTCAAAAGTGGAGTAACATACTAGAAAAAAAGTTTAAAAGATGATCGTTATAAATCCATAAAATATTAATTTTAAATCAAATTCATTTATTATCAGAGTTTTGCTGTTTTTGATTAATAACCCAAAAGTGAAAAATCATTAATTCGAAAAATATTTTTAAAAAAATGATTTCATATCTAGATTATTGCTATATTTGCAGTCGAAAATGGAGATTGTAGCTCAGTTGGTTAGAGCGCTGGTTTGTGGTGCCGGAGGTCGTGGGTTCGAGACCCATCAGTCTCCCAAAGTCGTTAAAGTTCACTTTAACGACTTTTTTTTGTCCTATATTTCGATAAATTACTAATTTAGTTGAATAACTATAAAACTTATGAATGAATAGGATCTTATTTCTTGTCATTTTTCTATTTTCTGCTACTGCTACAATCTTAATGTACGTGATCGGACAAGATGTGGAAGGATATGAATATTTAAAAGATGGAGTCGTTATTCCCGCATCCATCACTTTTGTATTTTTCATTCTCTTGTTTTTTGGGAGTAGCAACCGAAATCGGAAAAAATAGGAATTGACTTATAAAATGTAATCTCATTTTATAAGTCAAAAATCCTCCCTCTTAATCTCCCTCCAGTGGGATAAACCTCTATTTCACCAAGAGATAAAATCATTTTCTCAACTAATTCACACTATTGCTCCCGTCATACTCAATCCTTCCTCAAAAAAAAATCAGTGTTCTCTGCGCTTTCCTCTGCGAACCCTACTTCGGCTCATCTCAGCACAAGAGTGGTTAAAATAACATGGCCCCAAAAAACTTCCCCAAACATCATACTTCCATATCCAGTTGAATTTCGTAACTTTGCACGCAATTTTATTTTATAGAACACCTTTTTCATGAAGCATCAAGAATCAACAGAAAAACGCAGAACTTTTGGAATTATAGCCCACCCGGATGCGGGGAAAACGACTTTGACGGAAAAGTTGCTGCTTTTTGGAGGTGCTATTCAGACGGCAGGTGCAGTGAAAAACAATAAAATTAAAAAATCTGCCACTTCGGATTTCATGGAAATTGAAAAACAACGAGGGATTTCAGTAGCCACTTCGGTGATGGCATTTGAATACGGTGGAAAACAAGTGAATATCTTGGATACTCCTGGACACAAGGATTTTGCGGAAGATACGTACAGAACCTTGACAGCTGTCGACAGTGTGATCTTGGTAATTGACTGTGCGAACGGTGTCGAAATGCAGACTGAAAAGTTGATGGAGGTTTGTCGCATGCGGAAAACACCGGTGATTATTTTTGTCAACAAAATGGACCGGGAAGGAAAAGATGCTTTTACCTTGTTGGATGAATTGGAAGAGAAATTAGACCTGAAAGTTCGACCGTTGACGTGGCCAATTGGAATGGGAGATCGTTTTAAAGGTGTTTACAATTTATATGACCACAACATCAATTTATTTCAAGCAAATAAAACCAAGATATCGAAAGATATTCTTTCAATTTCTGATTTAGCCGACCCTCAGTTAAATGAACTGTTGGGAGAAGCGGTTGCGAATGAATTAAGAGAAGAAGTAGAGATGATTGATGGTGTTTACGATCCGTTCGATAAATCTGATTACCTTGCTGGGGATGTCGCGCCTGTTTTCTTTGGCTCTGCCGTCAACAACTTTGGTGTTCAAGAATTATTGGATACGTTTATTCGCATCTCTCCATCTCCAAGAGGAAGAGATACGGATTTGAGAAGAATTGAACCAGAAGATCCGAAGTTCTCGGGTTTTGTATTTAAAATTCACGCCAACTTAGATCCAAAGCACCGCGATCGAATTGCGTTTTTACGCATCGTTTCGGGTAAATTTGAAAGAAATACATTTTACAACCACGTTCGTTTAGGGAAAAAGTTCAAATTTCCGAACCCAACTTCTTTCATGGCACAAGATAAAAGCGTCATCGACGAAGCATTTCCAGGCGATGTAATTGGTTTGTATGATACTGGAAACTTTAAAATCGGCGATACGCTGAACGAGGGTGAAAAATTCATGTTCAAAGGAATTCCATCTTTCTCACCAGAGATTTTCCAAGAATTGGAAAACATGGATCCATCAAAGTCAAAACAATTGGAGAAAGGTATTCGTCAATTGACAGACGAGGGGGTTGCACAGATGTTTATTCAGCAGCCTGGAAACCGAAAAATCGTGGGTACCGTTGGTCAATTGCAGTTTGAGGTGATTGTTCACCGCTTGATTAATGAATACGGTGCAAATTGTCGATTTGTTCCGAGAAATTATCACATCGCCTGTTGGGTAACCACTGAAAACGATGCGCAATTGCAATCCTTTTTGAATGCCAAAACAGGAAATATGGCGAAAGACAAAGATGACAATTGGGTCTTCTTAGCGGAAACACCGTATCTGTTGGATCGTGCAGAACAAGACTATCCGGACATTACTTTTCACAGAACATCTGATTTTAAATTGAGCGTGTAAACTTTGTTTAAAAGCGGACTTGAGACCGTTTAAAGTAGATTTAAAACATCAAAACTGGGCAACTCTTTCAGGATGTTGAGGGTTTTATCGGTTCGATTGATGTGATAAAAAACATGTTTTATTCCATTGGTAATCCATAAATAATCCACTTGTAGCTTGGCGTTATAATGCGCGATTTGATGCAATACCTGCTGATTTAAGTCGACTTCCGGAGCTTTGCATTCAATCACCAATTTAGCTTGCTGGTCTCTCCCATAAACGACCACGTCGCAGCGCCTAAATAATTCGTTGATTTGGATTCCTTGTTCGGATACAATCAGCCCCAAGGGGACATTTTTGTGGTCTACCAGATAGTGAATTACATGTTGACGCACCCATTCTTCAGGAGTCAACAACAATGTCTTTTTACGTGAAACGCACCAGACATACAGCACGTCGTTTTTACGCGAAAGTTTGAGTTTGGCTTTGGGTAGATTTAAGGGAACAATCAAAATGAACGATTTAAATAATTCCTTTCACCTTTAAAAATTCTTCTAATTGATCTAGATCTTGGAACAAAACATCTCGTGCTTTACTACCTTGGAAAGGTCCGATAATTCCAAACCCTTCGAGTTGATCCACGATTCTTCCCGCTCGGTTGTAGCCTAACTTCAGCTTGCGTTGCAATAAACTGGCAGAACCTTGTTGACTTCCCACGATGATTCTTGCAGCATCCGCAAACATGGCGTCGATGTCGTTGGAGTCAAAATCTCCATCGCCAGACGCAGCAGATTCACCGGTGTATTCTGGAAGTAACATCGCTTCAGGATACGCTCTTTGATCCCCAATGAACGCACAAATGGCATCCACTTCAGGTGTGTCAACAAATCCACATTGCAATCGAACGATGTCTGAGCCGGTTGAAATCAGCATGTCTCCACGTCCAATTAATTGATCCGCTCCCGAAGTATCTAAAATCGTTCTAGAATCAATTTTCGACTGAACTCTAAATGCGATTCGCGCCGGGAAGTTGGCCTTAATCATCCCGGTAATTACGTTTACCGAAGGTCTTTGCGTTGCAACAATCAAGTGTATTCCAATCGCTCGAGCGAGTTGAGCAATACGAGCAATGGGCATTTCGATTTCTTTCCCTGCCGTCATGATCAAATCCGCAAACTCATCAATCAACACGACGATGTAGGGCATGTATCGGTGTCCGTTTTCAGGGTTTAATCTGCGAGAAATGAACTTGGCGTTGTATTCCTTGATGGTTCGAACTTGGGCGTCTTTCAGCAATTCATACCGCGTATCCATTTCGATACAAAGTGAATTTAACGTATTGACTACTTTCGATGTATCGGTAATAATCGCTTCGTCTTCGCCTGGTAATTTTGCCAAAAAGTGACGTTCGATCCGGTTGTATAGCGTCAATTCCACTTTCTTCGGGTCAATCAAAATGAACTTGACTTGCGAAGGGTGCTTTTTATACAAAATGGAAATTAAGATTGCGTTCAAACCAACCGACTTACCCTGACCTGTTGCACCTGCCACCAACAAGTGAGGCATTTTGGTCAACGAACGCATCGAAACCATTTCCGGATTGCTGTTTGGAACTTCAATACCAATGGTCCCTTTTCCTGGAATAGGTGCAATGATCCGAATTCCGAGTGCAGATAAACTCAAGGCAATGTCGTCCTCCAAGTTTTTAATCTTCGAAATTCGAACTCCTGGAGCAGGAATGATTTCGTAAAGGGTTACCGTCGGACCAACGGTGGCTTTGATTTTGGCAATGTCTATTTTATAGTGAGAAAGTGTTTCAACAATTTTGTTTTTGTTGTCCTCCAGTTCTTGTTTGTTGATGTTGACACTTCCGTTTCCTCCCCAATCTCTCAGTAAGTCGATGGAAGGCAAAACGTAACCAGATAAGTCTAAAGTTGGGTCATACTCGCCAAATTCTTTTTTCAAACGATCGGTTTCGTCATCAGAAAGGGTTTGTTCGCTATCCGGAACGTGAACCGTGAATCCATCCTCTTTTGCGGGAGCAGTTGGCTCTTCTTTGGGAACTTCAATCTCGAAATCCGCCTCCGGACTGGTTTTTGCTGATTTTGCAGCGGGCTTGATGGTGACTTCGAAATCACTATCAGCCAAATCCTCTTCGTCTTCGTCAAAAACAACTGGTTTCGTCACTTTCTCCTCAATGATTTCTTCTTCCTGAATCGGATTGATGATGCGAACATCCGTAAATGAATTTCCTTTTTCCTTTTCATCTTCATTCTTTTCTTCCAACTCTTCCTCGGAAACATTTCGCGTGATGTATTTGTTCCAAAGTGCTTTGAAATCTGGATTGAACAAAGCGACCAAGACGATATAGAGTAGTAATAAGATAAACAGGAATGCGCCGAACTTACCAAAGGTAAAGTATAGCCAATTGTTGACGTGGAACCCGAATGAACCGCCAATGTAATTCACGGTAGAAGCAAAGAATCCGAAGAAAATGGAAGACCAAATCATTAAAACGAGTGAAATGAAAACGGTTCTTTTGAGCGGGACAAGTTGAATGGCTAACATCCATTTGAACCCGACGATAAATAAAATGAAAGGAAAAGCAAAAGATGAAATTCCAAACCAACGGTAAATAAACAGGTGAGAAATCCACGCGCCCATTTTCCCAAACCAATTGGATACAGGTTCTTCGTTGGTTTCCATCAAAAAATCCAGCAACGATTTATTAATCACGCGATCTTGATCCGCGGTCCATGTGAAAATATAGGAAAAACAAGCAAGAAAAAAATAAAATGAAAACAACACCAAAATTGCACCCAAGATAGTTTTGGTGCGTTTTTTATCCAGACGATTGATTAAAGTGTCTAATGGAGTTTTATTACCCCCTTCCTTTTTAACCTTTTTAGGTTTTACGGTTTCCTTTTTATCGGATTTAACTTCTGCTTCTTTTTTGAGATCCCCTTTGGGAATGAATGCGTTTTCTTTTGCCATTTCGAAAGACTATTTTACAAAGATAAAAATGATTTCAGGTCTTTGTAGATGAGATGCGACCAACTTTAAACAGTTAATTGTTAATGTTTGGTGCGTGATTCACGCTTGATTTCACTCTGATTCACCAACTGTTGCTTCAATAAACTGATCAAAAGTAACCTTTTTGTAGTCTGAGCCAATGCCGAATGAGTCTTTGTGAACCGGCGAAACATCCGCACTTTCCAAACGGTAATGTAAATATCCGTCTTCCATTTGGATGTAATAATCCAAAGGTAAACCTGGTATGCCTTTTAAAATTGACAAATATTTGGGCGATATGTTCGGTGCGTACCACATCAGGATTGGTTTTGGAAAGAAGGGCGCACTAACCAATACTTTTTTAGCTGTTATCCCACCGATTTTCTTTTTGCCCCACTTCTTCTTAAAAGTGTAACTGGAAGGCTTTTTGTTTTCAACTTCATGCCCTTGGATGGCGTATTTT
>SMEQ01000853.1_pt1 | contig 15022 bp, 16 predicted proteins | sample 2456281 | NCBI WGS metagenome assembly SMEQ01 (sample SAMN10132596, study PRJNA489261) | soil metagenome | isolation source: day1 antibiotic-loamy sand soil ammended with raw manure from dairy cow... | place: USA | collected 2015-04-01
TCTTTTTTTTGTGAGTGTTAAATGTGCTTGGTTTTCTCTTTCAACCAAGCCTTCTCTTCTTCATTTATGTGTGGGCTTAGTTTGTCGAACACCATTGTGTGGTAATTGTTGAGCCACTCAATCTCTTTGTCTGTCATAAGCTCTTTTACAATAGGAGCAGTGTCGATATGACAAAGTGTGATGGTTTCGAAATTGTAGAAAGTGCCAAACTCATTCTTGTTGTACTCTTGTGTGATAATCAAGTTCTCTATGCGAATACCATACTGATCAGCTCTGTACAATCCTGGTTCGTTTGAAGTAACCATTCCTGGTTGTAATGTTACAGGATTCTCTTCTAAACGAATGTTTTGAGGACCTTCGTGTACATTAAGAAAGTGACCAATTCCGTGGCCTGTTCCGTGCGAGTAGTGTAGGCAATTGTCCCATAGTGCTTTGCGTGCCAATACATCAAGCTGCGAGCCGCGTGTTCCTTGTGGATAGATGGCGGTTGCAATTTGAATATGACCTTTAAGTACATTGGTGTAGTCTTTTTTCATTTGCTCTGTAAGAGGGCCCACAGCTAGTGTGCGTGTAATGTCGGTAGTTCCGTCCATAAACTGAGCACCAGAGTCTATCAACATTAAACCTTCTGGCTCTACTTTCAAATGATTTTCGGGTGTGGCGTGATAATGCACAATAGCACCATTGCCTTTATAACCCGCAATTGTGTTGAAACTTTCGCCAAAATAGAGTGGTTGTTGCGAACGATATTCGCATAGTTTCTCTTCGATGGTTACTTCTGTAACTTCACCAGCAGGAACAGCTTTTTCCATCCACATGTAGAATTTAACCAATGCCAAGCCGTCTTTCAACATAGCATTGCGGAAACCTTTTAGTTCGGTTTCGTTTTTCTTGCTCTTCATTAAATCGGCTGGAGATGGCACATCTACTACCGAGCAGTTTGCTGGAATAGTTTGCAATAGTCTGCGATTGATTTTGCTGCCTGTTACCAATACTGTAGTTTGTGCAGGTAGGTTGGCTACATATTCAAATATCTTGTGGTAGTCTGCCAATGTTACACCTTGTTGCTTCAGATTCTCAGCAATCTCTTTGGTCAGTTTTTCAGGATTGATAAATAGTACTGTCTCTTTCTCAGAGATGTATGCGTAAGCAACAGCAACAGGGTTGAAGTCTACATCGTTTCCTCTTATATTAAATGTCCAAGCAACGGTGTCGAGGGTAACCATCAACATGCCGTCGGCATCTTCTTTTTTTAGTTCTGCAACTATGCGTTCAATTTTGCTTTTGGTAGATTCGCCTGTTACATCTTCCGACAATGCAAAAATCTCGTTGGTTGGTATTTCTGGTCTATCTGTCCAAACTTCTACAAAGGGGTCGTGTTGTGTAACCAACTCAATGTTTTTGCGTTTCAATTTGTTCTCAAGGAGTTGCGCATCGGCTGCAGCATATACTAGACCATCGATACCCACTTTACCATTCTCGCCAGCTTGACTAATAATCCAGTCAATCATATCGGGAGTTTCTGGCAAACCCATTTTAAACAAATCTATACCCGTATTTTCTAATTCGGTTACACCTTGCAAAAAGTAGCGCGAGTCGGTAAATAATCCTGCTTCTTTTAGTGATACTACTATTGTTCCTGCCGAACCTGTGAAGCCACTTATCCATTTTCGACTCTCCCAAATAGCTGCGGGATATTCACTTAAGTGTGGGTCGGTACTTGGTATTACAAAAACATTCAGGTTTTTGCTCTCCATAAATTTACGTAGGGCCGAAAGTCTTTCGGGGATTTCATTTTTTTTCATGATGATTTCTTTATTTGTTTATACACAAAGATACAAAAAATGTGGAAAGGAGAGGGGTGATTAAAGAAAAAATGTGAAGTTGAGGTTTGGTGTAAAGATGACAGCATTTTGGTTTGCTTTATTGCTGAATTAATTAACGATAAACATTAATTAATTGTTGCATATCATTATATTTATGCTTTACTTTGTTTTAAACTTTTAATAAATATCGATATGAAAAATTTAAGACTAGTTCCTGTAGGATTTTACGCTGCCTTTATGGGTTTCTTTATTGCTATACTTGTTAATAATGGAGGCTTTAATGTAGTGGCTCTAGTCGCTATACTCATCTTGGCTGTTTTTATATTTAATTTTATTGTTAGACAAAAACTCTCTTTTAAAAGATACTTTACAAGTAAACACAATCTATTAACGTCAAAAACTTTTTCCGAACAATCTTATGGCGGTGTCCCTAAAGAGATAATGTATGAGAAGATGATTGAAGTGTTTAGCAACTCTCGTTTTAGGTTAGCTGATAGTGATAATGAGAGGCTAGAAATATTGGCTATTGCAAAAACTACATTCTATTCGTGGGGTGAAAATTTATATATTAGTTTTGAAACTAGAGGAGGTGAAACAATAATGAAGCTTTGTTCTGTAACTGTATTTCAAATATATGCTAGTGGAAAAAATGAAGAAAACTTAGATAATTTATTAGCTGAATTGGATGACTCATTAATTATTTAAACGTTTTTATCTATGTCTATTATTGTAAATCTTGATGTAATGTTAGCCAAAAGGAAAATGATGTTGAAGGAGCTGTCTGAGCAAGTTGGTGTTTCAACAGTAAACTTGTCGATATTGAAACAAGGGAAGGGCAAGGCAATTCGCTTTTCTACTTTAGAGGCAATTTGCAAGGCTTTGGATTGTCAACCTGGTGATATTTTGGAGTATGTGGAGGGGGAGTAGCTAATAACTGAGACTAGAATGCTTTCTGGGGAGGGGCAGCTCCTGCTTCGCCAATTTCTTTTGCGACGAGCGAGAGCTACTCGCCCCCAGCAAGATTCTCATTTTGCTTCTTCATCCTATAAGCTTTTAATTTTATGAAGCCAAGTTCAGAAGTTTTCAATTTTCAATTGAATTAACTATCTAATGCGTCTTATCTTTACTATCCTAATATCTTCTCTCGGACGATCGGCCCTATTGGTTCTCGCTTTTGCTATTTTATCCACAACATCCATGCCTGTTAGTATTTCACCAAAAACTGTGTAGTTGCCATCTAAGTGTGGTGTGCCACCAATTGTAGTATAATCGGTACGAGCCTGCTCGCTAAACTTATAAGTGGAGTCGTTGGCGTGTCCGTGTTTGTCTATTTTACTTGCCTCCATTATATCAAGGTCTTCATTGGTAAACTGTTTGCCTACCACAATATAAAACTGACAACCCGATGATGCTTTTTCAGGATTTGTATCATCACCCTCGCGTGCCGCAGCCAATACACCACGTTTGTGATAGAGTTGGGGTGTTTTAAACTCAGCAGGAATGGTGTAGCCCACATCACCTTCGCCAAGCATTTTGCCAGGTTCTGCATTTTTTGAAGTGGGGTCGCCACTTTGAATCATAAATTGGTCTATAACGCGATGAAAGAGCACTCCATCATAAAATTTAGATTTTACCAATTTGATAAAGTTATCGCGATGCAATGGAGTTTCGTCGTATAATTTCAACGTTATGTCTCCCTCTGTTGTTTCTATTTTCATTTTTTGATCTTTTTGTTTGCCTAAGTTTAGAATGGCACACGACGACAATCCAAACAGTATTAAAACTGTAAATAAACTTTTTGTAATGTTTCTCATCCTTCGATAGTTGTTTTTATTGTTTATATCTACGCAAAGATACAATAAAGTGGAAATGAGAGGTGCAGTTAGTCAAAAAAAGTAGACTATTAAATTAAGAGAAGTTCTTTTTTTAGATAAATACTTGCATATTGGAAAATTTTTATTTTATTTGTGATGAAATCAATCATTTAAACAGTAAAACAGTGGAGTTTATCCATTACTTTTTGAAATCATTAACCTCATAAATATAACCTTATGCGCATATTACACATTTCGGACACACACGGCCATCACCAAGCATTGACAGATTTACCCAAAGCAGACATTATTGTTCACTCAGGAGATATTGGCTTTGCTGGTACAGGTATAGAGTTTATCGAATTTGCTGATTGGTTCACAAAATTGGACTACCGTTATAAAATTTTGGTTGGAGGCAATCACGACGCCTATATGGAAGAAGTGAATGCAAAACAAATCCAAGAAATATTGCCCAAAGATTGTTACTATCTGTTTCATAGTGGAGTAACTATAGAGGGATTGAAGTTTTGGGGAGTGCCGCTTTATATTTCAGAAAATATAAGTGGCGTTTATTTCGATTTAATAGAAAAAATTCCATCCGACATTGATATCTTAGTTACTCATCAGCCTCCTTATGGTATCTTAGACAGATCTGAACCTTACCATTATGGTTGTAAAGAGCTGTATGATAAAGTGTCAACTATTCGTCCTAAGTATCATCTTTTCGGACATATTCATGATGCTTATGGAATTGTGGAAACAGAACACACCACTTTTGTGAATGCATCAATAGTGGATGAGCAATATGAGTTGAAAAATGAGGCTTTTGTGTTTGAGGTGTAGTTGTTGTGACTTAATATGTAGCGATTCGCTGTTTTGTAAGGCGGTAAAAATGAAGACACCCAACATTACATTATTTTATGTGTAATGTTGGGTGCCTTATTATATTATATTATATGATAAAATGCGATTATTAGCAGCAACACTTCTCATTCAACTTCTCGGCCAACTCCACAATATCATCCAACCGAGCAATAGATGCAACCCACTCTTCGGGCATTGCTTCTTGTCCATAATACAATCCTGCTAAACCTCCCGCTATGGCAGCAGAAGTATCTGTATCGTGGCCCAAGTTTATGATTGAAAGAATAGTATCTTTATAAGAATCCTTGTTCAAGAAGAACCAAATACTCGACTCCAACACCTCGATTACATAGCCACCCGTTTTTAAATCATCAATAGGGGTGTCTCTAATATCATTCTCAATGAGTTTTTGGAAGTGGTCTCTTTCTTGTTCTGGAAAATCTATCTCGTTCCAAAAGTAAGCAATTTCACTTCTCATTTCGGTGTATGCATCTATCTTGTTCTCTCCTTCCAACAACTTCTCTGCCAACTTTAGGTAAATCATACAGCTCATAGCCGCTCGTATGTGTCGATGTGTTAGGGCTGATACCTCCCAAACTAGGTCGAATTGCTCGTTGATTGGTTTCCCTTTTATGTGAAAAAGAAGCGGAATTATTCTCATCAAAGATCCGTTGCCATTATCCCTTGTTTCCCCATAGTCTTTCTGCTTCTTCAATTCATCTAAATCGCCTTCGTCAATAATTCTTTTTAATCTTGAAATGGCTATTGAAGTTGTAATGCCTATATCAAAAACTTGGTCATGGGCTGTCCAATAGGCCTGGTCTACCCATTTGATAAATCTTTCAGACATATCTTTCAGGCCATAGCCCCCTGTCAACGATTCAGCCAGGCAGAATGTTAGCGAACTATCATCGGACCATGTTCCTTTTGGTTGGTTATACGTGCCATGCCCAATCATCTCTGTTGCAGGGCTGGCTTGCATCTCTTCTCTTGAGGTGAACTCATACGGCACACCTACTGCGTCGCCAATGGCTACTCCTAATAATGCGTCAATTACTTTGTTTGATATCATGTTTTCTTATGTTTTATTATTGTGATTAAGGTTTAATGGTATTCAAGATGGCTACACCTTTTTTAGGTTTAGCAAATATAGATAATATCCTTCTATTTTAGATGCTTTTGTATGATGTTAAAAAGCATGTGTTTAATATCAACTGATAAATCTATCTTCAGTTTTACGGTTCAGCCAACTTTGTTTTGTATTTACGTTTTCTACAATAATCACACGTATATATCTTGTAAGAAAGTCATTTTCTCTTAGAAGCATGCGTGTAAACTTTTTAATATAGTGCATCACTCTTAGAAGCATATGCATACACCTTATAATAAAACTCATTGCTATTAGAACGATACGTGTAAATCCTATAATAAAGTTCATCACTCTAATCTTTGTTTTAGAATAGGTTGTTGTAATGCTCATTATAGTAATATTGATAAAAGAATGACTTGTAGTAGAGTTCGAATAGGTGATTATTAAAACCAAAACTCTTTTCGTAGAGCTACAACAATCCATTCAAATCCTAGATTATGCTTTTTTAGTTCTCTAGCAAGTAATCTTGATATCAGAATGAGCGATAGTAGCACTCCAAGGACTGATTCTAATATCAGAATTGGTATTTGTAATGCTACAAATCTTAATTCGTACTTTATTATTGATGTTTTTAGCACTCAAACAAGTAATTCTGAAATGAAGGCATTAGTTATTGAAGAAAAAGAATGGTTTAAACGTATGAGGCTGGGAGTTAATAAGTTTCTGGGAAGGTTTCAACTTTTAGTGTTGTTAGTAAATAGGCTCAAGAATAGATATAGTTATTTGAAGCTATGCGTAAATGAGTTTGTAGATAGGTGTAATTGTTTGTGCCTAATAGTTATTGAAATAAATAATGATTGTAAACGTATAGCATTAGTAGTGATGAGGGTTTCAATTGCATTGTTGTTATACACTTATTAGGAATAAATGCAGAGTAGGGTAGATGTTTATGTGAGTTGAAGAGTGAGGTTGAAAAGAATAAGGGTGAATATTAATCATACCCACCCTTACATATTGATAGTAAACAAACTCTCTAAAAATGAGAGGCTTAAGGCCTAGTCATTCTTGTCAGTTTGAATTGTTGTTCTTTTTTTGTTCTCTTTACTCATTCTTTTCTGTTGAGGTGTTGATAGTAGACGTTGAATTGTATACTTATAGTCTTTTAAGCGACTCTTTAATAAGAGCTTCAACAGTAGAACCTGGAAGTTCTTTTATCACTGTTTGCACTACCTTTTGCGATTTCACTTGTGTAAAACCCAACATAACCAATGCCGATACAGCCTCATGCTCTAAAGCAGGAGCCGAAACTTTTCCAAGATTTGCCTGTACGCCTTCGTCGCTAAATTTGATTTTGTCTTTTAGGTCAACAATTATACGTTGCGCTGTTTTTATGCCAATGCCTTTTACCGATCTGAGTGTGTTTACATCTTCGGATACAATGGCAGCCTCTACCTCTTTGGAGCTAAGCGAAGAGAGCATTACCCGAGCAGTGCTTGGGCCTACACCCGATACACTTATGAGGTGCATAAATACTTCGCGCTCATGTTTATTGATAAAACCAAACAGCACAAAAGCATCTTGGCGTACCGATTCGTATATATATATCTTAGCATTTTTATTGTCGCCAATGGCACTGTATGTTTGCAAGGATATGTGCGCTAAGTAGCCCACACCGTTGCAGTCTATTGTAACTGTTGCGGGGGTTAACTCGGCAACTTCACCTTTTACGTAATCAATCATAGTTTCTTATATTATATTTAGGAGTTAAACTTCTTTTTGGTGAACTCGTGGCCCAATGCTAAGCCACCTTCGCCTGTTTCTTTGTAAAGCGAGGGAATGTCGTGACCAGTTTGTTTCATAACCTCTACCACACGGTCGAACGATACCCTATGAATACCATCGGTAAACGATGAGTATAAGTTGGCATCTAAAGCGCGAGCTGCAGCATACGCATTACGCTCAATACAAGGTATTTGAACCAATCCGCATACAGGGTCGCAGGTCATACCTAAGTGATGTTCCAGTCCCATTTCGGCAGCATACTCAATTTGGGCAGGGCTTCCACCAAAGAGTTGATTGGCAGCGGCGGCGGCCATAGCACAAGCCACACCAATTTCGCCTTGACAACCTACTTCGGCTCCCGAGATGGAGGCATTCTTTTTAACTATATTACCAAACAAACCGGCTGTAGCCAATGCGCGCAATATTCGTATCTCTCTAAAACCACGCGACTCTTCTAACAAATATAATACGGCTGGTATTACACCACACGAACCACAAGTAGGGGCTGTTACAATAACTCCTCCGGCAGCATTCTCTTCAGAAACAGCCAAAGCGTATGAAAATACTAACCCGCGCGATTGCAATGACTTTTTGTAGCCTTTTGCTTTAATATTGTAAGATGCTGCTTTTCGTGACAATGCTAGTGGACCTGGCAGTACTCCTTCGTTTTCCAAGCCATTCTCTACCGATGCTCTCATTACATGCCATACATCGCGTAGATAATCCCATATTTCTGGACCTTCGCACTCTTCTACATATTCCCAATAAGATTTACCTGTAGCTTCGCACCAATTCATAATTTCATCGATAGAGTTCATATCGTATATTTCTCTATCGTCGCTTTCCGAAAGGCCTATGGTTCTTTCACCATCGGAGAGGGCGCCTCCACCCACACTATAAACTGTCCAACTATCTGTTGTTTTTTTATCTTTATCTAAACTCTCAAGCTTAAGGGCGTTTGGGTGGAATGGGAGAAAGGTTTTTGGCAACCACTCAATTTCTGTTGGGGCAATTGGCTCTAGCACCTTTAAAATGGCCACATCGGTAAGGTGACCTTCGCCTGTGGCAGCAAGACTACCATATAAAGTTACTTTAAATGAATGGCTTTGCGGATTCTTTTCTGAGAATATTTCGGCGGCGTGTTTGGGTCCCATAGTGTGGCTGCTTGAAGGGCCATTGCCAATTCGAAATAGTTCTTTTAATGATTTCATATTGTATAAGTGCTAAATTGTTTGCTAGATAAATTTGTTTAGGGCAAAGTTAACGAATAATATTCACAAATCGTTTTTACTATTTGTTAATCAATTGTGATTGTTCTTTATATCTAATTAGCCTTTGCAAAAGAAGGACAAAACTGCATGTCGATGTTGTTTTAAATCAACCATTTACATAAGTAAAATAGTCGATTTAATTCAGCTTCGTTAGCTTTTTCTTTGTTTTTCTATTATTGCAATGTGCAATAGATAGTAATTTATTTAGAAACGCTAAATGTAATAATTATATGAAAAAATCGATACCAAACGAATTGCCTGCATATCCTAAATTTGCAGAAGGAGTGAGACGTGCACCCGACCGTGGTTTCAGGCTGTCGCCTCAACAAACAAATGTTGCGTTGAAAAACGCCTTGAGATACATTCCCGAAAATTTGCATGCACAGCTTGCTCCAGAGTTTTTGGAAGAGTTGCGTACACGCGGCAAAATATATGGTTATCGCTATCGTCCCGAGGGTGATATACATCCTAAACCAATAGATGAATACAAAGGTAATTGTGTAGAAGGCAAAGCTTTTCAGGTGATGATAGACAACAACCTCTGTTTTGATATAGCGCTCTATCCTTACGAGTTGGTAACCTATGGCGAAACAGGACAGGTATGCCAAAACTGGATGCAGTATCGCTTGATAAAGCATTATTTGGAAGAGTTGACCCAAGAGCAAACATTGGTAATAAACAGTGGACATGCAATGGGCCTGTTTAAGTCAAAACCCGATGCTCCTCGTGTTATTCTTACCAACTCTTTGATGGTGGGAATGTTTGATAACTTGAAAGATTGGGAAATTGCAGCCCAAATGGGTGTTGCCAATTACGGTCAAATGACAGCCGGAGGTTGGATGTATATTGGCCCACAAGGTATTGTTCATGGTACTTTTAATACATTACTACATGCTGGCAGACAGCGATTGGGTATTCCTGAAGAGGGCAACCTAGCAGGACACTTATTTGTATCTTCTGGATTGGGCGGCATGAGTGGTGCTCAGCCCAAAGCCGCAGTAATTGCGGGCGCAGCTTCTATTGTTGCCGAAGTGGACTACTCGCGTATCAAAACAAGACACGACCAAGGGTGGGTGCAAGAAGTAACAAGCAGTGCAAAAGAGGCTTTCGATTTTGTAAATGATGCTATGAAGCGCAAAGAGGCGCTATCTGTGGCATATCATGGCAATATTATAGATTTACTAGAGTATGCAGTAGCGCATAAAGTAAAGATTGAACTATTATCAGACCAAACCTCTTGTCACGAACCATATACAGGCGGATATTGTCCTACAGGCATGAGTTTTGAGGAGAGGACAGAGCTATTGACTACCGATAGGAAGAAGTTTGAAAGAGAGGTTAACAAATCGTTGCACCGTCATTTCAACGCAATAAAAAAACTTACAGCGCAAGGAACTTATTTCTTCGACTATGGCAACTCGTTTATGAAAGCAATTTACGACGCTGGTGTAAATGAGATATCAAAGAATGGTGTGGACGAGAAAGATGGCTTTATTTGGCCATCGTATGTTGAAGATATTATGGGTCCCGAACTGTTTGATTATGGTTTTGGTCCTTTCCGTTGGATATGCCTCAGTGGTAAGCACGAAGATTTAATAAAAACCGATAAAGCTGCTATGGATTGTATAGACCCAACCGAGTCTGTACAAAATCATGACAATTGGCTGTGGATTCGCGATGCAGAGAAAAACGCATTGGTTGTAGGAACACAAGCCCGCATATTGTATCAAGATGCAGAGGGACGTTTGAAAATAGCTCTCAAGTTTAACGAAATGGTGCGCAATGGAGAGGTTGGCCCTATTATGTTGGGGCGCGATCATCACGATGTGAGTGGCACCGACTCGCCATTCCGCGAAACAGCCAATATAAAAGATGGCAGTAATATAACTGCTGATATGGCTACACAATGCTTTGCTGGAAACTGTGCAAGAGGTATGAGCCTTGTTGCGCTACACAATGGTGGTGGTGTAGGTATTGGTAAGTCTATTAATGGTGGTTTTGGCATGGTGTGCGATGGTAGCGAGCGGGTAGATGATATATTGCGATCGGCTATGTTGTGGGATGTGATGGGCGGAGTGGCCCGACGTGCTTGGGCGCGCAATCCAAACGCTATGACTACAGTTGATAAGTTCAACAAAAAATATTCGGATGATTATAGTATTACAATGCCATACTTGGTAGATGATGAGTTGATGAAGGATTTGGGTCTGTAAAGGTTTCGTAAGAATTCTATTGCATCATTCTTATCTAAAACTCAAAACAGATGATAGAGTATTAATTTAACAAACAAAAAAAGTTATGAATATATTTGGAAAATCAGACGCTGAAATTATCAGCGAAGCAAGAATAATGATAGATGCTTTAAATAGAATTGGAGATACTTCAGAAGATTTCCCAATGGGATTAGGAAAAACTTTTATTGATGAGTTTACTGCATTGCGAGATAATGTGGTTACACATAACTCAGAGGTAGATAAACTGAAAGCCGATTTGGCAGCTAAAACAATGCAGTTTAATGATGAGATGAAGAGAATGAAAAAACTCTATTCTGAAGCTAAAGAGCGCGTAAAAGAAAGTGTTGCTCAAGAAAAATGGGAGCAGTTTGGAATTGACGATAAAAAATAAGCTTGAATAAAGCACCACAGATTGATTTAAACCTAATAAAAAATATATATACAAATTATGAACAAACTAATATCGTGTGTCCCCAACTTTAGTGAAGGACAAGACAAAGAGAAAATTGAGAAAATTGTAGAGGTTTTTAGAAAAAAAGACAAGGTAAAACTATTGGATTATGGGTTTGATACCGATCATAACCGACTTGTAGTAACCGCAGTAGGAGCTCCACAAGAGATGAAGGAGGCCGTAGTGGAAGCTATTGATGTAGCTGTTGGGTTGATAGATATGACCCACCACACGGGGCAACATCCACGTATGGGTGCAGTAGACGTAGTACCATTTATTCCTATCAAAAATGTAACTATGGAAGAGGCTATTGTTATTGCTAATGAAGTGGCTACAGAGGTTTCTAAGAAACACAATTTACCAGTATTCTTTTATGAGAAATCGGCCTCTGCAAAACATCGCGAAAATTTAGCTGCAGTACGTAAAGGAGAGTTTGAGGGAATGGCAGAAAAGATGAAACAAGATGAGTGGAAACCAGATCTTGGACCCTCTCAACCACATCCAACTGCAGGCTGTGTGGCCATAGGTGCACGTATGCCATTGGTTGCATACAATGTGAATCTTAATACGCCTAACTTGAAAATAGCTACTGCTATTGGTAAAAAAGTACGTCATGTGGGTGGTGGTTTACGATTCTGTAAAGCAATGGGTGTAGAGCTAAAGGAGAGAAACATCACACAAGTATCGATGAACCTGACCGATTTTACACGCACATCTATCTACCAAGCACACGAAATGGTGCGCATGGAAGCACAACGCTACGGTGTGTCTATAATTGGAGCAGAAGTAATTGGTTTAGTTCCTATGCAAGCATTAACCGATGTGGCAGAATATTACCTTGGGCTTGAAGGCTTTTCAATTAATCAAGTGTTGGAATCTAATATAATGGAGTAGTTTTACTTCAAAAACAGTTTGAATGGAAAGTTTTCAGATAATTGAAATTGTAGCGGTAGTATTTGGAGTGCTAAGTGTGTGGTATGCTCATAAAGAAAACATTTGGGTGTTTCCACTCGGAATAATAAATGTGCTCATATACATCTATATATGTATATCAACGCAGCTTTATGCTAATGCTGGTATCAATGTAGTTTATTTCCTCACCAATGTGTATGGTTGGTATAATTGGTCGCGTACCAACGATGACCAAGAATCTCTACAGATATCACGCAACACAAACAAACAGAATGCTTTATGGCTTCTGTTTGCTGCTGTGTTATATGGCGTTACTGTTTGGATATTGCGCACAGCCAATCAAAACGACCCAATATACTTAAACTCTATATTGCCCTGGATTGATGGAATGAACACCTCGTTTTTCTTGTGCGCTACAGTGTTGATGACAGTAAAGAAAATAGAAAACTGGTGGTTTTGGATTGCTGGAAATGTAATTTCCATTCCTGTTTATTTTTCACAAGGACTCTATTTTACTAGCTTGCAATATGCCATTTTCTTAGTGATAGCCATTATGGGATTGAGAGGATGGAACAAAAGATGGGCTGAGAGAAGGGTGGTATGAATTGTGGTATAGGTGGTGTGAGGTTTCGGGTTTGGGATACTAATAATTTATTACACCAAACAATTTTGATGCAACGCATCACATATATATAAACCAATAAATATCTTACTGAACTTAAATAATAAAACATGAATAATATAATAATAAAAAATGCTGCACAAGTAGTTACTTGTAGTGGTTTTGAAGGAAAACGCGGTGCCGAAATGTCCGATTTGCACGTTATAGAAAACGGAACGGTAATTGTAACCGACGGCATTATATCGCACGTACTTAAAAAGGGTGAACCTATACCTATAGATGTATCAGGTTACCAAGAGATTGATGCTACAGGCAAAGCTCTATTGCCAGGATTTGTTGACCCACACACTCACTTTGTATTTGGTGGTCATCGCGAAGAGGAGTTCTCTTGGCGTATGCGTGGCGATAGCTATATGTCTATAATGGAGCGTGGTGGAGGTATTGTAAATACTACCAAAGCTACACGCGAGGCTTCGGAAGAGGAGCTTTACAACTCAGCAAAAAGACGTCTCGACGATATGCTTGAATTGGGTATAACCACTGTTGAAGGTAAAAGCGGTTATGGATTGGACAAAGATACCGAGATGAAGCAATTGCGTGTAATGCGAAGACTTAATGAAGATCACCCCATGGATATTGTATCCACCTTTATGGGACCTCATGCTACCCCAGCCGAATGGAAGGGTAGAGAGGACGAATTTATCGATTTTAATATCAACGAGATGTTGCCCTTAGTAGCAAAAGAGAAGTTGGCAGAGTGTGCCGATATTTTTTGCGAGGAAAATGTGTTTACTATTGAGCAATCGCGCCGATTTTTAACTGCAGCTCGCGAGCATGGTTTCTTGCTAAAACTGCATGCCGACGAGATAGTACAATTTGGTGGTGCTGAATTGGCTGGTGAGCTAAAAGTGCTTTCTGCCGATCACCTATTGCAAGCATCCGACGAAGGGATAAAGGCAATGGCTGACAATGGGGTAGTGGCAACGCTTCTTCCGCTTACAGCTTTTTCACTGAAAGAAGAGTATGCTCGTGGCAGAGAAATGATTGATGCCAACTGTATTGTTGCTTTGGCAACCGACCTCAATCCTGGTAGTTCGCATACAGCTTCTGCGCCCTTGCTTTTTGCAATAGCTTGCATCTATATGAATCTTTCGCCCGAAGAGGCTGTTACGGCTTACACTATCAATAGTGCTGCAGCCATTAACCGTGCCGACACTGTTGGGAGTATTGATGTTGGCAAACAAGGCGATATGATTTTACTAAAATACCCATCGTATAAGTTCTTGCCTTATTATGTGGGGATGAATTGTGTGGAGACTGTTATCAAAAAAGGCACTATAATTAAAAGTTAATAGTTGTATGACATGAAAGAAACTGATGGTGCTTTAAAGCGTAAGAGTTACAGCTTTGCAATAAGGATAGTGAAATTAACTCAATATCTAGAGCATGATTATAAAGAGTATGTTCTTAGTAAGCAGATATTGAAAAGTGGCACTTCAATTGGTGCTATAGTATCTAAGGCTGAGTTTGATGAAAGTAAACTAGACTTTATAAATAAGTTGAAAATTGCACTTAAAGAGGTCGATCAAACTTCTTACTGGCTATCACTATTATATGAGACTGATTATATTGATGAAAAACTTTTCGAATCTTTGCAGTCAGACTGTAAAGAGTTAATTGATATACTTGTATCTACAGTAAAAACCACAAAAAAGAACCTCTTGAACGTTCAAGAGAAACAAAAAACCTAAATAATAAAACCAATAGAGTTAAGAGCGGAGAGTTGTCTTCGCTCTTAAGTCTCAACTCTTAATTTAATTATTATGAATTCTAAAAACCAAACAATCCAAGAATTTTTAAGCCATACAGCCTCCAATAATCCAGTACCAGGAGGCGGTAGTATATCTGCACTAAATGGCGCAATTGCAACAGCTTTGGCCGAGATGTTGGCCAACTTAACTATCGGCAAAAAAAAATACGTAGAGCTAGAAGGTGTAATGAAAGATACAGTTGATGTAATGAGTCAACAAAGAGAACAATTCTTCGCAGATATCGATAGAGATGCCGAAGCATACAACCTTGTGATGAAAGCCTATAAACTTCCAAAAGAGACAGATGAGGAGAAATTAAAACGATTTGAGATAATACAAGATGCT
>SMEQ01000312.1_pt1 | contig 15019 bp, 10 predicted proteins | sample 2456281 | NCBI WGS metagenome assembly SMEQ01 (sample SAMN10132596, study PRJNA489261) | soil metagenome | isolation source: day1 antibiotic-loamy sand soil ammended with raw manure from dairy cow... | place: USA | collected 2015-04-01
TAAAATCATTAAAAACAACAGACCAATCATTAGGATCAAACCCAAAGAATCGATCAATATCAGGCGCTTGGAAGCCTTGGTTTAGGTTAGCAAAGACACTCAACTCTTGGTTGTACTGGTGGTTAATACCAATATCCCAAGCATCTAATGAATGATCAGCTTTGAGCTTAGCTGTGTCCTTGTGCTTATACTTTACTTTCTCGTGACGTGTACCAGCGCTGAACGTAGTATCACCTATTGCATAAACACTTTGCAGATAAAAGCCCTGATTATCTTTGTTAGTAGTCGAGCCAGATGCCTTACGCTCACCATCAAACAGTTGAGCACCTGCTGTGAGTTTCAAATTATTCAGAGTTAGCTGGGTTGATAAGTCAGTAGAGCGATAGTCATATTTGCTTGGTTTTGAGCCTACTGCTATGTACTCAGACTCTTTCTTTTCAATAGCATGATCAATATTAAATGACAGCAACTCATTAACTTCATAGCTAGCACCTAAGCGATTTGTATCTGTTTTAATCTCTTGCTCTGTATAAGGATTGCCTGCCTGAGAAGGTTTTTTATTAAAGTCTTTCTTATTTAACGATGAACCGTAAATAGTATCTATTCGAGTACGATCTTTACCGACTCGCAACTCTAAACCATCAACGGGAAAGACTTTCAGCGTGGCTGATAAATTATTTGCATCAGATTCATCTGTTTTACCATTTACATCTTTTTTACGCAGACCGTCGCTGTCACTATTTTCAGCCAACACCTGTAAGGCAAAAAACTCTTCACTCAGCCCTGCGCTAACACTCGCAGCAGAATAACCATCGCTGCCAGCCGCCATACTAAAATCAACGCCCTTCTGATCTTTGGTAACAATGTTAATCACACCGGCCATAGCACCATCACCCTGCGCTACGGAACCACTGCCTTTAATAATTTCGATACGTTCAATGCTGCTAAGCGGAATACTACTGAGTAACTGCGGTGGCATATCAATATTGTTGAGTCGACGGCCGTTAAGCGTCACCACAATATTTTGGTGGCCATCGCCAATTCCATAGCCACGCATATCCAGTTTCTGCTGGTAAGGGCTTCCAGAAGTCAGCACATTAACCGAGCTAAAGCGCCCTAAGTAGTCGTACAAATTAATCGCCGCAGAATTTTTAATATCTTCGGAATTATGCACTTCAGATGCGTAAGTGGCGCGCACGTCTTCTTGGGCGATACGGTTAGCAGTAACAAGAGTTTTGGGTAATGCAGCTGCAGAATCTTGGGTATCTGCCGCTGCATTAGCTAGAGGCAAGACCAATACAGCCAGCGCCAAACGAGATAGTTTCATTGAATGTCCTCAAAAGTTTTTTTGAGGAGGGCAGGAGCAAGTGCGGGGAATAGGGAAAGACAGACTGCACTTGACGGTGCAGCCCTCCGCAACACCAGTTCAAAGCAGTAAGGCAGGTCTCCGGGCTGACGATAAACCTATGCACCTTCCCAGTGTTCACCAGTGGTTATGGCATAAGCGTGCGTTAGAAACGCGTCGTGTACCGTTGCGGGGGCAGCGTCGTTAAACTTCCCTTTTCAGGCTGGAATTTGCCAGCCACCTTACAACATAAAAGCCGCTGCACAATAAACGCCACAGCCAAAATAATCAAGCTGAACCTTTACCCTGTACTGTAGGAGCGCATCTTATGCGCGATGAGAACCCTGCCGGGCTTAACTACTCCTGTAAGTCGCCCCTTTAGGGCGGCATGTCAGCCTAAAGGCATGGCCTACACGGACAACCACATTCGCGCAAAAGTTGCGCTCCCACAAGAGCTGTGCCAATCCACAAGAGCCGTGCCAATCCACAAAGCTGTGCCAATCAACAAGAGCTGTGCCAACCACTAGAGCCCTCACAGATGCTTCCTGCAGACGGTGTCTACGGACGCTTATGGATTTTGAGAAGTTATTCTGAGGTAGATTTCTAATTAGGTTATATTGGTGGCGCGATTTTACTCGTCTTATGTACAGGATTACTCAAGGAATAATTATGAAAAAAACACTGCTTATTTTATCTGTGATGGCTGGTTTATTATTTCCACCCTTGTCGCAGGCCAATCAATCCTCACAGCAGCTAGCCTCCTGTTTTACCGACTCGCTAAACGGGCGAGAAAGAAAAGAGCTCGCCAAGTGGATATTTGTCGCTATTTCTACACACAGCACGCTTGAGCCTTATGCCAATATCTCGACTGCAGACAGGGATAGCACAGACCTGTTTACTGCCAATCTCATTACCCGGCTGATGACACAAGACTGTCCCAATCAAGTGAAATTTGCCATGAAGCAGCACGGTTCGGCAGCACTGGTTAATGCGTTCAAACTGGTGGGCGAAGTTGCCATGCAAGAGTTAATGAACGATGCCAACGTCAACCGCTCAATCAGTGGATTTGAACGTTACTTAGATGAAGACAAGTTTAAGCAAGTCTTCCAATAACTGGTGACCGAATGACCGCATCGATCACGCAATCCTCTCACAACCTCGACTACAGCAGCGATCCCATTCGCTGGCGTATTCTGATGGTGCTGCTGATGGCGATTTTTATGTCGCTGATGAGCGTGAGCGTGATCAATGTGGCGCTGGCCTCAATTCAAGAAGGGTTAAGCGCCAGCCAGTCCGATATTCAATGGGTGCTGTCTGGTTATGCGCTGACCTTTGGCGTAGTGCTGGTTAGCGCTGGCCGCGCCGGGGATTTAATGGGTCGCGGCGGCTTTTTTATCCTGGGTGTGGCGCTGTTTACTCTGTCTTCAATTGCTGCAGGCTTAGCACCAGATGCACAGTGGTTGAATACCGCACGCTTTGTGCAGGGCGTTGGTTCAGGCTTGCTCAATCCGCAGGGCGTTGGCATGATTCAGCAGTATTTTCGCGGTTCAGAACGGGGGCGCGCATTTGGTTTTTTTGGCACCACGGTCGGAGTTTCAGTCGCTATCGGCCCCATTCTTGGCGGCATGCTGATTGAGCTTGGCGGTGCAGAGATCGGCTGGCGACTTACGTTTTTAATTAACGTGCCCGTCGGTGTGTTGACCCTAGTGCTAGCTTTTTTGTGGTTTCCCCGCCCGCTAATACACAAACCCAAACTGCAACAACAATCAGGTTTAAGCTCGCTCGATCCTATCGGTGCTCTGCTGTTGGGTTTAGGTGTGTTGGCGGTACTGTATCCCTTTGTCGAGTCACAACACTCCAAGCTGATTTGGCTGCTATTGCCCGCCGGTTTACTGTTATTTTTTCTCTGGGCACGTTGGGAGCGTTGGTACACCGAGCGCGGTTATAGCCCCATGGTGGATTTAAAAATCTTTGCCACGTCCAGCTACCGCAACGGTAGCATTATTATGGCGCTGTACTTTTTGGGCATGACCAGCGTGTGGGTGCTCGTACCCCTGTATGTGCAACAAGGCGTTGGCTTTTCCGCTTTTGAGGCCGGCATGGTAGGCATTCCTTCAGCGTTGTTATCCGCCTACTCAGCTAACTGGGCGGGTAAGCGCGTTAATCGTTACGGGCGCAAAATCGTTATTGGTGGTTTAAGCTTTGCGCTATTGGGCCTACTATCCAGCGTTGCCGTTATCTTGCTGCACGAGTTTTACGGCCTAAGTATTTGGTGGCTGTTGCTATCGCTGGCTTTGTTTGGCCTCGGTCAGGGTTCAGTCATCAGCCCCAATCAAACGCTTACCTTGGCTGAAGTACCGCTGGCTTATGCCGGCAGTTCAGGTGCGATCATGCAAACCGGGCAGCGTATTGGCACTTCCGTAGGCATCGCGGTAATTACGGCAATCGTCTTTGCTGTGCGCCCTCTCAGCTCGTGGCCCATCGCAGTAAGTGTCGGTTTTGCTGCCATTATTCTAATTATTTTGCTTGCACTGGCCATGGCTTTTAAAGACTTGCGCGATCGTCGCGTTATAAGTCAGTCGCCTTAATCACTGCACCATCAAAACGTGAGTTTTGCACAATGAGCCCAACACTGGTTAGCCATGCAATAGGACAATTATTTACTTGGCTTTTGCCTGTTGTAGTGGCTCTTACGGTGTTAAAAATACTGTCTAAATCCCGTATCTTTAAGGGAAAATTGGGTGAGCTGGTGGTTAACAGCCACGCTAAACTGGCTTTACCCAGCGACATCTATCACCCATTTACCAACCTAACCCTAACTACCACAGACGGAACAACGCAGATCGACCATGTTTTTGTCTCACGCTTCGGTGTTTTTGTGGTGGAAACAAAAAACATGCAAGGCTGGATTTTTGGGCGTGAAAAGCAATCGCACTGGACCCAAAAAATCAATCGCACCACCTACCCATTTCAAAACCCGCTGCGGCAAAATTACAAGCACACCAGAGTATTACATGAATTGCTGGAGCTAAATCCTGACCAGCTCCACTCAGTTGTGGTTTTTACGGGCAACAGCCAATTTAAAACTCAGATGCCGGTCAATGTTGTTCATGTGCGTGGCTTTATTAAACACATCCGCTCTTTCCAGCAACCCATTCTGAGTGAAACGCAGGTATGCGATATTATTAATAAAATTGAGGCAGCACGTTTAATACCCTCACGTGCCACCGAACGCATACACAGAAATAACCTGAACGATAAAGCAGTCACATCAAAAATAACCACGAAAAAAATACGCTAATTGCTTCTTATTCTACTCCCCGCATGAACGCCACCGACGCCTCTGCGCAGTCTCTTTTGACTAATCTCAAATCCAGTCACCACCAAAATGATATACTTAATCATTCTAGGGTTATTAGCCGTTTGGTTTGACACATTTGGGAGCACTTTCTTACGTTTTTAATACCCGCTTTATCTTGTGTTAGCGCCCTCGGTAACGTTATTCAGAGGCCCCTTAAATATCACTAACTCTGCACCGCTTTATTGGCCTATACCTATAATTGTGCCTTTGTGCTCGTTTTCTTTGTGCTCGTTTTTTGAAGTAATTAAGTATGCTTTCTAGTAAACCTTTTCTTCGACGTATTTGGACTCGCCTAGCTTTAGCTTGGCTGTTTTTTTTGCTGCTTTTAATTGCATACTGGATGCGCCTTGATTACTCGCACAAGAAGCAGTTAGATGAAGCTCAGTTACAGGCTCAATTACGTGCCAACCAAGCAGCGCACGCGCTGAGCATGGAGGTACGATCACAGCTATTGGGTATTGGTTTTGTGCTTGAGCACCTCACTGAGCATTGGCAAGACCATGACGAAGTTGTATTTCGTAAGCTGGTCGAGCTTGCACAACAGGGTATTTTCAAAGGCTCGTTGGATGTCATTATCGTAACTGACGCTGCAGGTAAGGTGCTGTTTAACAGCCATACGCAATCTGGCCAACCAGCTTCTGAGCTATCGGTTGCCAGACGCGATTATTTTCAACAGCTAGCACAACGAAACGAGCCCAGCTTTTTAATCAGCCGTCCAGTGCGTAACGCTTTAACTGGACGTTGGACGGTGCAGTTCAGCTATAGCATGTTGATTGACGGAAAGTTTGCCGGAATAATTCTTGCCTCTGTGCCTGCCGAGCACCTCGCAGAGCCGTTTAGGCAGGTGTATCCCGACCCTAACGATGTAGTGCTGCTCACGTTAAATGATGGTCAATACCTTGCCCGCACCCATGCTTTAGACGACTCCTTAACCAAAAAAGTACCCGCCGATCGTGAGTTTCTCCAGCAACCCGAAAAACTAAGCGGTCATTACAATGCTGTCGCGCCTATTGATGGGGTGGAACGCATCTATGCATGGCACCGTATCCCTGACTTTCCTGTCGTTTTAAGCTTGGGCTTGGGTAAAGATAAGATTCTTTTACCCACACAGCTTTCAATTAAAGCCAGCAAAACACAAAACCTATTAGCGACCATTCTGTTACTGCTTGCGGCGCTTTGGATTACACGCTTAGTGGCTATTAAAGCCAAACAAAACCAAGCCCTGCTACAAACGCAAGAGCGTTTAGCGACCCTGTTAATCCGGATTCCTTCGGGTGTTTTGCTCGAAGACGAAAACAACCATATTGTTACGGCAAATCCAACCCTGCTCTCCCTACTTAGCCTAGATGCTGAGCCCTCCAGTCTGATCGGCTTACACCACTCACAGCTGTTAACCATGCTAGAGCAAGAGCAGGCAGCTTGGTTGCCTATACCACGCAACAAGCTTAAACAGCGCCAGCGGCGCGAAGTCAAAGACAGCGCAGGACGCTCCTTTGAAATCGACTGGGTGCCCATCCAGCGTGATTTTCGCTCTTTAGGGCACGTATGGTTTATTCAAGACATCAGCGCGCGCAAGAAAAAAGAGCAGGAGTTAGTCACTTTAGCCACCACGGATGCGCTCACAGGACTGCATAACCGTCGTAGCTTTTTAGACATCCTGCAACAGCAGCTTAAGCTCAGCACACCGCACTGGCCGGGGGCGTTGTTGCTGCTTGATATTGACCATTTCAAACGGGTCAATGACACCTACGGGCATCCCGCTGGCGATTTGGTAATCCGCAATATAGCCCAGGGAATACGCGACAGCCTGCGACAAGACGATATTACCGGCCGCTTAGGTGGAGAAGAATTTGCCGTGCTGCTACCCAAGGCAACCCTGCAGCAAGCCCAGCAGCTAGCCGAAAGAATTCGTGAGCACGTCGCTGCAACACCCACCATCACGCACAAAGAAACCATCTACGTCACCATCAGTATTGGTGTTGCGCTGCTTTACGGACAGGATGAAAACAGCGTGCAAAGTCAGGCTGACCAAGCGTTGTATCAAGCCAAAAACTCTGGCCGCAATCGTGTTTGCTGCGCTGAGCACGAAGCTGACGAAGCAGTGCAAACCTAGCGTACAATCACATCTGCTAGAAAAACGATTCTTGATTCTAAACAAGTCTTAAATCCCACCTGCAAGGTAGGTTAATGCCTCTAACGACTCTACTCGTCTATTAATGGAGGCCCCATGACCGATGCAACTCAACCCGACTGGGATCCACGTGCTGAGTCGGTACTGCAAAACCAACGCCAAGCCTACGATAAAATGCGTCAAAGCTGCCCCGTAGCCCGCAGCAGCGATGGTCAATGGACGCTGTTTCGCCACGCTGATGTAATGCGCGTGTTAGAAGATCATCAGAGTTTTAGCAATCAGGTCTCGCAACATATTTCTGTGCCTAATGGCATGGATCCACCAAAACACAGCCTGTATCGTGCCCTGATAGAACCTTATTTCAGTCAAGCACGGGTCGACTGGTTTGAGCCTATCTGCCAGAAAATCGCTGACGAGGTTGCACAGGCCGCTGTGCAAAAAGACGCCATTGATCTGATGAGTGCCTTTGCTTATCCCTTCGCTGCTCGAATTCAATGCGCTTTTATGGGTTGGCCACAAGAGCTGGCTGATGTCTTACTCGACTGGTTAAAGCGCAGTCAGGTCGCCACTCTTGCGCGCGACCGTAGCGCAACTGCAGCGCTGGCTGACGAATTCACCCGCATTATTCGCGCGCAACTGGAACAGCGCCGTCAAACGCAAGCGCACCAAGACACAGACATTACTAGCGAGCTGATGCATGAACAGGTAAATGGTCGCCCCTTAACCGAGGCAGAAATTGCCAGCATCTTACGCAATTGGACCGCCGGCGAAGTCAGCACCATTGCCGCTGCGATTGGCGTTATTGCCCACTATTTAGCCTGCAATCCAGAGCTACAAGCCGAGCTACGCCAACACCCCGACAAACTCTGGTATGCCAACGATGAAATCCAGCGTTTGCATAACCCCTTACTAGAAAACCGCCGCCGCACCACCTGCCCGGTAGAAATCGGTGGTCGCGCTATCGCCGCAGAACAACCCATCACCCTGAACTGGGTAGCAGCCAACCGCGATCCTGAGGTGTTTGATAATCCTGAGCAGTTTTCCTGGCAACGCAACCCCAAACAAAACCTGCTCTATGGCGCCGGCATTCATGTGTGTCCGGGCGCACCCTTAGCGCGTATGGAGCTGGTCGTGGCAATCAGCAGCCTGCTGAAACACTGCAGCACCTTACAGCTGGTACCCAACCGCAGCCCTGTATTTGCACGCTACCCAGCCAGCGGCTACAGCAAGCTTTGTTTGCGCATTCGTTAGCGGATAAATCTATAATTCACACTCGGAATAAGCGGCTCAATACTGTAGTCTTACTGGCAACAAATTAATTAGCCCGCTAACGAAGCAAGTGCATGCAGTATCTCTTTCCCTTATTGGCGGTGCTCGCTTGGGCCGGCAATACCGTTATTACTAAAATGTCCGCCACCAGCATCGAGCCAACTGAAATCGGTTTTTACCGCTGGTTGTTTGCTTGGCTGTTGCTGACGCCCTTTGTGTTACGTCCTACCCTGCGTAATTGGTGGCGTATTCGTCCCCACCTTGGGAAAATTTTTATCATGGGCTCGTTGGGCATGGCCATGTTCCAGAGCCTGATGTACTTTGCCGCGCAATACACCAGCGCAGCCAACATCGGCATAATCCAAGCACTCACTCCCAGCACCGCACTGGTATTGGCCGTGATAGTGCTCAAACAACGGTTAACAACACCCGCCGTAATCGGCGCCATCACCGCCTTCATTGGTGTGTTATTGGTGGTGTCCAACGGCGAAGTGCTGCAGCTCATTAACCGAGGAGTCAATCGTGGCGATGCCTTAATGGTCGTGGCGGTACTGTCCTATGCTCTGTACAGCACGCTGCTGAAACACTGGCAAATTGGTATTTCAGCCCTGCAAATGCTGTACCTACAAATGCTTGCCGCCATTATCGTGCAGCTGCCGCTGTTTTTATCCCAACCGAAAACTGGGCTGAACCTTGATAATTTACCGCTGGTCCTCTATGCCTGCTTAGCCGCATCAATGATTGCGCCATTGGCTTGGCTGCATGGTGTGCGGCTGATGGGGCCGAGCAGAATCGCTATCTTTTTTAACCTCATGCCCATTCTTAGCTTGTTTATCGCCGCTTTGACCTTGGGCGAACAGATTGAGGTATACCACTGGATAGGTACGGCCATCATTTTGCTAGGGGTATTTCTGGCAGAGCGCTGGAAAGACAAGACGGCTTAAGCCATTAAACGCGCCAACTGCTTTACCACAACCTATATTCATCTTTTGGTTATGGCTCAATCACACCTTAGGACAAACACAGTATTGCTGGTTAAACTAGCGCACCTCTTCTAGACTGCACCGATTTAAAGCTCATGCCAAAACCACAGTCCTTTCGCTTCTCTTGCTTACTTATCTGTTTAATTATCTTCTTGAGCGGCTGCGCTGGGGTTAAAACCGTCAGTGTCGACACCGCCGACTATATTTCATTGCGCCGTGGCGATATTCTGACCACCGGCGAATTCAGCGCCAGCAGTTACGCAGCGTTGCAAGTGATTGGTCTCAGTGAGCGCAGCTGCCTTAAACATTTAGATACCTGCCGCGATAGACTCAAACACAGCACCGGCTTAGCCAACGAGCAACGCATGGCCACCCTGGCTGAACTCTGGCTACAGCAAGCGCTGGATAAAAAAGACAGCAAAGGCAAAAACCAACCATTGCCGCAGACCCAACTCAACGCCTACCTGGAAACTGCTCGCTACGCCTATGCCTACTTGTTTTTCTCGGAACGCACACCACAATCACGCGCCCTAGAAGACCGCCAAGCCCAAGTACGCGACTACTACAACTTTGCCGTACAACAAGCAGTCACTGGCATATTTAGTCAATATCAACAAGATTTTCACACCAGCCTCGATGAACAAGGCCGCTTTCATACCCAAGTCCACAGCTGGACCATTAGCGGCTCGTTGAGAAGACTGCGCTTAGCGCATAGCGAAGCCCTACCCAGCGAGCTAATTCCAGCTTCATCGTTAACGTTCAAAGGCATGCGCAATCAATACCGCCGCGATGGCATAGGCGCAGAACTGGTGGCTGTAATGGCAAAAAAAGTGGTGGACCGTCATAGCGCTCAGCAATCCTTTAGCGAAACGCCTTTCCCCGCTTTAACCGTGATACTGCGTTTTCCGGGAGAAAACTTAGCTCAGGTATTAGCCACACAAGAGGTTGAACTGCTTGGCTTTGACCCCTACCGCAGCGACCAAGTAGAACTTGCACAGCAAACCGTACCCTTAGCCGCCAACTTTACTTCCGGCTACGGACTTTGGTTAGCGCGCTCAGGTTTTGCCAGCCAATCATTACTAACCTTAATCGGCCGCGGTGAAGTACTGGAACAGCCGCATATTTATCTCATGCAACCCTATGATCCGGAACGTCGTATTATTCTATTGCTGCACGGCCTAGCCAGCAGTCCAGAGGCTTGGATAAACGTTGCCAACGAGATGTTGGGTGATGAAACCCTGCGCAAAAATTATCAAATATGGCAGCTGTATTACCCCACCAACGCCCCAATTGCGTTAAACCTGCACACTATTCGTCAAACCATACAGCAGACTCTGGGTTTTTTTGATCCCACCAACCTACACCCCGCTACTCAGGACATTATTCTGATTGGGCATAGCATGGGCGGTGTACTCGCCCGCTTAATGGTTTCATCCTCCGGCGATCAGCTGTGGGATAAAATGGTGCAGCACTACCAACTCAACGGATCACGCAAGCGGCGCGCACAGGAAGTGCTAAAAGACTACGCCTGGTTTGAGCCCATGCCTCAGGTTCAGCGGGCTATCTTTATTGCCGCACCACACCGCGGCACACCCATCGCCGAAAATCGACTGGCGCGCTGGTCAGCCCAACTGATAAAGCTGCCCTTCTCAATGCTCGGTCGTGTTACAGAAATAGCCCAAATCTTGGTAGATCCCAGCAGCGCACAAGCAGCACCCATCACCCGCCGCTTTAACAGTATCGACAACCTGAGCGATCAATCCCCGTTTATTAGCATGACTGCCAGCCTACCTGTCTCGCCCAACGTGACTTATCACTCGATAATTGGGCACGAGAAACCAAAAATCCCACTGATAGACTCCAGCGATGGAGTGGTGCCTTATCGCAGCGCTCACCTGAAAAACGCTGCCTCAGAAAAAGTGATTCACTCTTGGCACAGCGTGCAAGAAAAACCTGCTGCCATTATTGAAATACGTCGAATTTTGCATGAACACTTGCTGCCCGCTGATAGCAAGCGTAAAGAAGTGGTTATCGAAAGTAGTGGAACGTTTTAATATTTTAGTTTGCCAAGAGTTACCGCCTGTTATAATTCCCTGCAGGAAACCCTCACAAGGCAGGGAACAGTACTTACAGCGGTAACCATATTTGTGTATAAACCGCGCCACACACCATAACCCAGCTGGATAGAGCGCACCCCAATAAGCAGCGCGCGGCGTGTTGACCGGAACCATTTGCTTAATTGCATGCAGGTAGAGCTGAGTGCCGTTCTCAAGACAACTGGGTGTCAATTAATTAACCGTACTTTGTCTAACCTACAGTTTTTATATTGTAGCTATCGGGACGATACCGGACCCAGCGCCCGTATGGTCAGTGTCTGCTCACTGCGGCCAAACACACCCAGCTCGTCATGCAACACTGAACTGGTCAAACCAATACCGTCATCGCCGTATTGCTGGTGGGTGTCAAAGCCCAGCCAGCGTCCCTGTGGCATACGCAACAGGTTGATATTCAGGTCCACATTAGGAAAAACCCAGGCACCCGGTTCGGTACGGGCCGCGACTCCGTTGGCCGTATCAACCATGCCCATCAGGCGCACAAACGCCGAAGTCTGATGACCCTCGACCATCTCCAGCTCATTTTTCATCCACACCACCCCATGACCAGGACGGCGTTCATCATTGCTTTTCACCTGCAAGCTGTTGATATAACCGCCACCCCAAGTCGAAAAAGTATGCCAGTCGCCCATCTGCTCATGGTCAGGAATCGCCTCATCTTCCAGACCCGCGATACTGCTGGTATCACTGGTTTGCAAACGCCAAGCATTGGCAACAATGCAGGTTTGCCCTTTTAACAGCATGCGTGCTTCAACCAGCTCGATGGTCCGACCTGGGCGCAAGATGCGGGTTTCAATGGTGAAGGGAGCAAAGCGGATCATGCCCCAGATGTCTAGGTTGATCCGCGCATAACGCAGTTCCGGACGGGGCGCAAACTGCTCCAGCTCATTACAGAGCACACCAGTCGCCGGAGCCATATGCTGCTCATTGGGGTCCCACACGCCCTGGGCGTGCTCGGTCGGTTCGTAGTGAGCAATGGCTACGCCCTGTTCATTGATGTGACGCTCGCGTAAACGGTAATAGGCAGACACTTGCTGATCCTCTGGTTGTTATTGTGTCTACAGTAAAACACCTGTTTAAATAGCTTTTCAAGCTCGGCGGCATGCCTAGGTCCTTTGATAAGCTGATAGCAACAGCTTCTTTTTAAATTCCCGAGTGTACGTTTTATACACGCGCTTCTGATTCATATGTCACCTCAAACGAGACGGGGTCTATTGTCTCTCACTGAAGTGTCTATTTGAATTACACCAGAACAACAGACTCTGAAACTGTCGCCGGGTAAATATCAGCCTGTTCCTGCCTCCAAATACTTGCCAACAAACATATTGTCACACCTTCCCTACAACTATTGACACCCGTCAATAGTTGCGTGTGCTTTTTTGCTAGCGTGCTAATCAAATATATGTTTATAAGCATAAAGTCTAAGGAGGCTCCATGGACTTGATTCGACGCTCCCTTCTTGGTCAGCTGGCTAGGCTGACCGCCGGAGCAGCCTTGCTACCTTTTGCCAGCCTGGCCAAGGCCGGCATAAACGACCAGCCCGCCCGTCGCGAAGGCGATCCGGAAAAACGTTACGGCATGCTGATCGACCTGCGCCGCTGCATCGGCTGCCAGGCCTGTACCGTCTCCTGCCACATTGAAAATGCCGCACCACTGGGCAACTTCCGCACCATTGTGTCGCAATTTGAAGTGGAAGATGCCAACAGCGGCGACTGCGCCACCTTTATGCTGCCACGCCTGTGCAACCACTGTGAAAATCCGCCCTGCGTGCCGGTATGCCCGGTGCAGGCCACCTTTCAGCGTCAGGACGGCATCGTGGTAGTGGACAGCGACCGTTGTGTCGGCTGTGCCTACTGCGTCAACGCCTGCCCTTACGATGCCCGCTTTATCAACGAAACCACCCAGACCGCCGACAAGTGCACCTTTTGTGCCCACCGGCTGGAAGCCAATCTGTTGCCGGCTTGTGTCGAATCCTGCGTGGGCGGCGCCCGCATCATTGGCGACATGCGCGACCCGAATAGCGAAATCAGCCGGATGATCGCCGAATACCGCGACCAGCTGATGGTGCTGCAGCCAGAGAAAAACACCTTTCCGCAGGTGTTCTACCTCGGCATGGACGAACAGTTTACCCGCCGCCCGCAAGCCACTGCCGGCATCTGGGATGTACTTGACCAAAACGGCAAGGAGATCGGTTATGAATTCTCTGGTGACTGAAATTGTGGTACCCCGCTACGGTCTGGCCTGGTACCCATGGGCCGTGCAGTATTTCTTTCTGGTTGCCCTGTCGTATTGCACGCTATGGTTAAGCGCTCCCGGCCTGCTGGGCGCCAAACACTGGCGCAATACCACCCGCGTGGCCCTGCTGGCTTGCGTCAGTACCACGCTGGTCGCACCGGTGGCACTGCTGGCCGACCTGCACCAGCCGCTGCGCTTTTGGCATTTTTACGCCCATCCGACGCCCTGGTCGTGGATGAGTATTGGCGCGTTTCTCCTGCCAGTGTATGTCGGCAACGTGGTCGCGCTGGGTTACCTGTGCTGGCGTCCGGCCATGCTGGGGCAGCGTGAGGTGCCCGGCCTGCAGGGGCTGGTCGCACGCTTGGTCTGTCTGGGCCGCTGGAACACACCACGCCGCCTGATTCCCCTGCTGACGCTGACTGCACTGGTGCTGTCCACCGGCATTATTCTTTACACCGGTGCCGAAATCGCCGTGGTCAAAGGCCGCCCGCTATGGAATACCGCCTGGCTGCCGGTGATGTTCCTGACCACCGGCATGCTCGGTGCCACCGGGCTGGTGCTGGTATTGAACCGCATCAGCGGTGTCTGCAGTTCCTCCACCAACCGTCGCATGCTGTCACTGATGGCTTTTAGCGGACTGGCCTGCGGTCTCGTGGCCCTGACATGGTATCTGGATGGTGTTAACGAGGTATCCGGTTCAGTTACCGAGGCCCTAAACTCCATCCGTGGCAATCCCACCTGGCGCAACATAGCCTTCTGGGGCCTGTTTGCCGGCGCACTGCTGACCGCCTCCGCCTGGTTCCTCAGCATCCGCCCGCGCCTGTTGCCACTGGGCTGGCTAGCCGGCCTACTGGCCCTGCACGTAGCCTGGATGTTCCGCTGGGCAGTCTTGATGGATGTGCAGACCGTCGCCCGCAACACCGCCGGCAGCAATGACTACAGCATTGCTTTCGGCTCGTCCGGCTGGCTCGGCATAATCGGCATTTTCGGCCTCTGGCTGGCGGCCCTGTTACTGATTGAACTCTTTGTCCCCTGGCGCGGCGAGACCACCAACAAAACCCCTGCTGCTGCCCAAGAAGGAGCTGTACACCATGGATAAGCCTGATCTTTCCCGTCGCCGCCTGCTCAAGGGCGCAGTCGCAACCGGTGGCGCCGCCACCTTTGTGGCCGGTTATTCCGACCCGCTACTAAAAATGGCCCACGGCCTGAAAGGCACCTCTGGTGAAAAGCCCAATGACCGCATTCACGGCAACTCGCTGGCGCCCGAATACCGTATCGACAGCACCACCGGTGAGCTGACGCTTAACCCCGACCAGCGCACCGCCTTTACCGTCTGCTATGGCTGCACTACCAGTTGTGGTGTGCGTGTGCGCATTGATAAGAATGAAGACAAAGTGTTGCGCGTATCCGGTAACCCTTACCATCCGCTGTCAGCTGACGACCATCTGGATGAGAATACACCCGTGCTGGAAGCCTTCCAGCGTATGAGTGCGTTCAAAGATCAGGGTCAGCTTAACCGGTCTACAGCCTGTGCCCGCGGTAATGCAGCCATGGCTCAGTTAACCAGTGATCAGCGTGTGC
>SMEQ01000488.1_pt1 | contig 14982 bp, 12 predicted proteins | sample 2456281 | NCBI WGS metagenome assembly SMEQ01 (sample SAMN10132596, study PRJNA489261) | soil metagenome | isolation source: day1 antibiotic-loamy sand soil ammended with raw manure from dairy cow... | place: USA | collected 2015-04-01
GCATTAATATGTTGCGCAATGCGCGTGGCCAATTGTTGTGCGACCGGGCTCAGTGTGGCTGGGTTTTCATGCTTAAGCTCGTGCAGCCAGTTGGGTTGTTGCTGGTGCATAAACTCGGTTAGTTTTAGGGGTTGACCAAAATTCACCGAAACGTGACCGAAGCGTTGTTTGCGAATGGCAGCAATCACGCGGAATACATCAAAAAATGATTCTTTTTTCTTGCTGGCACCGCGCAACTCGCCAAGGTAAGTGCGGCCTTCCAAGACACGCTCATAGCCGATATAAACCGGGACAAAGACAATTGGTAAACGCTGTGAGCGCAAAAAGCTGCTTAGGGTAATGGCCAGCATGCCGGTTTTCGGTTGTAAGGTGCGTCCAGTGCGTGAGCGACCACCCTCTACGAAATATTCAACCGGAAAACCTTTGCTGAATAAGGTGTGCAGGTACTCATTAAACACACTGGCGTAGAGCGGGTTGCCACGGAAGGTACGGCGCATAAAGAATGCCCCACCACGGCGTAATAAGCCACCAATGATTGGCATATTTAGATTGATACCAGCGGCAATGTGCGGCGGCGTTAAACCATTGGTGAAGAGCAAGTACGACATCAACAGATAGTCAATGTGGCTGCGATGGCAGGGCACGTAAATAATTTCGTGGCCATGGGCAACTTCACGCACGCCATCTAGATTGTTGACCTTGATTCCGTCATAAAACTTATTCCAAAACCAGCTGAGCACTACTTCTAAAAAACGAATGGCGGTATAGGCATAATCTGAAGCGATTTCATTGCCGTATTTGAGCGCGCGTTGTTGGGCTTTTTCGATGCTAATGCCGTCGCGCTGCGCTTCTTCAGCAATGCGCTGGCGCACTTGTGGTTCATGGATCAGGGCTTTAACAAGGTTACGGCGGTGGGAGAGGTCTGGGCCGATAACAGCTGCTTTACTGTTGCGGAAATGTACACGCAGTAGTCGGTGTAACATGCGCTCAGTGCGCTCTACCCCTTTCCCCTGTGCAACCAGCTCGGCCAATTGAATGGGCGCAGAAAATTGCACACGGGTTTTGTGGCCTAAAATCAGTACTTGGAATAAACGCCGCAAGCGTCCAGTGACCGCCCAGCTGTCAGCCAGTAACAGTTTCCATGGGCTGGTTTCACGGTCTGGCGATTGCCCCCAAAATACGGTAACGGGTACCACTTGCACATTTTCGATCTGGCCGGACTCAACAGCTTGCACCAGCTTTTTTAATGAGGGGGAGATGTGTTGCGTGGTTTTGCGTCCAGCCCAGTCCGGTTCGCGGCGCAAGTAGAAAAAGCTGCTGAGCTGCTCTAAGGCTGGCGCTTGTAGGCGGGTATTGGGGCGCTTCAGGCCGGCTTTACGGCATTCGTTATCCAAGACCACAAGGTCGCTGATGGAGGGCTTTTGCAGCACATAGACTTGTGCAAGGTCTTGGCGTAACCCGTCAAAGACGGTGTTGTCGATGGTTTCTGAGCGCACCCAGAGCAGTAGCAGGCGACGTAAAATAGCAAAGTACGCACGACGAATGGAGGAGAAACTCATAAACTGCAGACCCTAAATCAACAGCAGGCAAAGCTGTGAATTAAATATTAGTAAAAAATAGTTTTTGCGTTACTGGCAAGATTACGCTTTTTACGCCAATTTAGCCGCTAAAAATAGTCTGTCGGCTGTGATAAAACTACAAATCTAACTTTAATGTTGGAGTTGACTGCTATGCTCTTTCTTTTTTCAATATGCAGTGGCACAGTTCTGCAGTTTTCTTAAGCCGCTTTATCTAAGGCGACAAACCCGTAGTAATAATGGGATAGGGTGGAGTAATGATTGAAGTAACACACTTAACCAAACGCTTTGTGCAGCAGGTCGCGGTGGATGACCTATCTTTTAGCATTGCGCCGGGCGAGGTGGTTGGTTTTTTAGGCCCGAACGGTGCTGGCAAATCGACCACAATGAAAATGCTCACCGGTTTTTTACCGCCATGTGAGGGCAAAGTCAGTATTTGTGGTTTTGATATAGCTAAACAAACTCTGCGCGCCCAGCGCTTAATTGGCTACTTGCCAGAGGGTGCGCCCTGTTATGGCGATATGAGTGTGGTGGACTTTCTCACCTTTATTGCCCAAATTCGTGGCTATCGCGGTAAAGAATTACGCCAACGGGTGGCGCGAGCGGTGGCTTTAGTTGAGTTGGAGCGTGTGGTAGAGCAAAACATCGACACCCTCTCCAAAGGTTTCAAACGCCGTGTCGGTTTAGCTCAAGCGGTGCTGCATGATCCTAAGGTGCTGATTTTAGATGAGCCCACCGATGGCCTTGATCCGAATCAAAAGCATCAAGTGCGCAAGCTGATTAAGAGCCTAGCAAAGGATCGCATAATCATTATCTCCACGCATATTCTGGAAGAAGTCAGTGCTCTGTGTACCCGCGCTATGGTGATCAGTCATGGCCGTTTATTGGTGGATGATACCCCCTATGCCTTGCAAAGCCGCTCACGCTACCATCAAGCAGTGACTCTTTTGGCTGAGCAGCCGTTGGATCGCCAGTTATTACAAGAGGTGCCTGGGGTACTTGCGCTGGAAGATAATCCGTTGGACGGCAGCATCACCTTATTAGCTGAGCCCGGCATGGTGATTTTCCCAGCAGTGAATCAGCTGATTCATGCCCAAGGTTGGCAGGTGCGAGAGTTGGAAGTGGAGCGCGGTCGCTTAGATGAAGTGTTCCGTAGTTTGACCCGGGGAGATGTGGCATGAAGCAGCTACCGATTATTTTTAAGCGAGAATTTACCAGTTTTTTTGCCACGCCTTTGGCCTATGTGTTTTTACTGATCTTTCTGGTGCTCTCCAGTGTGTTCACTTTTTACATGGGTGGCTTTTATGAAAGCGGTCAAGCCAACTTAAACCCTTTCTTCAACTTTCACCCATGGCTGTATTTGTTTTTAGTGCCAGCGCTGGCCATGCGCATGTGGGCAGAAGAGCGTAAGAGCGGCACCATTGAGCTGTTGATGACCTTGCCGATTACCCGCTTTGAAAGTGTGGTGGGCAAGTTTTTAGCAGCTTGGGTGTTTGCTGGCATTGCCTTGCTGCTGACTTTTCCCATGGTGCTGACCGTTAACTATCTTGTCAGTGGGCGCGTGCATGTCCGCTTTAGCAAAAAACCAAGTGATTGCGTTTATTATGACCGTCAGTTTGTGCTTTTTATTTGTGGTCAGTGGTTTCTCTTTAGTGCTTGATGTGTTTAATGGCTGGGCGCCGCAATGGCTGCTCGATGCGGTGGCGTCTTTTAGTTTCTTAACGCGCTTCCAAGCAATCAGTAAAGGAGTAATTGATGTGCGTGATCTTCTTTATTTCTTAAGCTTTATTGTCGCTTGGCTGCTGGCCACGGCAGTGGTAATTGACTTGAAGAAGGCGGACTAAAGATGAGACGTTTAATGTATTCCAGTATTGGTCTAGTGCTGATTGCCATTGCTTTTGTTGGTTTTAATGTGCTGTCCAATGCAATGTTTAAAAACACGCAGATTGATTTTACTGAGCAAAAACTTTACACCTTGTCCAGCGGCACCAAGCAGTTACTCAGTGAGCTGCAAGAGCCGATCAGTTTGCAGTACTTCTATTCCGATAAGGCCACGCGCGATGTGCCCATGTTGCGTAACTATGCCCAGCGCGTTGAGGAACTGCTGGATGCCTATGTGCGCATGGCCGATGGTAAGTTACGTTTAGAAGTGATTGATCCAGAAGCTTTTTCTGCCGATGAAGACCGCGCTGCAGCGTTAGGTTTACAAGCGGTGCCGCTCGAACAAGACGGTGCCCAGTTGTACTTTGGCTTGGCTGCAGAAAATTCGCAGGGTGCACAGCAGATCATTCCGTTTTTCGCTTTAGATCAAGAAGAGCTATTAGAGTATGAGCTAAGCCGTTTAATCAGCAGTGTGGCGCAAGCTGAGCGCCCCGTGATTGGAGTGTTATCTGGATTGGCGCTCAACGGCGGCTTTAACCCGCAAGCGGGGCAGCCAATGCCGGCATGGACCATTCTTGAGGAAGTGCGTCAGCAGTTTGCCATTGAAAGCTTAAAAGATGATGTTGATCTGATCCCAGAGCACATCAAGACCCTGTGGTTGGTACACCCGAAAAACCTCAGTGCAGCCACTTTGTACGCCATCGATCAGTTCGTTTTACGTGGCGGCAAATTGCTGGCTTTCGTAGACCCCTACAGCGAAGCAGATACCAGTGCTGCTCTGCCCGGCGAGTTGGCAGCCAATAAAGCTTCTGATTTACCTGAGCTGTTTAAGTCTTGGGGGCTGCGCATGGTGCCGGAGCAAGTGGTGGGCGATGGTGTTTATGCCATGTCGGTGGGTGTCGGTGCACAGCAGCGTGCAGTGCGTCACCCAGGTTGGTTGGCCTTGCCGAAAAAAGCCTTAGACAACAATGAAGTCATTACCTCGCAACTCAATGACATCACTTTAGCCACTGCCGGTATTTTAGAGCCCCTAGAGGGCGCGAAAACGCAATTTACCCCGCTACTGTACAGCTCTGAATATGCAATGCCTTTTAGCGCTCAGCGTTTTGCTTTGTTGCAAAATCCTGAAGAGTTATTGGCTGAGCTTGAGCCCACCGGTGAGCGCTATGTGTTGGCAGCGCGGATCAGTGGTCCAGCCACCACAGCCTTTGCTGACGGCATTGAAGGGCAGGCGCAGGGCTTACAAAGCGCGGATAATATCAATGTGATAGTGGTGGCTGATACCGATATGCTCAGTGATCGCATGTGGGTGCAGGTGCAAGACTTCTTTGGTCAGCGTCTGCCGCAACCTTGGGCCGATAATGGCAGCTTTACCATTAATGCTTTAGATAACCTCTCAGGCTCTGATGCGCTGATTAGCATTCGTTCGCGGGGTAATTTTAATCGTCCCTTTACGCTGGTGGATGATTTACAACGCAGTGCGCAAGAGCGTTTCCGTACAAAAGAGCAGGCGTTACAAGCGCGTCTCGCGGCTACCGAAGAGAAACTTTATGCTTTGCAGCAAGCCACTGATCCTGCAGAAGACTTAGAGTTTACCGCAGAGCAGCAAGAGGCTGTGCAGCAATTCTTAGCGGAGAAGTTACAGTTACGCAAGGAGTTACGTGAAGTCCGCTACCAACTCAATGCCGACATTGAGTCGCTGGGAACTAAACTGAAATTCTTTAATATGGCTGTAATGCCAATTTTGCTGACCTTTATGCTGATTATGTTTGCTTTGACGCGGCGTATTCGGCGGATGCATATGCCAGAAGATTAATCGCTAGGGCAAGACAAAAAAAGCCAGACCCGCAAAGAGTCTGGCTTTTTTGTCTTGAGTGCACGGGTTAAATGCGGAAGCTATCAACCAACTGTTTTAAACGCGAGGCTTGTAACTCTAGGTCGGTGCAGGCGCGCAATGTTGCGTTGAGGTTCTCGACACCTTCCTGGTTGAGGGTATTGATTTCGGTAATATCGATATTAATGGCTTCTACCACGGCAGTTTGCTCCTCGGTTGCGGTGGCTACCGACTGATTCATGCCGTCTATCTCTTCGATTTTTAGCGTGACTGAGCCGAGGCTGTCTCCGGCTTGGTTAGCGATAGTAACGCTGTCCTCACTGTGACGTTGGCTTTCAGTCATGGTGGTGACGGCATCACGTGAGCCGATTTGTAACTCTTCAATCATTTGTTGAATTTCTTGTGCCGAAGAGTGGGTGCGGTGAGCCAAGTTACGCACCTCGTCGGCGACCACGGCAAAACCACGCCCTGCTTCACCGGCACGTGCAGCTTCGATGGCAGCGTTCAGTGCCAGCAAATTGGTTTGTTGTGAGATGCCCTGGATCACTTCCAAGATTTGGCCAATATCAATGGTTTTACTGTTCAGCGTTTCGATGTTGCTGCAAGAGTTGCTGATTTTCTCTGATAAGGAGTTCATCGCTTGAATGGTTTGCCCTAAAACGCTGCGGCCATCTTCGGCTTGTAAACGCGCGCTGGAGGCATGGGTTGAGGCATCTGCGGCGTTGCACGCAATTTCTTGAGTTGCCGCTGCCAGCTCGTTAATGGCCGTGGCAACATTATGGGTGCGACTGGCTTGTTCATCGGAGTTCAGCATCGAGGCATTGGATGCGCTAGCCACTAGGCTGACGATCTCATGCACCAGCGCTGTAGCGGAAGAAACCTCGCTGATGGAGGTGTGAATGCGTTCGACAAACTGATTAAAGGAGCCCGCCAATTCGCCAAACTCATCATTGCTTTCAATTTCTAAGCGGCGGGTTAGGTCCCCTTCACCTTGGGCGATGTCTTGCATTGCACGCCCCATGGCGTGCAGTGGTCGCATCAACAAACGGATCAGTAAACTCAGCAAGATAATAATAATGATCAGGGTGGTTAGCGTGGCAATAATTGCTGAGGTGCGAAAGTCGCTGAGCATGGCATAGGCTTGATCTTTATCGACAGCCAGCCCTACATACCAGTCTACTGAGGGTAGGCCGTTGATGGGGGCAAAGGTGAGTATTTGCTGCGTACCCTTGAGTGATGTTTCGCTGAGCTGATGATTAATTGTTGGGGTGTTGGTTGGGTACAGCTCTTTGATCGATTTATTGACAGCATTATTGTCTGGGTGGACCAGCACTTTCCCGTCAGCACTGACTAAAAATGCATAGCCCATGCCATCAATTTTTATACTGTTGAGGGTTTTAGTTAAGGTGGCAAGGCTTAAATCACCACCGACTACACCGATGTATTGTGCTGGTGTAGCAATGGTAATAACCAACTGGTTGATAGAAACATCAGTGTAGGGGTCGGTTAGAGTGGTTTGATTAGCATTGTTTGCATCTGTATACCAAGGGCGACTGCGCGGGTCGTAATCTGCGGGGATGCTGTCTTCGGGGCGTGAAATGAATTCGCCGCTGCGTGTGCCTAGGTAGGTGTATAAAAAAGTATCGGCCAGCGCTTTTTGTTCAATCAAGCTAACTACACTGCTGGGTGAGCTGTTATTGGTAATGGATTGCGCGGTACTTTCCAGCAGTAAAATACGTCCAGACAGCCAATTGGCAATGTTGTCAGCGCTGAGACTACCAATTTCATGCAGGTAGTTTTCTAAGTCCTCTTGAATGGCATTGCGCTGCAAGTAATCGTTATAGAGGGAGAATAAGGAAAACGCGGCCACCACCAACAGTGACGCGGCAATAAGTATCTTATTACTGAATTTTAGATTCTTTAACATAATAAAAGTCCGGTGGGTAAGCGCGGCTGGGATGCACACAAACAGACGAGCAGTTAGGGGCGGCTGCTTTGGGGTTATATTATCAATTGCTATCGGCAGTCGGTGGGGAATTCTTGAACTGGCTGCTGATTAATTAGGGCAGGCGTAGCCAGAAGCACCTTTGTGTGGGTGCTTCTTGTGGGGTTTAGCGGCTTTTAGGTGGGGCTACGAGCAAGTCTTCTGTGGGGGTTTCGCACTGAATTTTATGACCTAAAAGCTCTTCAATGGGGGGCAGTGCATAGGCATCATCTTCACCAGCAAAGCTGATGGAGACGCCAGTGGTACCAGCACGACCAGTACGGCCAATGCGGTGTACATAATCATCTGGATCTTCAGGTAAGGTAAAGTTGACCACATGGCTAATATCGTCCACGTGAATACCACGACCGGCGACATCAGTGGCCACTAAGACACGTAAGCGCCCTGAGCGGAAGTCTTCCAGTACCCGTATGCGTTTGTGTTGCGCTACATCACCGGACATTTGCGCAGCACTGATACCGTCACGGGTTAGGCGCTCTTCAATGCGACGCACTTCGTCTTTACGGTTGGCAAAGACAATCACGCGTGGCCAGTTATTGTTTTGAATTAAATTGTACAGCAAGGTGTATTTATCACTGCCAGCCACGGCATACACATGTTGTTCAACTGAGTCGCTGGCAACATGTTCAGGTTCGATTTCGACAATGGCAGGATCCGTGGTCCATTGCTTGGACAGGTTCATTACGTCTTCAGTAAAGGTTGCTGAGAACAACAGGGTTTGCCGCTCTGATTTAGGTGGCGTTTGGCGAATAATTTGGCGGACCTGTGGGATAAAGCCCATATCCAGCATACGGTCAGCTTCATCTAAAACCAGCACTTCAACCATGTCCAGGTGCACTTCACCACGCTGGTTAAAGTCCAGTAAACGCCCTGGAGTGGCTACTAAAATATCGCAGTAACGGGATTCCAGTTGCTTGCGTTGCTTATCAAAATCCATGCCACCAACAAAGCTCATAACATTGAGGTTGGTGTACTTGGTCAGGGCGATGGCATCGTTGGCAATCTGTACCACCAACTCTCGCGTTGGGGCAATAATCAAGGCACGAGGCTCACCCATATAGCGCTCATCTGGCGGACGTGTTTGCGTGAGCTGGCTAATGGTGGAAATTAAAAAGGCTGCAGTTTTGCCGGTACCGGTTTGCGCGCGACCAATGGCGTCTTTACCAACCAGGGTGTGTCCCAGTACTTGCGCCTGAATAGGTGTGCAGTAAGGGAAACCTAAGTCTTGAATAGCATGCATCAACTCTGGTGTTAGCGCAAAATCGTGAAAGCGTGTTTTGCCTTCAGCGGGCGCAACTACAAAGTCGTCCAGTGTCCAAGTGGATTGAGCCGCAGGCTTAGCTTTGCGGGTGCGCGGTTTTTTCGTCGCAGGCTTGCTGGCTGTAGTGCTTGGCTTGCTGGCTGGCTGAGCAGGTGTAGAAGGCGAGGGCTGTGCTGCAGTCTTATCTTCTTGCGGCAGGGCAGCTGGCTCGGGCTCTTTTTTAAACATATTCTTAAGTGCTTTGAGCACGGCGTTCTCTTATTTGTAGTCTATAAATTAGCTCTAGTGTAAGGCATCACAGCGCTTTGGAGAAACTGTTTCATTTTTGGCGCTGTACTGCGCCGTGATTCGCCTTGTGTTGTTGACTGTAACTGCTCTGCGCGGTGCGCTTTACTGCGGTCGCCCTGCGCAGAGTACAGTTAAAAACTAGAGAGACTCTAGGGGGTAGAGAGCAGGGTATATTGCAGCTTAAATTGGCTTAAGCGCTGTTGCGCTTGTGCACCCCAGTCGTCTCGGGGTTGGTGGATATGAATCTGGGCAGTCATGCCGTACTGAGCATCGCTGCTGACCGTGATTTCGACTTGCTGCCCTAGATCAGCCAAACTGTCACTGAGCACTCGGCGTGTGGCATCCAGGCGCAGTTCGGGTTTGAAGATTTTACCGACGGCAGTGACAGGAATGTGGTCCACCAGCCAGACTTCTTGAGGAACTGCTGCACGCTCATGAATGCTTTGCTGGGCATGCTCTAAGAGCTCTGCAGCGCTGCTGTTGTAGCCCGGTTTGAGTTGGATATACAGCGCTGGCAACTCGCCAACGCGAGCATCAGGCTTGCCCACCGCAGCAGCAATCGCCACTGCTGGGTGCTGGTACATGGCATCTTCGATCATTTGTGGATCAATGTTATGACCGCCGCGGATGATCAAGTCTTTACTGCGACCAGTGAGCCAGAAATAACCATCAGCGTCTTGGCGACCTAAGTCACCGGTATTAAACCAGTCGCCATCGAGCCAAATCCCCTGGTTGTTCTCCGCTTTTAAGTAGCCTTTAAATACACTTGGCCCACGTATACACAGCTGGCCAACTTCATCAGTCTCGGCATCGCGTAGGTACTGCCCCTGTTCATCGACGACTTTAATTGCAACCTCACAGTAGGGCATACGCAAACCAATGGAGCCTGGCCGTAGCTCGCCATCTGCTGGGCTAGCACAGCTGCCGCAAGTGCCTTCTGTGAGGCCATAACCTTCAATTAGACGTACGCCCGTGCGTTGTTTAAATTGGTTGATCAGCTCCACCGGCATGGGGGCCGCGCCGCACAGGGCATATTTAAGACTGGATAAGTCATGCCCTTGGCTGGGTACTTCAAGCAGGGCGGCGTAAATGGTGGGTACACCGCTAAAGAAAGTCACTTGGTAGCGTTCGATAATTTTCCAGAAGTTTTGTATTAACGCCGGGGTGCGATAGCCAAGGGGCGTGGCCAAGAGCACCTGTGAACAGGTTAGAAAGGGCGCTAAACCTGTGACTATTACCGCATTCACATGGAAGAGTGGCAGACCGCATAAGGCTGTGTCTTGTTCATTGAAACTGGTAATCAGCGACATGCTATAGGCCATCACCACTTCATTATGATGGCTGTGCGGCGCAAGTTTTGGTGTGCCTGTGGTGCCGCCAGTGTGGAAGTAACTGGCAATATCATCGGGGTGAAACACCCGTTGGCTTTCTAAAAAGTCAGCAGGGCATTCTGCAATCAGGCTATCAAACTCTAAAACCCCCTCGGGGAGAGGACCGCGCATGGCTTTGATTGCAGTTTGTTGGGGTTGCGGTAAAAAGTTTGCTAAGTCCACCACAATAATGGCTTTTAAGTGGCTGAGCTGCTCACGCATGGCGGCTACTTTGTCCCACAGCTCAGTGCCGGGGAAAGGCGCTAAGGTGACGAGAATCTCAGATTTGGATGCTTTAATCAGCTCAAGAATATGCTCGGTATCCAGCAACGGGTTAATTGCATTGACAATCCCTGCTGCTTCACCACCCCAGATGCTGTAGTGAGTGTGTGGTAGGTTGGGCAATAAAAAAGAAACAACCTGATCCTTGCCTAAGCCCAAGCGATGAAAAGCGTTGGCGGTTTGGGTTATTTTGGCAAACAGTTCACGATAGCTGAGAGTAAAGGGTTGTTCGTCATCACTGCCTTGCAGTAAAAATGTGAGGGCACGGGCATCGGGCGCGCGTTGTGCGCTGCGCCCGATAAGCTCATAGGTACTTTTGGGTAGATCACGGGCAGATAAGGGCGTTTGCTCAATGCGTTGGATATCTGCTTGGGTACGAATCTGGTATGCCGCTGTCGTCATAGTGCACCTTTTATTATTATTTGCGGGTTGACTCAAAAAGTATTCGAAAGGTCGTGATTATTGCAGTTGCGTGCTGAGCCAGGTGCCAATATCAGCGATTTGCTGCTGGCAAACTTCGTGCTCCATAGGGTAGTCATGCCAAGTGACTGGCACACCCCACTGTTGTAACTGCTGTTGCACTGCTTGGCCCATCATCAGCGGTACCATAGGGTCATTGAGGCCATGCATGCATAAGGTTGGCGTGCTGGCTTGCAAGGGGCTGAGCGCCTCGACTTGTTCAAAGGTGGGGGCATAAGTGGATAGCGCTAATACCCCGCCGAGAACATCATTCCAGCGTAGAAATGCTGTATGCAGTACCACCGCGCCGCCTTGGGAGAAACCAGCTAAGAATATACGCTTGGGGCTGATCCCGCTGTCGCGCTGCTGCTCCATAAGCGTGATCAGCTGCTGGCTGGAGGTTTCCAGTTGTTGGCTATTAATTGCGCGCTTGCCGGGGCTCATGGCCAAAATATCGTACCAACTGGGCATGGCATAACCGTTGTTAATGGTCACTGCCTGAGTAGGTGCTTGTGGCAAAATAAAGCGTGTTGTGGGGAGCAGTGGCTGTAACATCCGCGCCACGGGTTCAAAGTCGCTGCGGTCAGCGCCTAAACCATGCAACCAAATAACGCAGGCATCAGCTGGCTGCAGGGCTTCAACAATTAATGCATTTTTGATCATGAATAACTCTTCTTAAAGGGTTTCAAAACGGCCCAGTTGGCGGTTTTTATGGACATTGTCCGTGTTAAAAATTTGCCCATTCATGGCAATATAGATACCTGAGTCTAAACATTGCAAAGCGCCAATAGCAAAACCTAAGTTAAATGCAGCATCACTATTGCGCATCCGTGCTGGCTGCATTGCTCCGGTGAATACTACGGTTTTGCTGGGGTTTGCGTCTAAGTGCTGGGCGCTTAATGTCATGGTATCAGTGCCATGAATGATTAAAATATGTTGATGCGGGCTGGTATTAACCCGCTCGCGCAGCAATTGGCGGTCGCTGTCAGTGAACTCTAAACTGTCTTTTTTCAGCACAGTGTCTACGCTATAAGCACAGTTTACCCCTGCTTCTGCTAAGAGCTCAGCGGCCATGGGGTCGCCGATGGTAAATTCAGATAAGGCATCGTGATAAATTTTATCAAAGGTGCCGCCTGTGGTTAAAATATGGATATGCATAAGAGTGAGGTGGTCCGTATGAGGTTTATTTACTCCGGATTATTGCCTGAATCGCAGCCTTAAAGCCACGGGCAGACAAGGAACAATATGACTACATTGCCTCAACCACCTTGGTATGTGTACTTAGTGCGTACCGCGAATCAAGCTTTGTATTGCGGTATCAGTTTGGATGCGCAGAAGCGTTTCGCGCAGCATTGTGCCGGGAAAGGCGCGCGGTTTTTTGCTACCAGTCCGGCGCAGGCTTTGGTGTATGTGGAGGAGTGTGCGGATAAGTCCACAGCATTGCGCCGTGAGTTGGCTATTAAGCGTTTGCCTAAAAGCGCCAAAGAACAGTTGTTACTGGCAGAAGCTAACCAGTTGCGCACAGCTGTTGTCAGCGCACCTCGCTAGCGTTTGGCTAACGAGGCGCGAGTTCGACTCTTACTGATAGGCACCTGGGATTGGGCGCAGATTGATTTCTACCCGACGGTTTTGTTGGCGACCTTGCGCAGAGGTATTATCGGCAACCGGCTGATCCGGGCCTACACCTCTCACATTCATACGGTTACCACTGATGCCTTGATTGCGTAGGTAATCGGCCACACTTTGCGCGCGACGTTGTGACAGGGTCATATTGTGCTGGTAGGGACCTGTGCTGTCAGTGTGACCGACAATCTCAATGGTGCTTTGATCGTACTGGTTGAAAGACTGGGCAAGGTTATTTAGGGTGCCGTAAAAGCTGCCAGAAATGGCTGCAGAGTCGGTACCGAAGGTCACATTGCCAGGCATGATTAGAGTCAGGTTGTCGCCGTCACGTTGCACGTCAATACCTGTACCTTGCATGCTGCGGCGCAGTTCTGCTTCTTGCTTATCAACGTAATAGCCGTAGCCAGCACCCGCGGCGCCTGCAACTGCAGCACCAATTAGTGCGCCTTTGCCACGGTCTTTTTTACTTGAGGTTGCGGCACCAATAGCTGCACCACCAAGTGCGCCTAAACCACCATAAATAGCAGTTTTGTTGGAGCCGCCTTGTTGCTGTTGTTGGCCTCCGTAAGGGTTGCCGGCTGCACAACCGGCCAAGAGCACAACAATGCTGCTAGCGATCAGGGTGCGTGAAGTGGAGAGTTTTAGCATGGTAAATTCCTTGTAGGCATTATGTTGGGTTAGCTGTTTTTACTCTATGGTTATTAGAGTGGTGTTAGCGCATTAAGTTCTTAGGCACGTACAAATGGGTTATTGCGCATTTCATCGCCTAGCAGCGTGTCTGGCCCATGTCCGGTGATCACTGTTGCTTCTTCATCGAGTATATATAAACGCTGGCGAATAGAGCGCTCAATAGTGGCGTAATCACCGCCCCATAAGTCAGTGCGGCCAATGCCTTGCTTGAATAGAGTGTCGCCGGCAATCAGCAGCTTATCGTTGGGAAACCAAAAACTCATGGAGCCTGGAGTGTGACCAGGAGTATGCAGGGCAACGCCACAGCCACAGGCTAACTCTTCATCATCACTGAGCCAGAAGTCAGGAGCAGGAACTGGGGTGTAGGGCACACCAAACATTGAGCATTGCATCTCTAAGTTGTCCCACAGAAACTGATCTTCTTTATGCAGGTGTAAAGTTGCGCCGGTTTTTTCTTTCATTAAGCCAGAGGCTAAAAAGTGGTCGAGATGCGCATGGGTGTGAATAATGCTAACCACCCGCAAGCCTAACTCGTCTAGGCGTTGTAAGATCAGTTCATGGTCGCCACCGGGGTCGATCACTATGGCTTTTTTGCTAATGGGATCGCCAATAATAGTGCAATTGCATTGCAGTGGGCCAACGGGAAAGGTTTCGCGAATCAGTGCAGGCTGGCTAGTCAATGGTTTAAACTCCAAAAAAACGTCCCATAGATAGGTTAATAGCCTAACGTATTCTAAGCTTAATGTCGGTTACTAAGGAGCAACACATGAACAACTTTCAAACAGCTATTCTGGCTGAGCCGGTTCCGCCGCTGGCCCGTCATGTATTTTTTACTTTAGAGTCTGCTCAGCACCTTGCCGAGGCATTACGCCGCTTAGCACCCTTAGTTGATGGTAAAAGTGTGGTTGCAGGATTGGGTAAATCGGCATTGCAGGCGCTCAATAAAGAACAGGATAAACTGCGAGTATTTCCCGCGTTAAGCGCCCATGGTATTGATATTCCTTCGACTCAACATGCTCTGTGGTGCTGGTTGCTGGGTGATGACCGCGGTGAGTTGCTGCACCGCACCAATGCGTTAATTGCGGCTGTGGCGCCGGCGTTATCTGTGGTGCAGGTGACTGAGTCGTTTCGCTATTTGGATGGCCATGATTTAACCGGTTATGAAGACGGTACCGAAAACCCTGTCGAGCAGGCCGCGATTGATGCTGCGTTTGATACGCAAGCGCCGGGCGGTAGTTATGCCGCAGTACAGCATTGGCAGCATGATTTACCGAGCTTTAAAAGCCTGCCACAGCAAGAGCAAGACCATATTTTTGGACGTCGTTTGAGTGATAACGAAGAATTGGATGATGCGCCAGAATCTGCGCATGTGAAGCGTACTGCCATGGAGGATTTTGAGCCTGAAGCCTTTGTTGTACGCCGCTCGATGCCCTATATCGACGGGGATGAGGCTGGGCTCGTATTTTTGGCGTTTGGCAGCACCTTGGACTTTTTTGAGATGCAGTTGCGGCGCATGATTGGTTTGGATGATGGCATTACTGATGGACTTTTCCGTTTCAGCCGCCCAACTACCGGTGGCTATTATTGGTGCCCGCCGATTGCGCATGGTCAACTTGATCTAAGCGCTTTGCTGTAAGTGTGCTGACCGCCCGCAGTGGCGTTAAAAGCTGAGTAGGGTTGCTCCGGCAATGGCGGCAGGCATGGCAATTAAG
>SMEQ01000314.1_pt1 | contig 14968 bp, 14 predicted proteins | sample 2456281 | NCBI WGS metagenome assembly SMEQ01 (sample SAMN10132596, study PRJNA489261) | soil metagenome | isolation source: day1 antibiotic-loamy sand soil ammended with raw manure from dairy cow... | place: USA | collected 2015-04-01
AAAATCCACCGTTGGTAACAACGTGGGAGTTCGATTCTCCCCCGAGGCACCAATTTCTTTAGCCCTTAAGTCTTCGGACTTAGGGGCTTTTTTATGCCTGAAACCAACGCAATACATGGCTTACAGCATACCCAGCTACTCATACACACTTAACATTTACAGGCTATACTTTCACAGAACACCCCCAAAGCTACCCCAAAATAAATAATGCTTGCGACCGCGTTAATACTCATCATGCCCATGAGGGGTTAGATGCGCGCAGGAATTTACATATATTGACGGGATACCCTTGGTATCACTAGACACCCCTAGATACTCCTGACACTGCGCCGACAGCAGCTATAAATCAGAAGCATATACACAGCCGCATATACGCTGCGAAGCAGGCCTGCTTTACCAACAACACGACACCACGCACAAGCGCACAAGCGCACAAGCGCACAGAATAATCAAAGCATGAGCATCATCGTAATTACAGTCTCGTTGCATTATCTAAAAACGACCGCTGTGTCGCGCCCTGTTATTGCATTCCTGCAACATCTGGTGAGTATTATTTGTTAAAAAAGACATGAGTTTCTTGGAATAATGCACGAAAACCCAGCTTTATTAAGCACAGCTTACACATAAATAATAAAACGTTTTTTGAGCCTGAGAGAGCAATTACAGCAAAACATAGCCCTTTGAAATCACAGCCACTCTTTTAACAATTCGTTTACTTCCTCAGTCATCCCTAAAGCCCAAAAATAGGTCTCAAAGCTTTCTACAACGCTATTGGCCACCAGTTTTATGAAAGAGGAGTACTCACCACTACAATGAGCAAGGTCTAACGCTTCGTAGTAGGCCAGTCGCTGCTCTACTTGAATAACTGCAGCAGGAAAGCCTGCTTTAAGTAACTCTAGATTCATTAGCAAGCGTGAGCAACGGCCATTACCATCTATAAATGGATGTATTTTTACGAAATCTGAATGCACCCTAGCTGCCAGTTCTATGGGATGCATCGAACCTGCTTTGTCCTGATACCACGAAACAAAGTCCTGCATAAACTGAGGCACATGAATGGCATCAACCGGTTTATGCTCAGCACCAGAGATTAATACGTTTATTTGGCGATACTGGCCAGCATTTTCCGGGTCAATATTTTTCAAAACCAGCTGATGCAGTGACTTAATCTGCCATTCACTCAAAGGTTGGTTTTCACTTACCAGCTCTTCGAGCAAGGTGATCGCTTCACGATGGTTGATCACTTCAAAGTGCTCACGAAGCGTCTTTCCACCTATAGTGATACCTTCCAGGGCAACCTTAGTTTCTTTCAGGGTTAGTGTATTACCTTCAATAGCATTGCTGTGGTACGTCCAGTTTAGGACTAGATTTTCGTGCAGATTCCGCATTACTTCAGGCGGCAAAGGACGCTGAGCATCTAGCTTCGCTTTTAATGTATCTAACAAACTGAAAAGCTTTTCCATTACCTATTCCTTAAGGCGTTAACTGAACTGCTGTCGCTAGCACGAGCTTGCAGCAACTCTTGCTCCGATAGGTAATTACCGCTGCTTTTTTACTAGCCTAGCCACTGTCTAGCGGCATGCAACACGCGGAGTACGCGCACCATGTCGTCTATCAAATCGTAAACTAGAATATAGTTTTTGTGTGCTACAAGTTCTCGAGCTCCTGCAACTCGACCGATACGGCCTAATTTTGGATGTGCAGGCAGCAGACTGGCTGCATTTACAATCAGATGATCAAGGTCTAAAGCAGCTTTTGGGGCATGCTGTGCAATATGCTCGCGTATTTATTTTTCGATCCATATGCGCAATATGTGTCCAGACCAATCTCACGAAACAATGCCAGGCAACTTAAGACCTATTTGCTCTCGCCAAGCTGCTGCTGCGGTTTCTACTTCTTCAGCAGATATCAAATCGCCTGCATTGGCAGAATCTAAACCTGCCTGCACTTATTGACCAAACCATGCGTCACGAGCTTCCACTTCTTGCTGCCTCTGAACAAATTCACGCATGAAGTCACGCAGAAGTTGCGCTAGCAAACTCAGCTTTTAAATTCCCGTCCACTCGAAAAGTAAATGTCGCCGTTACTTCACTCATAGCTTTATCCTTACTTGTTACAAGCAAAGTGCATAATAACACACAGTATCCAGACTGAAACTGCTTCGCTTGCTACATAAAACTTAGTTATCTCCTTTAGGGTATACATCAAGGGAACCACCTAATTTATATCCAAAACCTATTTAAGAACTACCTATAACAGACTACAATAGCAGAACCACTCAAAACAGACTATTAGTGACAAATGTTCTTACGAGCCTACCTTCGTGCATCGACAACAGAGCAAAATGCTGAGCGTGCAAAAGAATCACTTATTGCCTTCGCTGCTGATCATGGAAAAAAGATTGCATCGTTTTACGTTGAGAATAAGTCTGGTACGACACTGACACGACCAGAGCTGATGAGATTGATTTCAGACGCTGGCGAAGGTGACGTTATTCTTGTTGAACAGATTGATCGACTGGCACGATTGAAACAAGCTGACTGGGAAACGCTCAAGTTTATGCTAGCTAAAAAGAGACTGATGATTGTTTCACCGGAACTGCCTACAAGCTGGATAGCTTTGAAAAGTGCTGACGGGACAGAGTTCACCGCCTCAATCCTACAGGCAGTCAACGGAATGTTGTTGGACATGCTTGCAGCCGTTGCACGCAAGGATTATGAGGACCGTCGCAGGCGACAAATGGAAGGAATCAAGAAAGCACACACTGAAGGAAAATATGTTGGCCGGAGACCAGATTTGAAGAAGCGAGCAAGTATTGCTTCATTGCTGGCGTCTGGGCATAGTTATTCTAACATTCAAGAACTGCTTGGTTGTTCGCGACATTTAATAGCTGACGTAAAAAATATAATGCACACTGAAAGTCTGTAATAATCTACAGGTTGCATAAAAAAACTGTCTGCTTTGAGTTAACCAGAACACTCGTCAAAACTTCCATAAAAAGGACATTCAATGCGTACGATTACCGCGTTAATTATTTGCGCTATTTTTTTATCAATAAATTTTTCTTATGCAGAGAATGATTTTAAAATGTCGCCACATGAACTCAGTTTTATAAAAGAAATGGCTAATAAGGGGGACGCTGAAGCGCAATATCTTTTAGCGTCCACATATATCAGCAGTCCTGATGTAGAAACTGACTATGCAGAAGCAATCAAGTGGTCTGAAAAAGCTGCTATACAAGGTCATAAGGACGCGCAAGCTATGATTGCAGACCTGTATTACAAAAGTAATTACGGGCATCAAGACTATTTGAAATCAAAATACTGGCATGAAAAAGTAGCAAACAGTAATCACGAAAAAGCTAAAAAATCAGAGCTATTTATAGGTTTAATGTATTACTACGGGCAAGGCGTTAAAAAGGATTATTTCAAATCAAAGCACTGGTTTGAAAAAGCGGCTGAAAATCCAAATTTACCACAGTCTGGAGTAGCTAAAATGTTACTAGGGGAAATTTATCAGCATGGGTTAGGCGTTAGACAGAACATGCAAACAGCTAAAGAGTGGTATGGAAAATCATGTGATGCGGGCGAGCAAAAGGGATGTAATAAATATAAAATAATAAATAGTAATTTCTGAGAATCTCACGAAATACTCACTGATTCACAATTAGGAAGCATCAAGCAAAGCATCTAAGCATCTAAGCATCTAAGCATCTAAGTATTAAGTGCTTAATTTCTTCTGCTGATAACCCTGAAAATTGAAACCAGTGAGAAAATAATGAATGAAATTACATACTATCTACTGCTTAATACAATCCTAAACAGTACACCGGAAAAGCTAAAAGCGCTGTCTAAACTGATACTCAGCATTGCTGTACTTGTTGTGGCTTGCAGATTTGGTTTTTAAATATCGGTAGCCATTACTGCCCAGCACAAGACGCATCAAGCCAAAAACCTATAAGTAAAAGTGAATGATGTTAATCCGCGTGATTCAAGGCCCCCTGTTAACGCGCCCCCAAGGGACTTATTCGTTCGCCACGTGGCAGGCGGCCAGCGGAAGAGCGTAAGAGCGTAAGCGTAACAGCAACTACACCTAACGAGCCGCACAAGCCTAGGGTTTGATCGCGCGTTCAGCGCGATTATTGTCAATGGCGACTACGCCATGCTCAAGGTAAGCCTGCAACTTATCCCATTGATTCAGCGTGTTACGCTTACTCATTACTTCCCTTCATGTAGAAGATGGGAAGCTATGTACTTTTACGGGTGTAGCTTTCACTTTCTGAGCTGTATTGACACTACAACCAGCCATCTCAGTGACTTAGCTTTCGCCAGAAGTGAGTCCTGTTGTCTCAAAGCCTATTAAGGCTAAGTTTATTTAATCACCAGCTCGCTCGCAGAGCGCTAATTTTGACACCAAGTAACTTTCTCACGCCAAAAGATACAATCAGTAGCGTTTCCGAGGTGAAAATAAAAAATTCACATGCGCTCGTGTCTGCGAGTAGTGCCGATCAACTAAACGCCCTTCTCCCACACTCAGTCTATTCTGCACCTCTCTCTATTTAAGCCCTTCTATTCTGGAAGTTTTGCTACCCTCAAACAGGATTAGCAATATAGCCTTGAATTTGATCGATTAACCCTTGATCGAATTCAACCCCTTGTTCTTGGTGCTTGCGCCGCTGCTCAAGGCGATTACTGCCGGGTATATAAGCCCCGTACGACTCTTCCAGTACGCGAACATAGTCTTGCATTTGTAGGTAAAAATCCTCTCCGGAAAAATGCAGCGGATCGATCGCTACGAAGAACTGGCCTAGATTCAGCTGCTCATTGCCTTCAGTTAAAGAGCCTGCCGCATGCGACCAGGTTGAACCGCTTAATCCGGCTGACATCACATCCACCATCAGCGCTAAGTTTGAGCCTTTATAGCCGCCTGACGGTGTGATAGTTCCGGCCAAAGCAACGTTCGCATCAGTTGTCGGCTGTCCATGCTCATTCAACGCCCAGTGGTCTGGGATCGGCTGATTACGCAGAGCTGCAGCTCTGATATTGACATAGGCTGTTGTCGAAGTAGATTGGTCAACGACCAGTGGCGCACGCCCGGCAACAGGCACAGCAAACGCCAACGGGTTAGTGCCAAAAAACGGCAGCATCCCGCCAAAAGGAGCGACCATCGCCGGCGCATTAGCATAGGCCTGCCCCACTAATCCACGCTCGGCTATGCGTTCGACAAAGTAACCCAACACACCACAGGCATGCACATTCTTCACTGACAATGCTGCTATACCGGTGCTTTTAGCGGCCTCGACAAAGTCTGCAAATGCCACATCAAAGGCGGCCATAGTCGTCCCGCCATCACCCTCTACCAGCAAGCTGCCGGCACCCGTTTGGCTCACCTTAGGTACTGCTTTGGGATTAATTTTACCGTTAGACAGACACTGCAGATAATCCACAAAGTAGCTTAGGCCAACATTTTTAATCCCATCCGCCTCAGCCGCGACAAAAGCACGGGCAATGGATTCAGCATTTAATTCACTCACTCCACACGCACGCAAAGCTTTACAACAGATGTCATGTATTTCTTCAAGGCTTAACTTGAGGCTCTGCTGCACTGTCTCAGCACGCATGGCCTGCATTTCCTCTGCGGTCTTGAGCCGGCACACCGCCAACTGCTCTAAACGCATAGTTTTAATTGCCGCCAGCGGATCTTCAGCCGGCATGCCAGCTTGCGCCTGTTCATAGGCAAGGCTGTCATCATTACATTGCGCATCCTGATCGTCTTCGCTGCTCTTACTCATATTCAAACGCTCCGTTTAGGCAACACTCACTCAACCTTAACTGATTTTTTCACTGCGTCATAAGGCAGCACTGCACAAATTTTTTGCGCAATCCGCTAGACTAGGCTTTTGCAACGCTATTGAGTCAGTTCATTATGAGTGTCAAAGATTTAAGTAAGCACACGCCGATGATGCAGCAGTATTGGCGGCTAAAAAACCAGCACCCGGATCAGATTATGTTTTATCGCATGGGTGATTTCTATGAACTCTTTTATGACGATGCAAAAAAAGCCTCACAACTGTTAGATATCACCCTTACCTCGCGCGGCCAATCGGGCGGCAGCGTTATTCCTATGGCAGGTATCCCCTTCCATGCAGCCGAAGGCTACCTCGCGCGCTTAGTTAGCCTCGGCGAGTCGGTAGTGATTTGCGAGCAAACCGGCGATCCTGCCACCACCCTCAAAGGCCCTGTAGAACGGCAAGTGGTGCGCATTCTGACCCCCGGCACAGTCAGCGATGAAGCCTTAATGGATGACCGGCGCGATAATCTTGTTGCCGCATTAGTGGGTAAAGACAATGTGTTCGGCTTAGCGGTTTTAGATATCAGCAGCGGCCGCTTTAGTGTGCAAGAACTGCACAACGAAGAGAACGTGTTAGCGGAACTTGAACGCATAAACCCGGCAGAGCTATTAATTCCTGATGATTGGTCAGCGCCTGCAGCGCTGGAAAAGCGCCGCGGCACCCAGCGCCGTGCGCCCTGGGACTTTGATTACGACAGTGGGTTTAAGTCTTTATGCCAGCAGTTTGCGACCCAAGACCTGAAAGGTTTTGGCTGTGAGCAGCTGTCTTTTGCCATTGGTGCTGCTGGCTGCTTATTAAATTACGCTAAAGAAACACAGCGCACGGCACTGCCGCATATTCGTAGCCTGTTTCATGAGCGTATCAGTGAAACAGTGGTATTGGATGCTGCCACTCGGCGTAACCTTGAACTGGATAAAAATCTTTCCGGCGGGCGTGAAAACACTCTGCAATCAGTGATTGATCGCTGCCAAACCAGTATGGGCAGTCGCTTACTCAGCCGCTGGCTCAACCGTCCTCTGCGCCAGCGCAAAGTACTCGAGGCGCGTCAAGATGCGATTGCCTACTTGCTCAACGACTACCACTTTGAAAGCGTGCAGCCAGCACTGAAAGACATCGGTGATATCGAGCGGATCTTAGCGCGGATCAGTTTACGCAGCGCACGGCCACGTGACTTGGCCCGTCTACGCGACGCGCTGAATGCCCTGCCTGCGTTACAAGAAGTGCTGGTCGATCTGGATATTACCCGTATTCAACAGCTGGCCAAAGCAATCAGCGTTTACCCTGGACTAGCCGACACTTTAAGCCGCGCAATTATTGACAACCCCCCGGCGGTGATTCGTGAAGGTGGCGTGCTCAAGCTGGGCTACGATCCTGAACTGGATGAGCTGCTGACCATCAGTGATACAGCCGGTCAATACTTAATCGATTTAGAAACCCGTGAAAAAGAGCGCACCGGTCTAGCCAATCTGAAGGTGGGTTATAACCGCGTGCATGGCTACTTTATTGAGATCCCGACTCGTCAAGCCGAGAAAGCACCGCCAGAATACATTCGCCGACAAACCCTCAAGGGTGCTGAGCGTTTTATTATTCCAGAGCTGAAAGCCTTTGAAGATAAAGCGCTGTCAGCAAAAAGCCGTGCCTTAGCCCGTGAAAAGCAGCTCTATGATGAACTCTTAGATATTCTCATTGCCCAGATCGCGCCCTTGCAAGACAGCGCTGCGGCATTGGCTGAGCTGGATGTAATCAGTAATTTATCCGAGCGTGCGCTCACCCTCGATTTATGCCGACCAGAGTTTACTGAGCAACCGCTGCTGGATATCAAACAAGGCCGTCACTTAGTGGTTGAGCATGTGCTGACCACGCCATTCGTGGCCAACGATGTAGAAATGGATGATGAAACGCGCATGCTGATCATTACCGGTCCCAACATGGGTGGTAAGTCGACCTACATGCGCCAGACTGCCTTGATCGTCCTACTCGCACACATTGGTAGCTTTGTTCCGGCACAGCACTGTGCTTTGTCACTGGTCGATCGTATTTTCACCCGCATTGGTTCCAGTGATGACCTGGCGGGCGGGCGCTCAACCTTTATGGTGGAGATGAGCGAAACAGCAAACATCTTGCACAATGCCAGCGCCAACAGCTTGGTTCTCATGGATGAAGTAGGCCGCGGCACCAGTACCTTTGACGGCCTATCTTTAGCTTGGGCTGCAGCGGAGCAATTAGCCAAACTTAAAGCGTGGACGCTGTTTGCCACCCACTATTTTGAGCTGACTTCTTTGCCCGAGCGTTTAAGCAGCGTCGCCAACGTTCACCTCACAGCCACAGAACACCAAGACCGTATTGTGTTTTTACATCACGTACGCAGTGGCCCAGCCAATCAAAGCTATGGCTTAGCTGTCGCGCAATTGGCCGGCGTGCCGACTGCTGTGATTAATCGCGCCCGTGAACACCTCAAGCATTTGGAAGACAGTAGCTTAATGCAAGTAAAAAACACTCAAAAAGACACGCAACGACCGATACAAAATGACTTATTCACTACGCAGCCGCACCACCTGCTGCTAGAATTACAAGACATTAATCCAGACGAGCTCTCGCCAAGGCAGGCGCTTGATTTGTTATATACATGGAAGACGCAAATCTAACGCTGCTTAGCGCAAGCTGTTAGAATTATTCGACTTTTTAACTGATTGCACTGCTTCACCGCGGTGCCTTATTTTTTACTTGTAGCCCTGCGCAGATAGAGCACAAGTTACCAGCCCTAGGAGATGACTCGTTATGACCTTCGTTGTCACTGATAACTGCGTTAAATGCAAGTACACCGACTGCGTAGAAGTTTGCCCAGTAGATTGTTTTTATGAAGGCCCAAACTTTCTGGTTATTCACCCTGACGAGTGCATTGACTGTGCTCTGTGTGAACCAGAGTGCCCTGCTGAAGCAATTTATGCAGAGGATGAAGTGCCTGAAGATATGCAGGAATACACTGCGCTAAACCAAGAATTAGCTGACATCTGGCCCAACATCAGTGAGAAAAAAGATCCGTTACCGGACGCTGAAGACTGGGACGGCGTAGCTAACAAGCTGGTGCATTTAGAGCGTTAAATAGCATCGATCGTTGCAACAGATCACGCTGTTTATTAACGACCCTTGTGCGGCTAAGGCTACACAATAAAAACCCCGTATCTGCGCTGAGCAAATACGGGGTTTTTATGTTTTACTGCAGTGTAGTACAGCTTACTTCAGTTGCTCATGCGCTTGCTGATCAGCATGATAGGACGATCGTACTAAAGGCCCAGAAGCAACGTTCTTAAAGCCCATCTTCGCCCCTTCTTCGGCAAACCAGGCAAACACATCCGGATGGACAAAACGCTCCACCGCCATGTGATCGCGCGACGGCTGCAAATACTGGCCTAAGGTCAGCATATCAATGTCATGCTCGCGCATGCGCTGCATCACTTCGATCACTTCTTCATCGGTTTCACCTAAGCCAAGCATCAAACCTGACTTAGTCGGCACGCCCGGCACACGCTGCTTAAAGCGCTCAAGCAAATCCAAAGACCATTCAAAATCAGAGCCCGGACGCGCCGCTTTATATAAGCGCGGTACGGTTTCAAGGTTGTGGTTAAACACATCAGGCGGCTCAGTAGCGGTGATATCTAGGGCGATATCCATACGTCCACGGTAATCAGGCACCAGCGTTTCTAATTGCACCGTGGGTGACAGTGCACGAATCTCACGCAAACAATCAGCGAAGTGCTGTGCACCGCCGTCACGCAAGTCATCACGGTCGACCGAGGTAATCACCACATACTTGAGTTTCATATCGGCAATGGCTTTAGCCAAGTTATGCGGCTCATTGGCATCCAAGGGGTTGGGACGGCCATGTCCGACATCACAAAATGGACAACGGCGAGTACAAATATCACCCATAATCATAAAGGTGGCAGTGCCCGCGGAGAAACATTCACCGAGGTTTGGGCATGACGCCTCTTCACACACACTGTGCAGTTTATGTTTACGCAGGGTTTGCTTAATGCTTTCCACTTGCGGTGATACAGGGACTCGTACACGAATCCAGTCAGGCTTGCGCAGCACATCAACGGTTGGAATGACTTTTACTGGAATGCGCGCTAATTTTTCTGCACCGCGCAACTTCACACCCATCTCAACTTTGGCGGGTTTCTCAGGTTTAGCGCTGACTGGAGCCTCTAGATTACTCATAGCATTCAATCCCATCGGTAAGGGTGATGTATTCACTGAATTTAAGGTGTGAAACGAGTGCGTCACGTAAACCAACACTCACTTCAGAGAGATCAACGGATTGCTGCGTTTCATCACGCAACTGGGTCATTTGCAGTCCGGCATAGCCACAGGGGTTAATCCGCTGAAAGGGCTGCAAATCCATATCAACATTGAGCGCTAAGCCGTGAAACGAGCAGCCTCGACGGATGCGCAACCCCAAAGAGGCAATTTTTTTGTCAGCCACATAGACACCAGGCGCATCAGCACGTGCCCGTGCACTAACAGCGTAGTGACCCAACAACTCAATCAAGCTGCTTTCCATGCTGCTGACCAAGTCACGCACGCCCTGTCCTGAGCGACGCACATCAATTAAAATATACGCCACTAACTGCCCAGGACCATGGTAAGTCACTTGCCCACCACGATCGACCTGCACGACAGGGATGTCACCGGCAGCCAAAACATGTTCAGTTTTGCCAGCCTGTCCTTGAGTAAAAACGCGAGGATGCTCTAATAACCAGAGTTCATCAGCGCTGTCAGCATCGCGAGTTTGGGTAAAATGTTGCATAGCGTGCCATGTTGGCTCGTAAGCAACACGGCCTAAGTGACGCACAACAATCGACCTAGACATTACAACACCATGCGCACAATGCCGGTCTCGCGTAAGTCACGGTTGATGTTTTCCAGCTGCTCTATGCTCTGCGCATGAATACACACTTGCACCGACAAGAAGCGGCCATTGCTGCTATCACGACGTCGAATCGCTTGTGGATCAAGATCTGGGGCATGGCGCTGCATCACTTCAATAATCACTTCGACAAAGTTATCGCAACTGTCACCAATAATTTTGATCGGGTAATCAGCGCAGGGAAACTCAATTTTAGGCGCTTGCTGTACTGTTTCGTCGGTCATCTCAACTCCGAGCTTTTGGCTCTTTCCGGTAGAGGGCTTGGATAAAGTCCCTCTGTACATATACCTGCGATCACACTGTAAGCGGACTTAATAAGCTCGAAAATGCTCAGTCAGTCCTGCGTTCAACAATCAGGTTTTAGTTAAATAAGCTGTAAAAAAACATGCGGATGGCATCAAGCATGCGGCTAAAAAAGCCACCTGCTTCGACATCGTGTAATGCGACTAAATCTGCCGTATGCAGGACCTCATCGCCCAAACGCACTTCAACCACACCGAGGCGGTCGCCTTGCATAATCGGCGCGACAACACTCTCGTCCAACACCATGGTGGCTGCCATTTTATTAACTTGGCCGCGCGGCAGGGTCAAGGTCAGATCGTGCGCCAAGCCGACTTTGACTTGTGAGTCTTCGCCTTTCCAAACTTTGCTCTGGGCCAACTCTACACCTTTGTTATAAAAGGTTTTAGTCTCGAAAAAACGAAAGCCATAGGTGAGTAGCTTTTGTGTTTCTGCCGCCCGCGCCGCTTCACTGGAAGCACCAAACACCACGGAAATTAAACGCATGTCATCACGTACTGCCGAGGCAACTAAACAGTAGCCGGCTTCGTCGGTGTGCCCCGTTTTTAAACCATCAACGGTTTTGTCACGCCACAGCAATAGGTTACGGTTTGGTTGTTTAATATTATTCCAGAGAAATTCTTTTTGCGCATAAATCGAATAATGCTCAGGGTCTTCATAAATAATCGCGCGCGCCAACTTCGCCATATCATGTGCAGACGAGTAATGCTCTTCGGCAGGTAAGCCGGTGGCGTTCATAAAATGTGTATTGTCCAGCTGCAAGCGTGTTGCCGCCGTGTTCATCATGCTAGAAAAGGCTTCCTCACTGCCGGCAATATGCTCAGCTAAAGCCACACTGGCATCATTACCTGACTGAATAATAATACCGTGCAGCAAATCATCTACCGAGACCTGTTTACCCACATCAATAAACATCCGTGAGCCACCGGTGCGCCAAGCTTTCTCACTGATGGTCACCATGTCTTGCTCAGCAATTTGTCCGTTCTGAATTTCTTTGGTTGCAATATAGGCAGTCATCAGCTTAGTGAGGCTGGCCGGTGCTAAACGCTCATCACCATTATTTTCGACCAACACTTTGCCGCTGAGCGCATCAAGCAACACATAAGACTTAGCGGCCAACTCAGGCATCGCCGGAATCACATTTGGAGCAGCGCTTACTGTTCCAGCGATGCAGACAACAACAGCACTTAAGCAAAATTTTTGTAACAACTGACTAATTTTCATACAACTCTCAAATTTATAAAGATACAGAGTAATGTCTGCCCACGTACTGGTAATTCATCTGCCTAGCCAGTCAAAGGCTCGCTATTACTGGCCGGCAGAAACAAGTGCGGGTCGGCCTAAATTGGCTAAACGTACACGCTCTTGTAAATGCTCAACTTCGTTCTGATCCGGGACGGGACCCATACGCACTCGGTGCAGCACTTGCTGGTTGCGCACCACTGAATTAATAAACACTGGCGCACTGGTCAGCGTGCTTAGTTTATCCCTCAGCAATTGCGCTGCGTCGGGATTGGCGAATGCTCCGACCTGGAGATAAAGGCCAGCGACTGATAGTGAAGCGTTTTTTTTTGAGTCAATTTGCACGGGTAATACTGCGCCAGCGTGCTGATTAATAGGTGGAACATACTCTTCAGTGTCTGCTAATGACGGCAAACTCAGCGGCTTGTTGTTGGCTAGCACATAGGGTGCGCCGGCCATCGGTACTTTTTGTCCACGCGCAGCCCACCAAGCGTGAGGATCAATCCCCTCGACTGAAACACGTGCAACACCTTTGTCGGCATAGCCCAGTTTCTTTGCTGCGGCAAAAGATAAATCAATAATGCGATCCGAATAGAAGGGGCCGCGGTCATTGACGCGCAAAGTGACACTGCGACCGTTTTCTAAATTAGTGACTTTGACATAGCTGGGTAGCGGTAAGGTTTTATGCGCGGCAGTCATGCCGTACAAATCAAAGGTTTCACCGTTGGCAGTATCACGACCATGAAATTTAGTGCCATACCAAGAGGCGGTACCCGTAGCACGGTAAGTATGTGAATTTTGAATAGGGAAGTAGCGACTGCCCATTACCGTATAAGGGGCGGCTTTGAAGCTGCCCTGATGCGGCATTGGCACAGCATCTGGAATACGTGAGACGTCCACAGTCCACCAGGGTGCACCATCACTGCCCGGCTGCTTAAAGTTAGCTGGGCCGCTGATTGAGCCATCACGAATGACTGGCTGCGGTTGCGGCGTTTTGGGACCGCTGGATGAACAGCTGACCAACGCCACACCAAGAGCAGCTGCAGTCAAAATCTGCATACTGTGCTTTAACATTGTTATTCCTTACGTGCGGCTGACAATAGTTCAGCCAACTCATTAACCGCCATGGCATACATAACGCTGCGATTATAGCGCGTTATGGCATGGAAATTCGCTAACCCAATCCAGTATTCATCACCTTGCTCTGCTTCTAAGCGAAACGCCGTGACCTTACGCTTTTTATCTAAAGCTGTGCGTGGCGTCCAACCGAGTTTTTGTAACTGTTGCACGGTGATTTTAGGATCGAGGCTGTCTGATAAACCTTGTTTGGCACGCTCGGCATTTTTGATATCAGCGCGGATCACAACCTCTTGGCCTGGCTGCCAACCATGCTTAATAAAGTAATTAGCAACACTGCCCACGGCATCGGTTGGATTGGTCCAAATATCAATGTGTCCATCCGCATCAAAATCCACCGCATAGGCACGGAAACTGCCCGGCATAAACTGCGGCAAGCCCATTGCACCGGCATAGGAGCCAGTTAGACTCAGCGGATCAACTTGCTCTTCGCGGGTCAACAATAAATACTCTTTCAACTGCTGACGAAAGAACGGTGCGCGCGGCGGGTAGTCAAAAGCCAGTGTCGATAAGGCATCAATAACTCGGTGACCACCGGTGTTACCGCCATAAATCGTCTCAACCCCGATAATGGCCACAATGATCTCAGCAGGCACACCGTATTCTTGCTCTGCGCGCTGCAAGGCCGCTTGATTTTCTTGCCAAAACGCTACGCCTTTATCAACCCGCGCCTGGGTGATAAAAATGGGTCGATAGTCCTTCCACTGCTTGACCCGTTCGGCTGGGCGTGAAATCGCATCTAAAATAAATTGCTTGCGCTGTGCTTGAGCAAACAGATCCTGCAGCGACTCACTGACAAAGCCGAACTCTACGCTCATTTCCTCAATGAACGGGCCCGTTAACGGGTGTTGGTCATAGTTTGTCTCTTGTGCAGAGGCATGCGTTGCAATCAGCGTAACGCCTAAGCAGGCGATTAAACCTTTAACTCGAAATAACACAGTGTGCATGTATGACCCTTAAGATTGAGCAATCCATTTACGGTGCGTATGGATCGCCATTAAAATACCAAATCCAGACAGCAACGTAACTAAAGAAGTTCCGCCATAACTTATAAAGGGCAGCGGCACGCCCACGATAGGCAACAAGCCGCTGACCATTCCAACGTTGACAAAAACATAGATAAAAAACGTCAGGGTAATTGACCCTGCCAGCAGCTTGCCAAACACTGTTTGCGCCTGCAGGGTAATCACCAACGCACGCGCAATCAATAGCAGATACACAAGTAGCAACATACCAATACCGACTAAGCCAAACTCCTCGCCTAAAACCGCAATAACAAAGTCGGTATGGCTTTCAGGCAAAAAATCTAAATGTGATTGCGTACCCAGCAACCAGCCCTTACCAAACACGCCTCCTGAGCCAATCGCGGCTTTTGATTGAATGATATTCCAGCCACTGCCCAAGGGGTCACTTTCCGGATTCAAGAAGGTTAACACGCGCTGCTTTTGATACTGATGCATGACAAACATCCACATACCCACCGCAACCGGCACCACAGCTGCAACGGC
>SMEQ01000319.1_pt1 | contig 14921 bp, 14 predicted proteins | sample 2456281 | NCBI WGS metagenome assembly SMEQ01 (sample SAMN10132596, study PRJNA489261) | soil metagenome | isolation source: day1 antibiotic-loamy sand soil ammended with raw manure from dairy cow... | place: USA | collected 2015-04-01
GGACATCGCCGAGCATTCGATATGCCACCCTGGCCTGCCTTTACCCCATGGCGAAGACCAATAGGCTTCGCCCGCTTTGGCAGCTTTCCATAAGGTGAAATCACGCGCATCGCGTTTATCACCGGTGGCGGTAACACGCTCGCTGGCACCATCACGTAATTCGTCCATTTTTTTGCCGGATAGCGCGCCATAATGCTTAAACTTATCCACCGCGTAATAAACATCGCCATTATCGGCGGCATAGGCAAATTGCTTGTCTTCTAGTGTGCGAATCATTGCCTGCATGGGTTCGATATAATCGGTGGCGCGTGGCTCTTGCGTGGGGCGTAATACGGCTAGGCGCTTTTCATCTTCATGCATGGCGGCAATAAAACGGGCAGTTAGTCCTGTGTATTCTTCGCCATTTTCTGCAGCGCGCTGCAATATTTTATCGTCAATATCGGTAATATTGCGCACATAGTTGACTGCGTAGCCTTTGGCTTGCAGATATCGATTAATAATATCGAAGGCAACCAAAACCCGCGCATGGCCTAGATGGCAGTAGTCGTAAACGGTCATACCGCAAACATACATGCTCACTTTGCCCTCTTCTAAGGGCTTAAAGGTTTCTTTTTTACGGCTTAACGTATTGTAAATTTTTAAACTCATAAGACTCTCAAACTATTGGGCTTTACGCGCCCTCTCTTAATCCGATGGTGAGGTTAAATACTGGTGTTTGTTCGCTATGATCGTAACGATCGCTAACAAAATAACCTTCGCGCTCAAATTGAAAATGGGTTTCTGGCGGGCAATTCACTGCGCTAGGCTCTAAATAGGCCGTTTTAACCACCTGCAATGATTCGGGATTGATTGCTGCAATATAGCCACCCTCTTGCTTATCGGGATTTTCTGCGGCAAACAGACGCTGATACAAACGCAACTCTACGGGTTTGCCTACGCTTTCTGATACCCAGTGAATAACACCGCGTGGCTTAATATCGTCCGGTGGGTTTGCACCTACCGTATTGGGCACTAAGCTGGCAACAATTTCACTGATATTGCCTGCTGCATCACGTATCACTTTGTCGGCTTTAATCACAAAAGCACCGCGTAAACGCACGTAGTCACCTAGCACTAAACGCTTGAACTTTTTACGGCTTAAGCTGGTGTCTTCAGTAAAATCAGACTGATCAATGACGATAGTCTCGGTAAAAGGCACTTCACGATTACCTAGCTCAGGCTTATTCGGGTGCTTATCCATATTCAGCCATTGCACGCCATTGCCTACCACATCGGCGTAATTGCTAAAGCGCACACGTACCGGGTTGATTACGCACATAGCACGCAAGGCGTTTTGGTTTAAATCATCACGCACTGCAAATTCAAGCTGGGCGATATCCACCGTACCGTCGGTTTTTGCCACGGCCAAACCGTCACAGAAGTTACGAATCGCTTGTGGCGTATAGCCGCGACGGCGAAGCCCCGCAATGGTGGGCATGCGCGGATCGTCCCAGCCGCTAACGATATTGTCGTCCACTAGCTGTTTTAATTTACGCTTGCTGGTGACCATATAGTTAACGTTTAAGCGACCAAACTCGTATTGCTTGGGCTTGGATGGTACAGGTAAGTTATCGATAAACCATTCATATAAAGGGCGGTGATCTTGGAATTCCAAGGTACAGATAGAATGGGTAATGCCCTCAATCGCATCTTCTTGGCCGTGAGCAAAATCGTAGCTGGGGTAAATACACCAATCGGTACCGGTTTGATGATGCTCGGCAAAGCGAATGCGGTATAAAATCGGATCACGCAAATTCATATTCGGTGAGGCCATATCGATTTTAGCGCGTAAAACGGCTGCACCTTCTGCCAGCTCGCCGTTTTTCATTTTTTCAAACAATGCTAAATTATCTTCTACTGAACGTTCACGATACGGGCTTTCTTTACCCGGACGTGTCGCCCAGCCACGATATTCACTGGCTTCTTCAGGCGATAATTCACACACATAGGCTTTGCCTTCTTTAATCAGATGCACTGCCCACTCATAAAACTGTTGGAAGTAGCTGGAGGCATAACGCACCTCGCCTGACCATTCAAAACCCAACCAACGCACGTCTTCTTTGATAGCGTCAATATAGGCTTGGTCTTCTTTGGCAGGGTTGGTGTCGTCAAAGCGTAAATTACACTCGCCGCCAAACTCTTCGGCTAAACCAAAGTTAATACAAATCGATTTTGCATGGCCTATATGCAAAAAGCCATTCGGCTCAGGCGGAAAGCGCGTAACCACCTTGCCACCATGCGTGTTATTGGCGACATCCTCGGCAATAATGGTGCGAATAAAGTTATGGTTGACGTTTTTTGTATCCGTTTCCTTCATATTACTCATCGAAGCCAAACCTTTAAAATGTAAATAAATAGAAATTGGGTAATAAACGAGCCGGGGCGGTTTGCCACAGTTTTACTCTTTATCAAGTATCAATTGCACATAGCCCAGCTCTTTGAAGCCTAATGTTTTATAAAGCTTTATCGCGCGCTGATTGCTTTGCGTGCTTTCTAAACGGTAGCGTTTGGCGGGATAGTGAGCAATAACCTGCCAGTGTATTCTCAACCTCAATAACCAACACAACATAGTCTGTAGGCTGCGTTAGGCAATACTCGGCCGTATTATAAAAGTGAGCGACCGGCACACTATGCGCACAAGCTGGCATAGTATAAAAAACCGTGCTCATCGCTACAAACTCATCGATATCTTGCTTTTTTAGCAGCCTAATCATCATTACTATTCATCATGGCGAGCGGATCTTGCGCTCAGAAAAAAATCAAAGCGTTATCTTAGCACATAAGCGAACGACTGAATGGTTTCGTAACAAGTTGAAAACACGTATTATACGCATTCCTCAAATAGGTAACACAAGCTAACCATAGGTATTTATTACATGATCACACTACACACCAATCACGGCGATATCGTTATTGAACTAAACAGCGAGAAAGCGCCTAAAACTTGCGCAAATTTTTTAAGCTATGCACGTGATGGTTTTTACGAAGGTACTATTTTTCACCGTGTTATTAATGGTTTTATGGTACAAGGCGGCGGCTTTGATAAAGATATGCAGCAAAAGCCTGTCAAGGCGCCAATCCAAAACGAAGCCGACAATGGTTTAAAGAACGAGCAATACACATTGGCTATGGCACGCACCATGGATCCGCATTCTGCTACAGCGCAATTTTTTATCAACGTGAAGGACAATAGCTTTTTGAACTTCTCGGGTAAAAATGCCCAAGGTTGGGGCTATGCTGTTTTTGCTAAAGTCACCGAAGGTACCGATGTAGTCGATAAAATCAAAGCTGTCAAAACGGGCAGTAAAGGCATGCATCAAGACGTACCCGTTGAAGCGGTAATTATCGAAAAAGTGACTATTGCAGAATAATGACTATTCGTTTTATTTCTGATTTGCATCTAGAAGAAAGTCGCCCGTCAATTACGCGGGCGTTTTTCGATTATCTGGATAACTTACCTAACGACACCACAGCATTGTATTTATTAGGCGATATTTTTGATGCTTGGGTGGGTGATGATGACGACAGCCCGTTTTTAGAAAAAGTACGCAACAAACTAAAGCAAACTAGCCAACGCGGCATTACCTTGTATTTTATGCACGGTAATCGTGATTTTTTAGTCGGCGAAGTATTTGCCAAACAAACGGGCTGCCAGCTGCTTAACGACCCCTGTGTTATCGAATACCAGGCTAAGCGTTATTTGCTCAGCCATGGCGATGTTTTATGTACGGATGATGCGCAGTATCAAGCGTTTCGCACTCAAATACGTAGCCCCGCTATGCAAGCTATGTTATTGGCAAAACCTTTAAGTGAGCGCCGCGAAATAGCCAAGCAACTACGCCAACAAAGTGGCATGGCCAATAGCAATAAAGCGCAAGATATTATGGATGTAAACGCAAAAGCGGTTATAGCGATGATGGATACACATCAAGTCGACACTTTAATACATGGCCATACGCACCGACCTGCCATTCACAGCTTAGATAACAATAAACGCCGTATCGTATTAGGTGACTGGCACGATAAAGGCTGGGAAATTATTCTCGATAACACCCTAGAGCTGAAAAGCTTCCCCATTAACGCGCTTGAGTAAAGCTTGAGGTTTGCATGGAGTTTTCTAGCACCTTTTACGACTTAATTAGCCACAGCGCTTTTCTTCGCACGCTGGCTGTTGTTTTGTGTATCACTATTTTCCTCATCGGCAGCCGCTTTATTCGTAGAGTGATACGCAAGCTAGGCAACAAACAAGCGCTTGGCGAGCTGCGCGTACGCTACATTATGCGACTGACCAATATTGGTCTGATTTTTCTCTGCGTCTCGGTTATTTCCCTATTGCTAGGCTTGGGTTATGGCGATATCTCTTTGTTTTTATCCTCAATCTTTGCGGTTGTCGGTATTGCATTATTTGCCCAATGGTCCATTCTGAGCAATATAACCGCCAGCGTGATTATTTTCTTCGGCTTCCCTTATCGTGTCGGCGATCGAATAAAGGTTTTAGATAAAGATGATGATATCTGTGGCGTTATTCGCGATATTGGCATGTTTCATGTCATTATTCGTCGTGATGACGGCAATAAAATCATTTATCCAAACACGCTTATCTTACAAAAAGCGGTGTTAAAAATTGAATATCCCTTGGTAGAAACCACCGTAAAAACTGAAGACTAAAACAGGAGCTATTATGTTTGCCATTAAAAACCGCTGGCCTAGCAAGCACCCAGAGCGCATTCAGCTATACTCCCTTAACACCCCTAATGGTATTAAAGTTGCCCTAGCCCTAGAGGAAATGCAGCTCGCTTATGAAGCGCATACCGTTGATATTACCCAAGGTGATCAGCACACGGCTGAATATAAAGCACTCAACTTTAACAATAAAATCCCCTCTATTATCGACCCCAACGGCCCTGATAATCAGCCTATTGCTTTAACAGAGTCGGTGGTAATTTTAGACTATCTCGCCGACAAAACCGCAAACTTTAAACCCACAAGCCTGCGCGAGCAGCTAGAGTGCCGCCAATGGCTTACCTTTCAAGCTGCGCATTTAGGCCCAATGTTCGGTCAGTTTGGCCACTTTTATATGTATGCCAAAGAACAATGTAAAGACCCCTACCCCATGGAGCGCTACAGAAAAGAAAGCCAGCGCCTATTAGGTATACTCGATCAGCGCTTGAGTCAGCAAGCATATTTATTAAATTGTGGTTATAGCATTGTTGATATGGCCTGCTTGCCTTGGGTAGATTGTTTGGAAGGCCATTATCAAGCTGGCGACATTTTGGATTTACCCAGCTACAAACACGTATCACGCTGGCTAACGGCATGCAAGCAAAGGCCTGCTTACCTTCGCGCTCGTGACGTTTGCGCCTTGTAATTGTGCTAGCATTTCCTAACGGTGAATAACACAAATTCACCGTTTTTAATTTGCTATTTACCTGCCAATTTTGTAACTTTCAGAAATTCCTGAAAACTCTAAAGAATAAGCTATGACACCTTTGATACAAGCCTGTGTAATGCACTTCGGTGAGATGGGCAGTCGCTGGGGCATTAACCGTACAGTAGGCCAAATTTACGCCTTATTAGTATTGAGCGAAGCCCCACTAACCGCTGATGATATTGTCGAGCAACTGCTATTTTCTCGCTCCAATGTCAGCATGGGTCTAAAAGAGCTGCAATCATGGGAATTAATAGAATCACGCCACGTACAAGGTGATCGCAAAGAATATTACAATGCCCCCGAAGACATCTGGCGCATTGCTAAAATCCTGCTAGAGCAAAGACGCAAGCGCGAAATAGACCCTACTCTGACTACACTGCGCGACTTACTACTAACAGATACTGACGACAGTAAAGAACTGTTTGCACAAAAGCGCATGCAAGAAATGCACGATATGATCGACATGCTGACGCAATGGACGGTAGAAATTCAACAAATGGATACAGAGCGCTTGCAAACCTTATTAAAGCTTGGGAAAAGTGTTAGCAAACTACTCGATATGAAGGATAAATTACTCCCTGGCGGGGATTCAAAAAAGCAAGATTAAGCCGCACCGCTTAGTCGTCAATAATCACTAACTTCTGTCGCCCGCTTAACCCGCTTTTTATCGTCACTTGTGCTTTGCGTACAGAAAAATGCTTGGCGACTAGATCAATCAGCGCTTTATTCGCCTTACCCTCTATCGGCAAAGCTTTTAACTGGGCCGAATAGCTACCGTCTTCTAGTTCGGTTAAGACGCTTTGCCTGGCATTGGGCTTTACTTTAATACTGAGCTTTCTTGTCATCACTCTGGCTGGGGGCGAGGTTTAAACATGCCGGAGCTAGGAAACGCTGTTACATTGCCGCCTAAAGATTCAGAGACTTTGGCAACACCTTGCTTTTCCACCTCATCGATACGAATAATGGCATGTAAAGGGATATAGGTGCGCTTTACACCGGCAAATTCATTTTTTAACTTTTCTTCACCGGGATCAACGATCATTTTTGATCGCTCATCGAACAATAGCTCTTCCAGCTCAACAAAACCGTACAGATCACTTTGATAAATCTGTTGTGCATAAACTTCAAACACTTGATTTTGATTAAGAAAAATAACCTTATACATCGGGTTATCCATAGTTAAACTCAGCTGCAGAAAAGGGGGGTGGATTATAACAAAGTTCTTTACTTTTGTACGTAATCGGCAGACAAATGCTGCACAAAAACTAAATATGTTCTATACTCTTGCGCCTTTTTCGTCTATGCAGGTGTTACGCGATGACAGAACAAGTAAAGAAATTATTCATCAAAACCCATGGTTGCCAAATGAACGAATACGACTCGTCTCGTATGCGCGATTTATTGGGTGATTCACACAAAATGGTCACCACGGACAATCCTGAAGATGCTGATGTTCTTTTATTAAATACTTGCTCTATCCGTGAAAAAGCGCAAGAAAAGGTCTTTCATCAGTTAGGTCGCTGGCGCGCATTGAAAGAAAAGAACCCTAATCTTATTATCGGCGTAGGCGGCTGTGTAGCTAGCCAAGAAGGCAAACGTATTGCGCAACGCGCACCGTATGTGGATGTTATTTTTGGGCCGCAAACGATTCATCGCCTACCAGAAATGATCAAAACATCGCAAATCGAAAACCAGCCTGTAGTGGTAGATATCACCTTCCCTGAAATTGAGAAGTTCGATAATCTGCCTGACCCTAAAGTTGAAGGCGCAACAGCCTTTGTCTCAATTATGGAAGGCTGTAGCAAATACTGCTCTTTCTGTGTTGTGCCTTATACCCGTGGTGAAGAAGTCAGCCGACCGCTGGATAGCGTATTAACCGAAATTGCTATCTTAGCCGAGCAAGGTGTTCGCGAAGTGAACCTACTTGGCCAAAACGTTAACGCCTACCAAGGCTTAAACCATCAAGGTGATATCGTTTACTTCCCTGAGCTACTGCATTATGTAGCGCGTATGCCGGGTGTTGATCGCATTCGCTATACAACATCGCATCCGGTTGAATTTTCTGATGCCTTAATTGAAGCCTATGCGCATATCCCAAAACTGGTCAATCACTTACATTTACCCGTACAAAGCGGATCTGACCGTATTTTAATGGCCATGAAGCGCGGCTATACCGCTTTAGAATACAAATCGAAAATCCGTAAATTGCGTAAAATTCGCCCGAATCTCAGCGTCTCTTCTGACTTTATTATCGGCTTCCCTGGCGAAACCGAGGCTGACTTTGAAGCGACAATGAAGTTAGTCCATGATATTGGCTATGACACCAGCTTTAGCTTTATCTACAGCGCCCGCCCTGGCACACCGGCTTCAGAGCTCGCTGACGACACGCCCTTAGAAGTGAAAAAACAGCGCCTAGCTACCTTACAGGCCGCCATTCTTGAGAACGCACAAAAGATTAGTGAAAGCATGGTTGGTGGTATAGAGCGTATTTTAGTCTCTGGCGTATCGAAAAAAGATGCCGGCCAACTGCAAGGTCGTACAGAAAATAACCGCGTGGTGAACTTCGACTGTACCGATCACAGCCTCATTGGTCAGTTTACTGACGTACTCATTACTGAAGCCCTTCCCAACTCTTTGCGCGGCGAACAATTATGATACCCACTCAAGGTGGCAAAACCACCTTGAGTCAATACTTGCCAGAAGCCATTTTTTTGACCAAAATAGGCTTCTTTCAGCTCCCGTAAAGGTTTATCGACACACTTGAATACCGCTACTATTACCACAAAAAAATTCACGATTGAGCCCAACGACGCCCGTTTACTCGCACAATTATGCGGCCAGTATGATGCTCACATACAACAAATAGAAAAGCGCCTAGGTATCAGCATCCATTACCGTGGCAATCAATTCCAACTCGAAGGGCCTGTCGAACCTGTAAAAGCGGCCGAGAAAGTTTTACAGTCTCTATACAGAGAAGCCGAGCAAGGCGTGGAGATAACACCTGATAACGTACATTTATCCTTGCAGCAATCGGGTATTGAGATATTAAGTGCTGAGCCTGATGCCGGCAGCCATATTCCCAACAGCCAAATTCGCACCCGCAAACATTTAATCAAACCACGCGGTGCCAACCAGCAAGCTTATGTGCAAGCAGTTCGCCAAAACGATATTAACTTTGGTATAGGGCCTGCTGGCACAGGTAAAACCTATCTGGCTGTTGCCTGCGCGGTAGAGGCACTAGAAAAAGATGAGGTACAACGCATCTTGCTAGTACGCCCTGCTGTAGAGGCAGGTGAAAAACTCGGCTTTTTACCCGGGGACTTAGCCCAAAAAATTGATCCGTATTTACGCCCTTTATACGATGCCCTGTATGAAATGCTTGGCTTTGAGCGCGTGACCAAGCTGATAGAACGCCACATTATTGAGGTCGCACCGCTCGCTTATATGCGTGGGCGCACACTGAACAATGCATTTATCATTTTAGATGAAAGCCAAAACACCACGCGCGAACAAATGAAAATGTTTTTAACGCGTATCGGCTTTGGCTCTACCGCGGTGATTACCGGTGATATTACCCAAGTCGACTTAGGTAAAGGCGTCGCCTCCGGCTTGCGTCATGCCATAGAAGTATTAAACGGCGTGAATGGTATTAGTTTTACCCACTTTTCATCCAAAGATGTGGTTCGCCACCCCTTGGTTCAACGTATCGTCGAAGCTTACGATAAAGCTGAAGCGCAAAATAAGCCGCCCCATGCCACTAATCATTGATATTCAACACGCTTCTTCTAGCACTGATATACCCAGCGACACGCAACTGCAACAGTGGCTTAATGCTGCTGCACTGCCTGAAAGCGAGGGCCTTGAGCTTTGTTTGCGTATTGTGGATAGCGATGAAATCACAGCGCTAAATCATCAGTATCGCAACAAAAACAAAGCCACCAACGTTTTATCTTTTCCTGCGGATATTCCCGAGGAGCTGAACTTACCCTTATTAGGTGATATCGTCATCTGTGCCGAGGTTGTTAAACAAGAGGCCTTGGCACAAAATAAAAGCTGCGAGGCGCACTGGGCACATATGTGTATTCACGGCATATTGCATTTGCAAGGCTATGACCATATTGATGATGACGACGCTAATTTAATGGAAGCTTTAGAGATCCAACTACTACAAAATTTAGGCTATACATCGCCTTATGATGAGCAATAAACTAATGATAACCAAAGGCAAAAAAACGCTATGAGCGACGATCGAACCGCTAACATCGTAGATGATAGATCATGGATCAGTAAGATCTCCCAACTGTTTAATAGCACACCCAAAACGCGTAACGATATCAGCGCCATCTTAAAGCTCGCGCGCGATAATAAACTGCTTGATGATGACGAATATGCGGCTATTGAAGGCGCCATGGAAGTGCATGATATTCAAGTCGATGATGTGATGATACCGCGCAACCAAATGGTTATTATCAGCGTCAATGAAACCCCTGAGCAATTTTTGCCGCGCATTATTGAAAGTGGCCATTCACGCTTCCCTGTTGCGGGTGAAGATAGTGACGATATATTAGGCATTTTACACACCAAAGATTTACTGCCATTGGTACTACAAAAAGACATTGATTCGTTTGATATCACCCGCTTTCTTCGCTCCCCGCTAAAAGTACCCGAAAGTAAACGTCTTAACCGCTTGATGGATGACTTTCGCAGCAGCCAGAACCACATGGCTATCGTTTTTGATGAGTACGGCGCTGTCTCTGGCTTAGTGACCATCGAAGATGTGCTCGAAGAAATCGTTGGCGAGATCGAGGATGAGTTTGATGTCGAAGATGGTAATGATATCAAACAGCTTTCAAGCAACGATTATATTATTAAAGCACAAACACTGATCGAAGATTTTAACGACGAGCTTAATGCCAATTTAGATGACAGCGATGTTGATACCATCGGTGGCTTGGTTGGCTATCAGTTAGGGCATATACCGCAGCGCGGTGAAAGCATTACCATCGATAACTTCACCTTCAAAGTACTGCATGCCGATAGCCGTAAAGTACACTTATTGCGCTTATTAATTAATCAAGACTAAATTGTGCCCAACATTAAGCAACCTATTATTCAGCGTCTGCTCGCTTTTGCTTGTGGTACGCTGATTACCTTTTCCCTAGCCCCATTTAACTTTTGGCCATTGGCTATTATTGCCCTTTTCGGGCTGCACTATCTACTGAGCATCGATAAGCAGCAACTAGGCTTTAGCTTGGGTGGTTTTTTTGGCATGGGCTTATTGCTCAGTGGTGCGCATTGGATATTCGTTAGCATTAATGATTATGGCGGCACTGGCACACCCATCGCCGCCCTCGTTACATTGCTATTCTGCTGCGGTATTGGCTACCTGCTCGCACCTTTTTTTGGTTTTTATCAACGTTATATTGCCCATTCCCTTCTGGGTAGCAGCTTGGGCTTTGCTGCAACGGTATTGTTGGCTGAATGGTTTCGCGGTTGGTTTCTAACTGGCTTTCCATGGCTGTTTGTTGGTTATTCGCAACTCGATGCACCTTTGGCCGGCTGGGCACCGATTATCGGCACCTTAGGTGTTGGTTTTTTATTAAGCCTAAGTGCTGCGGTATTCAGCCTGATTCTGCAAAAGCGTTGTCACTGGGTATGGCTGTCTTTGCCACTTTGTTTATTTATATTCGGGCCGTGGTTTAATACCATTCCTTGGACACATACCAAAAGCAAACAAACCTATTCTGTGGCTTTAGTACAAGGCAATATTCCTTTAGAAGAAAAGTGGGATCCAGCGTTTAAAGAACCGATTATGCAGCAATACCTTGAGGCAATAGAACAACTCAAAGGCACAGATATTATTTTATTGCCAGAAACAGCCATTCCCGAATATATTCATCGCGCTAGAACTTGGCTGAACACAGCCGACAAAGTGCTAGCTGGTAGCGATTCTGCTTTAATCACCGGCATCATACGTTCAGATTTTAATGCCCAGCAATACCAGCTGTACAACACCATGACCACAGCAGGGATGGCGTTTGGCACTTACGACAAACAAAAGCTAGTCCCCTTTGGCGAATATGTTCCCTTTGAACATTGGTTACGCGCTATACTGGATTTTCCTATGTCCAGCTTTACCCGTGGCCAGCCAGAGCAAGCCGCACTACAGGCACAAGATTTAGCTGTACAGCCTTATATTTGCTACGAGATAGCTTATCCAGATTTTGTTAGTAACTCTGCCCAAGAGAGCGACTTACTGCTGACGGTTAGCAATGATTTGTGGTTTGGCCGCTCCATAGGCCCTTTACAGCATTTACAAATCGCACGTATGCGCGCCTTAGAAACTGGCCGCTATTTACTACGCGCAACCAATAATGGCGTTACTGCCGTTATTGATCATAAAGGTAAAATTATTCAACAAATACCGAGCTTTGAACAAGGTATACTGAAATCTGAGGTTTATGCCATGCAGGGATTAACACCCGTGATGCAATATGGCACACTACCGTCCGTTATTTTTAGCTTTCTGCTGCTAGTGATTAGCCTCATCCGTTATTATTTATCAAACCGTTAAGAAGCCCTATGCAAGAACAATACTCCCCCATTGCTATCGAAAAAGCCGCCCAATCTTACTGGCGCGAAAACCAATCTTTTGTGGTTACTGAAGACCCTACAAAAGAGAAGTACTACTGCCTTGCGATGTTCCCCTACCCGAGTGGCAGGCTGCATATGGGTCATGTGCGCAATTACACCATCGCGGACGTGATTTCTCGCTTCCAGCGTATGCAGGGCAAAAACGTGATGCAACCTATGGGTTGGGATGCTTTTGGTTTGCCGGCAGAAAACGCCGCCTTACAAAATAAAGTACCGCCCGCAGCATGGACTTACAGCAATATCGACTATATGAAGCAGCAGCTTAATAGCCTAGGCTTTGCTTATGATTGGTCGCGCGAATTTGCTACCTGCCAGCCTAGTTACTACCGTTGGGAACAATGGTTTTTTACCCAGCTGTATGAAAAAGGCATGGTCTACAAAAAAATGTCCACCGTTAACTGGGATCCGGTAGACCAAACCGTCTTAGCTAACGAACAAGTTATCGAAGGCCGCGGCTGGCGTTCGGGTGCATTGATTGAGCGCCGCGAAATTCCCCAGTGGTTTATTAAAATCACTGATTATGCCGAGCAATTGCTTAACGATTTGGATCAGCTAGATGGCTGGCCAGAACAAGTAAAAACCATGCAACGCAACTGGATTGGCCGCTCTGAAGGTTTAGAGTTGCAGTTTAACGTAGCCGACTTTGGCGATCTTTGCGTTTTTACTACCCGCCCAGATACCTTGATGGGCGTGAGTTATTTAGCCATCGCCGCCGAGCATCCTTTAGCACATAAAGCCGCTAAAAATAATCCAGAAATCGCAGACTTTATTGCTGCACAAAAAAATATAAAAGTCGCTGAAGCCGATATCGCCACCATGGAAAAACAAGGCGTGTTCACTGGCACCTACGCCAAGCACCCCGTAAGCGGCGAAGACGTACCGGTATGGATAGCCAACTTTGTCTTAATGAGCTACGGCTCGGGCGCTGTGATGTCAGTCCCTGCGCATGATCAGCGCGACTGGGAATTTGCCACTAAATACGACTTAGCCATCCAGCAGGCCATTGCGCCTAGCGATGGTAGCGCCGTTGATGTACAAGCAGCCGCTTATACGGAGAAAGGCCTATTAGTCAATAGCGGCCCCTTTGATGGTTTAAGCAGCGAAGATGCCATCACCGCCATTGCCGAGCATTTAGGCGATAAAGCCAAGCATAAGGTCAATTACCGCCTACGCGATTGGGGTGTTTCACGCCAACGTTATTGGGGCGCACCGATTCCTATGTTCAACCTTGCTGAGGGCGGAGAAATCCCAGTACCCGCTGACAGACTACCGGTTTTACTGCCAGAAGACGTGATTATGGACGGTGTTAATTCACCGCTTAAAAGCGATAAAGAGTGGGCAAAAGACACCTTAAACGGCGAAGACGTTTTACGCGAAACCGATACCTTTGATACCTTTATGGAATCTTCCTGGTATTACGCACGCTTTTGCTCGCCACAATATAATGAGGGCATGCTAGATCCCGCCGCGGCGAATTACTGGCTACCGGTAGACCAATACATCGGTGGTATAGAGCATGCCATCATGCACTTATTGTATTCACGCTTCTTCCATAAACTGATGCGTGATATGGGCTTATTAAACAGTGATGAGCCCTTCAAGCGTTTGCTTTGCCAAGGCATGGTGGTTGCAGAGACTTACTACCGCGAAGAAGATAGCGGCAAAAAAACCTATTACTCGCCTGCAGAAGTCACCGTTGCGCACGATGACAAAGGCCATATTGTGAGCGCCACCTTAAATAGCGATGGTCAGCCTGTGACCGTCGGCGGCATTGAGAAAATGTCGAAGTCTAAAAATAACGGTGTTGATCCGCAATACATGATAGAGCAATACGGTGCCGATACCGTGCGCCTATTTATGATGTTTGCCGCACCGCCTGAGCAATCCTTAGAGTGGTCTGATGCTGCTGTTGAGGGCGCTAACCGCTTTTTGCGTCGCTTCTGGCGTTTATGTTGGGTGCATTTACAATCGGCTGATGTGCCCGCTCTAGATATCGCAATGCTAAACGACAACCAACGCGATGTGCGCCGCAAAACCCACGAAACGATTCGCCGTGTCAGTGATGCATGCAGCCGTCGTTACGCCTACAATATTGCCATTGCGGCAGTGATGGAGCTTTGTAACGAAACCGGCAAATTGGCCGATCGCACACCTCAATCCTTAGCGGTGGAACGTGAAGCCTTAGAAACGGCTATTTTGTTATTAGCACCAATTACGCCACATATCAGCCATGCCTTATGGCAACATTTTGGCCATCAAGAAGCAGTGATTGATGCACCCTGGCCGCAGCTGGATGAAAGCGCCCTCGTGAAAAGCCATATCGAAGTGGTTATTCAGGTGAATGGCAAACTACGCGCTAAGATCGATACAGCAATTGATAGCGATGAAGCCAGTGTCCTCGCTATCGCCAAAACGATAGACAATGTGCAGGGACATCTTGACGGTAAAACCGTGCGCAAAGTTATTTGGGTACCGAATAAACTACTGAATATTGTGGCTAATTAATTATGCTAAATCGCAACTACGGTATTGTTTATCTGCTGATAACAAGCGTTTTACTCAGTGCTTGCGGTTTTCATTTGCGCGGCCAAACACCGCAACTAGACCCGATAGAAAGTTTTGCACTCACCGGCAATAACCGCTTTGGCGGTATTGCCAATGAAGTGGAGCTGTTAGCCACTAACCAAAAAATTACTATTGACGCGCAATCACCTTGGCGCTTGCAAGTGGGCGAAGAGCGTTTAGACCAATGGCGTGCCAGCACCAGCTACGATTACAGTAGCAATGAATACTCGCT
>SMEQ01000320.1_pt1 | contig 14903 bp, 9 predicted proteins | sample 2456281 | NCBI WGS metagenome assembly SMEQ01 (sample SAMN10132596, study PRJNA489261) | soil metagenome | isolation source: day1 antibiotic-loamy sand soil ammended with raw manure from dairy cow... | place: USA | collected 2015-04-01
AAATGGCGGACTGGACGGGACTCGAACCCGCGACCCCCGGCGTGACAGGCCGGTATTCTAACCAACTGAACTACCAGTCCGCATAATGTCACTGTAAAGCGTAAAATTTGGTGGGTGATGACGGGATCGAACCGCCGACCCTCTGCTTGTAAGGCAGATGCTCTCCCAGCTGAGCTAATCACCCAAATTTATTTAATTTAATGCTAAGCATTGAAATTAAATGGCGGACTGGACGGGACTCGAACCCGCGACCCCCGGCGTGACAGGCCGGTATTCTAACCAACTGAACTACCAGTCCGCATTAGTCACTGTCTTGAAGTTTGGTGGGTGATGACGGGATCGAACCGCCGACCCTCTGCTTGTAAGGCAGATGCTCTCCCAGCTGAGCTAATCACCCTTTGCCTCAAAACTGGAGCGCATTCTACTTAGTGGGGATTATATGTCAATGCTATTTGTAAAATATTTATCATTTTCAGTAACTTGTGCTGTTTTTTTAGTAAAAGCTGAGCTAGAAACCAGGCTGAAACTGGCTCTAACTCTAAGTTTTGGCTGCCTAACCCTTACTCAGGTGCGTTTAAAGCTTTTCTGCCAGCTTTAAGGTGTCTACGCTCGCCAAGAACCAAAAGGCAGGGTGTAAGTACTAAAGTAAGGAATGTGGCGAAGGTGAGGCCGCCTACAATGGCTGTGGAGAGTTGTGTCCACCACTGTGATGAGGGAGCGCCAACACTGAACGATTGATTAATTAAATCAATATTCCACTGCATCACCATCGGCAATAAACCAACAACCGTGGTGATGGCGGTTAGCATGACGGGACGGAAACGCTGGGCGCAGGTGCGTAATGCTGCTTCAACAGGATCAAAGCCTTCTTTAATCAATACATTATAGGTATCAATTAAAATAATATTGTTGTTAACCACAATTCCCGCCAGCGCGATGATACCGACGCCACTCATAACTATACCGAAGGGTTCACCACGAATCATCAGGCCAATTAAGACGCCTACAACCGACAAAATAATTGCGCTCATGATTAATAGAGCTTGGTAGAAACTGTTGAACTGGGTGACTAAAATTACGGCCATTAAAAATAAAGCAATGGCGAAAGCTTTCGCAAGAAAATTACCTGTTTCAGCCATCATTTCAAAATCCCCTCTAAAACGTGGCTCAACTCCGGCTTCGCGCCAATCAAATTTCTTTAATTGCTCGGCTAGCTCTTGAATTTTATTGGTGGCGTTGACCCCTTCGGTAACGTTAGCTGTTAAGCGGTAGCGATATTTACCATCAAGGCGTACGACGTCGCCCCTTAAAGGTGCTGCTTGCTGTTCAACAAAATTACTTAATGGCACTAAGCCATATGGTGTCTGCATATTAACCTGAGTAAACTGATCAATATTACGGTCTTGTTGTGGGTAGCGCAGAACAATATCAAACTCATCGTTACTGAATTTAGGTTGGAACTCACCTACCTTTTGGCCACCGGTAATCATACGAATAAGCGCACCAGTACTGACAATGTCGGTACCGTAGCGGCTAGCTTCTTCGCGGTTGACATCAATCTGCCATTCGACACCTTCTAAGGGTAGGTCGTCCCTAATGTCTTTTAGCTGTGGGTCAGCCTCAAACAGTTTTTTGGTCTTTTCTAGCATGGGCTTGATGGCATCAAGATTGTTGCTAGTAAACTGAAGTTGAATATCAGTACCACCACCTGGTCCCATTTCTTTCTTTTGGGTTTCAATAATAATACCGGGTATGTCGGCGCTACGTTGTTCTATTTCAGCCAAAATGTTTTTCAGAGGACGGCGGTGTTTCCAGTTTACTAGCTCAATTTGAATGCGACCGATCAAGTCGGCGGCAGCATCATTTGGACCTTTAATAAAGCTGGAGGTGTAGACAGATTGAATTTCATCCATATTGAAAATACGCTCTTCAACTTTCAGCACCAACTGTTCACGTTCTAAGATAGATAAGTTACCGCGTGCGCGTATATCAATCATGCCAACATCGGCATCGACATCGGGGAAGAACTCAACCCCGTGGCCAACGGCGCCATAAAGAATAAAGGTACCCACCAAAGCAGCAATAGAGAAGCCTAGTATGTGCAGAGGCCTACGAATGGCTTTGTCTAAAAAACGTAGATAAAGCCCAGAGACACCTTTTAAGTCTTCAAAACGGCCTTCTTCAGCAGCTTGTATGCCAGCTAAAACAGAAGCGTCGTAACCACGCCCACCCCAGATAGAGCCGATGGTCGGGATAATAATAAGTGCCATTAGTAATGACGCTGACAAAGTGAAAATCAGCATAAGCGGTAAGAACTTCATAAACTCGCCAGTCGTGCCAGGCCAGAATAGTAAGGGCAGAAATACCGCTAGGGTAGTGGCGGTGGAAGAGATAACCGGCCAAGCCATACGTTGAGAAGCATCGCGGTACGCTTGAAACTTACTGGCACCTTCGGTTAAACGGCGGTCAGCGTACTCAGTTACCACAATGGCACCATCGACCAGCATGCCGACCGATAGAATTAAGGCGAACAGCACCACCATATTCATGGTGTAGCCATTAAAGCTAAGTAGAGTTATGGACATTAGGAAAGCGCCCGGAATAGCGATACCAACTAACATGGCAGAGCGTATGCCTAAGCTACCCAAAATTAAAATCATTACTAAGAGTGTGGCAATTAAAACGTTGTTAAATAAATCGTGCAGCAGCTCTTTGATCGATTTAGATTCGTCTTGGGCAAGACTAACTTCTATACCTTCAGGCCAGTAGGGCTTAACTTGATTGACCGTGTCTTTTACAGAGTCGATAGTTTCAATAATATTAGAGCCAATGCGCTTCTTAATTTCCAGCGTAACCGCTGGCTTACCGTTCATACGTGCGCTGTTCTTACGGTCTTTATAAGCAAAGCGACCGACTGCAACGTCTTTAAATAACACTACGTCTTTGTCGCTTACTTTAACGGGAAGGTTTAAGAGGTCATCAATGTTTTTGATTAAGCCGGGAATTTTTACATCGAAGTAACCAGCGCCTGAGTCTAAAGCTTCACTGGCGACCAATTTGTTGTTATTGCCTAGCAGTTGCACAAGGTCAGCAAAAGAAATGCCGTAGCTGTCCATGTTAGTAGGGTCAACAATGATTTCCGCAATCTCTTCACGCTTACCTTTGATCTCAGCTTCTAATACACCGGGTAATGCTTCTATGCGGTCTTGGAGGTCGTCAGCCACTGCGTATAAAACAGACTCTTCAATATCACCGGAAAGAGTAACCAACATAACGGGAAACAGTGCCACGTTAATTTCTTTTACTCTGGGCTCTTTACTGTCATCAGGAAGTTCTGATTTGGCATCGTCTACTTTTTGCCTTACGTCGAGCAACGCTTTATCAATGTCAATGTCGGTATAAAATTCCAACATGATGGATAGGTGACTGGTGGTGGCGGTAGAGACCATTTCTTTTAAGCCATCAATACTACGCAGCTCTTTTTCCATCGGCTTAAAAATTAAGGTATCGGCGTCTTCAGCAGAAATACCTTCGTGAACAACCGATACGTATACAAAAGGAACGGTAACGTCAGGCGAGCTTTCTTTAGGAATACTAATTAAGGTAGAAAAACCAACAAGCATAAACAAACAAAACAGCATTAACACCGTACGGCTACGGTTTAGCGAAGCATCAATTAAGCTATTCATACTTTACTCCGCTGTTAACGTATTATTTTTGAATTGGTTCTCAGAGGGTTCTTCTAAGCTGGTGTAAACAGGATCTACCTTCTGACCTATTTCTACAAAGCCTTGGCCAACAGTAATAATACTGGTGCCGGTTTCTGGGCCATAAACCCAAATGCCTTTGTCGTCGGCCTTCAGTAAGTCCACAGGAACAAAGTACACTTTGTTGTCTCTATCTAGGCCTTTCAAACCCAGCTTGCCACTATCATCCAATACCAGTAAGGCCGGTGAAATGTAATAAGCGTAGGTAGGTGGTTGAGGCACATTGATGCGAGCGGTGATACCGCTGGTCATGTGGTTGTTTTTACTAGTGGCTTCCATTTCGACTGCAAAAGTGCGGGTTTGTGGATTAGCATCAGAAGCAATAAAACGAATTTTCCCTTCAATTTTATCGCCGTTGACTAGGTTGGCCCAAGCTGCGTCGCCAATGTTTACATTGGCCGCTTCACGCTCAGGTATTTGGCCTTTTACTAGCCAAGGAGAAAAGTCGAGCATTACCGCTACGGCAGTGTTATCTCTAATGAAGTCACCGACTTCGACCATGCGTTGATCAACGATGCCGTTAAAAGGCGCACGAATTTTAGTATTGTCTAATTGAATTTTAGCTAAGGTGTAATCAGCTTCAGCATTGGCCAACAAGGTTTCAGCTTGAACCGTTTGGGATTCATTGGCTAAACCCCTAGCGGCTAGCTCTTTGGCACCTTGGGCTTCCATTTGTCTCTGTCTAAGGTTGGCCTGTGCTTGTTTAACGCGAGCGGGTAAATCACGGCTGTCTAATTCTAAGATGATATCGTCTTTTTTTACATTGCTGCCTTTGGCTTTATGTATAGCAACCACTTTACCACTTATTTCAGAGCGAATTTCAACGCGACGATTAGCGGCCGTATAGCCAGAAAAGTTCACCTCTCGCTGGATTAACTCGCCTTTCAAATGATCCGCTTGAACTTTGAACAGTCCAGTGTCTAAGGCTAATGGTCGCGGATTGTCGAAAGCATCGTCTGAATCGATTACACCGACAATCATCCACAAAAAAAGACCGACAAATAAGGCAATGGCAACCCAGTGGCCTTGGTTTAGTTGTATTTTCATTATTATAAAACCTAAGGGGGTAAAAATTGAGGCAAGTGTAGCAGTGTCAACATTGGCTTGTCAGCATTCAAGATATAAAGAAATCAGTGTTCTGTAATTTGAACTACTTAGACGAACTACAGACCTGATTGTACACCTTAAGAATTTATTTTTTATGAGCAAGTAATGGCTTAGTTATGACAACCGGCTCTGTACAGTTATACTAGCTTCTTTTAATTAATAGAGAGTAAATAGCATGGTACTGGTAAGTCTTAAGCAAGCCGAGCTAGCTTTTGGCGATCATGTGTTGTTGGACAAAGTTGACCTAGACATCCGTGACGGCGAACGTTTATGTGTGGTAGGTCGTAATGGTGCAGGAAAATCTACCTTACTTAAAATACTTGCTGGCGGCTTTCCCCTGGATGATGGTCGCATTGAATATACGGATACGTTACGTGTTTCAAGTCTGCAACAAGAGCTTCCCAAAGCAATAAATGCATCTGTATATGATGTGGTAGCCGATGGTTTGGGGGATATAGGGCAACATATTAGTCAGTACCACGCAGAAATTGCTAAAGGCGAACATGTCGACTTAAACCGCTTAGAGCAATTGCAAGCCAAAATCGAAACCGCCGATGGTTGGCGCTTACAACAGCGTGTTGATGCCATCATTCAGCGTTTGGACCTACCTGCGGATTCTAATTTTGCTGATTTGTCCGGCGGTTGGCAGCGTCGCGTTATGCTAGCAAAGGCGTTAGTTGTTGAGCCTGACCTGTTGATTTTAGACGAACCAACCAACCATATGGATATCGCTACCATTGAATGGCTGGAAGAGCAGCTAAAACAATTTAATGGCAGTTTGATTTTTATTAGCCATGACCGTGCCTTCGTACAAGCACTAAGTACTCGTATTATCGAGCTAGACCGTGGCCATATTTATAATTGGGACGGCGACTATCAAAGCTTTATTGAATACCGTGAAAAACGCTTAGAAGATGAAACAACACAGAATGCCTTATTCGACAAACGTTTAGCCGAAGAAGAAAAGTGGATACGCCAAGGAGTCAAAGCGCGCCGCACGCGTAACCAAGGCCGTGTACAGTTACTTAAAGAAATGCGTAAAGAACGCAGTGTTCGCCGTGAAGTGCTAGGTAGCGCTAATATCAGCATGAATGCTACGGATAGCTCAGGTAAAAAAGTCTTTGAAGTGAACAATGTTACTTTTGCATGGGATGAAAATGTTCAGGTCAATAATTTCTCTACGTTGGTGATGCGTGGTGATCGTATTGGTTTGGTCGGTCCTAACGGTGCCGGTAAGAGTACTCTGTTGAAATTACTGCTAGGCAAACTTCAGCCTCAATCAGGTAAAATTGATGTTGGTACTAAACTAGAAGTCGCTTATTTCGACCAAACCCGTGAGTTGTTGGATGAAAACAAATCCATAGCTGATAACGTCGGTGGTGGTAAAGACATGGTCGAAGTTAATGGCCAAAGTCGACACATTATTGGTTATCTCGGCGACTTCTTGTTTGCCCCTGATCGCGCCCGTACACCGGTTAAGGCATTATCTGGTGGGGAACGTAATCGGGTTATGCTGGCCAAGTTGTTTCTAAAGCCTTGTAACCTGCTAGTAATGGACGAGCCTACCAACGACCTAGACGTAGAAACGCTAGAGTTATTAGAAGAGCGCCTTTTAGAGTTTAATGGCACATTGCTCTTGGTTAGTCATGACCGCTCTTTCATAGATAACGTGGTCACTCAATTATGGGTGTTCGGTGAAAATGGCAACATTGATGAACAGGTCGGGGGCTATAGCGAATGGCAAGAACGCAAGTTAGCCAGAGCTTTGCGACAACAGGCCGCACAGCCAGAAACAGTCAGCAAATCAGTAAAGAAACAAGAGGCTGAACAACCGCAAGCAACACCGGCTAAAAAACTGTCATATAAATTGCAGCGTGAGCTCGAACAGTTGCCTGAAAAAATAGCAGCAGCGGAAACTAAACGTGATGGGCTATTAGCCGTTACTACCGCCGCTGACTTTTACAGTGGTGACGCTGAGCAAATACAAGCTTCTTTGTCAGCGCTTGCTCAGGCTGAAAATACTCTTCATAAAATAGAAGAGCGCTGGCTAGAGCTTGAGGAAATGAGCTCATGATTTGGGTTGCAGTGATTGGAATCATGGCCATAGTTGGCTCAATATTTATGCTAAAACCAAGCGCGCGAGATTCGCGCTTGTCTAAGCTACGCTTTGATGCCGTTAGGCTGGGGATGCTACTAAAACAATACGGTTGGCAACCTGATCCTAAGAAAACCGGCGTACATGAAACGATCACGGCAACCGGTTATACGTTAGTGCGACCAGACTCAGTTAAAGTGGGTGAGTTACGCTTTTGTGTAGTAGCACAGAAGGGTTGGGATACAGAGAACTTACCTGAAGGTCTTAGCTGGCATAAACAAGGCAGTAGCAAGGATGCGGAACAATTAAAAGAGCTTCTGCCACAACTGCAAGACGAGTTGCTGGTGTTAGAAGTATGGGACAATAAAGTCCTGTTAATGGCTAAAGAAAGTCCAACGGCAAGCGCCCAAGCATATAAGTGCTTTCTCGAAGGTTTTTTAAGCAAAGAATAAATTGTTAGAGAGTGCAGGCTTAGTCCTGCTCTTTTTGACAGGTCGGCATGTTAAGCAACTTGTTGTTTTTTTTCTGAATTATTAGTGTTTAGAAGAAAGTTGAAATATTCGTTAATAACTGCTCCTATAAATCTTGACGAATAAAAACCAATGCTGTAGAACTTAACGCCCTGCATTTATCCACTTTATGGAAAAATAGGAATGCAAATTCGTTGGTATACACTACGCTTATTATTACTATCCCTGCTGCTATTAGGTGCGCAGGTAAGCGTTGCTGTTCACTCGGCTGAGCATCCGTTCCATAACCATGTCGCCAGTTGTGATGCTTTTCTTTCGGCTCAGCCCGACCAAGCTCTGAGCAGCAGTGTATATATCCCCACGGTTATTACGCCGCCAACTGAACCTTATCGCTTCCTACCTTATCACTTCTTATCTGTACCTACCTCCGCATACAGCGCGCGTGCGCCACCTGCCAATACCTAATCACTTTTAACAATTTAATCGTTTTTAAAAACAAATATTAATTGCCCTATGTCTGTTGTGCGCATTTATTTTGCAGCGTTCGTACGCGTGCGTTATTGCTGTGTGCACAGGATTTTGGCACTAAAAGCTATTCAGGTAAAAAAATGAACTATTCATATGAAAAACTAGGAGTACGCTTAGCGCTTACTCTGACGGCGATTACTTTTCTGGTTGCTTGTGGTGGTAAAAATAAAGATCTTGATAAACACGATTCTGACCACGAGCATGCAGAATCTTTGGGTGGGCGGTTGCTGTATTCAAATACTATGGCAGACACCCTTAAGCTTTATGATCAAACCCTAGAAAAGAGCCAGCGTTTTAGTACGACTACGGTTGCAGCGCAAGCGAATGCTGGATTAATACTATCCAACGATGGCCTTGCTGTAGCTATGTTGGAAGGGGATGAATTCAGTGTGATCAGTTCAGGGTTAGAGCATTTAGAGGGCGCTCATGCCCACGCTCATGCCGTCAGTATTAGTACGGCTAAACCCTACGCCGATATCAAACAGGTGGTTGCTACAGGAGAGTATTTTTCTACTCTGACAAATACTGGTAGCAGCCAGTTAGTTAATAGTAATGGCACGGAAACAACTCAACAATGGATTGATGTAGTGCACCCGACCTTGGCGTTAGGCGGCGGTGATTTCTTGAAATTCACCAAAGATTCAACGTCTATTAACGTGGACATAACCGTGGTGGATGCTCAAGGAGGTTCAGGCACTGACGGCCTAATTTTCTTACGCCCTAATGCTGATGGCAGCATGATCAAATCATTAAGTTGTGCTGAAGGTATAAAGCAGACCGCTCAAACCGAAAGTTTCACAATGATCCTTTGTAGTGATGGCAGTTTGCGCTGGTTGATCAGCGGTTATGAAGCGCCAGAAACTCATCCACAAAAAGGTAAAACCATTCATGTGACGCAGCGTTATCCCGCTACAGCCGATGCTAACAATAATGAAGTTCGCTCGGCCGGTGCTAATGGTGAGGTTGTTGCTGGTAGTGCAGGTTTTATTAAAAATATCTCGGGTGTACTGGCTGCGTCTTACGAGGATAACGTGATTGCGGCCTGGTCTGAAGACCAGTTGTGGCTGATTAATGCTCATAACGATCATCCGCACAAAGCTGATCTAAGCAAAATGAGAGGTGTGGATTTCGGCAATACTATAGCGGTGGTTGCTAATGAGCACGAGGCGTTAGCTCTGTTGATTGATACTGGCAAGATAGCAATTATTCGTTTTGAAATCAGCAATCATAGCCCTGTTGCCGTTGGTGCATCCGTGCAGGACACACTGGTATCTGCAAACGAAAGTTATACCGCAACTAATTCGATGTTGTTAGCAGGTGGCAATGAGTTCTTTGTGATTCATAAGCCCACTTACGCTTTATTCGAGTTTGATGCACATTCAGCAGCCGAGGATTACCACCTTCACAGCACACAAACGAATGAAAGTTTGCAGAGCCTGCATAGCGCGGTTTTTGCGCACGCCAAAGAACTGCACGCTGAACATGCGCACGATGAAAGTGAGCACGGTCATTAATTGATGAAATTGAAATGGATCAGAGCAAGCTAGCTTTGATCCATTCTTGTTAGGAATGCTTTTTATGTTTAATAACTTTTCTTGGTTAGTGTGCGTGTTTGTTATCGCAGTTTTAGGGTTTAGTGTGCCCGTGTTGTCTCATACGACTGAACTAAACACAGTAGTCGTTAGTAGCAGCGGTCAGCAGTCTGTGTACGAAGTAGCGCAGCCAGTTACGGTATTGGATAAAGATGCCATTAACAAAAATACGGGTGCAACTTTAGGGATGTTGTTAGAGGGGACGGCAGGCATTGCTAATGCATCTTTTGGTGCAGGTGTTGGGCGTCCGGTTATTCGTGGAATGAGCGGCAGTAGAGTTAAAATATTACAGAATGGCAGTGATAGTTCGGATCTTTCGGCTATGAGTTCCGATCATGCGCCTATGGCCGAAGCGTCAGCTGCAGAGCAAATCGAAATTGTCTATGGGCCAGCAACATTGCTGTACGGCGGTGGTGCTATCGGTGGTGTGGTAAACCTGGTCGATAGGCGTATTCATGAACAACCTTTAAATGACGTGAGTGGCGATCTTGGAGCTAGATACAGTAGCGTCGATCAAGGTTATAACACTGATGCTTTGTTGAATTTAGGCCGCGGTAATTGGATTCTGCACTTGGACGGGTTTAAGCGCGACGCTGGTAACTACCGTAGCGGTAAACCGGTGGATGCGCCCACCGGTCACAATAAAGGCCGCATTGCTAACAGTGATAGTCAAGGGCAAGGCGGAGCAGTAGCGTTAAGCTGGGCGGACGGCGAGAGTGGTTTTGTCGGTGCGAGCATAAGTACCTTGGATTACGATTATGCTGTGCCCAATACCGACGCCAGTCAGTTTCGAGTCGTGCCACAACAAACCCGTTACGACCTTAAAGGTGCATGGCGGCCTCAACCCAATAGTGCGTGGGGATGGATTGAGGAGTGGCGCACAGAGCTAAGCTTTAATGATTACCAACATGCAGAAACCGGCGAAGAAGATGATGTTGCTGGCGCAGCAATTGTCGATGTGGGCTTATTCGATCAAGAAAGCTGGGATCTGCAAAGCCGCATTCGACATCAGTTTTGGCGTGGCTGGCAAGGTACCTTTGGAATGCAAGCCAAGTCACAAAGGCTTTCACTCTGTCATAGTCACGATGGCTGTAATGGCATTCCACTCATTAGGTCGTTATGGGATGGATCATTAGGTAATGGCTTTGCCTTGAGAAACGGTTATCAATTCTCTCACGATACGCCAATGCCACTGACTCAAACCCAGCAAGTAAGTGCTTTTGTTGTTGAACAGCGTGATTGGACTAATGGCACACTGGAGGTCGGAGCAAGAGTTGACCGAATTCAGATGGAATTGACACCAACCCCGATTAACCTGAATTATCGTCAAGCGCATGAGTATTATAGAGATAAAATCTTTACACCAACTACATTGTCGGCTGCGGGAACTTGGATATTATCTCAACAACAACGTTTAGGCTTAAGTTTGGCACGTGTTGAGCGTGCACCAGAAGCGCCAGAGTTGTTTTGGAATGGTGATCATCATGCGACTTTTTCATTTCAGTTGGATAGCCCCAGTTTGAGCAAAGAAACAGCCTATACAGCAGATCTAAACTGGTTGTATCAAGGTGACAGTAACAAGATTAAGGTGGCAGTGTATTATTATTCGTTTCAGAATTATATTTACAATGACCTAAAATCTTTTAAGGATCCATACCATGGGGATGATGTATACCGTTATGAGCAAGCGGATGCACAGTTTTATGGCAGTGAACTGACTTGGCAGTATGATTTTATTGAGCATTGGCATATTGATGCTAACGCAGACATCGTGCGAGCCCAGCTTAGTACGGGTGATAAACTTCCACGCACACCACCGGCAAGTTTTATGTTGGCGTTGAATTGGGATAAAGGAAGTTGGGATGCGCGTTTAGAAAGTCGAGCGGTTGTGCAGCAAAATGCAGTAGCTACGACAGAGGAAATAACCGCTGGATTCATACTGTTGAATGCATATCTTGGTTATCGGCAGACCTTAGCGCAGGGTGAGTTGAATTGGCAGCTATCTGCTCACAACCTAACCGATGAGTATGCGCTTAACCATGTTTCCTATCTGAAACATGCAGCACCTATATCAGGTCGCAATGTTCAAGTAGGTGTACGTTATCGTTTTTGAGGATATCAAGAAGCCTCTGTTTTTATAGAGGCTTCTTGACATTTAAAGTAGCTCTTCTAGTTCCTGTAAATGATCAACAATACGGTCATTGTAACTGACTACTATGAACACCACGGTATTCTCATTAAAGTTACGAATAGGTGCTTCAATAAAGCTCCACTTTTTTTGTATATTATCAAGCAAGGTTTCTGTTTTAGGCGAGCTTGCTGCAGTAACAAGGCTTTCTAGTAGTTTATGAAAGCTGTCAGCTAGAATGGCAGAGTCACCAATATCCGAATACACGTGTGTCATATTCGTGCTGGCACGAAGAGAATACGCATTGGTTATTTTTTCCATAAGCAGTGCTAAGTCACGTGCTTTTTGTATTTGCTTGTTTGGAACAATACCGCTGCTTTTTTGGAATGCTAAATAGGCAGTGGTAAGCTGATCGACCATTTTGTTATTTAACTCCATCATTTTTATAACAAAAATAAAGTCTGGATGGCCCTTTACCTTAATATCGCTACGGTTTTTATCCATAAGGTCTTTAAAGATTTTCCAGTTTTCTGCAATCTCTTTAATGTCAGTGCTTATATCGTTATTGTCGGCTTGTCCCTCAACATACTCTAATGCCTCATCAAAGCGTTCTAGGTTTTTAAGTATGCGTTGTTCGTATTTAGAGTCTGCAGCTAAGCCAGAGAACATATAATAGTTGGTAATAGCGTTGGTGCTGTCTAAACGCATGCTGTGTATCTTCTGTAACAGCTGTTGTGGCGTAGCGTATACAAATGCACTAGAGAAAATAAAAGCCATGCTTATTAGTAGACGAAAAAACATAGGTACTAGTCTCTTGTTCTTAATGTTGAATAGATTGCCAGTGGGAGAGGAACGTAAATTTATAGTATATTTTAACGAAAAAGACAGGCTTGATGCCTGCCTTTTCGACTTTAGGGGATGCTAAAGTAGTTCTTCAAGTTCTTGAAAGTGCTCAACAATTCGGTCGTTGTAACTGACCACTAAGAACACCACGGTGTTTTCGTTAAAGTTACGAATACGTGATTCAATAAACTTCCACTTGCTCTGTATGTTACTGAGTAAAGCTTCTGTTTTAGGAGAGCCAGCTTCGACTATTAGATTTTCTAATTGCTTTTGAAAACCATCCGCCATCTCGACAATGGCAGAGTCACCAATACCCGCATACACATGCCCCATATTAGTGGTTGCACGGATGGAGTACTCGCCAGTGATTTCTTCCATAAGCAAAGCTAAGCTTCTTGCTTGTTGTATGTTTTTGTTCGGGACTATACCGCTTTTTTCTTGCAACTCGACGTAGGCAGCAGACAACTGGCTGACTATGGTGTCATTGGTTTCAGCCATTTTGATAACCAGTCTGACTTCTGGAAAGCCTTTGTTAATAAGGTCGTCACGGTTGGTTTCCATTAACTGCTTAAAACTCTTCCAGTTAACCGAAATCTCGGCAATGTTGTCAGACATATCATTGTTTCTGGCAAGCATTTGAGCATTGTTAAGGGTTGTATCAAAGCGCTCAATACTTTCTTTAATGCGTTGCTCATATTTAGAATCAGCATCTAAACCTGAGAACATGTAGTAATTAGTTAGCGCGTTAGTACTGGCTAAGCGCATATTATGTATGTTCTCTAACAATTGTTGCGGTGTGGCTTGTGCAAGCGCGCTAGAGAAAATGAAAACTGTAGATAATAGAAGTCGTAAAAACATAGGCATTAATCTTCTTATTTGCGTTATTAGACTAGTTAGCTTAGGAACTACCTACACTAGTTATACTAGTTTTTAATAAAAATCACAGTAAAGTTTAACGTAAATTATAGTTTTTTCTAAATAGCATACAAAAGAAGTGAATTATGTATTTTCTATTGACATTAACAGCGCTTTCTTAGATTGTATGCAATTGAATTCAAACGCTTGTATGAATTGTTTTTAGTTTAAGCAGTTTTGCGTGAGAAGTTCATTAATCAGCAGAATTCTGGCCTTAATACGTTAGTGCCAATTCCAAAGCTAACCACAATGTGGAGATCAGTTGATGATTTACGAAGGTAAAGCCATCACGGTGAATATGATCGAAGGCGGTATCGCCGAACTGAAATTCGACCTACAAGGCGAGTCAGTTAATAAGTTTGACCGTGTCACCTTAGAAGATTTAAAAGCAGCAGTCGCTGCTATTCAAGCCAACACCGATGTTAAAGGTGTCTTAGTTACATCTGGAAAAGACGTTTTTATCGTTGGTGCTGACATTACAGAGTTTGGTGAATCGTTCAAAGGCAGCGAAGAAGAAATTGCTGCTTGGGTCGCTGAAGCAAACGTCATCTTTAACGCATTTGAAGATCTACCTGTACCTAGTCTAGTTGCTATTAATGGCATCGCTCTAGGTGGTGGTTTTGAAATGTGTTTAGCTGCAGACATTCGTGTTATGTCTGAAAAAGCTAAAGTAGGTCTACCTGAAGTTAAACTAGGCTTAATGCCTGGCTTCGGCGGTACCGTACGTTTGCCACGCATTATTGGTGCAGACAACGCTATCGAGTGGATTTGCATGGGTGCAGAAAACAGAGCAGATAAAGCCCTTAAATTTGGTGCTGTAGACGCTGTTGTTGCTGCCGACAAACTACGTGGCAGCGCAATCGCTATGTTAAATGACGCCATTAAAGGTGGAATTAACTGGGAAGCACGTCGCGAAGAGAAAAAATCTAAGCTGAAATTAAATGCCATGGAATCCATGATGGTATTTGAAACGGCTAAAGGTTTTGTCGCTGGCCAAACTAAAGGCCATTACCCTGCACCTATTGAAGCTATCAAAGTAATGCAAAAGGCTGCTGGTCAAGGTCGCGATAAAGCACTTGATGCCGAAGCTAAAGGTTTTGCTAAATTAGCTAAAACAACTGAATCACAAGCTTTGATTGGTCTGTTCATGAATGACCAGCTCTTGAAAAAGAAAGCAAAAGCTTATGACAAGCAAGCCAAAGATACCAAGCAAGCCGCAGTATTGGGCGCAGGTATCATGGGTGGTGGTATTGCCTACCAGTCAGCCCTTAAAGGCACGCCTATCTTAATGAAAGACATCGCTGAAGCGGGTATTGAACTTGGTTTGAATGAAGCCAACAAGCTACTAGCTCGTCGTGTTGATAAGAAACGCATGAAGCCACTGGAAATGGGTGAGGTTCTAAACCGCATTCGTCCAACTCTGTCTTACGCTGAATTTAATGCCGTAGACGTTGTAGT
>SMEQ01000321.1_pt1 | contig 14898 bp, 16 predicted proteins | sample 2456281 | NCBI WGS metagenome assembly SMEQ01 (sample SAMN10132596, study PRJNA489261) | soil metagenome | isolation source: day1 antibiotic-loamy sand soil ammended with raw manure from dairy cow... | place: USA | collected 2015-04-01
ATCAAACCGTAATTTAATTGCATTTATAATTTTGTAAACATGTTTCAATTAGATAAAAAACGCAGGTATCTTTCGAGTATTTTCACCGGATTGATGATGGTTTTTGCCTTTCCTTTTACAGGTGGCTTTTTCCCTTTAATTTTCGTTGCTTTGGTTCCACTGCTCTTGGTTGAAAATCACATTTACACAAATAAACTGAGACCGAGTCATGTTTTTGTTCACAGTTACATTGCATTTTTTATTTACAACATCGGTACCACTTACTGGATTTGGTTCGCCAGTCCAGAAGGAGCCATTTTTGCTTTCGTTCTCAACTCCTTGATCATGGCGTCTGTTTTCCAGATGTTTCACTTCACCAAACGAAGTGCAGGTCCACTAGTGGGAATCTTGTCTTTTGTAATCTATTGGATTGGACTAGAATACACCCATTATCATTGGGAACTTTCGTGGCCTTGGCTCAATTTAGGAAACACTTTTGCCAATCAACCTGAATTGGTGCAATGGTATAGTCTTTTTGGAGTTCTGGGAGGTACTTTCTGGATTCTAGTCACCAATGTTTTGATTTTTAAAATAGTAAATGCCGTTTTTATTCTGAAACAGACGTGGAGTAAACAGTACAAGCGAGGACTTGTTTTAGTTGCTTTCTTGTTGATTCCGATCACCGCATCTTTGATTCGATACAGTACGTACGTTGAGCAAGGGATTGACACCGAAGTGGTGGTTACGCAGCCCAACATAGATCCCTATAACGAGAAGTTTACGGGGAGTGTAGAGCAACAATTAAATACGATTTGTGATTTAGCAGATGAGCAAACAACTGATAAAACAGATTTTGTGATTGCACCGGAAACCGCTTTGCCTTTTTCATTTTATGAAGAAGAAGTGAAACGAATTATTTATTATCCTTATTTGGTGGATCGAAAAGCAAAATGGCCCAATGCGAGCTTATTAATTGGAGCTTCGACACAGCGGTACTTTAAACACAAACGTTCCAGAGCGTCTGTCAAAATTCAAGGTGGACCTGGGTATGAAGAGTATTACAATTCATCGATGTTGATAGATCACTTAGACAGACCTTCATTTATTCATAAGTCGAAGTTAGTTTTAGGTGTTGAGAAGGTGCCTTTTTCCAACATCTTTCCATTTTTGGAAACCTTGGCGATAAAAAACGGAGGGACTAGCGGAACATTGGGAGTAGAAAATTCACCTCAGGTATTTAGGTCAAAAGGAATTACATTTGCACCGGTTGTTTGTTACGAGTCGATTTATGGTGAATTCATCGCAGAGCAATGTCGAAAAGGAGCAGAGCTAATTTTTGTAATTACCAACGACGGATGGTGGAAAGACACACCTGGCTATAAGCAACACATGGCTTTCTCTCGATTGCGTGCGATTGAAAATAGAAAAAGTGTCGCGCGTTCTGCAAATACAGGAACTTCAGCTTTTATCAATCAACGAGGTGATGTCTTGCAAGCTTCTGAATGGTGGGTGAAAGCAAGCATGAAAGAAACATTGAAAAGAAATTCTGTGAAAACGTTTTACACCAAACACGGTGACTTCGTCGGGAAATCTTTTGCAATGGTTTCCATTCTTTTATTTATTCTTGCTTTGATTAAACGGTTCGCGAAAACAAGAGGAGATTGGGAAAAGAAATAGCGTATATTCAATTGATTTATAGCGCATTCAATTGAGTTTAAGTTTTTGATTCTAATTTTAATATTTCGTTTTCCAAATGATTTTCTTGTTTTTTCAAGTCTTCTAGCTGATTTGTTAACGCTCTTTCGTCTTCATGGATCAAGACAGCTTGTTCAAAGTTGGATTTATCAATCATTACTTTTTTAATAACTGCGAGCTCCTCCAGCTTGCTGATTATCTTTTCTACAGTCATAGTGATTATATTTAAGGTAAGTACGAGGTGAAAACGCATCTCATACTTACTAGATAAAGATCGTGTATTTAATTTAATTTTCCATCCATTTAAATTTAGAATTTATTAAAAGTTAAAGTTCAAGCCAACCGTAATAAAAGGTCTTTCTTGTTTGAAGTTGAAATCAGTGACATTAAAACTATATCCGTATTGAAGTTGAAGTTTAATCCGTTCAAATCCTCCTTTGATCGTCAGCGCCGGTTCAATTAAAAAATTGGAGTTGTGATTTCTCAAGTATTCCTGCTGATCTTTGTTGTTAAACGTCAGGTCGCCTCTAATTTGATCATAAGAGAGGTGAACGAACCTGGAGGAAACAGCGATTGCGAAATGCTTCGTTTTATACCCAAAGTTCGGTTGAATACCAACTCGTAACAAGTTTGCTTTGATCTTACCTGTTGTCAGCGGGTAATCCTCTAAGGTGGATGGCAGGTGGTTTTCCATGGTTCCAAAACCGGCTATTCCGTATGTTTCAAATATCCAGTTGTCATTTTCAGAAACTTTTGTAAAGTAACCCGCTCCGAGTTCAATGAAGTTACCTTTTCCACCGTTTCCGTTGTCTAAATCAGATGGGATAAACCATCCAGCGTTTGCTTTTACACCAAGATGACCTGTGATTGCATAGGCTCCCTGAAACTCAACTTTCTCACCATTTCCAGAGAGTGTTAAATCGACTTCGTTTTTTTCGGATAACAAAGGTACGTTTTGTGTATTGGGTACGTAGTACTTTGGACTACATGCAGTCAATCCAAAAAGTCCGGTTATAAGTATGATTCTTAGTTTTTTCATAATGAATTTTATTAGTTAGTAAATAATATTCGAGGATGTAAAAATCAAGTTGCATAGAAGTAAAATGAAGAATTAGTTTTCGATCTTTTTTGTTTTTTTACCAAAGCTCATGTTCATTTGCTTCATGTAGTTGAGTTCAATATCTAAACTAAGGTAAAGAATATAAAGTGGCGTTCTGTACTATTTAGGGATTATTAAGAATTTAACAAGCGGGTGTTTTGGTTTGAAATCGAGGATTCCTGCCTGTTTATTTTAGTCTCAAAACAATCCCAAAAGTACTGCTAAAGGTAAAATCACGAACGGTTTCTGGCGGTTTAGAGTCGTAAAAGCCAGTCAATTCAAATTTAAAATCAATTCGTTTTTTTACCTTGAATAAATAAGTGTACTGTCCTGAAATTCTGTAATCTTTGAAATCCGCTAAACTGGGTTGATAGTAGGTGGCAGCTGTAAAAGCAAAGGTGGGTCGATTGATAAACCAAGAGAGATAATTGCTCCACCTGAAGGTTTGATTGTAGATGTCCGTAGGTTCTGATTGAATTTCTTCATACTCATAGAAAACGGAAGATCCAGCGAAGAATTTACTTTCCTTTTTGTCGTAAAACTTCCACCTCAAGCCTGTTCCTGCGAGTGATCTCGATTTTTGCAGAAGCAATTGGTTGTATTGAACTTGTGCATAGCTTTCCCATTTCCACGGTCCGTCTTTGATGCGGTATGCATAACGTGCGTGCGCCATTCCTGAGTTTGCATACACAATTCTTCCGCCAGAATAACGCAAGTCGCTCATGATTAAATAATAGTGCTTTCTTGTTTTGTATTGAATTAAATGTTTGAAATTCAATGCGAATAAAAGGTCTTTGGTTTGCTGTGCAGAGAAAGAAGCTTCTACATTCCCGCTCCAACCTGAAGTGTCGTCGTAAATTCGTTTGTTTTCAATGTTGACAACCTGCGAGTTTATAGTAGGAATACTTAGAGAAAAAAGCACCAGCAACAATATATGTTTAAACTTAGAAATGATCATGAATTTATGCAGTTATTTTGGGGCAATTTTATACAAATACAAACCAACTAATCCAAATAAAATATTGGGAATCCAAACTGCTAACTGGGTGGATAGTCCAACGTTAATTGCGGCAACGGTAGTGACTTTCATGGCAAAAATATAGATAAATACAAAGCCTAAACCAATGGCAATATTAGCCCCAATTCCTCCCCGTGATTTTCTGCTTGAAACGGCTACACCAATTAACGTCAAGACATAGGTGGCAAACGGGTACGATGTTCTCCGATACAATTCAATTTCATACATGGGAACACTTCCAGACCCTTTTGCTTTCTCTCTTGCAATGAACTCTTTTAATTCAGTGTAACTCATGGTTTCCGCTCGATTGTCACGGATGGCTAGCTCTTCAATTCGAAACTGGAAGGTAGTATCTTTGGTTTCTCCACTCATCAGATGATCGGGTATGGTTTCTCCCCCGGGAGCGTTCGGGTTTACTTCTCGGACGTAGTAGTCATTGATTGTCCATTTCGAACTTCCGGTTTTGTTTGTCGCTGTTTTTGCAGATAAATAGGAAGTTAAAACTCTGTCAGGAGACCAGTTTTCAATTTTCAATCCGTAAACAATTCCATTGTCACTGGCATAATTGTCAAAGTAAACATGTTGGTTGCCGGGGAATTCTGCATGGAAGTTTTCCACGTAAATTCGATCTCGGTAATAACGTTCTTCAAAGTCAAGCCGTTGTTGATTGGAGATTGGAACTATAAAATGATTCAGCAACAAGGAGATCAACATCAAAATCGTCGCGGCGATCATGTATGGGCGCATGATTCGAGTAAACGGTCGCCCACTAAACATCATGGGGATGATTTCCGAATCTTGTGCCATTTTAGCGGTGAACCAAATAACAGAAACGAAAATAATCATTGATGAAAATGTATTTCCGTAAAAAATTAAGAAGTTCAGGTAATAGCCAAATATAATTGCTTTTACCGGTGCTTTGTTGGCAATTAGCTCGCTTAGTTTTTCAGATATATCAAACACCATCGCCAAAAGCATGATGATTCCCAACATAAAAAAGAATGTGGTCAGGAATTTTTTAATGATATAAAGATCAAACTTTTTAAGCATGAATTACAGCCGGGTTTTTAATTTTTTCACTTGAATTTCCTTCCATTCACTAAACGTACCGTCTAAGATACGCTTTCTAGCTTCTTTCATCAAAGATACATAGAATCCAAGATTATGAATGGTAGCAATTTGTATACCTAAATTTTCTTTTGATTTGATCAAATGGCGTAAATAGGCTTTGGTGTAGAATGTATCCACATACGTTGTTCCGTTTGGATCCAATGGGGAGAAATCTTTTTCCCATTTTTCATTTTTAATGTTGATGGTTCCTTCGGACGTAAATAACATTCCGTGACGTGCATTGCGAGATGGCATCACGCAGTCAAACATATCAATACCCATGGCAACGCACTCTAATAAATTGATAGGTGTTCCTACGCCCATTAAGTAGCGCGGTTTTTCTTTGGGCAAAATTCCGCAAACTAATTCAGTCATGCTATATAGATCCTCGTCCGGTTCACCAACTGATAAGCCACCAATTGCATTCCCGATGCTATCATACGAAGCAATTGTTTCTGCCGATTTTTCTCTCAAATCCCTGTACACACTTCCTTGCACAATTGGGAAAAGTGCTTGTTCGTGACCATATTTAGATTCGGTTCTGTCCATTTGTTCAAAACATCTTTTCAACCAACGATGCGTCATTTCCATCGAGCGTTTTGCATAGTGATAATCACACGGATACGGTGTACATTCGTCGAATGCCATGATGATGTCTCCACCAATCGAGCGTTGAATGTCGATGGCTACTTCGGGTGAGAAAAAGTGATAACTACCATCGTAAACCGACTTAAATTTCACTCCTTTTTCTGTTATTTTACGCGCATCTGAAAGCGAATAAACTTGGTAACCACCCGAATCTGTTAAAATCGGACCATCCCAATTCATGAATTTGTGCAAACCACCAGCGTCTTCCAATACATCTAATCCTGGACGAAGATACAAATGGTACGTATTTCCTAAAATAATGTGAGCTTGAATGTCATTGACTAATTCGTGTTGATGTACCCCTTTTACGGTTCCTGCTGTGCCAACTGGCATAAACATCGGAGTTTCAATGATTCCGTGATCTGTATGCAACGTTCCTGCACGTGCATTTGTTCTGTTGTCTGTATGATGTAATTCGAAGTGCATATCTTTGTTGAAAAATAAAACACGCAAAGTTAATTGTATTTGCGGAAGTGTCTCATCTTTGCACAAATGTTATTTGTATAATGGAATTTATCCCTGCGTTTGATTTAAGCATTGTCTTTTATTTATTTGTTGCCTTTGCTGCGTTTGCATCGATTCAACTTCTTTATGTTTTGTTCATCCATGGAAGACTTGCTTTCTATCGGGACGACAAGCAAATTAATAATACAAAGATGCACCCTGTGTCTGTCATCATCGCAGCTCGAAATGAATCGGACAACCTGTTTAAAAACCTACCAATCATATTGGAACAAAACTATCCAGAATACGAAGTGATTGTTGTCAACCATCAATCCATGGATGATTCTCACTACATCTTGAATGCTTTTCAACAAGAATACAGTTATCTCAGGGTTGTGAATGTAGAAAAAAATCAACATTTGCCTTCTGGGAAAAAACTGCCGATCACCTTGGGTGTGAAGGCTGCAAAGTATAAATATTTGATTTTCACAGATGCAGATTGTCACCCCAAGAGTAATCTTTGGCTTCAAAAAATGATTGAGAAGTTCACGGAAAAAAAGAGCATTGTTTTAGGGTATGGTCCTTACCAAAAAGAGAAGGGGTTGTTGAATAAATTAATTCGCTTTGACACTGTTTTTATCGCGCTAAATTACTTCTCCTTTGCCTTGTCAAGGATGCCCTACATGGGTGTTGGACGGAATTTAGCATATACGAAAGAAGTCTTCAATAGTGTTAGAGGATTTAAATCTCATTATTCCATCCAGTCAGGAGATGACGACTTATTTATTCAGGAAACAGCCAAAAAGAACAACTACAACATTCAACTGGATGAAAATTCATTCTGCTTCTCAGAAGCCGAAACTACTTGGAATGCATGGATTAGACAGAAGTCAAGACACTATTCAACATCTGTTCGATATAAAGTTATTAATAAAGCGTTGTTAGGAATATATCCCTTGAGTCTGTTATTGTTCTGGATTTTTTTTGTTATTTTGATGTTTGATTCAGAATATAGATGGATCACATTGGCTTACTTTGGATTAGTTGTCACCGTTAAATGGTGGATTCAAGGAAGGTGTATGTCGAAATTAAAGGCGAAAAGCTTTATTCCATACTTGCCTTTTTTGGATTTGTTTTATGCATTTCTAATTCCTAGTATGTATTATGCGACCGAAAAATCGACCAACTCAAAATGGAAATAGGGGAACATTTATCAGATAAAGCAAAGATAGACCTTCGACTTGTGGAAGCCGCTAAAGGCGGAAGTCAAGCTGCTTTTGGCGAATTGATGGAAAGGTATCGTGAATCGGTTTATTTTACGATGTTTAAAATGGTGAAAAATGCCGATGATGCTGACGACCTCACCATCGAAGCTTTTGGAAAAGCCTTTCATCGAATTGAACAATACTCTCCCAGTTTTGCTTTTAGTACTTGGCTTTTTAAAATAGCTTCCAATAATTGCATTGATTTTCTTCGAAAAAAACGGGTTAAAGTGACTTCACTTGATACGGGTTACATAAAAGGTGACGGAGAAGTGGTTTACTTTGAGGTGGAATCGCATACTCAGAATCCCGAAGAAGTCATTATTCATGGTCAAAAAGTAAAGTTAATGCGAGACCTAGTGACCAAGTTAAAACCGCGTTACCGCGAATTGGTGGAACTCCGATATTTCGAAGAATTATCCTACGAAGAAATCGCAGACACCCTAGATCTTCCGCTGGGAACGGTCAAGGCGCAACTTTTTAGAGCGCGCGAGTTTCTATCCAACTTGATCGATAAAACGAAGCACACGATTTAATATCTGTTTTTTTATATTTCTTTCAGCGTTGCGCATTGTTATGTAAGCGAGCCTCCTTTTTTATTAGAAACTTTTTAATTGGCTTCAATGCGAGAATCATTGATGGGTTAAGTTTTTCGCAGGTAATGGAATGAGGATGTTGAAACGTCAGTTGGTGTTACGCATGTTTATCAGATTTCAATAATAGGGCTTGCAAAGCTACAGGATAGCATTCATCACATCAATTTCCTGTGTACCTGTTTGATTTTCTAGCAAGCTTGAGTTAAGTGTTTTTAATGAGGAATAAACAGAAGCTGAGTTATCATGATGGATGTAGTTTAACTATTTTGCTATCTTAAAAATTGAAATCATACAGCATTTCAATTTTTCATTTTTAATTCAATATTAAGTCCTAAAACATTTCTTCCTCTTTCAAAACTTTATAACTTCGCATTTCATTACAAGACAAAACAAATGCAAACTATATTAGTATTAGGTGCTGGGCTTTCCAGTTCCTCCTTAATCAGATATCTTCTCAAGCACTCTGTAGAAAACGAATGGCAAGTTCGGGTAGACGATCAAAGTATCGAGCTCGCCAAAAAGAAAGTGAGTAACCACCCCAACGGAGTAGCTTTGTCATTTAACGCTTTGGATCCTGAAGAGAGAAGACCAGAGATCGAAAAAGCAGATATAGTGATCAGTATGTTGCCCGCACGTTTCCACGTCGAGATCGCAAAAGACTGTATTGCATATAAAACGAGTTTAATTACCCCTTCTTACATTTCTGCTGAAATGCGAGCCTTAGATGGCGAGGCAAAAAAGGCGGGTGTTTTAATCATGAATGAAATCGGTGTAGATCCTGGGATAGATCACATGAGTGCGTGCCGTGTTTTGGATCAGATTCGTGAAAAAGATGCATCTATTCACAGTTTTAAATCCTTTTGTGGGGGCTTGGTTGCTCCAGAAAATGACAACAATCCGTGGCGCTATAAATTTACTTGGAATCCGCGCAACGTAGTGCTTGCTGGTCAAGGAGGTGCCGCTTGTTTTGTGGAAGAAAATCAATACAAGTACATTTCATACGGACGCTTGTTTAAGCGACTTGACATCATGGAAATTGACGGATACGGTTCTTTTGAAGGGTATGCCAATAGAGACTCTTTATCTTATCGATCCATTTATGGATTAGAAAACATACCTACTATTTATAGAGGAACCCTAAGAAGAGTAGGTTTCTCAAGAGCGTGGGATATCTTTGTTCAAATTGGTCTAACCGACGATACTTACAAAATGGAAAAGTCAGAAAACCTTACTCCTCGTGCTTTTTTAAATTCTTTTTTACCTTTTAAAGAGGTTACTTCCGTTGAAAACAAAGTCAGAAAATACTTCACATTTGAAGATGAGGAGTTGTATAGCAAATTAGAATGGCTGGGGATTTTTGAAAATGACAAACCGTTTGGTGTTCCAGATGCTTCTCCAGCTCAATTGCTTGAGATTATTCTTAAGAAGAAATGGGGGCTAGAAGAAGGAGATAAAGACATGTTGGTAATGTTCCATGAATTTGTGTGTGAGTTAAATGGTAAACGAGAGAAAATCACCTCTTCCATGGTAAACATTGGTGAGGATCAAACGTACACAGCAATGAGTAACACCGTTGGACTTCCGGTAGCAATCTGTGCGAAAATGATGTTGACTGGAAGAATTCAATTAAAAGGAGTTCACCTTCCCGTTCTGAAAAGTATTTACGATCCAATTCTAGATGAATTGGAAAAATACGGAATCAAATTTGAGGAAAAAACAGTTCAAATTTAATTCTCAAATTGACTTTTTTTGAGATTTCTAAGCTGGAATTTTCAAAAAAAGTCAATTTTTTTCATTTTTGATGAAAAATATCACGCCGATTTCGCTTCATAAATGAATTTTATCCGCTTGAAAAATTAAAAAAGACATCAAAAAATCAATTTTGCATTTATTTTTTAATTCACTTGAATTTCCGAGTTTAATGAATTTAACATTTCAGTTAATTATCTGTATCAGAGTCGGTTAATTGTGAAATTCAAGATGCAAACCCACTATGAACATCTTTTTGTGCAAAAACTCAATTTTATTTACCTAAGTGCTTGGTATTTAAAATTAATTGAGTATATTTGCACCCCCTAAAGTAAGTTTTAGGTAGTTTATTTATTTACAAAATACGGATATTTAGTATGCCAACTATTCAACAATTAGTTCGCAAAGGACGTACGGCACCAGTTAAGAAAAGCAAGTCAGCTGCTCTAGACTCTTGTCCGCAGCGCAAAGGGGTATGTGTAAGGGTTTACACCACTACTCCTAAAAAGCCGAACTCAGCTATGAGAAAAGTAGCGCGGGTTCGTCTCACGAACGGTAAGGAAGTTAACGCTTACATCGGAGGTGAAGGACACAATTTACAAGAGCACTCTTTGGTGCTTGTACGAGGAGGGAGAGTAAAAGACCTTCCAGGGGTTAGATACCACATCGTGCGAGGAGCAGAAGATACAGCTGGAGTAGAAGGTAGAACTCAGCGACGTTCTAAGTATGGGACGAAGAAACCAAAAGTGAAAAAATAATTTTAAAGCTTTCGAGTAATGAGAAGAAAAAAAGCAAAAAAGAACCCCATCCTCCCGGATCCAAAGTTCAATGATGTTCAAGTAACGAAATTCGTTAATAACTTGATGTATGATGGGAAGAAAAACTTAGCGTTCAAAATATTTTACGATGCTTTAGAGATCGTAGATACTAAGTTAGAAGAAACAACAGGACTTGATGCTTGGAAAAAAGCATTGGAAAATGTTACCCCAAGTGTAGAGGTACGTAGCCGCCGTGTAGGTGGAGCAACGTTCCAAATTCCAACTCCTGTAAGAGAGGAAAGAAAAGAATCACTAGCGATGAAATGGTTGATCGGTTACTCTCGCAAGAGAAACGAGAAGTCAATGGCTGGTAAATTAGCTTCTGAAATCATCGCAGCTTCAAAAGAAGAAGGTGCAGCTTACAAAAAGAAAGAAGATACGTTGCGTATGGCTGAAGCTAACAAAGCGTTCTCACACTTTAGATTTTAATAGATATGGCTAGAGATCTTAATTTTACCCGTAATATCGGAATCGCAGCACACATTGATGCTGGTAAAACAACAACTACAGAGCGTATCTTGTTTTTCTCAGGTGTAAACCACAAGTTAGGAGAGACTCACGAAGGTGGGGCAACTACTGACTGGATGGAGCAAGAGCAAGAAAGAGGTATTACCATTACTTCTGCTGCTGTTACTGTAGATTGGACATATAGAGCGAATAAGTATCACGTGAATATCATTGATACACCAGGACACGTTGACTTTACAGTTGAGGTGAATCGTTCTTTACGTGTATTGGATGGTTTAGTATTCCTTTTTTCTGCAGTTGATGGTGTTGAGCCACAATCAGAAACAAACTGGAGACTAGCGAACAACTATAATGTTCCAAGATTAGGTTTCGTTAATAAAATGGACCGTTCTGGAGCAGACTTCTTGAATGTTTGCAAGCAAGTAAAAGAAATGTTAGGAAGCTACGCAGTTCCGTTGCAATTGCCAATCGGTGCAGAAGATGCATTCGAAGGGGTTGTTGACTTGGTGAGCTGGAAAGCAATTGTTTGGAATGAAAAAGACAAAGGGTTAACCTTTACTGAAGTTCCAATCCCAGAAGACATGCTTGAGGAGTGTAACGAGTACAGAGAGAAGTTGTTGGAAGCAGTTGCTGAATTCGATGAGACTGAAACTTTGATGGAGAAATACTTCGAGGACCCAACTTCTATTACGGAAGACGAAATCTTAGTTGCATTACGTGCTGCTACAATTTCCGGGAAAATCGTTCCAATGTTATGTGGATCTTCTTTCAAAAACAAAGGTGTTCAAGCATTGTTGGATTACGTAATGGCTATTTTGCCATCGCCAATGGATACTGGAGCAATTGAAGGAATTGACCCAAGAACAGACGAGCCTGCTGAGCGTTTCCCATCTACTGATGGACCATTCGCTGGTTTAGCTTTTAAAATTGCAACTGACCCGTTCGTAGGTCGTTTGTGTTTCGTACGCGCCTACTCTGGAAAACTTCCAGCTGGTTCATACGTTCACAATACCCGTTCTGGTAACAAAGAGCGTATTTCTCGTATTTTCCAAATGCACGCAAACAAACAAAATCAAATTGATGAGTTGTTAGCGGGAGATATCGCAGCAGTTGTTGGATTTAAAGACATCCGTACAGGAGATACTCTTTGTACAGAAGGTCACCCAATTGTTTTGGAGTCTATGGACTTCCCAGATCCAGTTATTGGATTGGCAATTGAACCAAAAACACAAGCAGATACAGACAGATTATCTATCGGATTAAACAAATTATCTGAAGAAGATCCAACGTTCCAAGTTAAATCTGATCACGAAACTGGTCAAACGATTATCGAAGGAATGGGTGAGCTTCACTTAGAGATTATTGTTGACCGTTTGAGAAGAGAGTTTAAAGTTGAGGTTAACCAAGGTGCACCTCAGGTTTCTTACCGTGAAGCAATTAACTCAGGAATTGAACACAGAGAGGTTTACAAGAAACAATCAGGTGGTCGTGGTAAATTCGCTGACATTTTAGTTCGAATTTCTCCACAAGACAATCCTGAGAAAACTGGACTTGAATTCATCAACTCTATTAAAGGTGGTAACATTCCAAGAGAATTTATTCCTTCTGTAGAAAAAGGATTTAAAGATTCAATGAAAAATGGTGTATTGGCAGGATATCCAATGGACGCATACAAAGTTGAATTGTTAGACGGTTCTTTCCACGCAGTCGATTCAGATTCTTTATCTTTCGAAGTTGCTGCTAAAATGGCGTACCGTGAAGCATTGAAAAAATGTAACCCAGTACTTTTAGAGCCTATCATGAAATTGGAGGTGTTAACTCCAGAAGAAAACATGGGTGATATCGTAGGTGACTTAAACCGTCGTCGTGGTATGATGAGAGGAATGGATGACAGAGCAGGATCAAAAGTTGTTAAAGCGGATGTTCCATTGTCTGAAATGTTTGGGTATGTAACTCAGTTGCGTACATTGTCTTCTGGTCGTGCAAGTTCTACAATGGAATTTTCACACTTCGCTGAGGCACCATCAAACGTTGCAGCTGCAGTAGTAGCAAAAGTTAACGGTAAAGTAAACGCATAATTAGTTTAGAAATGAGCCAAAAAATAAGAATCAAATTGAAGTCATATGACCACAACTTAGTGGACAAATCGGCTGAGAAAATAGTGAAAACGGTGAAAGCTACCGGTGCGGTAGTAAGTGGACCAATTCCATTGCCAACGCACAAAAGAATTTATACTGTATTGAAGTCTCCACACGTTAACAAAAAAGCGCGTGAGCAATTTGAATTGTGTTCTTATAAGAGATTATTGGACATCTACAGTTCATCTTCAAAAACAGTTGATGCACTAATGCGTCTTGAACTTCCTAGTGGAGTTGACGTTGAAATTAAAGTTTAATTAATAATAAATAAAGTATGCCAGGAATTATTGGTAGGAAAGTCGGAATGACTAGCATCTACAGTGCCGAGGGTAAGGCAACACCATGCACAGTTATAGAAGCTGGTCCTTGTGTCGTAACACAGTTAAAGACACAAGACAGAGACGGATACGTAGCAGTTCAAATGGGATTTGGTGAGCGGAAAGAAAACAACACACCAAACGCATTGAAAGGTCACTTCAAAAAAGCAAACACAACACCTAAAACTAGCGTTGTTGAGTTTAAAGATTTCGAAGGACTAAGCTTAGGAGACGTTGTTAATGTTGATATCTTCGAAGAAGGTGAATACGTTGACGTAGTAGGTACTTCAAAAGGAAAAGGTTTCCAAGGTGTTGTAAGAAGACACGGTTTTGGTGGATCGGAAACTTCACATGGTCAGCAGAGCATGAGAAGATCTCCAGGTTCTATCGGAGCAGCTTCAACTCCAGGACGTGTATTCAAAGGAAAGCTAATGGCTGGACAAATGGGTAACGCTCGTGTGATGATTGAAAACTTGGAAGTTCTAAAAGTTTTGAAAGACAAAAATTTAATCGTGGTAAAGGGATCAATTCCTGGTGCTAAAGGTTCAATCGTAATAATAGAGAAATAAGATGGAAGTTAAAGTATTTGACCAAACAGGAAAAGCTACTTCTAAAAAAGTAACTCTTTCGGATGCAATCTTTGGTATTGAGCCAAACGATCATGCAATTTATTTAGATGTAAAGCAACACTTAGCTAATCGTCGCCAAGGAACACACAAGGCGAAAGAAAGAGCTGAGATTTCTGGATCAACTAGAAAAATTAAAAAACAAAAAGGAACAGGTGGCGCACGTGCTGGTAGTATCAAGTCTGGTACAAGAGTAGGTGGAGGTCGTATTTTCGGTCCTCGTCCACGTGATTACCACTTCAAATTGAACATCAAACTAAAACGTTTGGCTCGTAAATCAGCATTTGCTTACAAGGCAAAATCTGAATCGATTCTTGTTTTGGAAGATCCAAAATTTGACAGTATCAAAACACAAGAATTCATTAACCTTTTGTCTAAGCTAGAGCTTTCTAATGACAAAGTTTTAATGATTTTAGGTTCTCAAAATGATAGCGTATATTTGTCGTCTAGAAACTTAAAACGTGTGAAGGTAGTTACGGCTGATTCCGTAAACACATATGATGTATTGAACGCTAAAAAAATTGTTTTAGCAGAAAGTTCAATAGAAGTAATTGAAAAGATTCTAAACTAGTAAGTGATGAATATAATTATCAGAAAGCCTTTAATTACGGAGAAAGCAACCGCTGCGAGTGAAACTCGTAACCGTTTTACTTTCGAAGTTGCAAGAAGTGCAAATAAGATTGAAATTAAAAAAGCTGTCGAGAAGATGTATGGAGTTTCGGTAACGAAAGTACACACAATGACATATGGCGGTGGTAAATCCTCTGTGAAACAAACAAACAGAGGTATCGTTGTGCAACCAAACAACCCTTGGAAAAAGGCAATTGTTACGGTTGCAGATGGAGAAACGATTGATTTGTTTAATAACATTTAATTAAAAAAGAATGAGTCTTAAAAAATTCAAGCCTACAACTCCAGGGCAAAGACACAA
>SMEQ01000708.1_pt1 | contig 14840 bp, 2 predicted proteins | sample 2456281 | NCBI WGS metagenome assembly SMEQ01 (sample SAMN10132596, study PRJNA489261) | soil metagenome | isolation source: day1 antibiotic-loamy sand soil ammended with raw manure from dairy cow... | place: USA | collected 2015-04-01
CCACGCGTGACGCGCAGGGCAGCAATGCCACGACGCTGTCGGCCGCCTTCAGCATGGCGCACACCGATCTCACCACTACCGCGACCGTGGCGCGCAACGCCCGGCTTGGCGGTGTCGCCGGCGACGTCAGTGTTACCGCCCTGACCGAACAGAGCCTGAGCAACAGTGCGTCATCCAAGAGTATCGGCCAGGGTGCCATGGGCGGCCCGGCCGTGGCTCTCGCGCTGTTCAGCAGCAACACCCGAGCACAATTCGATGCAGACCTGGAAAACGCCGATTCGCTGAGCGTCAATGCCGCCAACATTCTCTCCGAGCAGGCCAACAGCGCTGCGGTGCAGGCCGGCAAGACCAGCCTGGACGGGCTCAAGGCGCGCGTGCTGGCGCAGGAGGACTTCAAGAAGTTCACCACGGCCATCGGCAACCAGGTCAAGAATTTCCTGGGCATGAAGATCACGCCGGATGGCGATCCGGTTGCAAGCAAGCTGCGCCTGGCATCTGCAGTTGCGGTAAGCATCGCCGACCACCAGGTCGAAGCCAAACTGGGTGGCAATGGTCAGCGCATCCGCCTCAATGACGACCTTTCGGTCACCGCACTGCAACATCAGAGCAGCCTGAGCAACGGCGCCGACAGCACGGTGAACTCCGACGCCGAGCAGGATGATGGCACCAAGATCGGCATCAGCGTGGCGGCGTCCTACAACCAGATGACCCAGCACACCCGCGCGCTGGTTGGCGACAACGCCACCCTCACGGTCTGGATCGCTGGAATTCGCTGGATGAGGTGTTCGAGAACCTCAAGACCCACGCGCCCAGCTTCATCGAGATCCCCAGCAAGCTCTCCACTGTGTTTGCCAACTCCAACAGCGGCGGCGAAGAGGTCGGCCTGGCGGGCTCGGTCACCGTCCTCAATACCGACATCGATGCCATCGCCTGGGTAGGTGACAACGTCAGCCTGACCGCCACGGCAACCGGCAACGATTGGCAGTCGCAGCCATACCTGTTCCTGGACAGGTTGTATGACGACGAGAACGAGGAGATCGAGGCCCGCAAGCTGCTGCGTAATATCGCCTGGAATCGTGACTCGGCCATCGAGGTCAGCGCCAGCAACGACATCCAGCAATTGGCCATCGCGGGCAATTTCTGGAAAACCCTGTTTGGCAACACGTCCGACGGCAAGGCCGTCGGCGGCGGCGTCAACGTTCAGGTCAGCAACAACCAGGCCAGCGCCGGCATTGGCGCCAATGGCAGCGTCAGCGCCAAGCGCGTCGACGTGAGCGCTACCCAGGACGAACTGATCATCGGCATCACGCCTTCGGCAGGTAAGGGCGCCAGCGTCGCCGGCACCGGCGCGGTGGTGGTCAGCGTGGTGAATTCCGACGTTAACGCCTCCATCCACAACAGCACAGCGGTCAACGCAGAGCAGGTCGGCATCACCGCCGAGCACCTGCTGGGGCTGTGGAGCGCCGCCGGTGGCCTGGCGGTCTCCAGTGAAACCGGCATCGGCGCCGGGGTTGCGGTCAACGTGCTGCACACCGACGTGCAAGCCCTGGTCGGTGACAACCGCGGGCTGCGCAGCAGCGTCCTTGGCGCTGGTGCCGCGGGCCTGGGCAATGCCACCTGGGTAGTGGACGAGCTGCTGGTCAACGCAGAGAGCACCGGCCAGGTCGGCGCCTTCAGTATCGCGGGCGCGCTGGCGCGTACCGCCGAGGAGCAGCAGAAACAGGATGAGGCCGACGCCAACAGCGCCGACAAGGGCTTGATGAGCTCGGTTGAGGAAATCGGCAAGGGTGTCTTGCAGATGATCTTCGGCGACACATCCGCCGGCCTGCAGAACGGCATTGCCGGTGCCAAAGGTGGTGCCAACAGCATCAAAGACACCATTGTCAGTGTGCCTTCCAAGATTGGCGACGTTCTCGACAAGATCAAGGGTCTGTTCGATGACAAACCGGATCCCGGTACCGGCAAGACCAAACAATCGTTGGCTCTGGCCGGTTCGGCCAGCGTCAACGTGTCGGGTCAGAAAACCCGTGCTCAGCTGGGTGATATCGTCCTTGATCCGCGTGATCCGCTGCTCAAGGGCAGTAAGGTCACGGTGCTGTCGCTTAATCAGACCAATCAGATCAGCGGTTCGGGCAGTGGTGCCCTCACCCTGGCCGGCGGGCAGCGCAGCCAGAGCAGCGCGGCGATTGCTGGTGCTATGGCCTATAACCATCTGTATAACCTGACCCAGGCGCAGCTGAAGAACGTCACCCTCAACGATAACGACCTGCTTAAAGTCCAGGCTGCCAGTGCCGGCGACCAAGTGGCGATGGGCCTGGGTATTGCGGTGGCAACGTCCGGTAACGACAACACATCGGTGGCCATGTCGGTCTCCGGTGGGGTCATCACCAACACCACCGCCGCCTCGGTGGTCGATAGCACGGTTAATCAGCGTGCCGATGACAATCAGGGCATCGCAGTCACCGCCTATGACCGTACCCGCACATTGCTGGGCGGCGGGTCATTCTCGCTGGCCACTGGCTCCAACGGCAGTGCCAAAAGTGCCGGCGGCTCGCTGGTGTTGGCCGTACAGAAAAACAGCCTCAGCGCTGACTGGTTGGGCAGCACGGCGACTGGCTTTAATCGTCTCGATGTCTCGGCTAATAGCGCCGCACGGGTGTTGGCCGGTGCATTGGCTGGCGCAGTAAGTACCGGGCCGAATAGCAACTCTGGCTCAGGCGCGATTGCTTTGGTGATTGTGGATAACGACGTGCGCGCCAAGGTCGACAAATCCGTCAGCCGCGATTCGTCCCTGAGCGGTGGCGAAGTCAACGTCAATGCCCAGAGCGTTGCCGGTCTTTCTGCGTTAGATACGCTGTTCTCTCAAGCCGGACTGACTGCTCTGAGCCATACCGATCTTGATTTGGACGGTAACCAGACGGTGCAGCAGATCGATGGCAGCATCGATACCCAGGATGATCTGTTTGCCGATGACGGCTCAACCACCGGCAACACCACTGCGAAGAGCCTGTTCAGCGGTCAAATAGCGGGCGAGGCAGTGCTGGCGGTGGCCGGCAATCTGGCGGTGTCCGGTAAAAACTCGGTGGGCGGCGCAGTTAGCGTGGTCTACACCGGCAGTGATTACAGCGCCAGTCTGGCCAATACTGGTGTCGTTCTGAGTGGCGATCTGAACGTCAACGCCGGCAACAACACCGATGTGCTGGCAGCGGCCATCGGTGCTGCTGGTGGCAAGGAAACCGCGGTTTCCGGCTCCGTCACTGCAGTGGTGGCACGCGGTAGCGTGAACGCCAACATCGACATGACCGGCAAAACCCTCAATGCCGACAACCTCAACGTCAACGCCTTCAAGAGCGGTGGTGCCTATTCGTTGGCCGGTAACATCACCGGCAGCAGCAACAATGCGTCGATCGGTGGCGCCATCAGCCTCAGTGACATGCAGCAAACAGCCGCTGCTAAGGTGCAGAACGGTCAATACATACTGAGCGGCGATACCAATATCGGTGCTGGCCTGCAGAGTAAGATCATGACTGCTGCACTGTCTGGGCAGGTGTCCGGTTCTGGCTCGGCGGTTGGTGGAGCCATAACCTTCAACCGAATTGCCGATACGACCACAGCTCTGCTGAACAACGTCAACATGACGGCGCGTGATCTGTCGATTACCGCCAGCCAGCCAGGGCTGGGTGCGAGTATCTGGTCGATTGCATTTAACCTTTCTGCTGCAGGTGGGCAGGCTGGCGTAGGGGGTGCAGTCGCAGTAAATCTGGTTGATGCCGAGCGCAATGCCAGCCTGTTAAATAGCGATGTCACTCTTACAGGTTCAGCTGATCTGAGTTCGTCGCTGGATGGTGAGATTTGGGGTATTGGTATCGATGCTGCCGGTGGCAGTACGGCGGGTGTCGGCGGCTCCATCGTGGTCAACGTGATTGATGGTGAGGATAAGGTTCAGATTGATAACAGCCGATTGGTCACGACAGGGACCGATAAGAATTTAAAATTGGATGCAAGCGCTGGTAATGGTCTCAGCATTGCCTCGCTGACGGGTTCTGTGAAAGGCGGCGGTACTGCTGCGGTCGGTGGTGCTATTTCAGTCAACCGAATTGGTGCTGATCGTATTGCCTTGATTCGCAACAGCCGTGACATTAGTGGCTTTTCTCACGCTAGCCTGAACAGCGGTGCGAAGCAGAACATTTACGCCATTGCCCTCGCAGGCGGCGGTGCAGGCACTGTTGCTGTCAACGGCTCGTTCACTAGTAACGTGCTGCAAGGTACCGAGCGCGCGGCCATCGAAAACAGCAGCCTGAATGTGGGTGCTCTAGATCTGTCCGCAGCCATCGGTGATCGTACCATTTGGAGTCTGGCTGGTGCCTTTGGCGGCGCTGGAGCCACCGCCGTCGGGATCGCTGATACCAACAACATTATTCTTTCTAAGCGCTTGGCCGAGGTCCTTGATAGCGATTTGACCGTGGACGGCGCATTGACCTTGAGCAGTGGCGGTTCTTCGAACATTCGTTCCGTTGCAGTGGGTGCCGGTGGTGCCGGTACTGCGGCAGTTGGCGGCTCGTTGGCAATCAATGTGATTGAGGGTGAAGAGCGCGCCGAAATCAAAAACTCCAACGTCGAGGCAGGCTCCTTAAAAGTCAGCGCCAGCCGTGGCGAGTCGGACGTTAAGACCTTGGCAGGTAACGCTCAGGGCGCGGGCACTGCGGCGGTCGGAGCGGCCATCGCGGTCAGTACTATTAATCAGAAACGTATCGCACGGATCGTCGATAGCAGCTTGGTGCTGGGCAGTGGCGATGCACTGGTACAGGCTCGTACCGATGGGAATATTCTCACCCTAGCTGTGGCTGGTGTGGGCGGTGGCAGCGCTGGTGTTGCCTTTTCCAATACCAGCAACAATATTGCTGCGAAGACTCGCGCTGAAGTCATCAATAGCAGTGGTACGGCCGGTAATTTTGAGATTCTGGCCAGTGACACCTCCAGCATTCATGCTGGCTCCGGCGGCGTTGCTGGTGCTGGCGCCGCCGCTGTTGGCGTGGGTACTGCGATCAACCGTATCGACAGCGAAATCCATGCCAGTCTTACCGGCAATTTGGGTTCGGGTTGGGCATTGAAGAACCTGCGTATTGATGCGAACTCTGCATCTGATATCGTCGCAGGCGTTTTAGCTGGTGGTGGCGCAGGTACCGCAGCAGTGTCCACCGTAGCAGCAACCAATATCATCCAGACCCTAACGCAGGCGCATATCGGTGCGGGCGCTCAGGTGATTGCGCAGAACAACATCGCGGTCAGCGCCCGCAACCTGGACAGCATCCTCGGCTCGGCAGTATCTGCCGCGGGCGCTCAGCGCACTGGCGGTGGATGCCAGCGACAAACTGCTGGTGGACAGCGGTGCGCTGAACAACGCCCCGAGTGATGACCACGAGTGGATCCAGGCAGAACAGTTCAACCCCTACCCGAACCTGTCGATCCGTCAGCACCAGATCAACGGACTGGCGGTTCAGGCCAGCTCGGTACAGCAGGTCGGCCAGATCGCCCTGTCCGCCAGCCTGGCAGTGGTGCCGCTGGCAAGTGCCGCGGTCTCCGGCGTGGTCAACACCACCGTGCTGGGGGGCAGCACCCTGGGCTACATCGACGGCGCGCGCATCAACCAGGCCACCGGAGCCGGTACCGCGCAGAACGTCCGCGTCGGTGCCAACAGCCATAGCTACACCGCCGGTTACCTGGCCGCTGCGGCCGGTGGACCGAGCGCGGCTGCTGTCGGCGCCGGCGTCGACAACACCGTTGTCAGCCGCCTGACCCAGGGGCGCCTGAGCGGCGTACAGCTCAACAGCCGTGGCCAGACCGACGTGCTGGCCGGTTCCAGCCAGTATGTGACCAGCCTGATCGCCAGCCTCTCCGGTGCCATCGTCGCGCCGGGCGTGTCCTCCAGTCTGGTGATCCTCAAGGGTGAAACCGAGGCCCTGGTCAACGGCTCCAGCAGGCTTGACGTGGGCTCGCTCAAGGTCAGCGCCACTGCCCTGCAGCGTCTTTCGCCGAATGCCGTCAGCCTCACCGGCGGTGCGGTGGCGGTATCCGGCGCGCTGGCGACGCTCTACAACCAGAGCATTACCCGAGCCTGGGTTGGCTCGGAACTGGGCGATCCGTTGCTGGGCAACGCTGCGCGCACCAAAGTGTTCGGTGGCAACACGGAAGTCTCCGCGCTGAACAGCACCGGCATCCTGATGAATGTCGCGGGTGCCGGCGCCGGCGGCGTTGCGGTCGGTGGTTCGATCGGCATCGCTGTGGTCGAGACCACCACCGAGGCCGGTGCCAGCCAGGTCGATTTTGGCGGCGCAGGCCGTCCGCTGGGTCAGCTGTCGATCAGCGCCAAGGACGTCATGAATGTTCACAACACCGTGGGCACCGCGGTAGTCGGCAACACCAGTGCCGGCGGCAGTGCCAACGTGCTGGTCGCCAATAGTGCCACCCGCGCGCTGGTCGACCGCTCGACCCTGCAGGGCAGCCAGTTCACCCTCAGCGCCCTGCGCGAAGCGGATATCCAGCTCAATACCATCACCGGTTCGGTAGGTAGCAGCGCGCTGGGTGGCAGCCTGGGCCTGGTGCTGCTGGGCTCAGGCGCCACCGCCGTGAGCGGCGGCGATGAAAGCTTCAACGCCATGGACGAACTCGACAAGGACGGCAACGGCAGCCTCAGCCAGGCCAACAGCATCGGCCAGGCCGACAAGACCGGCGACCTGACCTACGACGCCTATGAGTGGAACGCCACCACCCAGAAATACGAGCTGGTCAGCAAAACCGACTCGGCGACCAAGAACCGCGTCAACAACGGCAACCGGGCGAGCCTGGACGACCGCTTCGAGGCGACCAGCCAGCGCAAGCACGAAACCGTGGCACGGGTCAGCGACAGCAGCATTTCGGTCGGTGGCAGCAGCATCGTCAGTGCCCAAGACAAGCTCTACAGCCGCAACCTCTCGGGCGCCGCGGTCGCCGGTGGTGCCGCCGTGGGCGGTGCCTTCGGCCTGACCCTGTCCAACGCGCGGGTGAATGCCGAACTGCTCAATGGCAGCCTGAATGCCGCATCCCTGGATATCTCCGCCAAGTCCGGCAACCTCAACGGCAATCCGGCGGTGGATGTCCACAGCCTCAGCGGCAGCGTCGGCTTTACCGCCGCGCTGGGCGCCGCGGTGGGCGTGGCCGTGATGAACAATCAGGTTGGCGTCGGTCTGGACGGTAACGTCACCACCGCCGGTCTGCTCAAGGGCAGCGCCGAGGATAGCCAGTCCCTGCGGGTTCGCGCCCTGGGCGCGGCAGCCGGCGCAGGTGCCGGCGCCGGTCTGGTGCTCGGTGTAGCGGCGCACGACAGCCTGGTCAACCTGGATGTCGACGGCGGCGCGGTACTCAATGCCGGTGGCGACCTGGATCTCTCCAGCCGCTCGGAAGGCGCGGTGGAGCTCACCGGTCGCGGCGCTGCGGGCGGCATCCTGGCCGGCCTCAACGCCACCGTGCTGGTGGCCCGCGACCAAAGTCGCGCCAATCTGATTCTCAACAATGGTGCCCGTCTCACCGCAGCCGAACAGCTGCGCCTGAGCGCCACCGCCAGCCCACGCATCAAGGCCAGCAGCATCGGGATTTCCCTGGGCGGCTACGTGGCCGCCGGTGCCTCGGTGGTCGATGCGCTGGCCAAGGCCGCGGCCCAGGTCAGCTTGGGTAACAATGCCGTGTTGACGGCGAAAAGTGCGGACATTTCCGCCAATATCGACCGCCAGGGCACTGCCAGCAGCGCCGAGGTCGATGCATTGGGCGTTTCCGGCGGCTTCGGCGTCTCGGCGAATGCCGTGGTGGCGCGCGCCGTCAATGAAAGCAGCAGCCTGCTGGAAAGCTTCGGCAACACCCGTTTCAACGGCACCGGCGGCGACTGGGATCTGCGCGCCACGACCGATGTACATCAGCGCGCCAAGACCGAAGGCTATGCCGCCGGCCTGCTGACCGTTGGTGCGCATGTCTCCGAAGCACTGACGGACACCCGTACCCATGCGCTGGTCAATGGCGTCTTCGGTGGGGATATCCAGCTGCTGCGCGTGTCCGCCACTGCGCTGGTGGACAACGAGGCTCGCTCCCAGGCAGGGCAGGGTGGTCTGGTCAGCGGTGCGGCTTCGATCGCCAATACCCGCGATACCGGCATCACCCGTGCACAGCTGCTGGCAGTGGGCAGTGGCGGCAGCGCGGCGCGCTTCCAGAACCTGCAGCTCAGCGCGCTGCACACCTCGCGCTTCAACGCCTTTGTCGACAGCGTCAATGCGTCCCTGGTGGGCGCCAGCGGTGCCCACGCCAAGAACACCCTGACCCTGACCACCGAAAGCCTGCTGGCGGCCGGTTCGAAGATCGACAGCTATGGCTACGATCAGAGCGCCCAGGCCAAGGTGATAAAGGCGGCGAGCAGCGATTACAACGTCAAGTCCGGCTCCGGCGGCGTGCTGGATGCGGCGGCCGCGCTGAGCACTTCGACCATCAGCCTGACCACCCTAAGCCGCGTCGGCAGCAATGCCCAGGTGAACCTGATCGGCGACTTCCGCACGCCCGAGCATCTGCGTGTCTCGGCGTTCAATGATGTCTTCGCCCGTGACCGCGTCAAACTCGACAGCGGCGGTGCTATTGCCATCGCCAAGGCCGACTCCAAGGTCGATGTCACCCGCGCCAACGCAACCGTGGACATCGAAAGCGGCGCCAAGCTGCAGAGCATTGGCGACATCATCCTCAGTGCCAGTGGCGTGTACGACATCGACACCCACAGCGCCGGCAAGACCTGGGGCCTGGCCGGCGCCGCGATGGGCGACAGCCTGGCGCGCGTCACGGCCAACTATCAGGTCAACGTCAGGGCCGGCAGCAACATGCTCGGCTATGGCGACGTCAAGCTGTATGCCGGTCAGGACCTCGCCGGCGGTTCCAACCAGGCGACCCTGGTGGCGCGCACCGACCTGTGGAACAACACCGCCTTCCCGGTGGTGAACGATCCGGGCGCCGACGCCCGTTACCAGCGCGATGCGCGGGTCACGGTGGACGGCGGGGCGAACGTCAACAGCGTGGGCGATATCTATGCGCACGCCGACAAGGGCTACGGCAACCTGCTCGGCAAGGGCATCGCAAAGGATCTCTACACCGAGGCGCTGAACGCCATCGGCCTGTCAGTGGAGCGCTCGGGCGGTTCCGCGGTGAACGTCCATTCGGCGGTGGTTACGGTCAATGGCAACCTCAATACCGGTTACCTGAACAACCGCTCGGTCACCGTCGAAGGCCTGAGCTACTGGGTCAACGGCCAGGAAATGACCCTGCAGCAACTCGCCAACCACACTCCGGCAGCGGGTGACCTCATCGAAGTGCGGCCGGTCGTCACCGCCAGTGACGACAACATGAGCTACCGCCTGGTCGAAGGCACCTACTCGCAGTACATCTCCGCGCGGATCGAACAGCTCAACAAGCAGTTGGTGGACTACGGCATCTCCGAGATCGAGCGGACGGCCATGCAGGCCGAGCGCAATCTGTTGCAGCAGACCCTGACCAAGCTGTACCAGGAGATGGGCGGCACCGGTACCGCCAGCCTGGCGAAAGACCAGAAGATCTACATCTTCCAGCTCGACCCGATCCTGGCCAAGCCGGGCAACGTGCGGGTGATCGGTGATTCGCTGGTGGGCAACGGCAAGCTCAGCGCGCCGGGCGATGCCTCGATTCGCGTGGTCAACAACAGCTCGGCGTTCCTGGACATTCGCGGTCTGGAAATCCCCTACCATGAGGGTGGCCAGCTGTTGTTCAACAACGTTTCGCTGACCACCGTCGGCGAGATCAACGCCGCCAACCGCCAGGGTAGCGCCAATTTCAGTCTGACCGTTTCAGCCACTTCGCCCGAGCCGGTGATCAGCGTGATCAACACCTACAACCCGCAGCATGGGGTGGTGGGTGTGGATGGCTTGCGTGCCCCGGCGCCGGACATCTACATCAACGGACGGATCTTCAACCAGCGCGGCGAAGTGAGTGTTACCGCCTCCTACGGCAGCATCTATTCAAACGCCGACGTGCGCGGCAAGACCATCGCCATCAGCGCCGGTCGTGATTTCGTGCTTAACTCGAGCACGCCGTTCTACCACGCCGGTGGCGATCCGGCGGGCAGCACCGGCACCACCCTGCAGGCGCCGACCAAATCCACGGTGGCAGCCAACAACGTGGTGATCAGCGCCCAGTACCTGAACATCAATGGCACTATCCAGAGCGGTGCAGCCAGTTGGGCCGCGACCATCGATGACAGCGTCAATCTGGCCAACCGCATCAGCAACGGCCGCGCTGCCTACAACCGCGGCGGCGCGCGTTACCTGCAACTGTCGACGACCGACGCACGCACCGGCCGGCTGGGCTACAGCTACGACTTCCTGAACGAACGCCTGGTGATGGACAGCGTCGAGGTGTCCGGCGGCTATATGGAGCTGACCGGCCACATCCTCAGCACCGGCAACGGCCAGCTCAACGTGCTGGACGGCTATTCGCAGGTGCGCATCACCAACAACAGCAGCTATCAGCTGAGCCTCAACACCATCGACATCGGCATGGAGACCCACGGCACGCTGCGCATCAACGACGTGCGTACCTCGGGCAACCAGCAGTATGTCTGGTCGACGGTTTACACCCGTGATTTCGATGCGGCGCGCAATGCTTATGTGGTCAACAAGCGCGAGGGATACAGCCAGGGTGTGCTGGACGCAGCCATGAATTACGTGGCAACGGGCCGCAACGCGGTCTACAACCCGGTCGCAGGGCGTAGCTACGTCTGGCTGACCGGTCAGAAACAGGCCACCACCACCGTTGAGACCTACTACAAGGACAAAGTCTGGGGACTCTTCAATTCCGGTGAAGGTACGCTCTGGGACAGAAAAGTCTGGACCGATCCGGCCAAGGTACCCATCGACGGTGCCGACTACATGGGCACCGGGTTCTACGGCACGCCCGGGGACATCCACAGCACCAGCACCACCTTCCCCTCAGGTGATCCGCGCGTTGAAACACGTACCTGGACCACCTGTGAAGCCTGGTTCCTGTGGTGCCATGAAAAACGCAGCTGGAACGAAACCACCAGCGTCCAGGGTGAGCAGGTCATTCATCGCAATCAGGTGCGTGCCGACCGGCCGATCAATATCAGCTTCATCGGCAGCGACACCGGTCTGGTCAACATCAACTCGGGCCGTGACGTTACGCTGCTGGGCTCGATCCTGAACCAGAGCGGCAGCACCAGCATCACCACCGGTGGCCAGCTGCTGCAGAACTCCGACCAGGTCGTGGTTGCTGCGCGGGACCTGACCCTGCAAGCGGGCTACGGCATTGGCAACGATGGCAAGGGCTTCGCGGTGCAGGTGGGCAACACGCTGTCGGCCGCTTCGACACAGGGCGATCTGGTACTGCGCGCACTGGGCGGTGGCGTAAACCTGTCCAAGCTGGAGTCCGGCCGCGGCAACATCAGCCTGAGTGCCCAGGGCAATATCACTGCCGGCAACGGCGTGACCATCAAGGGTCATGCCATCAACCTGCAATCCAGCCACGGCAGCATTGGTAACAGTGGCAGCCTGATCAACATCGACACCGGCTATTCCACCGGCGCCATGGCTGGCGCAGCGGCGCTGAATGCCGGTGCGGTGGGTGGCATCTTCCTCAACGAAGTCAGCGGCGACCTGGCTGTGGACCAGGTCATCGCTGGCGGCGACGTGCACCTGCGGGTCACCAATGGCGACCTGCTGGATGCCAACACCACGCTGAGTTACGACACCCGCACCCTTGCCGAAATGCAGGCCCTGTGGGCCGACATGGGCCTCACCGGCCCGGCTGCGCAGGCTGCACTGGACGAGCAGAAGCGTGTACTGGAGGAAAGCGGTCAGCGCAGCTACGAGCGCTACTGGCAGATGCGTGCCGACGGCCTCGGCAACGTCCAGGTCTTCGATGAAAGCCAGGCGCTGCTGGGTGCCAACCAGGTTGCACAGCTCAAGGTACTGGGCTGGAGCGATGACCAGATTGCCCAGGAGCAACTGCGCCGGGTCAATGAATACAGCGCGCTGCATGACCGCTTCGACTCGGCCAACGGCTACGACGCAAGCTTCCGGTACCAGTTGAGCACGGCAGAACTCGCCATGCTCGATGGCACCGCGGAATGGACGCCGGATCAGCTGCAGTTCTCGATCTCCTCGGCACTGCTCAACCGCGGCACCAACACCCAGGTCAAGCTTGAGCAGCTGAACATCGAAGGCAACAACGTCATCCTCGAAGCACGGCGCATCGGCAAGGTGCTGGACGCCGACGTGCTGGTGGACCTGGGCGCCGGCATCAGCAACCTGACCACCGCGCAACTGGCAGCGCTGGCAGGTGCCGAGCACGACGACGTCTACTTCGACGATATCAACGACAAAACCAAGCTGCGTATCGTCCAGCGTGACGATGTCAACATTGCGGCAGGCGGCAATCTGTCCGTGACCGCCACCGGCGATGTTTTCCTCGGCGGCGAACGCGATCTCAACCTGTACAACGTGCAGGGCGACACCATCCACATCAAAACCAACGGCAACATCGAAAGTGCCAATGGCCAGAACGTGGTGCTGCGCGGTAGCGATGTACTGCTGGAATCCTCGGCCGGCTCGATCGGTGGCAACGGCGCGGTCAATATCAGCATTACCGGTGACCTGACTGCCCGTGCCCAGCTGCTGAACCTGGTGGCCCACGGCAACCTGAGCATCCAGCGTCTGACCGGCCTGAACGGCATCACCCTGGGCGTGGTCGGTGGCAACCTGACCTCCGCCAGCCAGATGGGCGAGAACCTGCTGGGCGGTAACATCGCCCTGAGCGTCGACGGCAACGTCGGCAGCTTCAGCGACCGGGTCCAGCTCGGTACGTCCGGGCTCGGCCAGCAGATCACCCTGGACATCGGCGGCAACGCCTACCTGGGCGGCCTGCAAGGCGCGGCGAGCAGCGCCGGCACCCTGACCTTCGGCGATGTCAGCGTCGATGGCCTGCTGGACATCGGCCAGACCCGCGACCTGCAGCAGAACGCCGACTGGACGGTGGGCAGCCTGGTGCTGAACCTGGCCAACCAATGGAACATGGCGGCGGACACCAATCTGATCAGCGATAACGGGATTTTTGCGCGGGTTGCCGATCAGGCCACCTTGGGCAATATCTCCAGCGTTAACAGCGGCAGCAACGTGGATATCCAAGCGCGTCTGCTGCAGGCCAACGCGGCCGGCCGCAGCTGGACCGCAGCCAACCAGTTGACCCTGCTCAGCCACGGCGACATCGGCAGCCCGACCTGGAAGGTCGGCGTCGGTGGCCTCGATCTGGATATCACCAGCAGCCAGGGCGCGCTCTATCTGAACTTGCTGGGCGGCATCCAGGGTGGCTCGTTGAACAGTGCCTTGGAGCAACTGCTGACCACTGCTGGCAACGTTTCGCTGAACTCGGTCAGCAGCCTGAACGATAAAGTGCTGCTTGATGGCGTGGGCGCTGTGCGCATTGACGCACTCAACGCCAAGCTGGATCTGGATCTGTCTGGTGAAAGCCTCGGCCTGGGTACTGCCACCAGCGCCCAGGGCCTGGTGCAAGCCGACTTCAGTGGAGCCTTCAGCGCCAATGAGCTGCACAGCACACTTCAATCTGTGGATGTCAACGCAGGCGGCGCGGTGTTGGGCAATGTCAGCGCTGCAACCACGCTGGACGTGCACACCACCACCGATGCGTTGCGCATCGGCACCGGCACCAGCGGCGGCGACCTGACTCTGACCACGCAGGCCGGCTCCCTGGCCGATATTCACTTCGGCCCGCTGGCCGATCCGGCCACGCCGAACGTGCTGGTGCCCTCGCATCTGAAGTCCGGCGGCGACATCCTGGTGCGCACCGACGGCGATGTCTTCGGCGGTAACGCTGAGGCCGAGGGCCTGCTGCAGATGTTCGGCCGCAATCTGCAATTGGGTCGCGTCCAGAGCCTGCAGGGCGATGTCTTCCTGCAGGTCGATGGCGATGCGTCGCAAGGGCACGGCAATATCAGTGCCCTGAAGGTGGAAGCGCAGAACGACGTCGGCATCGTTGCTACCGGCAACCTGGACATCGTCAACGTCGAATTCGGCGGCACCTACTCGCTCAAGGCCGGCCGCGACCTCACGGTTGGTATCGGCGGCGACCTGAACATCACCGGCGTGGCCGAAGCTGGCCGCGACCTGACCTTCACCGTCGGCGGCGAAATCGACCTGGAGGCCATCAAGGCCGGACGCAACGTGCTGGTGACCTCCGGCGGCGGGGTCAACCTCACCAACGGCGTGGAAGCGGGCGGGGCGGTGACCATCAGTGCAACCGGTGGCGGCATCACCATGGGCACCGGCATCCAGTCCAGCGGCCTGTTCGAGGGCGCGGCGGTGAACGGCGATGTGCTGCTCAACGCGGCGGGCGACATCAGCATGCCGACCATCGTCGCCGGCAACGGCCTGATCGGGGCCATCGGCCAGGACCTCAGCCTGGGTCAGCTCAACTCCAGCCACGACATCGATCTGCTGGCCAGCGGCGCCATCCGCGTCGGCACCAGCCAGAGCCTGGGCAATCAGAGCTGGCATGCCGACGAGGACATCGGCTTCACCCGCCTGCTGGCGGCCGGCCAGGTGCTGCTCGACAGCATCCTCGACACCAGTGGCAGCGAGCTGTCGGCCGGGCAGGGCGTGGTCGTCAACGCCGGCTGGCGCAATGGCGTCGCAGGCAACGGTAGTATTACGCTTGATCAGGTGCTAGCACCTTCGCTAAGTCTGTGGGCCGGTAAACTGATTCGTGTGGCG
>SMEQ01000323.1_pt1 | contig 14828 bp, 10 predicted proteins | sample 2456281 | NCBI WGS metagenome assembly SMEQ01 (sample SAMN10132596, study PRJNA489261) | soil metagenome | isolation source: day1 antibiotic-loamy sand soil ammended with raw manure from dairy cow... | place: USA | collected 2015-04-01
TCTTATGGGTTGCAAGGTCATGTATATCGGATATGTAGGGTTGCTCGCCCGATGCCGAGGGGTGGACCGCTAAAGAGTAATGGTGACATTGCTCGCAGACAAATGACAAACATTTTCTTTTGTTAGAAAATACAGAACCCGGCTTATAGATCGACTGCTTTTTTATTTTTTTTGAAGTGATGATCATGAAAGAAGAAAAAAACAAGAATAAGAAAGATAAGGAGAGCTTTTTTAGCAAACTAAAAGAGAAGATTTCTCGTCTAATTAATTTTCTGACCTATGATATCTGGCGATTAGACTCACAAGATGTTAGCGGAAAACGCAACATTGTGTACAATGGTCTAAAAGCTATCATAATGACTATTCGCAATTCCATGGAATTGCAAATAAATGTATTGGCTGCATCCCTTACCTACCGAACATTACTCTCATTAGTCCCCGGATTAGCAGTTCTTTTTGCAGTAGCACGCGGCTTTGGACTACTTAATATTATTAAAAGTCAGATTTCTACTTATTTCCCTGGACAAGAAGAAATAATGTTGCAAGTCACGGGGTTTATTGATAACTCATTGGAGCATGCTCAAGGAGGTGTTTTTGCTGGAGTTGGTGTAATTGTTTTGCTTTACACTGTTTTTATTCTCTTTTCTGATATAGAAAACAACTTCAATACAATATGGCAATTGAGCAAAGGGCGAACCATACCTCGAAGAATATCCGACTATTTTGCTCTTATGTTTATTATGCCCGTGTTCATTGTTCTCAATAGTGCGCTCACTATTATGATAAGCTCTTCTACAATGTATTTCGATGCATTTAGTTACATCCTCAATCCATTGGTTACACAAGTACTCAATATTCTTCCATTCTTCATTATTATTTTAGTACTTACATTGCTTTATAAGTTTATGCCTAACACCAAGGTTAAGTTTGTAAATGCACTCATTGCAGGCTTGGTGGCAGGTACAGCTTTGCAGATTTTCCAATTGGTATATATAAGTGGTCAGTTGTGGATCACAAAGTACAATGCTATTTATGGTAGTTTTGCGGCTTTGCCACTGTTGTTACTATGGTTGCAATTGTCGTGGAATATTGTTTTGATGGGGGTACAGTTGTCTTTCTCGTTGCAGAACATTCAAAAGTTCTATTTCGAAAAAGAGACTAAGAATATTAGCCGACGGTACAACGATTTCTACACAATTCTTATTACGTCTCTCATTGCCAAGCGTTTTGCAGAAGAAAAATTGCCACTCACAGCAGATGAGATTTCAGAGAAGCATTCTATTCCTATACGATTGACCAACCGAATCATCGACTTGTTGCATGATTTGCAAATGATAGCTCCTACTCCTTGGAGCGAGGATGAGGAGGTGATGGCTTACCAACCTGCCTTCGACATTAACTTGATGAGCGTGAAGTTGCTCATGAGTAAGATTGACACCTATGGATCGGAGAACTTTAGAGTTGATAAAGATGTCAAGTTCAGATCACATTGGGATGCTTTGATGCTTTCTCGCAAAAGTTTTTACAATCCAGAGGACGATCAATTATTGAAAGATTTGTAATTGCCGATTGATATTAAAGACCATGTCTTATTGCTTCAAGCAATATAAATAGTCAGTATCATAATAAGAACACTCATGATTTAACTCTTCAGCTTTGCCATTGCAAAATATGTCCAGTATTTCCCAAAATCTTGGGCTATGGTTCAACTCTATAGTGTGCGCTAATTCGTGTAGTATAACGTACTCTATCAAACGTTCGGGTAGCATCATCAAAAAAAGCGATAGGTTGATGTTTTTTTTATTCGTGCAACTTCCCCAACGCAATTTACTGTTGTTTATTTTGACCTCTCTCACCTGAACATTCATTTTTTTTGCAAAGTAGGCAACTTTTTGGGGTAAAACTCTTTTGGCTTCAATCCGCAAAGCATGAACGATGAGGTCTTTCATGGCAACTTGTACATAATCTTGGTTGATGTCATATTGGGAGGGCACGTCAAGGGTTACAAAGCCATCTTTGAGCAACATGTTTACTTTGTCATTAAACAAAGACTCTCGCGTAATGACTACCTCAAAGGTGTATGCTTTGATAACTGATTGCTCGGTTATCTTTACTATTTCTCTCACTGGTAGTTGTAAAATACGAGGTTTTAAATTGTCGAAATGCAATTTTATTTCGCTTTTTGTCAAACTCATCGGAACTGTCATTTCTACCACATCGTGTCTACGTCGCGCAATAACTTTCTTTGCACGACTGTTTCTCTTTACTACTACAGGACCTAAATCCTTATCAAAAAAATCATCCATAATACAAAAGTATGACTATATATCATAATTGTTGCATCTTTTTTCTATATATTACATATAGTGACAAACAATATTTATCTTTGTAAGAATTTTAAGTGGAAAAATATGAAAATAATTGATTCATTAGAGAGTGTAGGGCAATATGCCGTGCTTTTGAAAAGCACACTTACTTTACCTGATAGGTTTAGAGAATTCTTAAAAGATTTTTTTAAGGAGATGTATAAGCTGGGAGTTAACTCCTTGTGGATTGTCATGATTATCTCATTTTTTATTGGAGCAGTTATGGTAGTGCAGATTGCACTGAATGTTGCATCTCCACTTTTGCCCCGATTCACAGTAGGTGTGGTTTCAAGAGAGATTATTCTATTGGAGTTTTCGTCTACTATTATGTGTTTGATATTAGCCGGAAAGGTTGGATCAAATATCGCTTCCGAAATAGGTACAATGCGCGTGACTGAGCAAATAGATGCATTGGAAATAATGGGTGTGAACTCTGCCAACTATTTGATTTTACCCAAAATAACCGCGTTTGTTGCTTTTATGCCAGTTTTGGTAGTTTTTAGTATGTTTCTTGGTATGATTGGAGGATATGTTATTTGTGTTATTACAAATACGCCACCACCCGAAACTTATATATATGGAATCCAGGCATTTTTCAACGATTTCTTTGTGTGGTATTCAATTGTGAAATCAATGATATTTGGATTTATTATTGCCTCTGTTGCAGCATATTTTGGCTACTATGCAAAGGGAGGCTCATTGGATGTGGGTAAGGCAAGCACAGATTCAGTGGTAATTAATAGCATTTTAATTCTTATTGTCGATTTAGCATTCACACAGTTAGTAATGGGCTAATTAATATTAGATTATGATTGAAGTAAAAAATCTCACAAAATCGTTTGATGGTCGTGTGGTAATTGACGATATAAGTACAAGCTTTAAGAAAGGGCTTGTCAATATGATTATTGGAAGAAGTGGATCGGGTAAAACTGTTCTTCTCAAAAATATAATTGGACTCTTAACTCCCGACCAAGGCGAAGTATTATATGGTGAGAAAGATTTATTGAAAATGCGCTCTCGTGATATAAAGAAGTTGAGGAAAGATATGGGGATGCTTTTCCAAGGTTCAGCACTCTTCGATTCAAAAACGGTGTTGGAAAATGTTTCTTTTCCTTTAGATATTTTTTCTCGTAAAAATAAGAGAGAACGTATCAAAAGAGCCGAGTTCTGTTTAGAACGTGTAGGTCTTGAACATGCTCACGACTTGCTTCCATCAGAAATTAGTGGTGGAATGATGAAACGTGTGGCAATTGCACGCGCTATTGCACTCAACCCTCAATATCTGTTTTGCGATGAGCCTAACTCTGGATTAGACCCCAAAACATCACAATTAATTGATGAGCTTATCAATGATATTACAAAGGATTTTGGAATGACTACAATTGTAGTGACCCACGATATGAATTCTATAATGGATATTGGCGATCATATAATATACATTCAAGAAGGTAAAAAAGAGTGGGAGGGTTCCAAAAAAGATATTATGGATTCTGACAACGAAGCACTCAACGAGTTTGTATTTGCATCAGACTTGTTCAAGAAAGTAAAAGAGGCCGAAAATCAAAAAGAGATAGACAATGTTTAATTAAAATGCACGCAGCGATTTTTCATTAGTTAACTACTATAAACTATCGCTCAAAACATTTTTAAATTTGAGTTGTTATTCAACTGCAAACTAATGTTTGCTTTTTTATTATATATATAATTTAGATTGATCACCTTAGATGGAATAGGCTTAGAGTGATATAATCGTTCAAAAAAATAATCTACAACATGTTAAGTATAAAAAAACTACATGCCCGAGTAGAAGGAAAAGAAATTCTAAAAGGCATAAATATAGAAGTTAAACCAGGTGAGATCCATGCTATTATGGGACCTAATGGTTCAGGAAAGAGCACATTGGCATCTGTTTTGGCAGGGAACCCCAAATTTGAAGTTACACGCGGAAGTATCACTTTTCAAGGTAAAGACATTCTTGATATGGAACCTGAAGTGAGAGCTAATGAAGGAATATTCTTAAGCTTTCAGTATCCAATTGAGATTCCTGGTGTGAGCATGGTAAACTTTATGCGTGCAGCAGTAAATGAAAAACGAAAATATAAAGGCTTAGATCCCATTGCAGCAGGCGATTTCTTGAAATTGATGCGCGACAAGCGCGAGATGTTGGGCATGGACAAGCAATTGGTAAGCCGCTCTGTAAACGAAGGTTTCTCTGGTGGTGAGAAAAAACGGAATGAGATCTTTCAGATGGCAATGTTAAATCCAACGCTGTCTATATTGGATGAAACAGACTCTGGATTGGATATTGACGCTTTGCGCATTGTAGCAGCAGGAGTTAATAAATTGCGTTCACCAGAAAATGCAACCATCCTCATCACGCACTATCAACGTTTGTTGGAATACATCAGACCCGATTTTGTACACGTACTTCAAAATGGAGTAATCGTGAAAAGTGCTGGAGCTGAACTTGCTCTTGAACTCGAAGAGAGAGGCTACGATTGGTTAGAAGAGTAAGTTTACTACAAATTGTAGAACTTGCCAATTTTAGATTTGAAGAAATAATTATGTCTTATTTTAATAAATAAGCATATTTAGATATTAAAACAATGATTGAACAACAATATATAGACCTGTTTCAACAATATAGGAGCGATATAGATAGCAATTCTGTTGGTTTGATGAACGAACAACGTGATGCTGCTTTCGAAACGTTCAAGAAAATAGGTTTCCCCACATCAAAATTAGAAGAATATATACACTCCAATGTTTCTCGTGCATTTGATGCAGAGCTTGGATTAAATATAAAGGACTTAGCCATACCTGTCAATCCATACGATACATTTAAGTGTGATGTTCCCAACTTGGCTACTAATCTGCACTTTCTTGTAAACGACAGATATTACGACAACAAAAACCAAGTAGAAGGACTTCCCAAAGGCGTATATGCTGGAGGCATGAAAGAGTTTGAGAAACTTTACCCCAAAGTGTTTAAAGAATATTACGGACAAGGTGCAGACTATTCAAACAATGGCTTAGTAGCTTTCAATACGATGTTTGCACCCGACGGTTTTGTGCTATATATCCCCGAAGGAGTGGAGATTGAAAAACCTCTGCAATTAATCAATATTCTAAGAGGTGGAGTTGATTTGAGTGTCAACAGGCGTATCCTTATAATAGCTGAGGCTGGAGCAAAAGCCAAGATATTGGTCTGCGACCATGCTGTAGACGATGTGTGCTTTGTGGTAACACAAGTAACTGAGATATTTGCAAACGAGTCATCAGTAATCGATTTTTATGAGTTGGAAGAAAACTCAACAAAAGTAACCCGTCTTTCATCTCTCTTTACTGCTCAAAAAGCTGATTCGAATGTAATTGCAAGCAATATTACATTACACAATGGCTACACGCGCAACAATTATCGATTCAGGCTATTGGGCGAAAATGCCCACGCTACTATTGGTGGGCTTGCTATAGCCGACAAGAGTCAACATGTAGATAATTATGCTTTCTTAGATCATGCTTCACCCAATTGCACCAGCAATGAGTTGTTTAAGTATGTTTTGCAAGAACGTTCTACGGGTGTTTTCTGCGGTAAGATTTTAGTGGAGAAAGATGCTCAAAAGACATTGGCCTATCAAACCAATCGCAACTTATTGGCATCGCCTGACGCAAAAATGTTTGCCAAACCCCAACTCGAAATATATGCCGACGATGTGAAATGTTCTCATGGTTTGACAACAGGACATTTGGACGAAGATGCAATGTTTTATTTGCAAGCGCGAGGCATAGCTAAAGAAGAAGCTAAGATGCTACTGATGGTAGCTTTTACCAAAGATGTGGTGCAGTTGATAAATATAGAATCGTTGAAAGAGAGACTCGAATACTTAATTGACAAACGATTTAGAGGCGAACTAATGCGATGTGGCAATTGCAATGTTTGCAAATAGAACAAAGATCAAAACACAATGTTAAATATTAGCAAAATACGAAAAGACTTTCCTATACTTTCACGTGAAGTATATGGAAAGCCATTGGTATATCTGGACAATGCTGCCACAACACAAAAACCAAAATGTGTGGTTGACAAAATTGAACAGATGTATTATACACTCAATGCCAATATACATAGAGGTGTGCATTTTTTGAGTCAGCAAGCCACTGATGAGCACGAAGCTGCAAGAGCTACCATACAAAAGTTTATTGGAGCTAAATCATCTGACGAGATTGTGTTTACACGGGGAGCAACTGAATCTATCAATTTAATAGCATCTACCTATTGCAGAGCATTTTGCCAACCCGATGATGAGATTATAGTTTCGGCTATGGAACATCATTCCAATATTGTTCCTTGGCAATTGCAAGAAGAAATATCGGGTGTTAAGTTGCGTGTTATACCTATTAATGATGCAGGCGAGTTGCTTATCGATGAGTTTAAAAAACTGATCAATCCTCGCACAAAGCTTGTTTCTATTACGCATATTTCTAATGCATTGGGGACTGTCAATGATATTGAAGAGATTATCAGAATTGCGCATGAAAACAATGTTCCTGTGCTCATAGATGCTGCACAATCTGTGCAACATGTGGCGCTGGATGTGCAAAAATTGGACTGTGATTTCTTGGTTTTCTCGGCTCACAAAGCTTATGGACCAACAGGAATTGGCATATTGTATGGTAAAGAGGAATGGTTAAACAAACTTCCACCCTATCATGGCGGTGGTGAAATGATAGCGAGTGTTTCATTTGAGAAAACTACTTTCAATGTGCTCCCCTTTAAGTTTGAAGCAGGAACCCCCGATTTTGTAGGATCTACATCTATGGCTGCAGCATTGGACTATATATCCGATATTGGATTAGATAATATTGCAGCCTATGAAGAAGAACTACTTGATTATGCCACAGAGCAATTGCTAAAAATAGATGGTCTAAAAATTTATGGAACTGCTGCCAATAAATGCAGTGTTGTCTCTTTTTTAGTGAAAGATATTCATCATTATGATATGGGTATGTTGTTAGACAAAATGGGCATTGCAGTGCGTACAGGACATCATTGCACGCAACCACTAATGGATAGATTGAAAGTGGATGGAACTGTAAGAGCTTCCTTTTCATTCTACAATACAAAAGAAGAGATCGATCAATTGGTTGCTGGAATTGAAAGGGTTGCCTCTATGTTTTAACCCTCAATTGATACAATATAAATTATTATAAAAAGCTGTCTCATTTATTTTGAGCCGGCTTTTTTGCTTTGGAAGTTGCAATGTTGATACAAATTAATACTTCTCACTCTCGCAAATGATACTTTGAAGTTATTCTTAACACCATTGCAACGTCTTATTATTATAAACATTAGATCCATCAATATGTTATACAATATAGACTTACACTACATGTATTTATTAATACTCTCTATTTTGTATGCACAATGACAAGACTAAATATAAATAAATTTTACGCTTACTTTGCCCTATTATTGGTTACTCTCTTCTTTTTCTCCTGTAATTATAAGCATGACCTAATTACTGAAGAAATAGTTGCCTCTAAAATGCTTGATGCACAAAGGGATAGTCTGATAGAAGAAGCTAAAAGTTTGAATAACCAGGGAACTGCTGCTCGCAATAGGGCCGATTATAAAGAGGCCCTCAATCTACACTTCAGAGCTCTCAACTTGGCCGAATTGACAAAAGATACGGTGGGACAAATATACGCGCTCAACAATATTGGCACAGATTTACGACGAACCTACTCTAATATTGAGGCATCTACATATCATTATTTAGCACTGGAGCTCTCTTCTAAGAATAACAATTATTCTAAGAATAGAGCAAGAGCAATGAATGGGTTGGGCAATATATTCCTTGCATTAAATAACAGTGAGCAAGCTCTCAATTATTTTCAACACGCCCTCTCTATCGAAAAAGAGTTGAACAGCACTTTAGGACAGGCTATCAATTTTGCTAATTTGGCTGAAGCTTATCAAATGAGCAACAATTTGGACAGTGCACTCTACTATTACGATGAATCGTTGAAACAAAACCAAATAATTGATTCGGATATTGGCATTGCAATTTGTAAAAGAGCAATGGGAGTCATTTATTATGAAATGGGCAGTGATAGGCTTGCTTTAAAGCTCCTCAATGAGGCTTTTGATTTGATGAAAGATTCTAAAGATGCTTTTCATAAATTAGAAGTTCAGATTTCGCTTGCCGAAACATTTATTGACCTTAATAGAACCAACGAAGCCGAGTTTCATATAACGGAGATATTGACATTGGCTAAAGATATCAACTCTTATGATTATCTACAGCGTGGCTACAAGCTATTAGCAAAGCTGAAAGAAAAACAACAACAATACCGCCTTGCCTATGAAGCCAAAGAGATGGTTGCGTTATACAGAGATAGTGTATTGGAGCAAAATAGTGAAGTGCGAATACTCGAACTCGAAAACCGATTCAAAGGAAAAGAAGCAGCTCAACAAATACAGCTTCTAACCACCGAAAAAGCTTTGACAGAGAAAAATAAGATAGAACAACAACGTATTTTCTTTTTGCTGATTCTTTTACTTTCTGTCTCCATTGGTTTCCTTTATTATCGTTACAATAGTAAGTTGAAGATAAGCAAAGAGTTAGAGAAGATAAATGAACTCAAATCCAAGTTCTTTGGTAATGTGTCTCATGAATTCAGAACGCCACTCACACTTATAAAAGGGCCTCTTGAGAAATGGCTCGATAAAGACCTTCCTACTGAACTGGACAAAGATGCAAGAGTGATGCTTCGCAACTCAGAGAGACTTTTATTTCTTGTAGATCAACTATTGGGTTTATCAAAAGTAGATTCTGGCAATTTCAAGATCAATCAGCAACTGGCTGATTTGTCTCTCGCTTTGAGAGGAATAGCTAATTACTTTTTGCATATTGTGAATGAAAAATCTATCAACTATTACATCAATCTTGATGCAAGTGGCAAAGCTTGGGTAGATTTGCACATAATAGAAACTATAGTAACCAACCTTTTGTCTAATGCGCTTAAATTTACACATCCAAATGGCAAAATATCTCTTATAGGGAAAAAAGACAAAGACAATTATATAGTTAAAGTGGCCAACTCTGGTAATCGATTATCCGATGCAGAGTTGTCAAAGATATTTGATAGGTTTTACACAAATGGCTCATCCAATTATAGCAGTACAGGAATTGGTCTATCGCTGGTGAAAGAGCTTTGCTTGCTATATGGTGCAAAGCTTTCTGTGGTATATAACGAGGACAATGAAATTGAATTTACAGTTGTTTTTGCACCTTTGGCCGAAATGGAGCCACGCAATATAGAAGATATAGCACTTGAAAATTTAAGTGTTGATAGATTTCAAGCTATACGTGAAGGTTCTGTTAAACCCACTATTGAAAAGGAGCAAGTGGAACAATATGATGATTTTATGTTCTCTGATAAACCTCTTTTGTTGGTTGTGGAAGACAATGAAGATTTGAGAAACTATATTGTAGATTCATTCAAGGATATATGCAATACAATTGAGGCAAAAGATGGTGTGGAAGGCATTGCTGCTGCTCAGGAACACATTCCCGATATTATTATAACCGATATAATGATGCCAAAAATAGATGGATTGGAGCTTTGCAATACTTTGAAAACAGATGCAACTACCAATCATATCCCAATAATTATACTTACAGCCCTAAACGAAGAGAGAGATTTGCTTGCAGGATTGAAAAACAAAGCCGACGACTATATCACTAAGCCCTTCGGAGCTAAGCTTTTAAAACAGAAGGTGAAAAACTTAATTGAGGTGCGCAATGTGATGAGCCGCAAATACCGCAAAGAATTTATCATAAAACCTCTCGATGTTTTAATATCGGGTGGAGAAGATAGTTTTGCCGAAACATTGAAAAATGTGATTGAGAATGAACTAACGAATCCCGATTTTGGTGTAGATGAGTTTTGCGCAGTTGCAGCTATGAGCCGTTCTCAGCTGTATAGAAAACTGAAAGCAACTGTTGACATGTCAGTATCAGAGTTTATTCGTGTTCATCGTATCAAATTGGCTTCAGAGTTGTTAAAAAATAAGAATATGAATGTTACAGATGTTTGCTATTCTTCAGGATTTACAGATACGTCCTATTTTTCAAAATCATTTAAAGAAGTCTTTAACATTCCACCCACCGAATATCGTAAGAGACTACATGCGGATAAAGAGTAGGATGTTCAACAAGCTTTCGATAAAAAAAATGTCATCTCCTGTTTGTTGTATAATTCCCTGTCTATCTTTTTTCTAATATTCTATCCTTCACAATCTTATATTACAACTATTTGAAATAATAGTTATAGTAGAAATTAGATTTTGGTAGTAGTTTTGCTTCATAGTTATTTCAATGAATATGAACAATAAAAAACTACCCATCATGAAAAGAAATCTGTTTGCCTACACGATTGCTATGCTTGCTTTCGCCCTTTTTTCTTATTCGTGCACAGATAATTCTCAAAAAACCGAAGCGGATAGCAAATTAGGGACACTTAAAGTTGAAATTCCAGAAACGCTTAAAAATAAACCAGAGGTAGTTGCTTATATTCACGATATGAGTAAAGTAGCCGATGATTATGCTATTCTAATTGATAAAACATTGGCAGATTTTGGTGATTACCATAATAAAGATTTTGAAAAATTGGGTATGATGGATAAAATAAAGGTTATGAAAGCCACTGCCGAAATTGGTTTTAAATCTATGGAAATGATGGCTAAGTGGGGTGAGCATCACGAAAGATTGAATCTATTCAAAGAAGATTTAACAGAAGACGAGACACTGGCACTCGAATCGGTTGTCAATCGTTTTGAAGAACGTATGAAACAGATTAAAAAGAAACACTCTAAGTATTTCAGCGAAGATTTAGAAGATTAAATGCTGATGAATATCATCTTTCAGATAAAGGATAAGAAATATAAACAACATAAAAATCAAAGTCATGAATAGTATCATCAATACAGCAAAGCAATTTATAGTAAACCCAAAATTAGAATGGGAAGTTGCCAAACAAGATTCCGATTCGGCTCAACAACATGTTATGAAATATGTCTTGCCATTGGCTCTCATCTCGGCAGTTGCCATATTCATAGGGGTAGGGCTCATTGGTTATCGTGTGTTGGGCTACAGAGTGCAGTCTGTAAGCGGCGGTTTAGCGCAAGCTATCATGTCATTGGCATCTATATTAATTGGCGTTTATCTTTCTGGATTTGTTATCCATAAACTTGCTCCTACTTTCAACACCACTGTAAGTCTTGACAAAGCCGTGAAGTTGGTAGGCTTTTCATATACTGCAATTCTTTTGGCTGGAATACTCAATATATTCCCACCTCTTGCTTTTTTCACATTTCTGGGCGGACTCTATAGTTTATACATTCTGTACATTGGTTTCAAGCCAATGACGAATGTGTCTGAAGAGAAATCTACGAGTTACTTCATTGTGAGTCTCCTCGTAATTGTGGCAGTGTACGTCATTATAGGGATCATATTGGCTGGGATAATTGGGATGTTGGGTTTTACAGCATTTGGAGGTTTCTAAGAAAAAAATATTCTTTTCATTTTTAAATTCTACTTTAGATAAAACAGATCTGAGTTTCGTTCGCTCATAAAGGATTAAATAGAGGAACTGTTATAATCCGGATAAGGAGACTTGTCCGGATTTTTTTGTTTTAAATTTATCTCATTGTAAACTGTTGAAACTTGCATCCACCACGGGGGAAATGTTATTCAACAAAGTATTTTAGGTTGATTATCTTATTTTGCTCAATTCTGGGCCTAAAAATGCAAATCTCAATGTAGCATTCTCTTTTTATAAGTCTCTTTTTTCAATTCTGAGTAGTAATTTGTCTTTTCAGGACATTTTATTCCCATATTTGTCAAAAAATGCACCTTTATAGCGATTCAAAACATTTCCGCTATGGTGGATTCAATTTTCATTGCATAAACGTGCTATCTTTTACCGAAGATTTGATTTCCACTTGTTTTCAACTCTGTTTTTGAATGATTTGTAAAAAATAAGCGTCAAATATTTTCAAATCGAAACCTACAAAAAACAAAGCTGTTATATTTATAAATAATAAATAGTATTTCTGATGCAAAGAATTTAATGAGAGCTCTGTCCTTCGTTTTTTTAAGAAAACGATTGCATAGATTTAATGTTACTTGCCTATTGGTTTCCATTTTCGTCGCTAATCCTTACTATGAAACACTTTGTAAGCTTCTGCTCTTCATCTTTGAGGCCCTACTGCTATATCTCTCAAATCACATAAATTCGCTATATTTGTTTGCTAATGAATTATATATAAATCTATAAACACTATATTATGATAAAAAGAACGTTTATCCTATTGGTTTTCTGCCTATCAATAGGACTATTATCAGCGCAATCACTAAAATCTCCCGATGGAAATTTTGTTGCCAATTTTTCTTTAAATGATGCAGGCTCTCCTATCTATGCATTGCAATATAAAGGCTCTCCTATTATTAAACCAAGTCAATTGGGGCTGGAGTTGATAGATAAAAATCAAGAAGAATTCAATACCGAAATCAAAAAAGAGAGAGGTAATGAAACATCTTTGTACGATGGTTTTCATGTAGTAGATATCAAAAGCTCAGTTTTTGATGAAACATGGCAGCCAGTGTGGGGCGAAACTGCCACCATTCGCAATCATTACAACGAAATGGCTGTAACGCTACATCAGAAAGAGACAAAGCGCAACATGATTATTCGTTTTCGCCTCTTTGATGATGGCTTGGCTTTCAGATACGAATTTCCTGAGGACAACAGCCTTGTCTATTTTGTTGTGAAAGAAGAGTTGACCCAATTTGCCATGGCTGGCGATCATACTGCTTGGTGGATAGCAGGCGATTACGACACACAAGAATATGATTATACAACCTCTAAACTATCCGAAATAAGAGGAATAAACGAAGCCGTAAAACAAGGCAACCTTTCTCAGACCAGTTTTTCTGACACTGGCGTGCAAACTTCGCTGCAACTAAAAACCGAAGAGGGTATTTATATTAATCTGCACGAAGCTGCTTTGATTAACTACGGTGCTATGCACCTGAATTTTGACGACGAGAATAGGGTGTTTCAAGCTTGGATTACACCTGACGCAGACGGCACCAAGGGCCACTTGCAGGCGCCCTTCACTACTCCTTGGCGCACAATTATTGCAAGCGACGATGCCCGCGATATTCTTGCTTCTAACATGACGCTCAATTTGAATGAACCCAATAAGATAGAAGACACTTCTTGGATAAAACCAATGAAATATGTGGGCGTTTGGTGGGAAATGATTACAGGCAAAAGTCAATGGTCATACACATCAGATTTGCAAAGTGTGCAAATTGGCGAAACAGACTATTCTAAAGTAAAGCCTCATGGCCTTCATGGTGCAACTACCGCCAATGTAAAGAAATATATAGACTTTGCAACACTTCACGGTATGGATGGTGTGTTGGTAGAGGGTTGGAACATTGGTTGGGAAGATTGGTTTGGCAATATGAAAGACTATGTTTTTGATTTTGTAACTCCTTATCCCGATTTCGATATTGATGAAATACATCGTTACGCCAAAGAGAAAGGTGTGAAAATGGTGATGCATCACGAAACCTCTTCCTCTATTCGCAATTATGAACGTCACTTGGATGCAGCCTATCAATTGATGAACGATTACGATTATCCTGCTGTCAAAAGTGGGTATGTGGGTGATATTATTCCTCGTGGTGAAACTCATTATAGCCAATGGATCAACAATCACTATCAGTATGCTTTAGAAAAAGCAGCCGATTACAAAATAATGGTCAATGCCCATGAAGCAGTTCGTCCAACGGGTATTTGTCGTACATGGCCCAATCTTATTGGTAATGAGTCGGCACGTGGCACAGAGTATCAAGCATTTGGAGGTAGTAATGCAAATCATGTAACAATATTACCTTTCACCCGATTGATTGGTGGACCAATGGATTATACACCCGGAATATTCGAAATGGATATATCTAAAATGAATCCTGATAATCATTCGCACGTCAATGCTACGATTGCCAACCAATTGGCTCTTTATGTAACGATGAGTTCGCCCTTGCAAATGGCAGCCGATTTGCCCGAAAATTATAATCGTTTTCCCGATGCTTTTCAGTTTATAAAAGATGTAGCACTTGATTGGAGCGAAAGTAGGTATTTGGAAGCTGAGCCAGGCGAGCATATCACTGTGGCGCGTAGAGCAAAAGGAACAGACAATTGGTTTGTGGGAAACACCGCAGGTTACAATCCATTTACCTCTCACATCAAGTTCGATTTCTTACCTGCCAATAAGCAATACATTGCTACTATTTACTCCGATAGTAAAGATGCACACTACAAAACAAATCCGCAGTCCTACAACATCCGCAAAGTAGTTGTGACAAGCAAGTCTCAGCTCACACA